>WNFG01000171.1_pt1 | contig 54919 bp, 47 predicted proteins | sample 5400431 | NCBI WGS metagenome assembly WNFG01 (sample SAMN13153346, study PRJNA577476) | soil metagenome | isolation source: 120 cm saprolite under Douglas fir tree site 2 hole 3 replicate 2 | place: USA:California | collected 2015-04-18
CTGCAGCGAACAAGCGTCCCGCTTGCTTACGTCGCTGCTCCATTGCTTCAAAATCTCGACGAGGTGAAAGAGCTGTGCGCATGCCTTCAGCATAGACGATACCGCTTTTATTGTCACTCTATTATGCGAGATTCAGTAAGTGGGCCGGGCTAAAGCCCAGTGTCTAGAAAGGCCACTACTTCGTCAGCGGCGGGGGCGGATAGTCCGGCAGTTTATCTTTGCTGGTGTCGGCGCGCTTGACTTCGAGTTCGCCGAAGAGCAGCGAAGGGCAGATGATCGTGGTGGGCGCGCCGCCGGTGCGATTGCTTACCAGCGGATCGTTGCCAACGCCGATCAAGTCATTGCGAATTGCGCGAATGTCCAGCTCGTTGAAGACCGCGCCGCGGACCAGTTCCTCGTGGCCGTCTTTCGCGTAGACGCGATACAGAAGGCGCGGTGAATTAGCGGGGCCCAGCGTGTCCACGCGATAGCCGTAAGGCTTGTCCTGGTCCTTGACCATTTGAATTACTTTTTGTTTCAGGGCGTCGGGCGATTGCGCTTCCGAACTTTTCAGCAGCAGCACGCCGAGGCTCGGCGCGGGGAACGAACCGGGCGCGGCGCGGCCGTGACCGTTCGAAGCAAGGAAGTCCCGGATGGGCTGGCGGCCGACAAGATAATTCGTCAGTACGCCGTTCTCGATGACGTTGACGGCTTGCGACTTCACGCCTTCGCTGTCCACGGCGTAATTGCCGACGACACTCTTGCCCTGGAAATCTTTCATCGTGGGATCATCGACCAGCGTCAGGAAATTCGGCAGCACACGCGTTTTATAACTGGTCGCGAAGGGGCCCGTGGTGCGATTCGGTTTGCCGAGCTGCGGCTTGCGGCCGAGCACGTTTTGTCCGATGAGCGAAGCCACGATGTCGTCGGCAGCGTCGGCGGCGAACAGGACCGGGCCGCGATACTCTTCTTCGACGATCGGAGCCTGGCGCAGCGCAGCCACGGTTTGCAGCATGGTCTTTGCATCGGCGATGAGCGCATCGCGCGAGGGCAGCTCTTCCGGCCGCGCAACCATGTAAGCCGGGCTGCGGCCCAGGCGCATGCCGTCGGCAGCTTGCGCGGAGCCGTTCAATTGCACGAAGTAGGTGGTTTTTCCGTTGCGCGTCACGGTGCCTTCGGAAGTTACGAGATATTCGTTGATGGCAGAGAAACGCGCGGAAGCCGTGACCGACTGCATATCCGGATATTGCTTGTAGAGGCTGGTTACATCTTCGAGTGCTTTCCGCCACGCGGCCTCATCCATTTTGAGAGTGACAGTGGGCTCGACGGCGATCACGGGCGGAGCTTTCGCGAAATCGTCGACGGGATTGGGGTCGGCGTTGAATTGCTTGAGCGCGGCTTGTTTTTCCGCGAGCGCCTGGCCGGCGGCTTTATATGCGGAATCGGTGGCGAGCCAAATCTGGCGGCGGAGGGCGATGGGATCGTCATCGAGAGGCAGAATGGTGGTTTCGCCCTGGCCGCGGCCAAAATAGCTGTCCTGCTGGTAATCGCCGATGCGAACGACGACGCGCAAAACGCGGACGTGAACGTGCTGGTTTTCCCTGACGGCGCCGAAGGCCGCTTCCGCGCCGAAGTCGTCCACTTCGCTGACGCGATACTCGATGTAATAGGGCGGCTGAACCTGATCCATTTTCAGCTGGGCTTTCGAACGATCGAGTTCGATGAGGAGCGCTTCGAGAAGGCCATCGCCCTTGGCGGCGGCGCGAGCAGCGGCCATGGGGCCATCGGGAGAGGATTTCGCGTTGTCCGTGGCGCGAACGAACGGGGTGTTGAGTGTGAAGGAAATCGCGGCAATCGCGAGGGTGAGCTTTCGCGTGATTTTCACGGCTTCACCGCCGGCTTGGCTTGCGCGTCTTTCGCGGCGCCGCTGTCTTCAAAACCGGGCGGCGGCAAGAGCGGCGGGCGCTCGTGCTCGTGTGCGCGCTTCTGGACTTCCATTTCGGAGAAGAGCATCGCAGGCGCGACGGCGGCGACGGGCACCTGGCCGCTCTCCGCGCCGCAGACGCCGTTAAAAACGTGCTGCTGATCGCCGGTGGTTAAGATGCGGGTCAGCGCGGCGAGCGGCGTGCCGACGATGTCCACGCCGCGGACCAATTCGTCGGGGCGGCCGTCGGCGTAAACTCTGTACACGATTACCGGCAGTACCTGGAAAGCTTGCGGGAGGGAACGCGTAGTCAGGGTGAATCCGCCCTGGATGTCGTCGAAGTACAAGCCGAAGGGCTTGCCCTGTTTTTTCACTTCGTCGATCAATTTCTGGCGCAGGTCCGCTTCGGGAACGGTCTGCGTGGAGGTGACGATGAGATTGCCCTGGCGACCCGTGGGCATCAGTCCGGGCTGGTTGCGGCCGTGGCCGTTGGACTGGCTGAAATTCTTGATGGGCATGCGAGACATCAGGAAATTTTTCAGGACGCCGTTCTGGATCACGTCGACGCGCTGCGCAGGCGAACCTTCATTGTCGAAATCGAACGCGCCGGCGAGTTTGATACCACCAATCTCACGCGTCGTTGGATCGTCGATGACGCTTAGGAATTTTGGGAGCACTTCCTGGCCGACTTTTTTCGTGAAGGTCTGTCCTTCCTCTTCGTCGCGCTGGCGATGGCCTTCGAGGCGGTGGCCGAGCACTTCGTGAAAGAAGACGGCTGCGGCGCGGCCGCTCAGGAGGGCGGGGCCGTCGTATGGCTCCGCGACGGGAGCTTTACGGAGGGCGCTGAGATCCGCAGCCATTTTGTTGATCTTGGCGGTGAGTTCGGATTCGCTCGGAAGCCCACTGGCCGAGGGCGCTTGAAAAGTCTCCACGCGGAGCAAGTCCATGCCGTCTTCGGCGCGCGTTTGCGCTTCCATCACCAGGCGAGTGGAGGCGCTGGGACTTATGATGGCGCTGCCTTCGCTGGAAACCATGCGGGACTTGGAGTTCTGGACCTGGAGAATCACGGACGCGAAGTAGACATCCGGAAATTTTCGGAAGGCGCCGGAGAGGCGCTTAATTTCGCTTTCCCAAGCGGCGCGATCGAGCGCAGCCGTTGCGGGGGCTTCGCCGATGTGTGTTTGCCGTTTTTCCTTGGAGAAATCGGGCGACTTGTCTTCCTCTTCAGCGCGGACCGCGGTGTTGGTACGAACGTTGAGCAGAGAGGGAACGGCGCGCTTGTATTCGCGGTCGGTGAGTTCCCACAAAACACGCGCGATGGCGTCCTGATCGTTGCCGAGAGGAAGCGTGCCGGAGCTGACGCCGCTGGGACGGCTCTGGCCGTGCGTATTGTCGAGCTCGGGCGTGCCGACGCGCATGGTGACGTCGGCATGACGGCGTTGCGCGGAGACGTTGTTCAGCAAGCTGCCGTAGGCGCCGACGAGGACGACAAAATCCTGGTCGTAGACGGTGTAAGAGAGGAAATAAGGCGCTTGCTCGGTCTTACCAAGTTCGGTGGTGGCGCGGGCGAGTTCCGCCTGCATGGCTTTGAGGACGGGGTCGCTTGCCGCAGCTGCGGTGGCCGGCAAGGAAGAGGTTTTCTCATTCGCAGCGAGGGCAGACGGCACGGCGGAGAGTTGCGCCGCGAGGGCCAAACAGGCGGCGACGCGCAGCAATTCTGTGGCGCGGGAACGCAGATTCCCGCGTGTTAATGAAGATTCAGAAATGGTCATGAAAAATGAGCTCCCGGTGATGCGATCCATCAAAGAGTGTCCAAAGGCGATCCAATGGCGCAGAAAGCGAGTATGCCTTAGAGGTACGTCGCGCGCAAATTACAGGTGTCCAAAGTGTTCTCCGGATTTGAGCCGCGCGCCATTTGCAAATTCCGACGCTCGAACTACCGTGCGCCCTTCCAATTGGACGGCTGAGAGACGCAAAACGGTTGTTCCGCCGCACACGACGAGCAGATCGTTGTCCTCCAGGAGCAAAGTGCCCGGAGGGGCATGGCTCTTTTTGTTAGACAGCGGCTCGCCCCAGAGGTGGCAGGAAAGTCCGCGAAAGACGCTGTGGGATCCCGGCCAGGGAGTGAAACCGCGCATGCGATTGTAGATTTCCGTTGCGGTGCGGTTCCAATCGATGCGGCCGTCGTCTCGTTTGAGCATAGGGGCGAGAGTAGCCTGGGAATGCTCTTGCGGGCGGGGAGTGATTTTCCCCGCGGCGAGGCCGCGCAGAGTTTCCGCCATTAGGGGCGCGCCAACTTCGGAGAGGCGAGCGGCAAGCTCAGGCGCGGTTTCTTTTGCGCCGATTTCGAGCTCACGCTGCAAGAGGATGTCGCCGCTGTCCATGCCGGCGTCAATGCGCATGGTGGTGAGGCCGGTTCGCGTTTCGCCATGGACGATGGCCCAGTTGATGGGTGCGGCGCCGCGGTATTTTGGGAGAAGGGAAGCGTGGAGATTGATCCAGCCGTATTTCGGGATTGGCAGCAAGCGCGCGGGGATAATCTGGCCGTAGGCGATGATGACGATGAAGTCTGGGGAGTAGCTTTGCAAAAGTCCCTGGACTTCGGGGGCGCGGATTTTTTCGGGTTGATGGACGGGGACGTTGGCGGCGAGAGCGACTTCCTTTACGGGGGAAGAAGAAATTTGGTTGCCGCGGCCGCGTGGGCGGTCCGGCTGCGTGATGACGGCGAGGAGTTCGAAGCCGCGTTGCGCGAGGAGGTGCTGGAGGGAGGGAACGGCGAATAGCGGCGTGCCACAGAAAAGGATACGCATCTTTACGCCTCTGCGGCCGCCAACGGGCCGGTTGCGGCGCTTACCACTCGCCCTGTTTCCGGAGCTTTTTGATTTTGCGCTTGATGAGGTCGCGCTTCAGCATGCTGAGATGCTGAAGAAAGAGGATGCCGTTGAGGTGATCGATCTCATGGCAGAAGGCGCGGGCTAGCAGATTTTCGCCGCGAATTTCGTAGGATTCGCCTTTGGCGTTTTGGGCCTTGACGGTGACAAATTGCGGACGGATGACGTAGCCGCGGAAGCCGGGAATCGAGAGGCAGCCCTCCTCTTCTCGGACTTCTCCCTCGGCGTGAATGATTTCGGGATTGGCCAGGACGATCTTGGCTTCGGGATTTTTTCCGCCGGTGACGTCGATCACGGCGAGGCGAAGGCTTAAACCGATTTGCGGCGCGGCGAGGCCCACGCCTTGCGCGGCGTACATGGAAGCGAACATGTCTTCGACGAGCTGTTCCGTCTCCGCGTCGAATTTTCTGATGGGCGCCCCGGGCTTTTCAAGGATGGGATCGCCGTACTTGACGATCGGATAAATTTTGACGGGCTTCGCCGGTGTTTCCGGCGCGGCGACTGTGGGGGGGTCAGAACTCGTCGATTTGTTGGGCATAGTTATCGAAATTCCGCCGCGTCTCGGCGAGGGAGTCTCCTCCAAATTTTTGCAGAAAAGCATCGGCTAACACAAGTGCGACCATGGTTTCGCCGGCAACTCCCGCGGCGGGAACGACGCACCAGTCGGAGCGCTCGTAGGCGGCCTGCACTGGTTCCTTGGTGACCAGGTTGGCGGTGCCGAGGGTGCGGCGGAGTGTGGAGATGGGTTTTAGGTAGCCACGGACGATGACCTCTTCGCCGTTGGTCATGCCGCCTTCGAGGCCTCCGGCGCGATTGGAAGAGCGGCGGAAGCGGCGAGCGGCTTTGTCGTAGGAAATTTCGTCCTGGACTTCGCTGCCGTAGGAGCCAGCGGCGGTTACTCCGGCGCCGATCTCGACGCCCTTCACGGCTTGAATACTCATAACGGCTTGGGCGAGCTTGCCGTCGAGTTTTTCGTCCCACTGGGCGTGGCTGCCTAGGCCGACGGGAACGTGGTGCGCGACGACTTCAAAAATTCCGCCGACGGTGTCGCCCGCTTTGAGCGCGGCGTCCACTTCGGCTTTCATTTTTGCTTCGGTGGCTGAATCCACGCAGCGCAGCGGGGATTCCAGGTTGCCGCTGATGGTGCGAATTTCTTCCCAGGTGGCAGCGCGGTCGAGCTTCACATGCCCCACTCGAACAGTGTGACTGGCGATCTCGGTGCCGAGTTCGCGAAGGAATAATTTTGCGAAAGCTCCGGCGGCCACGCGCGCGGCGGTTTCGCGTGCGGAGGCGCGCTCGAGAATGTAGCGTGCGTCGTGATAGTTGAATTTTTGCGCGCCTGCCAGATCGGCGTGGCCGGGGCGCGGTGCGACGAGTCTTTTCGTGCCTGGGTCGTCTTCGGAAGCTTCGACGGGAAGGATTTTTTCCCAGTTGGCCCAGTCGCGGTTTTCGATGCGCAAAGCGACGGGGGCCCCGATGGTTTTTCCGTGGCGCACCCCGGCAAAGATTTCTGCCTGATCCTTCTCGATTTTCTGGCGGCCGCCGCGGCCGTAGCCCAGCTGGCGACGGTGGAGCTCGCGATTGATAAATTCGACGTCGATCGGGAGTTGCGCAGGCAGGCCGGAGACAAAGGCCAGCAGCGCTTGTCCGTGCGATTCACCGGCCGTGTAGAAGCGAAGCATTGCTCGCGGCACCCTCTTAGAAGCCCATCCTAGCTGTCGTAAAAACAATCAGTGTAGCGGGAGCATTGCTGCCCGTCCAGTCAAGGACTTGGGAGCATCGCTTACTTGACGTGCTCGTGCAGCACAGATAGGCTTTCGATGCAGTTGATGCGCTAGGAATTCGCGGCGCGAAGTCAACGCAAACGGGAACTCGTGGCAGACACTCCTTTCCAGGCCGCCGGTCGCGAAGTTAAAGACGAAAAAAGCATCTCCGTCTTCGAATTGTTGACGGATTCCGTCAAGGGGGGCGTAGCGGCGGTGCAGGACTACGCGATGCTTTGCGGACGCTCGGTGGCAAACATCTTTGTCGGGCCGCACTATTTGCAAGATACTTTGATACAGATGGATTTTATCGGGGCGGGATCGATGCCGATCATCCTGCTGGCGGGGTTTTTTATCGGCGCGGTGATGGTGCTACAGACCGGATCGCAATTCACGCGATTTGGGCAGAGCTCTCTGACCGGAGACGTGGTGGCCATCGCGCTGGTGCGGGAATTGGGTCCGGCGTTTACAGGCTTGCTAGTGACGGGGCGCTGCGCCACGGGAATTGCGTCGGAGCTCGGTTCCATGCTGGTGACGGAGCAAGTGGATGCCATGCGAGCGATGGGGACGGATCCCAACCGCAAGCTGGTAGTGCCGCGCGTGCTGGCCGCGCTGCTCATGCTTCCTTTGCTGACGGCAATCATGGACTTCATCGGACTGCTGGGAGGCTGCGTCGCTTCCGTTTTGTCCCTGCGGCTAAGCGCGATCGAGTTCTGGAGGCGCGCCATTGGTGCGCTGGATTTCGCAGACCTGATGCAGGGATTTTCGAAACCCATCGTGTACGGATTCATTCTTGCCACGATTGGGTGTTACAAGGGTCTGACCGTGCGCGGGGGCACGCAAGGCGTGGGACGCGCGACGACGCAGGCGGCGGTGCTTGGCTCGATTCTAATTATCGTTGCCGATGCCTTCCTAACAAAACTCGCTCTGTTCTTTGCCGACAAGATTTTCTAACGGCTGCCACCAGTCCGGCTTGCGTTTGCAGAGATCCGCCGCGACCGGCGAAGCAATTCCCGCTATAATCAGGGCGCATGCGATGAGCAGCGCCGTCACAGTTCCCTCCGATTCCGGTCCAGCCATCCAATTCGAGGATGTTCGCATGGGCTTCCACGAAGGCGATATTTTTCGAGGTGTGTCGTTTCGCGTGGAGCCGCGGGAGACCATGATTTTGCTGGGCGAGACGGGCACTGGCAAGACGCTGACGCTGAAACTTGCTGCCGGGCTGCTGGCGCCCTCCGAAGGCGTGGTGCGCGTGCTGGGACAAGAAGTTTCCAATATGGAGGAGAAGGACCTGCTGGACTTCCGGCGCAGGATCGGATTTGTTTTCCAGGAGGGTGCGCTCTTCGATTCGATGACCGTGGCGGAGAACGTGGCCTACCGCTTGCGAGAAGACCGCGTGAACGAAGAAGAAATTGAGCCGCGGGTGCTGGAAGTGCTGCGGTTCGTGGAGCTGGAGCAAACGCTCGAGATGCTGCCATCGGAATTGTCCGGAGGAATGAGGCGCCGGGTTTCGATTGCGCGGGCGTTGATCAACCAGCCGCCGATTGTGCTGTACGATTCCCCGACGGCGGGGCTGGATCCGATAACTTCACAGACGATTATTACGCTCATCCTGCGGCTGCGGGATGTGTACGGCGTGACGGCACTGATGGCGACCCATCGATTGCAGGACGGTTTCGCGCTGGCAAATTTTCATTTCGATGCGAAAGCCAAGCGTGTGGTGGCAAACGCGCATAACGGAAACGCGGCGTGGGCGGCGAGGAGTGCGCGCACGCGCTTCCTGGTTTACCGCGACGGAGGAATTTATTTCGAGGGAGAACCGGAAGAGATTGTAAATTCCAAGGATCCGTATCTTAAACGTTTTCTCGTGTGATTGTGCGGTAGTCTGGTTCACGGAGCAGAGGGAGGGAAGAAGAAATGGCGTATCGCAAACAACTCACCTGGACGGAATTGCGAGTGGGACTTTTCGTGCTCGTCGGGCTGTTCGTGCTTGGTGCAGGAATTTTCTACGTGACGGCTCCAGGAATTCTGGGGCCCAAGTACAACTTGAAGACTTTCTTGCCGGAAGTCGCGCAGCTTGTGAAGGGAGCGCCGGTGCGACTGGATGGCGTGGAAGTCGGGAATGTGGAAGATATCAAGATTGTGCCGCGGAGCAAGGAAAAGGTGGACAAGAACAGGAATATTGAAGTGGACATGCGCGTGGACAAGAAATACCGCGAATACATCCTTGGGGATTCCACGGCCAGCCTGGTGACGGAAGGCCTGCTGGGCAATCGCTATGTAAACGTGACGCGCGGCGTCTCGGGGCTGCCGATTCCCGACAACGGGGAGATCAAGGGGACGGAAGAGAAAGCGATGAAGGAAGTGGTGGAACGGAGCGCCGAAGTGCTCGGCAATCTTTCGGCGCTTTCGGAAAATGTGCAGGAGCTGATTCAAGGCGTCAGGGAAGGAAAGGGTTCACTCGGAAAACTGCTTACCGACGACCAGGCCTACCGGCACTTGAATAGCATCCTGGCAAAGGGCGATGAGATGATCAGCAGCGTTCAAGCGGGGCAGGGGACCCTGGGGAAGCTGGTGGCTTCGGACGAGATGTATACGAAAGTGGACAAGGGGTTGGACAACGTGAACGTGATCCTGGCGGACGTGCGCGCGCAGAAGGGAACTATCGGCAAGTTGATGTATGACCCGACTTTGTACGATCAGGCGAAAGAGGCCGTCTCGAAAGGAAACGCGGTGATCAGCGATGTGCGGGCTGGAAAAGGCACGCTGGGAAAACTCGCGACGGAGGAAACACTGTACAACAAGATGCGCGACACCAGCAGCAACCTGGCGGCGGCCACGGCGAAGCTAAATGAAAATACGACCACGGCGGGCAAAATGTTTTCCGACCCGAAGTTGTACGATAATCTGACGGAGTTGACAGGAGACATGCGGCTGCTTATCGGGGACTTCCGGAAGAATCCGAAGAAATTCCTGCACATCAAGGTCACGCTCTTTTAAGCGGGTTGCCGGAAAAGTGAGTAAGACGTGTGACTTTTTTGGCAGCTATTGAGAACACGGCGGTCATTTTGCCGACAACGGCCGTTGTGTTGTAATGCCACAGTAACAAATCGGGATTAGTGTCAGACGGATGAGCGGGTTCACGCGAACAGAATGACTGAAAACCCAGACGCATTGCAAAAGCCGGTGCGGACCGAGCCGGGGAAATCCACACTTCCACAACCGGGGCGGCCGGTACCGAGCCGCGCGTACCCGGGAGCACTTATCGTCGTGGAAGGCACGGACGGTTCGGGGAAAAGCACACAACTTTATTTGCTGAAGCGCTGGCTGGAAATTGGCGGGTACCGGCTGCACTTCACGGAGTGGAATTCCTCGCCACTGGTGAAATCAGCGACGCGGCGCGGAAAACAGCGGCGGTTGCTGACGCCAGCGACCTTTTCGCTGTTGCACGCGGCGGACTTTGCGGACCGTTGCGAGCGGCAAATCATGCCGCTGCTGCAGGGCGATTATCTGGTGCTTGCGGATCGCTACATTTACACGGCGTTTGCGCGGGACGCGGCGCGCGGCTGCCCGCCGCGGTGGCTCCGGAACTTGTACCGCTTCGCCCCGATTCCGGACATCACGTTTTATTTTCGCGCGCCGCTGGACGTGGCGGTGCACCGGATCCTGAGCGGGCGTCCAAAATTGAAATATTATGAAGCGGGGATGGACCTGGGCATGTCGTACGACCGGGCAGAGAGTTTCCGATTGTTCCAGGCGCGAATCCTGGAAGAATACGACAAGATGGTGGACTCCGATAATTTCGTGGTGCTCGATGGGACGCTGCCGGTGAATAAGTTACAAAAGCAGATGCGCGACATCGTGGCGTCCAAGATTGATCTGAAGCGCTTCGCTCCGCGCGCGCAGGAATCGGAGTGACCATGCCCGACCAAGAAAAAGACAAGACGCCATCAGCGGCAATTACAGTCGAAGTTCCCGCGGCGCCGCCCGCGAAGGCGCCCGCGGTAACGGAAGAAGCCTCCGCCCAATATTTTTTCGGCGAGCCGCTGGTGGGATTCGACCCGAGCGAAATTACCGGAAGCCTAGTGGTCATCGAGGGCATGGACGGTTCCGGTCGCTCGACACAGATTGCCCTGCTGCAGGAATGGCTTGAATCGGAAGGATTCGCGGTACAGACGAGCGGGCTGCGGCGTTCGAATCTGGTGGGACGCGATATCGATGAGCTGCTCGCTAAAAACGCGGTGACGCGGCTGACCCTGGCGCTGATGTATGCGACGGATTTTTTCGACCAGGTGGAGCATCGCATCCTGCCGGCGCTGCGTTCCGGAACTGTGGTTCTTGCGGACCGCTTTATTTTCACGCTGATCGCGCGCGGCGTGGTGCGCGGGATCAATCGCGATTATATGGGCGGCCTGTATGCCATGGCGTTGCGCCCGCACCTGACGTTCTGGCTGAACGTCAGGCCGGAGACGGCGTTCGGACGCGAGTTCAAGAAAGCGCAAGCGATCAGTTATTGGGAGGCAGGGCGGGACATGTCGCTTTCGCACGATTTGTACTGGTCCTTTATCCGCTACCAGACGATGATCAAGCGTGAATTTGAAGTGATGGCCAAGCGGCACGGATTTATTGAGCTGGACGGCGAGGCCAGTGTTTCCACCGTGAACAAGCAACTGCGCCAGCGCATCGGCGAACAGCTGGGGATTCGCAGCACGAAATACACTCCTTCGGCGGCGCTTGCTCATCTCTGGCGGTAGATTCCGAAATGCCTGAGCCGGTTCACATTGCGGCAATCGACGCCGGCTCGAACGCGCTGCGCTTGTCTGTAGCGCGCGCCTATTCCGCACTCGATATCGAGCCGGTGCACGAGGAACGCTATCCTTTGCGTTTGGGGGAAAGCGTTTTTCTTCGGCATCGCTTTAGCGAAGGAGTATTCAAAAAAGCTGCCAAAGCGTTCCGGCATTTCCGTGAAGTGATGGATGAATTCGGAGTGACGCGGTATCGCGCAGTAGCGACGAGCGCAACCCGTGAAGCGCAAAACCGCAAAGCGTTCGTTCGAACGATCAAGAAGAGGTCGGGGACTGCGCTTGAAGTGATCAGCGCCGCGGAGGAATCGCGGCTGGGCAGGGAAGCGGTGCTGGCGGCGTGCGGGCCGGAGGCCCCGCGCTGCATTGTGGACCTGGGCGGCGGGAGCCTGGAAATCAGCATCCTGCGGGACCACACCGTGGAGCAAGCCGCGCAGATACCGGTTGGAACGGTCCGATTGCTGACCACGCTGAATCTTCCCGGTGTGATCCGTCCCGCGCAGGGAGAGCAAGTGCGGCGGTACGTACGCGCGCTGCTGGAATCGAAACTGGCGCCGCGGCCGAACCTGGGCGAGAGCCTAGCAGTGGCCCTTGGTGGAAACGCGGAAAGCTTGGCGAACGTCGCGCCGGGGCCACGGCGGCACGGTTTGCCGACAATGGACCTGTCGCTTTTGCGCGCGCGGCTCCCGGACATTTTGAGGCGCGACATTCGTGCGCGCATGAAGGCCTACGCCGTACGTCGCGACCGCGCCGACGTGATGGGGATCGCGGCGATCACGTTCATTACGCTCGGGCGATATTTGAATTTGCGTGCGTTTGCGATACCCGGCGTTGGCGTTCGTGAAGGAGTGCTGCAGGATATCGCCCGGGACGCTTTTTCACGCAAGGAGCCGCACCGCTACAACGCCACAGCGCGGCAGCTCATCGTAGGAACGCGAAGTTTTGCGCGGCGGCTTGGATACGATCCGCAGCATGCGGAACACGTGCGGGAGCTGAGCATTCTTCTGTTCGACCAGTTGCAGGCGGTTCATCATCTTCCTGCGCAGTCGCGCGTGCTGCTGGAAGCCGGGGCCTTGCTGCATGACACCGGGCACATGATCGGGCACCGCGGGCATCACAAGCACGGAGAATATCTGGCGCTGAATGGCGATATTCTAGGGCTCGAGGGGCGCGACCGCGCGATCGTCGCCGCGCTGGTGCGCTATCACAATCGCAAGTCGGAGCCCGCGGCGCACCATGCCGCATACTCCACTCTAAATAATGCGGACCGGCGAATCACCCGCAGGCTCGCGGCGATTTTGCGGATTGCCGAGGCGCTCGATCATGCGCACCGGCAGTACGTATTGAAGCTTCGCGCGTCGTTCCAGCGCGGCGCGGTGGGCTTGCAGGTGAGCGCGCGAGGGGACGCGGCAGAAGACCTGCGCCACGCCAATCGCAGCGCGGAGCTGTTTGAAAAGGAATTTCACGTGAGGATCTATTTTCGGCAATCGCAGACGAGTTGAAAGTTAAAGTCGAAAGGAAGCGAAGAAAGGTCGGCGATTTTATTCGAGATTGCCGACAGCGCTTGTCTTAAAGTTGAGCGGAGAGGAAATCATGCAGCTGTATATCGTTCGCCATGGAATTGCGATTGACCGGGAAGACCCGAAGTGTCCGTCGGACCCTGAGCGTTACTTGACCGAGGAAGGCGTCGAAAAAACGCGGCAGGTGGCTAAGGGCGTGGCAGCGCTGGGGGTCAGCGCGGACCTGTTGCTCTCGAGTCCATACGTCCGCGCGATGCAGACGGCGGAGATCTTTGCGAGCGAATTCGATTATGCCAAACAGAAGATTCGGCGGACGGATTTGCTGCTGCCGGGGGCGGAGCCATCGCTTCTGTTTCGTGAATTGGTCCGGGAGAAGCAAGCAGCTTCTATTTTTCTGTTTGGGCACGCGCCGCAATTGGATGACATCATAGCCACCGCACTCGGTTCAAAACGTCACATCAGTTCGCTGAAGAAAGCGGGCGTCGCCTTAATTGAATTGAAGCGCCTCTCGCCGCCCATCGCGGAATTGGTGTGGCTGGCAACTCCCAAGCTGCTGCGGCGGTCCGGGAAATAGAAAAGCCATATCGTAATCGTGAGCAGGTTTCAGTTGAAGGAGCGGCGGTTCTTCAATCCGAGGCAACCGAGAACTCTGGAACGAGCCGCGCGGGCAGCGTAACGAGTTTGTCCGGCTTCGCGGCGGACTTCACGATAAGAGGGTACTGCAAATAGTTTTCCAGCAGGTGCTTGCCGGCGGCCAGGCGTGCGGCGTTGTCCGCATCGTCCGCCAAGGTGGGGACTAGAAGAACGACGGCATCGGCAGACTTTTCGGCACGAATTCCGGTGCCGGTGTCCACTCGACATTTGCGGAGCGCGCGCGCAAATCGCAGCAGACCGGCCAGAGCCCGAGTCTTGCCTTGCTGTTCGATCGAGAAACGCGAAAAAAAGCCGCTTTTTGCCCTGGGCTCGGCGCCGCGGTGATAACGGACGGCGGAGGCCAGCAGTTCCCATTCCTCGTTGGTCCAGCCGGGAGGAATCGCGAGACTCAGGAGGAACTTGCGAGCGGTTTTCTGCGGAGACTTTTCAGGGACCGCGCCGCCGGCGCCTTGCAGGCGAGCGGCGGCCAACAAAATCCGGCGAAACCCGGCATCCTCGAACGCGGGAGCGCAATCCGCGCGGCGGAGCGCATCAAAAAGGGCTACGGCGATGCGGGAAATCAGCGAGGTGCGCCGCGAATGCGGATCGGTGGCCCGGGCCGTCGCGCGCAGGCGCGCCATGGCGGCCGCTTCGACGCGCCCATTGGTGGGGAGGCCGGAACGCCATTCATTCCACAGGCTGGTTTTGCCAAGAGTGAGCTGGCGATACGTTTCAATGCGTTCGTGGCGCTGACGTTCGATGCTTTCTTCCCAGGTCTTGCGGGAGTCCTCGGTTTCCATCGCATCGGATTTCTTGATCGCAGCGAGCAGCACATCGAGATCGTGGACGTCACCAAGGAGATCCTGAACGCGCTTGAGGTTGTCGCTCCAGGTCGCGTACTGCTCCGGCAGAAGGCCTTCGACGGTGTAGCGGAAACGCTTCAATCCGATGCGCAGCGCGTGCCATGGCCTGGATTTTTCGGTGCGCAATGCTTTTGCGTGAAGTTCACGGGCGCTTTCGAATCGTTCCAGCGCAAGACATTCCGCGGCAAGACTTCCCGCCGGCACAAACCGTGAACGCTGCCGCAAGGCGCGTTCGAGCCGCCTCCAGGCTTTCTCGTCGAACTTGCCGGCCGCGCGAAGGGCCGCTTCGCGGAGCTCCGCGATTCTGGATTCGAAGGTGGCTTGCAAGTGGGCGCGAACGGAGTCGGTTTCCGGGGCCAGCCCCTTAACCCAGTCCTGCATGACCTGGGCATCGCGCAGCGCACCGAGGCTGTGGAAAAGTTTGCGCGCGATTTTGCGCATTTCCTGCCAGGCGGCGTCGGGATCCACTTCTTTCATTGCGGCTGCGAGCGAACGGCAACGCCGGATGGCTACACGGAGATCGTGGACGGCATCCGCATCCGGCGAGGAGCGCACGTTCTCAAGTTCTGCTACGGCGCGATCCATCCAGAAGGAGAGGCCACGGTGCTCGGGGCGAGTCCCCTGGGAAAGGGGAGTAACAGTAGCCATGCAGAGCCTCGGAAAAACCGCTCGATCGTCTCCCGGAGGGGAAACCCCTGTCGAGCGGGGCCCTCTAGACTAGCCCTTGGCTGCAAGCGAGTCCAGCCGGGGGCTGTGGATGTCTTGTTGATTTCTTGAGCGCGAGGCGCGGGCATGCTATTTTGAATTGTTGGCCCGGAGTGGCGGAAATGGCAGACGCGCCGGACTCAAAATCCGGTGGCCGCAAGGCCGTGTGGGTTCGACCCCCTCCTAGTCGCACGCTTCTCAAAACATCAGGAAAACAGTCAAAACTGCGGTTTTGCTGGGCTTTTTAAGGATTCCGTTTCGCCTCAACTATGACAACCGTTGCCACTCGATGACACTTTTTCGGGTCTACTGGCAACAACTGGCAACAATGGGAAGCGAGAATTTTTGTGATATTCTGACGCCCTGCCCGAGTGGCGGAACTGGCAGACGCGCCGGACTCAAAATCCGGTGGCCGCAAGGCCGTGTGGGTTCGACCCCCTCCTCGGGCACCAACGTTATTGGAGAAGCATGCTATGGAAATTTTGGACTTGGACAAAAGAAAAGAGTTGAGTTGCCCGAAGTGCGGCAGGCCGCTTGTTATCAAACACCTTGACGAGGACCGCGCCAAATTTCTAGGATGCGGCGGGATTGCTTCGAGCTATACAACATTCCCGACGGTTCGGTAGCCTTCGGGCCGGTGGGCGAGCCGCTGTTTCTCTACGGCCCTATATCGCAGCCCACGGCCAGCAGCACTCATCTTATCTAAAATGAAAACGTGGCGGAAAAAATGTGGTAAACAGTGCGGCGGTCCTGATAGATACCCTTCGTAGGCTCGTTGATCGTTCAGTCCTGCAAGTCGTGAACAACACTTACACCGAAGAAACCTATTCGCCGCGGGCCATTGCATTTCACTACTGTGAAGATGCCGATGCACTTGCGTTTGCGAAAAAATCTACAGAAATTGTATTGCTTTACTGGAAACATCGATGAGGCGAAAGAAAAACAGTTAGCGTCAGGCGTTGGATATAGACTACCCGTCGGAACCAACGAATGTATCTTGAGCGTCACCGACCTGCAGGTCCGTAGCGTCGGCCTGTCGCGCTGTGTTAAAGGAGAGCCAGACGGTCCGGAGATATCTTGACGCTAGCGAGTCATCGTATCTGCGCAGCAGCAGCGCGTGGTTGTTGCCATTCAATGCTTCAGAGAATTGAAATGAATTAACCAATAGAGAGCGTGAAGTTGTTAGGCTCCTTGCCGAGGGAAATTCCAACAAGGAAGTAGCATCCCTCTTGAACATCTCGGTTAGGGCGGTAGAAGCCATCGGGGCGAATCATGCTGAAACTGGGCATTCATTCGTTAGCGCACCTTGTCCGGTTTGCTGTGCAAAACAAACTGGTTGTCTTCTGAAGGAGGATATGCAATTGGAAAGTAAGTTGCATTACAGGAGACATAAAGTAGTACTTTTCCGGTAAGCGCGCTTAACAACCGCTTGCGGTTTTGTCGCCTGCGCCACGGTCCCGAAACCAGCGGAGAATCGTCCCCATGTGGCAGCGATCAATCCGGGCACTGTCGGTCGAGTAGCGAAGAATTTGCCACCGCACAACGTCAATAACAAATTTTTCCAATAGATTCGAGCAATTGTTTCGTCGCCATTCTTACGGATTCCTAACGAATTCCTTATAAAAGTCCTATGCCGCGCGTTATGGAATCCCGCCACAAGGTTGGGACGCTGTACAGTCTAGTTTCCCGGCCAGATTTGCGTGGGTTCAATGCCTGGGTTCCAAGCAAATCCTTTCGTGGATCGCGGGACGCTCGCGCTTCTGGTCCTGTGCACTTTGGGCGTGGCCCTGCTGCTGCGTTTGCTCGTTTTTGCTCTTATTTGTCTGTTTTCAGGAAAGTCTGCACGCAGAATCAGGCGATTTACGTTTCCCGGCGAGTTTACGAGCAAGGTGCGAGAAATCCCGCTGAAGGGATTGAAAGGAACGCAGTCAAATTCGCTTTTCGGCGTACGCCCCGACCGAGCGTGGTCGCAGTCCTCCGCGTCCCATCGAGGAAAGAGTCCAAAGAGGAGATCGACGCCGGCGAGCAAAGTAACCAGCTGTCGGCTAGGAGCTCGTGATGAAACGAATTGACGCGATTATTCGACATGAAACATTGGAAAACGTTCGCGAGCGGCTAGTCGATATCGGTGTGGAGGGTCTCACGGTGACAGACGTCGTGGGTTTTGGGCGACAAAAGGGCCACAGCGATTTTTTCCGAGGGTGCGAATACCGAGTCGATTTTCACCCGAAGCTGCTTCTCACGATTATCGCGCGAGATGACCAAGTGGAGGGAATCCTGGGTGCTGTGGCCGGAGGGGCCAAAACCGGAAAAATCGGCGACGGCAAGGTGTTCGTGACTGCGGTCGAGGAGGTCGTCCGCATTCGCACGGGGGAGATCGACAAAGCCGCAGTCTAAGGCGTTCTACCAAGTGCAGCTTTCGAGCTAGTGGAGATTGGCGGCGCGCTGAGTTTCAGTTTGCCGCTGGAGATTACGCAGACGAGGAAGAAAAAATGGGAGACGGACAACCCGCTGTCAGACGATTGGGATGGGTCGTGTTGTTCATCACCGTGGCGACTGGAGGTTTGTCTATTCCGTGCTTTGCGGACCAGCAGCCTTCGCCGGATCCCGCGGGCATAGCCACCGGCGACAAAACGAGCGCAGCGGACGCCGCCGGGAATCCTTTTGTTGTTCCAGAGCCTACCGACCCGACCGCGGCCGACTACGCACAAAAGAAAAAGGATTTTGAAGAATACAAGACCCAGGTTGCTAGAGAACCGCTGGCAGCAAAACTGGCCGATAGCGTCGGACATGTCCGCATCGCCACGAACTTCTCGTGGACGCTCCTCACAGGATATCTGGTTCTATTCATGCAGGCGGGCTTCGCGCTCCTCACGTGCGGGTTGGTCCGCAAGAAGAATGCGGCACACCTGATGATGCTGAATTTCGCGGCTTATGTATTCGCGTTCCTCGCCTATTGGGCGGTGGGATATGCCTTTCAGTTCGGCGCCGTGGCTATCAATGCGGCCCCAGCAAATCTCGGCGGCACGCCTACGCTCAATAAGTTCCTTCTCGGAAATGCGTTGTGGGGCTTTCTGGGCGGCAAAGGCTTTTTCTTTTCCGGGCCCGGCTACGATGCCGGGAGCATGTGCTTGGCGCTCTTTGAAGTTGTCTTCATGGAGACAACGGGTTACATCATCGTGGGCGCTATCTGCGAGCGAATCACATTCTGGTCGTTTCTCCTTTGCGAGCTTTTCGTCGGCGCAATACTCTATCCCGTCTTTGGATGCTGGGTATGGGGCGGGGGCTGGCTGTCGCAAATCGGCACGACACTTAACTTGGGACACGGCTACGTTGACTTTGCTGGCTCGACGGTAGTTCACGGCGTGGGGGGCTTTTGTGCCTTGGCGTTGTCGGTAATCCTGGGTCCACGTCTTGGGAAATACGGGCCGGATGGAAAGGTGAAGGCCTTCCCAGCGCATAACTTGGTTTTTGTCGTCACTGGGACGTTCATTCTGCTGTTCGGGTGGATGGGCTTCAATCCCGGTTCGACTCTAGGCGCCAGCGATCTGCGCATTTCCGTGATCGCGGTCAATACGAATCTAGCCGCCGTAGCCGGTTCTGCCGCGGCATTATTCTTTTGGTATTTCATGTTCGGGAAGCCGGACATCACGATGGCGTGCAATGGGATGCTTGCCGGACTTGTGGCGATCACGGCGCCGTGCGCGTTCGTCTCACCCGTTTCCGCGGTGATCATCGGCGTTCTTGCGGGAATGGTGGTCTGTCTAGGTGTGCTGTTCAATGACCGAGTGACGAAGATCGACGATCCTTGCGGGGCCATATCGGTGCATGGCTTCTGTGGCTGGTTAGGCGCGGTCTGTGTGGGCATCTTCGCCGACGGCACCTACGGCGCAGGCTGGAACGGGATCGGCGCCGCGAGCTACCTGGGTCGCGCCGGGCAGGGCGTCACCGGCTTACTTCATGGAGACACTCGGCAGTTTATCTCTCAGCTGTTCGGCGCGACCCTGTGCGCAGCCTGGGCATTCGGTGCGACTTATGCAGTCTTCTGGGTCGTGAACAAGGTTAAGAACATGCGGGTTGCTCCCGAGGTCGAACTGGAAGGGCTCGACGTTCCCGAATTCGGTTTGAAGGCCTACCCCGAAGATGCAGCCCTTACCGCCGAAGGATAGTCGGCCGATTGGACGACAAGCCGGGGCTGCTGTTATCGACCGCGCAGGGTTTGTTGCGGTTCGCCGGACGCTGCCCCATCCGCGACGGGGCCAACTCTCAGATGCGCGGCGTGCGGTCGACAAAACTCGCTGAGGTTTTGCTCACTAGAGTTCGCCAAGGACATAATTCTCGCGGTCTTTCAGGGCTATTTGGATGTCGCAAAGAGTTTAGGGAATCGCTATTTCAGGTGAGCCGGTAGACCCGAATGGCATTATCGTGGAATAGCTTTTTCTGGCTTGCCTCTCCCGCGCTGCGAGTGAGCGACAGGAGAACGTCGACCCACTGGCGATAGCTGGCGGAGAGCGTGCAAACTGGCCAGTCACTACCGAACATCACGCGATCCCAGCCGAAGCATTCCATGGCGTGATCGACGTAGGGACGGAGATCTTCCGCGGTCCAGTGGTAAGGATCCGCATAGGCTATCAACCCGGAAATCTTGCAGAAGACATTCGGGAATTTCGCGATTTCGCGGAGGTCCGAGCGCCAAGGGTCGAGGATTTTCTCCCTCACCCGTGGCACGCCGCAGTGGTCGAGGATGAAGGTCACACCGGGACAACGCGAAACGAGACGAATGGCAAGAGGCAGCTGGCGTGCGAGGAAGCAAACATCAAACGAAAGGCCGTTGCCAGCCAAGCTGTGAACATTCTCGATGAATGTTTCACTCTGGCTTAGATCATCGGGCTGCGTGTGCAGAACCCTGCGAATCCCTTTCAGTTTGGGATGACCTAATATCTTTTCCAAGTAGGTCCTGAACTCTTTGCTCTCCGGCCGTCCACATGCCACGACCCCCTCGAGGGGGTTGTCTGGCCGATCCGCGAGCCGAAGGAGGTGCCTTGTCTCTTCAAGCATAAACGGCTCGTCCACATCGGCCTCAAGGTGCACTGACTTTTCGATAACCAGCCCGTTCGTTGCGTCGCGATAGTCGTTCATGCGGAAGGAGCGATTCAGAGCTGGCAATTGCTCAAGCCATGCGTACTGAAAAAGATCGAGATCCCAGAGATGCTGATGCGCGTCTACAATCTTCATGCATTTTCAATCCGTGTGAAAGACTTCCTCCATGGCCGCCCACCACTCCCCTTCGGCGCGCGTGTCGAGGGGCTTCTGCATGGGCTCCATGATGGCCCACCACTCTAGCGTTTTGGGATCGCTCGCGATTTTCGCCATATCGGCCTGGTAATCGGTTCCGTGGTATTCATAGTAGGCGAAAAGCAAATCGTCCTTCAAATAGATGGAGTAGTTGCGGATGTTACTTCGCCGAATGGTGGCGAGAATCTCGGGCCACACCGCTGCGTGGTAGGTCTTGTAGGATTGGATGGTTTCAGGCCGCACGTTTATTACTGAGCCGTACCGTTTCATTTCGTCTGCTCTCCGATGTGAAGTGATTTCCAGGCAACGACTTTCTGTTGCGACTCTCCCAGGCTTTCAATGCCCAGATCCACGACATCACCAGGCTTCAAATACTGCGGGGGGTGCATTCCCAGGCCGACTCCGGCGGGGGTTCCCGTGCTGATGACATCTCCTGGGAGCAGGGTCATAAACTCGCTGACGTAGCTCACGATGGTCGGGACGTCGAAAATCATTTTTGCAGTACTGCTGTTTTGCCGGAACTCCTTGTTCACTTTCAACCACATCCGCAGGCGGCTGGGTTCGGGTACCTCATCACGAGTGGCAAGAAAAGGGCCGATGGGAGCAAACGTATCCGCACTCTTGCCTTTCACCCACTGACCGCCGCGCTCGAGCTGGAAGCTGCGTTCGGAGTAGTCATTGTGAAGTGCATACCCGGCAACGAACTCAAGAGCCCGCTCCCTTGCTACGTAGGCGGCTTTCTTCCCAATCACTACGGCCAGCTCCACCTCCCAATCCAATTTCTCAGCACTTTTGGGAATCATAACGGGGTCATTCGGACCGACCAGAGATGTGCTGGCCTTCATGAAAAGGACCGGTTCCCGAGGTATTTCCGCCCCGCTTTCGGTGGCATGGTCGCGGTAGTTGAGCCCAATGCAGATGATTTTGCTTGGTCGGCAGATCGGCGCCCCCAAACGCATCAAGGATGAGACACGGGGAACAGTCGATTCATTTCGATCAAGCCACTGCCGTAATGCGCCAAGGCCGTCTTCTGCAAAAAAACCTTCGTCGTAATCTGATACAAATTGGGATACATTCACGCGTGCGCCATCATTGAGAAGGACGCCGGGTTTTTCTTTTCCTGGTTCACCGCATCGGATAAGTTTCATGGTGCGAATTCGGCGCCTTTCGAACGCGCCGGTCGATTGCCACTTGGCGCTGGATCAAACCGGAGAACTGCGGGGATTGAGAGCATGGCGCCTAGCTAATCGCAGGCCGGTGGCCGGAGTCAAGAGCATTCGACAAATGAAGTGATAGATTTTATGGTATGAAATTGAAGATAGGCCTGTATGTAAGAGATTTCGGGCGGGATCGGACTATGGCGTCAAGCAGAGTGCTGCAATTAAATCCGAAAGACAATGTGCTCGTTGCGCTCAATGACCTTCAAAAGGGCGAGCAAATTGATTTTTCAGGCCGGACTTTTACTTTGAGGACCGACGTTCCCGCCAAACATAAGTTCGTGACGGATGATATTGCACCGGGCGGCCCGGTCGTCATGTATGGCGTGCTGATCGGGAAAGCAACGGAGCCGATCGTCACGGGAGAAAAACTAACGACCCGGAATACGCATCATGAAGCTGCCGGCTTCCGGGAAAAAACGGAAGAGTATGGTTGGTCGCCTCCGGACGTCTCGCGCTGGCGTGAGAAGACGTTCCTAGGATATGTCAGGGATGATGGCCAGGTCGGCACGCGGAACTACTGGCTCGTCGTCCCACTCGTTTTCTGCGAAAACCGGAACATCGCGGTTCTGAAGCAAGCGTTTGAAGAAGAATTAGGCTTTGCTCCGCCCCAAATTTATCGGCAGCAAGTGGCCGACCTCGTACATTCGTACCAAGAAGGAGGAGCCGGGGGCATCGGGAACTCCGGCGCGGCGAGAAGCGGCGCTCAACCTCAGCGGGCGAGAATTTTTGAAAACCTCGACGGAATCAAATTCCTGATGCACGAAGGCGGCTGCGGCGGAACACGCGAAGATGCAAACAATCTGTGTGGTTTGATAGCGGGCTACATTCACCATCCGAATGTCGCGGGCGCGACGGTGCTCAGTCTCGGTTGTCAAAACTCGCAGGTGGCCATACTCCGGGAGGAAGTGAAAAAACGGGATCGAGGATTTTCCAAACCGCTTTTCGTGTTCGAGCAGCAACAAAGCGGATCGGAATTTACGATGCTGTCCGAGGCGATCCACAAGACGTTCCTGGGACTGGTCGAGGCCAACAAGCGCGCGCGCAGACCTGCGCCACTCTCTCATCTCTGCGTGGGGTTGAAGTGCGGAGGTTCCGATGGTTTTTCTGGAATCTCGGCAAATCCGGCGATCGGTCACACTTCCGATCTAGTCGCCGCTCTTGGCGGCAGGACCATCCTTTCTGAATTTCCCGAATTGTGCGGCGTGGAACAGGAGCTTATCAATCGCAGTACGCAAAAAACAGTAGCCGATCGTTTCATCCAGCTTATGGGCGACTATGCCGCTAGAGCGAAAGCGGTGCGAACCGGTTTCGACATGAATCCGTCGCCGGGGAATATCCGGGACGGATTGATCACCGATGCGATGAAGTCCGCCGGCGCCGCGAAAAAAGGAGGTACGTCTCCGGTTACGGCGGTGCTGGACTATCCAGAATATTCATCCGAGCCGGGACTCAATCTCCAATGCACACCGGGCAGCGACGTGGAGTGTGTCACAGCTCAGGTGGGCGCGGGAGCAAACATCGTTTTGTTTACGACAGGTTTGGGAACGCCGACAGGAAATCCCATCGCGCCAGTAGTGAAAATTTCCACGAACTCGCGGCTCACGGAGAAGATGCCGGACATCATCGACATCGACACGGGCCGAGTTATTTCGGGACAGCAAACCATCCAGCAAATGGGTGAGGAGATTTTGGACCGGGTAATTCACTTCGCCAGCGGAGAAAGCAAGACGAAAGCGGAGTTGCTGGCCCAGAACGATTTTATTCCATGGAAGAGAGGTGTCTCCCTCTGAGCACGCAAGCGCGCAACACGGAATCATTTCGATTGGACGGCAAAGTGGCCGTTGTCACCGGGGGCGGCAGCGGGATCGGGCGCGCCATTGTCCAGAGGTTTGCAAGAAGCGGAGCTTGTGTTCGAATTCTGGACATCGACCAAAAACAGGCAGAAGTGGTTGCTCTTGATGTCGTGAATGCTGGAGGCAATGCCAGCGCCTTTCAGTGTGATGTGACGAGCCACGAGAACGTCAAAGCGGTTTTCGATCAGCTATTCCGGAAAGAATCCGTCCACATCCTTGTCAACAACGCTGGAATTTCGCATGTTGGCAGCCTGGAAACGACAACGGAACGCGACTTCGACAAACTTTTCGAAGTCAACGTAAAAGGGTTCTTCAACTGCATGCAGGCCACGATTGGACATATGAAAGAGAACGGTGGTGGCGTGATTCTGAACATGGCGTCGATCGCGGGCTCGTCGGCGCTAGCGGACCGTTTCGCCTACTCAATGAGCAAGGGTGCCGTGATTGCGATGACGTATTCGGTAGCCAAGGACTATCTTCAGCATAAGATCCGTTGCAATTGCATCTCTCCGGCGAGAGTCCACACGCCGTTCGTCGACGGCTACCTGCAGCGCAATTACCCAGGCAAGGAAAAGGAAATGTTCGCAAAGCTCTCCGCTGCACAACCCATCGGCAGGATGGGAGAGCCGCACGAAGTTGCCGCGCTGGCTCTTTTCCTGTGCTCGGAGGAAGCCGCGTTCATCACTGGAGTGGATTATCCGATCGACGGAGGTTGGTTGAACCTCCGCGGATGAGCCTTTTTCAATGAACACGATCGTTCCACACTTCTCAGTCTTTCTCGAAAGGGAAGGAACCCAACTCTCGCGCAATCTTGGTCCGCGCATTCGCGGCCGGAGGGTACTCGTTTCATGGACCTGGAGCTGAAGGACAAAGTCGTACTCATTACGGGAGGCGCCAAAGGCATTGGCGCTGCCATAGTACAGACGGTTGCCGAAGAAGGCGCGATTCCGGTAGTCGTGGACCGCGATCAAGAGGCGGCAGAAAAACTGCATGCGGACTTGCGACAACGCGGGAGCGTCAGCTACGTAGCCGTCGCGGAACTTGCGACTCCTGGGGCCTGTTCCGGCGCCGTCGAGCAAACCTTGAAGAAACTTGGTCGAATCGATGCGCTGGTGAACAACGCCGGTGTAAATGATGGCGTCGGACTGGAAAAAGGCACTCCTGAACAATTCGTCGCGTCGCTCCAGCGCAATTTGCTGCATTACTATCATATGGCGCACTATGCTCTGCCACATTTGAAGCGCACCAGTGGATCCATCGTCAGCATTAGCTCGAAGACCGCGGTCACGGGCCAAGGAGGGACTTCCGGCTATGTAGCGGCGAAAGGCGCGATCCTCGCCTTGACACGTGAATGGGCCGTGGAGCTTCTGCCCTACGGGATACGCGTAAATGCGGTTGTTCCCGCGGAAGTGATGACGCCGCTGTACCAGCAATGGCTGAGCACGTTCGCAAATCCCGAAGAAAAGTTGAAAACGATTGTCGCCAAGATTCCACTCGGGAAACGAATGACCAGTTCCGAGGAAATCGCCGCCATGGTCGTCTTTCTGATCTCCTCGAAAGCTAGCCATATCACCGGTCAACACCTGTACGTCGACGGCGGTTACGTGCATCTCGATCGCGCTCTCTCATAAAGGAGAAAAATGAAGCATCCTTCCGCGCCGCTTACCGAACGACGCTACACCGTGGCGTTTGTGCTCGTCACCAGCCTTTTCTTCATGTGGGCGCTCGGCGTCAATCTCAACGACATTCTGATCCCGCATCTCAAGAAGGCTTTCCGGCTCACGGACCTGCAGTCTTCGCTTATTCAGTCTGCGTTTTTTGGCGGCTACTTTCTGGCTGCTCTGCCCGCCGGATGGCTGATGGAGCGCATCGGCTACAAGAAGGGCATCCTGCTGGGATTGCTCACCTGTGCTGCTGGGGCGTTTCTATTCATCCCTGCAGCTTCGATTGGGCTGTACGGCTTCTTCCTCTTTGCATTGTTCGTGATGGCTTGCGGGCAGGGTGTACTGGAGGTCGCGGCCAACCCCTACGTTACCATTCTTGGACCGCCGGAATCCTCTGAGCGTCGGCTGAACCTGGCGCAGTCTTTCAATGCCGTGGGAGCCGTGGTGACTCCCATCATTGGCCGGGCGTTCATCCTTTCCGGCATCGAATATTCCGCCAATCAGCTTTCTGCCATGACCCCGGAACAATCGGCAGCGTACTCGGCGCTGGAAGCCAGCCGCGTTAGAGGGCCGTATCTGGCAATCACCGCGCTTTTCTTGCTCGTGGCGGCACTGCTGTATTTCGCCCACTTGCCCGAGATTCGCGAAGTGAGCGGAGAAACTTTACTTGAGCCGCAAAACGCTCCTCGAAAGCGCTGGGAGATTTGGCGATACAAGCATTTGGTTAAGGGTGTCGTCGCGCAGTTTTTTTACGTGGGAGCTCAAGTCGGCGTGACCAGCTTTGTGATTCGCTTTACCCAGCACACCTTGCCCAACACGCCCGAAAAAGTGGCTGCCAATTTTCTGAAATGGCACCTGATTGGCTTCATGGTGGGCCGTTTTGCCGGGTCCGCAATGATGAAACGAATCGCTCCGCCCCGGCTGCTAGGAGTCTTCGCAGCATGCGCTTTTCTATGCACTTTGACGGCTATCGCCGGATCCGGCGCGGCTCCAGTATGGGCTGTTGTGCTCCTGGGCTTCTTTGATTCCATCATGTTCCCGACCATCTTCGCGCTCAGTGTGAAAAATCTCGGCGTTTACACCAAACTCGGTTCGGCGTTGCTGGTCATGTCCATTATAGGAGGCGCGATTGTCCCCGCCGTCATGGGCTATATCTCCGACGTAAGTTCAATACAGAAAGCATTTGTTGTGCCCCTGATTTGTTACGCGTACGTGCTTTATTTCGCCGTCCGAGGCTACAAGCCAACGGTTCCAACCGTTGCCTAAAAGGCGCAGGCAGATGCGAATAAATGAACGTGTAGAGGCGAACGATCCATCACGTCAAGCGAATGGACAGCGCGGTGACTGAGGCTGCAGGAAAGGTGTGGACTACAATCCCGTTCCGGGCGACGCTGGCTTTCTTTTGAGGAATCAATGCTTCGTGATTGTCGAAGGTATTCCGCGCATGAATGTCAGCATGCGACAGAGTTGCTGCCATCGCAGAATTAGCCGAGCCTCCTCGAATCGCCACCTCTGTCTCACGAGCCTGGGTCGTGTGCGGATTCACAACGGTGACTAGCAAATCCTTGCCATGGAGTGAAGCGGAACCGTTCAGTCCCCAAAAAGTTGCCGGCTTGCCGTCCCGGTCGTAGTGCACGGTAGGTGCCGAGAAGACTATCCGAAGCGATTCTCCTCCCTGGTGGCCTGCGTACATTTCGAACACATGGCCGACCGGCGTAACTACGAAGCGATCTTCGTGAGCGAGATACAGGCTGTTCAGGCAGTTGATGAGCTGTGCGCAGTTGGCCATGTGAAGCTTGCCTGCATGGCGATTGAAAATATCGAGAGTCATCGCGCTGAACACCGCATCCCGCAGCGTTGGAGTTTGCTCAAGGATATCCCCTGGCGTTGCTTCGCTTCCGGATCGGTACCACGGGCCCCACTCGTCCACAACGAGTTTGACGCGGTGCTCTCGATCAAACTCACCCATGACTTGCCAGTGTCCCAGAATCAGTTCCTCCACGCGTTCGCCCTCGCGCAGAATCTCGTACCAGTCCACGGGATCAAATTGAATTGCGTCCCCCTTTCCTTTTTCCCAATCGGTTGTTCGCCCGCGGCTAAGATTCCACGCGTAATGGTGAAGCGCCCAACCGTAGATGCTGGCGAACTGCGAAGGCCCTTTGCGAGCCATCTCCTCGAAGAAGCCGCGAGTCCAGTTCCAGTCACCCGAGTTGGGACCAGAGGCGATCAACGACAACGATTGGCTGTAGTGAGGCACCCAGGCCGAGTATCTGCGGAATTCAGCGGCATACTCTTGAGGGGTAAAGTTCCCGCCACACCCCCAGGATTCATTTCCTACGCCCCAATAGCGCACGTTGTACGGTTGTGCAGATCCCGCCTTAGCGCGTTCCTCAGCAAGCGTGGTGCTGCCCGCCGGAGAATTGCAGTACTCCACCCACCGGTAAAATTCCGAAGCGGGTAGACTGCGAACGTTGGCAGCGAGGTACGGCTCTGCCCCAATAAGTTTGCAGAAATGGACAAATTCATTGGTGCCGAATTCGTTGGGTTCATACTTATGACTCGCCGGCGATTTGTCATTTTCCGCTTCTATCCAGAAATTCGTGCGCCGCGGGCGTTTTTCAGCAGGACCAATCCCATCACGCCAGTCATAGCTGTCTGCGAAGCATCCTCCCGGGTAGCGAACCACGGGCGCCTTGATTTTTCTCATTTGATCAACCAGCTCGTTGCGGATGCCGCTGGTATTTGGAACTTTGGATTTTGGGCCGACCCATACGCCGTCGTAGATGGTGCCTCCCAGGTGTTCCGTGAAATGACCGTAGAGGTTGGGCGAAATTGTGCCCCTGGATTCGTCAAGGAGAATTTCCACGCGAGAATCGAGGCCTTCTGTGGCCGTCGCCGAAATCCGCGCGTAGCGGGAGAAGGCCAGCCCGGCAGCACCAGCCAGGGCGGTCTGGACGAATTCTCGGCGATTCTTCATGCTTTCCTCCCGTTAGAGCGATCAGTTCTGGGCATTGTACAGAAATGCTTCTGATTCTGGCTTCAAATGAAAAGTTCTTCTAGTTGTTCCAGAAGCGCAGGATGTGCGCTAGAGTATGGGCCGTTTACGCGATTCAGGCTGACCTAGAAACGTTGTCCCGGGAGTTGAAAACATGTCCACCAATTTATCTCGACGCGGGATTCTCGCAGCATCACTAAGCCTTGTCTTTTTATCGGTAGCGTTGGCGATTCCCCCGGTAGATACCCAAAAGCCGTTGCAAATCTATTTTGTGGACGTCGAGGGCGGCCAGGCCACGCTTTTCGTAACGCCGGCCGGTCAATCCCTTCTCATTGACACAGGGTGGCCCGGCTTCGACGACCGTGACGCCGATCGCATTGTGGCTGCGGCAAAAAACGCTGGGCTCAAGAAAATTGATTTTGTCCTTCTCACGCACTATCACCGCGATCACGCAGGAGGAGTCTCGCAGCTCGCTGCGAAAATCCCGATCGGCGCATTTCTCGATCACGGCGAGAATCGTGAGCCTACTGATGCCGCGACCGAGCAGACCTGGCAGGAATATCTCAAGCTAGCTTCTCGGCAAAAGATTAAGCGCACGACTGCCAAACCCGGAGACACTTTTCCGTTGCAGGGAATCGAAAGCAAAGTGATCAGTTCCAACGGCGCGGTAATTGAACATTCGCTGCCTGGAGCAGGCGCGAGGAACGCTGCTTGCAAGACTGCGGAACAGCCTCCCGCGGATCCTACCGAGAATCCTCGCTCGCTGGGCACGCTCTTCACCTTTGGCAAGTTGCGCATTCTTGACTTGGGCGACCTCACTTCCGACAAGGAAATGTTGTTGATGTGCCCGGTCAACAAGCTCGGCGCCGTCGACATTTACATCGTTTCCCATCACGGTTCGCTCACCAGCAATAGCCCTCTTTTTCTGAATGGCATCGCTCCGCGCGTAGCCATCATGGACAACGGCGCCACAAAAGGCGGCGCACCAGCTCCTTGGGACACCGTCAAGCAATCTCCGCGTCTCGAGGATCTCTGGCAGCTCCATTTCTCGAATGAAGGCGGTGCCGCCCACAACGCCGCGGACACTTTCATCGCCAATCTTTCCGGGCCGGACGCGGGGAATTACCTGAAGCTTTCCGCCTGGCCTGACGGCAATTTCGAGGTATTCAATTCCAGGACGCAAGCAACCAAGCGCTACGCCCCGGCACACTGAAGGCAGGCTTCACGCCGGCTCGGGAATCGGCTCCATATTCCCCAACAGTAAGACATAGCCAGCAATACCCACCACAAGGAATGCTGCGGCCGCAGCAAACGCCCAGGAAAACGATTGCGTCCCCGCCACGATGTAGCCCGTGACAATCGGCGCAGCGATCCCCGAGAGCTGGTTGCAAAAATTCATGATTCCTCCCAGCGTCCCAACGCTTTCTCGTGGCGCAATCAGCGAAGGAATCGACCACCCCACTGGCGACGCTGCGGACAATCCTCCCAGCGCGATGCTAATCCAAAAAACCGCTTCCAAAGGAGTCCGCGCCCGCGCCGCTCCTAGGATCCCCAGCCCCAGCGTCGTTCCCCCGATCAGAACCGCTTGGCGAACGCGCACGGCATTCCATCCGCGCTGTATTAAGCTGTCCACGAGCCATCCGCCGATCACCAGGTCCGTGATGGTCGCGAACAGCCAGGGAATACTCGTGTACAGAACGGCGTGCAGCAGATCGACATGATGTGTTGTCGACAGATAGTCGGGCAACCACGTCAGAAACAGATAGAAGCTGTAGTTGTACGATGCGAATCCCAGCGCCAGTCCGCAAACTCTTCGTTGCCGCAACAAATAGCCAAGCGGCGCTCCTTTGGCGGCCCGTGCCCGGTCTTCCGGCTGCGCTCCTCCGCGTTTGATGAATTCCCGCTCGGCGTCCGTCAGTAACTTATCTTCACTCGGGTTGCGATAGAAAATGTAGAACAGCGCGAAATACACCGCGCTGATGATCCCCGTGGCCGCAAAATTCCATCGCCATCCGAAATACAGAAGCGTCAACCCCAGCAGGGGAACACCGATCGCCGATGCGAATTTCGCCATGGAATCGAACATCGCTGTCGCCAAGCTTCGTTCCTTTTCCGGAAACCAATAGCCAATGGCTTTCGCATTGCCCGGAAACGTCGGAGCTTCGCCAATTCCCAAAAGAAACCGCGATGCAAACATGCCGCCGATTCCCGTAGAGACGGCCGCGCCGAACGAAGCCGCACTCCAGACAATCGTGCTGACGATGCCCACGCGTCTGACGCCATATCGATCCAGCAGCAGTCCGGACGGGAGCTGCAGCACCGCGTACGTCCAGTTGTAGGCGCTCAACAAATATCCAAACATTACCGTCGAGACCCCAAACGTCGCGTGCAGCGCATCCCGAGAAACCGAGAGGTTTACACGGTCGAAATAATTCACGAGTACGCCAAACCCCAGAAGTACAGCGATACCCCAACGCCTCTTAGGCAGAGAGGAACCCTTCGGCCCCGCTGGTTGCTTCACAAGCTCATCCTTTTCACTGGCATGCCGCGCGAAATATAGTGGAGAATCATGGGTCGAAACAAGGGCGCAGTTGCAATCACCAGAAATAGCCGTGCCGTTACGGGATGCATCCTCGGTGGCGCGCCAAAGGGACAGAAACGTGTATGAATAGGCTCCCGATCCTGCGGCTGGGAACGGTAAAGGATGTCGCGGGTTTTCAAGAGCATGTGCACTCGCTCGGATTGAACATTCCGTGCGATGGCGAGCTACTCGGCGGATCCGATTCACCCCTGCGATGGCCGCTTGCGCGCAGCGGAATCAAAATCGGCAACCGGATCGCCGTCCATCCGATGGAAGGATGGGACGGCACTGCGGATGGAAATCCGAGCGAGCATACGATCCATCGCTGGGAAAAATTCGGGCGCAGCGGCGGTAAATTGATCTGGGGAGGGGAAGCAGTTGCCGTTTCGCACGAAGGGCGCGCGAATCCGAATCAGCTCGTGATCGCGCGGCACACGCGAGAAGGATTGGCGGGATTGCGAAAGGCGCTGGTGGAGGAACACCGGCGGACGACGGGTTCGGACGAAGGGCTTTTCATCGGATTGCAGTTGACGCATTCCGGACGCTACTGCCGTCCGAATGCGCACGACAGGCCGGAACCACGCATTCTCTATCATCATCCGATCCTGGATGGGAAATTGCGATTGTCTCACGACTATCCCATTCTGACCGACAGCGAGATACGCGCGATCATCGAAGAATTCCATCGCGCGGCAGGAATGGCGAGTGAAATGGGTTTCGACTTCGTGGACATCAAGCATTGCCACGGTTATCTGGGGCACGAATTCCTGAGCGCACATACGCGGGAAGGGCAATACGGCGGAGGCTTTGAGAATCGCACGCGATTCTTGCGCGAAGTTGTGCAGGGGATTCGCTCGATTTCGCCGGAGCTTCCGATTGGCGTGCGCCTCTCCGCGTTCGACACCGTGCCATTTCGTCCCGATCCGTCCCAAACGGCGAATGGAAAGCTGGGGCCGGGAATTCCCGAATCGCATGACGAGTTGATTCCCTATCGGTGGGGATTCGGACTGAATCCGCTTGATCCCACGGAAGTGGATCTGACCGAGACGATTCGGTTTCTTTCTTTGCTGGAGGAGCTGGGGATCCGCCTCGTCAACATCACGGCGGGCAGTCCCTATTATAATCCGCACATTCAACGGCCCGCCCTCTATCCGCCGTCGGATGGGTATCAGCCTCCGGAAGATCCGCTGGTTGGCGTGGCGTTGCAGATGAAAATCACGCAGCAATTGAAGCGGCTCTTTCCGAATCTGATTATTGTGGGAACGGCGTACAGCTATTTGCAGGATTTTTTGCCGCACGTGGCGCAAGCTGCTGTGCGCGAGGGATGGACGGATTTGGTTGGGCTCGGACGAATGGTATTGACCTATCCCGAGATATTGTGGGACGCGGCGGAAGGAAATGAGATTCAGCATAAACGGGTTTGCAGAACGTTCAGCGATTGCACAACCGCGCCGCGGAAGGGTTTGCCTTCAGGCTGCTATCCGCTGGACAGTTACTACAAGATTTCCGAATTGGCGGAACGGCTGAAGATTGCGAAGGCCAAGCGATGAAAATCGAATCTATCGTTCAATGGCAAGTGCTCGGCCGCCAGGTGCAAGGCATCGCCGCGGCGCTTCTGCCGTTTAAAGCGGATGGCCGAATCAGCGTCGAAGCCTTTCAAAATCATCTGCGCGCCACGCATCGCGCCGGATTGATGAACGCCGTGAATATGGACACCGGCTACGTGAACTATCTGAACGATTCCGAAAAACAAGATGTGCTGGGGTGGACCCGAGAGGCGCTGGGCAAAGATGTGCAATTTGTAGGTGGTGCGTACATCGAAGGGCAAACAGGCGACATCGTTGAACTCTACCGGAAGCAGATGGACGCCATTGTTGGACTTGCAGGAATTCCAATCCTGTTCCAGACGAGCCGGCTGCACAGAAAATCCTCCGCGGAGAAGGCTTCAACATATGCGGCAGTGTGCCGAGGATATCCGCACGTGCTCGCGTTTGAGCTGGGGCAAATATTCGCGCCGAACGGCGAAATCTTTGATGAAGAAACCTTCCGGCGATTGTTGGACATTCCGGAAATCAAGGGTATGAAACATTCTTCGCTCGACCGGCTGATTGAATTGAAACGACTCGCCCTTCGCGACGCGCACCGGCCGGAGTTCCGCATCTATACGGGAAATGATCTGGGCATCAACATGATCGAGTACGGTTCCGACTATTTGCTGGGGCTGGCGACGTTTGCTCCGGAGAAATTTGCGGAGCGCGACCGCCTCTGGGAAACGGGTGATCCTGGGTATTACGCCCTGTCGGACGCATTGCAATATTTGGGAAACGTGGCGTTTCGAGCGCCAGTTCCGGCGTATAAACATTCCGCTGCGGTGTTTCTGCATCTGGCGGCGAGAATTCCCAGCGCTCTGACGCATCTGAAGAATCCAAGGCGCCCGGCGTGGGAAGCAGAAATTCTTCGAGATTGTGCGCGGCGGCTGGGCATGGCGTAGCGCGTGACGCTGAGGGAACATCATGACTCCGCAAAAGGCACCTCCAAAGAGCATGACCGAATACATCAATGCCGCCCCCAAAGAGGCGCAGAAGAAACTGCGTGAAATCCGCGCGTGCATTCGCGCTTCTGCACCCGGGGCCAAGGAAAGCCTGAAGTGGAGGATGCCTGCCTTTTCCTATCGGAGGACACTGGTCACGTTCGCCGCGTTCAAACATCACATCGGCTTCTATCCCACGCCGTTAGCTGTGAGAGCCTTCGCGAAGGATCTTTCGAAATTTGCCACGGCTAGTGCATCGATCCAGTTTCCGCTGGAGAAGCCACTACCTTTGCCTTTGATCCGCAAGATCACCGCGTTCCGCGTTCGGGAGAGCATCAAGGAAGACAGAAAATGGAGAACGTGACGGAAAACAATGCCTGGAACCACCCCCTGTAGGAAGGTGGGCGGCGATATCGATCGAAATTGGGCCGTTTGCTACGGTTTGACGGCAGTCGTATAATTTGAAGTTTAGGCAGTGCGCGCTAAACGCGCTGTCTGGGCTTCCCCTTGGCGACGAAAGAGATCATCCACACCGGGAAAGAAATTCAGGCGGAGCAGGAGTCCATCCGCGTCCGGGGCGCCCGCGTCCACAATCTGAAAAATATCAGCGTGGATATTCCGCATAACGCCATCACCGTGGTTACGGGCGTCAGCGGATCGGGAAAATCCTCGCTCGCGTTCGACACCATTTATGCGGAAGGGCAGCGGCGCTATGTTGAGTCGCTGTCTGCCTACGCAAGGCAGTTCCTGGAGCGGATGGAGAAACCGGAGGTGGATGAAATTTCCGGCATCGCGCCGGCGGTGGCCATCCGGCAGAAGAATTCCACGCGGAACCCGCGCTCGACGGTGGCCACAGCCACGGAAATCTACGATTACTTGCGGCTGCTTTTTGCGCGGTGCGGGCAGACCTTCTGCATTAAGTGCGGTGCCGAGGTTCGAAAGGACAGCCCGGACGAAATTGCGACGGGCATCTTGTCGCTGACGCCAGGGCGGCGGTTTTACGTGTTGCATCGGTTTCGAATCGCAGCGCCTGTGAGCACGGTGGTTCCGAAACGCACCGCGAAAAAGACTGCGGCAGCTCCCTCGCCGGACGCCCTTCGCCAAGCGCTGCTCGATCTGCAGAAACGCGGTTTCAATCGGCTGTATCAGGCCGGACGAATCCACGAATTCTCTTCACCGGAGTCGCTGCTGGATGTGGATTTCTCGAAGCCTGTCTATGTGCTCGTGGACCGGCTGGCGGTAAATGCGGAGTCGCGCTCGCGGCTGGTAGATTCCATCGAGATTTGTTATCGCGAAGGGCAGGGCGAAGCCATTCTGGAATTTATCGTGGACGCAGGAAACCCGGCCGAGCGGCTGACGTTTAACGAACGATTCGAATGCAAGAATGACGGCACGCTCTACCAAGAGCCGGAGCCGCGGCTTTTTTCGTTCAACAATCCCTACGGAGCTTGTCCGCGCTGCCAGGGTTTCGGAAACACCATTGACTTCGATTTGAATTTGGTGGTACCGGACCCGAGCAAATCTTTCGATGAGGGCGCCATCGAGCCGTGGACCAAGCCCCGGTATCGCGCGCTCTTTCAAGAAGCAAAAAAGTGGGCGCGGGGACGCGGCATTCCGACGAACGTGCCGTGGCGGCAGCTTAGTGCTGAACATCGCAGGCTGATTCTCGAAGGCGATTCAGAAAACGACTACGAAGGTGTGAAGGGATTTTTCAACTGGCTGGAGCGCAAGAAGTATAAACTCCATGTCCGCGTTTTCCTGAGCCGCTATCGCGGTTACGCCACTTGTCCGGAGTGCGGCGGTACGCGCTTGCGCGCGGAAGCACGAGCGGTTCGCGTAGCGAGAAAAGCGATCACGGAAGTCTGCAAGCTCACCGTGAAGGAGGCGCGCGAGCTCTTCTCCACGCTGCAGCTTTCCGAAGGCCAACGGAAAGTTGCGGAAAAGATTCTGGATGAAATCCGCACGCGTTTGCAGTTCCTGGATGAGGTCGGGCTGGATTACCTGTCGTTGGATCGTTTGACTTCCACGCTTTCCGGCGGAGAATCGCAGCGCATTCAGCTCGCGACATCCCTGGGTTCGCATCTGGTCGGCGCGCTGTACGTGCTGGATGAACCGTCGATCGGTCTTCACCCGCGTGACACGCAACGGCTGATTGATATCCTGAAATCGCTGCGCGACCTGGGGAACACCGTGCTTGTTGTCGAACACGACCCGGACACCATTCAAGCGGCGGATTGCGTCATTGATCTGGGACCGGGAGCAGGGGAACTCGGCGGGAAGCTGCTCTTCGCTGGTACGTATGAGGCGATGCTCGCAGAACACAAATCTCTGACGGGCCGCTATCTCAGCGGAGAACTGCGCATTCCGGTGCCAAACGTCCGGCACAAGCCGGCAGGGAAATTCCTCCGGTTGTACGGCACGAGCCTGCACAATCTTCAAAATTTGGATGTAATGATTCCGCTCGGCACACTCGTTGTCGTTACCGGAGTCAGCGGATCGGGCAAGTCCACGCTGGTCCATGATGTTTTGTACAAGGCGCTGGCGGCCAAACAGAACGGCGGCAGCGTGAAAGAGTTCTGCGACCGGCTTGAAGGCGATGAGAACGTCCGCGAAGTGATCATCGTCGATCAGTCGCCCATCGGACGCACGCCGCGTTCGAATCCCGCGACCTACTTGAAGGCTTTCGACGCCATCCGGGATGTCTTTGCGGAGACGCCGGATGCCCAGCGCCGCGGCTATGCGCCCGGACATTTTTCTTTCAACGTTCCGGGCGGGCGCTGCGAAACGTGCCAGGGCGACGGCACCGTCACCGTGGAAATGCAGTTTCTGGCGGACGTGGAATTGATTTGCGAAGAATGCCGCGGCACGCGCTTCAAGAGCGGCGTTCTCGAAGTGCGTTATCACGGAAAGAATGTGCATGAAGTGCTGCAATTGACGGTGCGGGAGGCGCTGGCATTTTTCGTGAATGTGCCTAAGGTCGTCTCGAAGCTTAGAATTCTGAATGAGATTGGGCTCGGGTATCTGCGGCTGGGACAGTCCGCGACGACACTCTCCGGTGGTGAAGCGCAGCGACTGAAACTGGCCGCGCATCTTTCCCGCACGGACAATGAAGGTGTGCTCTACATCCTCGACGAGCCCACAACGGGATTGCACTTCGATGACATCGCGAAACTTCTGAGTGCGTTCCGCAAGCTGCTCGAGGGCGGAGCCTCCCTCCTGGTAATCGAACACAACCTGGATGTTATCAAGTCCGCGGACTGGGTGATCGATCTGGGACCGGAAGGCGGCGACCGCGGCGGCAAGGTAATCGCAACAGGAACGCCGGAACAGGCGGCGCGGAATGCGCAATCGCATACCGGGCGCTACCTGGCGCGCGTCTTGAACGGTAACGGGCAGGCAAAGCGTGGAACGAACGGCGCATCCAAGCCGGCAGGGCCATCCGCTGCAATCTTAAATGGGGCGAAGACTCCTCCGGTCGAACCATGATGCATGCGCGTCACCGTCCATTGGCTTCACGAACTCTCCGGTACACGTTCTGCAGTATTCTCTTCGCAGCGGCGCAGCATTCTACACCGCTCCTCAGTGACCAACTGATTGCTTTTGCGCAAGCTTCTTTAAAACAAAAAGCTGTTGGGCAATCAAAATCGCAAAAAGTGGCCAATCCTCTGAACGAGCTGCTGGACGAAGCGAAGCGCCACATCGACAAAAATGAATTCGAAGCCGCAATTGCTCCACTTCAGAAAGTCATTGCCGAACAGCCGGATTCGGCTTATGCGCACTTTCAGCTTGCCTATGTTTACACCGCGCTGAAGAAAACCAGCGAAGCCCGCGCCGAGTATGAACGCACCATCGCCCTTGATCCTAAAATGCCCGAAGCTCATCTGGATCTCGGGATTCTTCTTCTGGAAAAAGACCCCGCCCTATCCGTCGCGCCGCTCACCAAAGCCGCCGAACTCCTGCCGGCGCAAAGCCGCCCGCACTTTCTTCTGGGAGTCGCGTTGGAGCGCAGCGGCAACGCAAGCGCCGCTGCCACGGCTTTCGAAAGTGCCGTGGCCCTTGATCCGCTGGACGTGGATACGCTGCTGCATCTGGGCGAGACGTACCTGGCCTTGAATCGTCCCGCGAATGCGGAACAAAAGTTTCACAACGCCATCGAGCGCCAGCCGCAGGAACCGCGTGCACGGCTGGGCCTGGCGCGCAGCCTCGACCAGCAGAAGAAACCAGAAGCCACCGAGGCGTATGAACAATATTTGGCCGTGCAGCCCGCTGATTCCGCCATGCGCGCGCGGCTGGTGCATCTGTATTTGGAGCAAAATAGATTCGACGCCGCCGATGCCGAACTCAGCCGCACGGATTCCGGGAAGCCGTCCTTGGAACTGCTGAAACTTCGCGCCGACATCCAAATTGGCAAGAAAAAATGGGACGATGCCGTTCATACTCTTCAGGAGGCAGTGGCCCTGGCTCCGGGCGAAGCGGAACTCCACGGTGGTCTCGCCCGCGTATTTATGCAAAAGCGCGATTTTCCGGCTGCGGAGAAGGAACTTCGTGCGGCATTGCATCTGGATAGGAAAAACACTGTGTACTGGAAGGACCTCAGCTCCACATTCTTTCTGGGTGGGAATTATCCTGCAGTGCTCGCGACACTGGATGAAATTGCCAAAGTGGAACAGCCCATTGCCGGAACGTGGTTTGTCCGCGCAATTTGCTACGATAAACTGAACCAGCCGAAGCCCGCTCTGGAGGCTTACCAGAAATTTCTCGAGCTAGATCAGGACAAGAATCCCGATCAGGTCTGGCAAGCGCAACAGCGCAGTAAGGTTTTGAAACGCATGCTGGAGCAAAAAAGGTAACGCATGAAGGCTCACGGCGCGTCCCCGGGAGCGGTTCTCGGCCTCGTACTTGTTCTTTTTATGTGGCCTCTTTCCGCGGGAGGCCAGCTGGCAGATATCCAGATGCGATTCGACCGGGAATCGGATTCTGTTCGCAAAGCAAAACTTCTCCAAAAACTCGGCGAAGCTCAGTTTGAAGCGGTCAGGCAAGCCGAAAAGGCCGGTGACAGCAGCACCGTCGGCCTGCTGCTGGAAAAATATCGGGACAATGTTCGCGCGACGCTCGATGCTTTGAAAAAGCAGCACCCCAACGCCGAGAAACAGCCGAATGGCTACCGCCAGCTGGAAATCCAGGCACGCAAGGGAATGCGGGAAATCGCAGAGAGTTTGCTCGTGGCCCCCGAGCCTTACAAGCCACCGCTCGAAATCGTCCGCGAGGATCTCACCGCCATGGATGACGAGCTGCTGAAACTGCTATTTCCAAACCGTCCGCTGAACCAGAAGGCGAAAAATCCGCCTCCACCGGAGAAACAACCGTGAGATTGCTGACGCGCGTTCTTTTCGCTTCCTTTCTGGTTCTCGGCGCTTCGCAGGCCGCGAACGCCGGCGCACAGCAACAAAAAGATTACCTCTCCTCGGTGGAAGCCGACAAAATCCGCGATGCGGAAAACAACACCAACGAGCGCATCCGGCTTTTTCTCATGTTCGCGGAAGACCGTTTGAAAAAATTTCAATATGAACTGGAGCATCCTTCCGCAAATCGTCATGCGGACATGCTGAACTCGCTCCTCAATGCGTATGCGGGCTGCGTGGACGACGCAGCGGATCTCATCCAACTAGGGATCGAAAAACAGGACAACATCCGCAAGGGAGTTGAACTGATGTCGGTGCGCACCAAAGACTTTCTGGTTATCCTTGAAAAGCTCTCGGCGGAAGGCGCGGAACGCGAGATTTATAAAGACAATCTCGACGATGCCATCGAAGGAACGCGGGACGCCTTGAACGATGCGGAGAAGGCCAAGAAAAAAGTGGCGCCTCCCCCGGTCCGCCGGAAGAATTGATGCGCCTGAGAATTCGATGAGATTGGTGAATGCGAATCAGCGAAAAAATCATCCCGTCCCGGGCGGCGCGCCGCTTTTTCAGCGGGTGTTTACGCGGCTCGGTTGTGACGGCCGGCCGCCGCGTTTCCGCGTCGAATTTTACGCCTATTCGAGCCTGGTGCTGACGATCCGGCGGCGCGAGGAGATGATTTACGTGCGGTTCTCGGATCTTTTGTGCCGCGCGCCGCGGGCGGTCCTCGAGGGAGCGGCGGCATTGCTGCTCGGGCGGGTGTACCGGCGGAAAGCGCCGCGGTCTCTTGTCGAACCGTATTTGGAGTACGCGCGCAGCGATCGCACCCGGGCGCGCATGAACCGCATGCGCGGCGGGCGCGTGCGGCTGGCGGCCGCGAATCCTCGCGGGGAAGTTTTTGATTTAGAGAAGCTTTTCGAGGGCCTGAACGGAAAATATTTTGGCGGAGAATTGCGGCGTCCGCATATCGGGTGGAGCTCGAAAAATTGGCGGCGGCAATTCGGCTGTTACGATCCCGGTCCCAACCAGATTCTGTTAAACCGGCGAATGGACCGCCCAAGCGTTCCGCAATGCGCGGTCGAATATGTTTTGTTTCATGAAATGCTGCACGTGAAACATCCCACCCGCCGTTCCGGCTGCAGCCTGGTCTCGCATTCAAAAGAATTTCGCGCAGAAGAAAAGCGCTTCGAGGAGTTTGAACGCGCCCGCCGCGCCCTCGACCGTCTCGCGCGTTAATTCTTCTGTTTCTCCGCTACCTTACGCAGCTTGTCGATTCGTTTTTGAATTTTGTCTCGATCTTCCGCGTGGGGATACAAATCCAAATACCGCTGATAGGACTTGATGGCTTGTTTCTTCAAGCCCTTCTTCTCCTGCGCTTCGCCTAGAAATCGAAAGGGAATCGCATAACCGGGTTTTGCCAGCGTCGCGTCCTCAAAGCGGTCGATCGCCGCGTCTACATCGCCCTTCCTCATGTAGTACTGGCCCACTTCGAGGTCTTTTTCAGCTCGCAGCGGGTCCCAAGCGGGCTGATCCGGCGCGGAATTTGTCGCGCTGTCCCTATTCTTCTTTTCGTTCTTTCCGGCTTTACCGGTTGGCTTTTCCGGCCCAGGACTTGGCGCGTCAGCAGGTTTTGAGGAGGATTCCTGCGGCGGGTCTTGCGCGTGCAAAAGCGATGCAGCGCACAATAGCAAGAGCGCCGCAAGAATTGGAATCGCTATCCTGAATCTCGTGCCATGCACCGAGGCTCTCCCACCTCTTGGATTCGCTCTAGTATGATGGAAGTTGTCCGCGATTGCAGCGTTCTGCATAAAACCCAATGGAACCCCGCGAAAAAGCCGCTTTGCTCCCGGAAACGCCAGGTGTGTACCTATTTAAGGACGCCGGGGGCACCGTGCTTTACGTCGGGAAGGCGCGCAACCTGCGAAGTCGCGTGCGCTCGTATTTCCTGGAATCCCGCTGGGCCGACGCGAAGACCGGGTCCCTTGCGCGGGAAATCGCCGACCTGGACACCATTCTCGTCGGCAATGAACGTGAAGCGCTGGCGCTCGAACACAACCTCATCAAGCAATACCGTCCGAAATTCAACGTTGTGCTGCGCGACGACAAGACCTATCCGTACATCAAATTCACGGCCGCTGAAAAATATCCGCGCGTGTATTTCACGCGGCGCATCAAGAAAGACGGATCGCTGTATTTCGGTCCATACTTCCCGTCGAGTCTGGCGCGGCGAATTCTCCATTTTGTGCACAAGCGATTCTTGGTGCCATCCTGCACGGTGGACCTCTCGCGATCTCACCCGCGGCCGTGCCTGCAGTACTACATCAAACGGTGCCTGGGCCCCTGCGTTACCGGGCTGACGACGGACGATCGCTACGCGGAAGCCGCGCGCGACGTGCGGCTCTTCCTGGAGGGCCGGCGGCACGATCTGATCAAAAGCCTCGAAGAACGCATGGGCGCGGCCGCGGAGAAAGAGCATTTCGAGCAAGCTGCGTCCTATCGCGACCTGCTGCGCACGCTCGAGGACATCGAAGAGCGTCAGCGCATCGCTTCCGCGCAGGGTGACGACACGGACGTCCTTGCCTACTATGCCGAACCACCGCTGGTAGCGGCGAATCTCTTTCACCTGCGTGGGGGCCGCGTTGTCGATCGGCGGGAATTTTATTGGGAGGACCTGGAGGAATTTGATGCGCAGGAGTTCGTGCCTTCTCTTCTGAAGCAGCTCTATCTGGAAGCGGAGTATCTGCCGAAAGCCATCCATGTTTCCGCGGATTTTGAGGACCGCGAACTTCTGGAGGAGGCGCTGACGGAACGCGCGGGCCACAAAGTCGAGATCTTCACGCCGCAACGCGGGAGCAAGCGCGCGTTTCTCGACCTGGTGGAGAACAACGCAAAACATTCGTTCGAGCAGCGTTTCCGCGTGCTGAAGCCGAGTTCGAAAGCCATTGGCGAAGCGTTGCAGAATGCGCTGAATCTTGCCGACGAACCCCAACGCATCGAGAGCTTCGACATTTCTCATATCCAGGGGACGGATACGGTCGCGTCCATGGTGGTCTGGGAAAATGGACGGATGAAAAAATCGGACTACCGGAAATTCATCATTCGCGGGGAAGGAGGCCGCGGAGAATACCGGGGCACCGCCCACCTGGCCAGGCTCAACGATGACTTTCTGAGCATGCGCGAAGCGGTCACGCGCCGCTATCGGCGAGTCCTCGAGGAGAAAAGAGATCTGCCCGGGTTGATCCTGATTGACGGCGGAATTGGCCAGCTTCACGCCGCCGCCCAGGCGCTGGAATCGTTGCAAATCATCAATCAGCCGATGGCGAGTATCGCCAAAAAAGAAGAGATCCTCTACGTCTTTGGGCAGGAGGACGAACCCGTTGTGCTGGACCGCCACTCGCCCGTACTCCACCTGATTCAGCAAATCCGGGACGAGACTCACCGCTTCGCGGTTTCCTTCCACAGGCAGCGTCGCGGCAAACGTCAGACGGAAACAGCGCTCAAGGATATTCCGGGAGTGGGGGCAAGGACCGCGCAAAAACTGCTGAAGGAATTTGGAAGTGTCGCCAATGTTCAGCGCGCGGGAGTGGAGAAATTAAGCCAACTGGTGACGCGAAAAAGTGCGGAGAAAATTCTCGAGCATTTGGGGAGTATTTTAAAAGAATAACCAGTTTCCTCGCTAGATACAGGTTAGCTCACATTGCACCCGCGAAGCTGCTATGCTACGGTTTCTGTGGAGGTTGTTATGGCGGACAATGTAGGATCCAAAGTGACTTATTTCCTCGTAGGGCTGGGGGTTGGAGCCCTGGTAGGGATTCTGTTCGCGCCGAAATCCGGCGAGGATACTCGCGACTATCTTGCAAAGAAGGCTGATGAAGGCAAGGATTACGCGCAGAAGAAGGCTCGCGAACTTCGCGAGCGCGCGGATGAACTGATCGAGCGCAGCAAGGAAGTTGCTGTGCGCAAAAAGGATTCCATCTCTGCGGCGGTCGAAGCCGGGCGCGAAGCATACCTGCGCGAATCGAAGTCGTAAGGACTCGGCAAGGCAGTAGCACGGGGTTCCGCCTCCAAGTGGGGCGGGTGGGGCGCCTATGCAATTCTGGCTCGAATTCTTCAGCATCATCGCGGCGATAGCGCTTGTTGTACAGGTGGTGATGCTGACGCTGTTATTTTTTCAGATGCGCCGCACGTCGGAGAACGTCAACCGGCTGACGAGCGATTTACAGGCGCGCGTTGGTCCCATCCTTACGCGCGTCCAGATCCTATTGGATGATACGCAACCGAAAATTTCCAGCATGGTGAACGACGCGTCGCACGTCGTCTATTTGGCGCGCGGTCAGGCGCAGAAAATCGACCGTGTATTGACGGAAGCCTCGGACCGGCTGCGCGGCCAACTCGTGCATGCTGACCGAATTTTGACGGGCACGCTCGAAGCTGTGGAAGATGCGGGATCGAAGTTCAAGCACAATTTTTGGCGGCCGGTGCAGAAGGCCTCCGCGCTGGTGCAGGGAATTAAGGTGGGCCTTGATCTGCTCCGCTCTCGGCGCGGCAGAGGCTCGCGCGGCGATGATCCGCGGGAACAGCAAGAAGAAGAGCTATTCATCTGAGGTGAGCGGAAGGCCGGCGACTCCTTCAGCGCTCGCAATTCGCAAGAAATAAAAACGGACAGACAAGAATGTCTGTCCCGCTCCAATGGCCTTCAGCGGATCCAGCCGCCACCAAGCACACGATCGCCGTCATAAAATACAGCCGCCTGTCCCGGCGTGATGGCACGCTGCGGCGTATCGAAAGTGATGCGCGCGCGATTCATTCCCAGTGGCTCAATGGTTGCAGCTGCCGGCTCGTGCTTGTGGCGAATTTTTGCGAACGCGGGTAAGGGCGCTTCGGGTGTTCCGCAGGAGACCCAATTCACATCTTCAATTTCAAACGCAGTGGTGCGTAGAGCGTCGTCGTCCCCGACGACGACGCGATTCTGTTTCTGATCGATCGAGATCACGTAGAGCGGCTTGCCTACGGCAAAGCCGAGGCCCTTGCGCTGGCCGATGGTGAACTCATGCACGCCATTGTGGCGTCCGATAACCTCGCCCGTTTCCGTTACGATTTCGCCTTTGCTGCCGTGCAGTGAGATCCCGCTCTCGCGCGAGTACGCCTGAATGAATTGAACGTAATTTCCATTCGGCACGAAGCATAGCTCCATGCTCTCGGGCTTTTCCGCCACGGGAAGATTGGCACGTCGCGCAACGGCGCGGACTTCTTCTTTGGTGAGTTCGCCCAGGGGAAATTCGCTGCGCGAAAGCTGCTCCTGTGACAAGCCCCACAGGAAATAGGATTGATCCTTGCTTTCATCCCGCGCGCGCAATAATTCCCAGCGTCCGGTGATGTCGTTCTTGCGGATGCGTGCGTAATGGCCGGTGGCCAGCCGCTCCGCGCCGATCTGGCGGGCCATGCGCAGCAGCGGCTCAAACTTGACGTCGGTGTTGCAGTTGGTGCAAGCAATGGGCGTGCGGCCGGAAAGATACTGGTCAACGAACGGACGGACGACCCGCTCTTCAAATTGCGCCTCGAAGTTCACCACGTAGTGAGGGAACTTCAAATGCTGCGCCACGGCTTTTGCGTCGTAAACATCGTCGAGCGAGCAGCAGCGGTGCTGTGCGGGGCCAGCGCCCTGCAATTCCGGGAGACGCCGTTGGTTCCAGAGCTGCATCGTCAAGCCTACGACCGGCCGGCCTTGTTGCTGGAGCAGCGCAGGGACGGTCGAGGAATCCACACCGCCGGACATGGCAACGGCGACGAGGCCGCGCTGGATTTCTGCGCGTTCCGGAAGCGTATCGAATTGGGTGGTCGTGGTCATGCGCACAAGAAGGGCCCGATACATCGAGCCCCTACATTCTCATTTACCGGGCTTCCGCCACTTTTCGATAGCTCGGAGACAACTCGCGTAGCTGTTCCACGGCGGAAGGAACGACTTGCAGCGTAAAGTCAATTTCCTGTTCCGTGGTGTGGCGCCCGAGACTGAACCGCAGGCTAGCGCGAGCTTCATCTGGCGGCAGACCAATGGCCATCAGAACGTGCGAGGGTTCCACCGCGCCGGAAGAGCATGCGGCTCCGGTTGAGCAAGCCAGACCATTCAAATCGAGGGCAATGAGGAGTGCTTCGCCTTCGATGCCCGGAAAAACGAGGTTCGTCGTATTCGGAGTGCGCGAAGCGGCCCCGCCGTTAACACGTGCATGCGGCACGCGTGCCAGCAATCCCTGTTCCAATTTGTTGCGCAGGGTGGACACGCGCCGTGCGTCTGCTGCAAGTGACTCGCGCGCAATTTCTGCGGCTTTGCCAAGTCCGACGATGCCCGCAACGTTTTCGGTGCCGGGACGGAAGCCGCGCTGGTGATGGCCGCCGTAGAGAAGCTGCCGCAAACGCGTCCCGCCGCGAATGTAGAGAGCGCCTATACCCTTTGGACCGTAGAACTTGTGAGCGGAGAGAGAAAGCAGGTCGACTCCATGCTTGTTCACATCGATCGGTACTTTTCCTGAAGACTGCACGGCGTCGGTGTGGAAATAGATGTCCCGCTCTTTAGCGATGCGGCCAATCTCTTCGAGCGGCTGGACCGTGCCAAGCTCATTGTTGGCATGCATGACGGTGATCAGCACAGTTTCCGGCCGCACCGCTTGCCGCAATTTGTCGAGATCAATCTGGCCTTCACGATTTGTCGCGAGGAAAGTAACGCGCGCTCCACTCTTCTCCAGAGCCTGGCACGCGTTCAGCACCGCTTCGTGTTCGATGGCGGTAGTGATGATGTGGGGAAAGGAATCGGCATTTGTTGAAGAGGGGACAGGCAAGGATGCCTGTCCTACAACCCCAAAGACGGCGTGATTATCGGACTCGGTGCCGCCGCTGGTAAAGACGATTTCTTGACTGCGGGCGCCGATCAGAGCGGCGACCTGTTCGCGAGCGGTTTCGACGGCGGCGCGGGCCCGCTGGCCGGGCGTGTGAATGGAGGCAGCATTGCCAAATTCTCCCGAGAAATAGGGAAGCATCGCGTCGAAGACTTCCGGCTCGACAGGAGTCGTGGCGTTGTAATCGAGGTAGACGCGGTTCATATGGCTACCCATAGGATACTACCAGCGGACATAAGTTGGGTGCTGGGGGGCTGCGGCAGAAGCCCATTACCTGAGGAAATTGCACTTCGGCGCAAAACACGGCGAACCGGGGTGCTTCCGTTTAAGGATTATTAGTTCTGCTTCTTGGGGCGCCAGTTGACCAGGTTGCTAGTGTAGAGGGCGATGCAGAGAAGGTTGGCGGGAACGAATCCGAACTGCGCGGTTTGGACGCCAATGACACAAACGACCGCGCTATTAATGGCCGCAACTACCCACCCTTGCCAGAGCTTTTTGCCAATGAGCACAGTTGCCAGGACGGTCAAAATGCAGGAGACGTAATCGAGTCGAATCATGTGGAGCGTATTCAGCATATTGGGCCGATGAGCCGGAAGCGAAGCCTGATGGAATATTCAGCTGGCGAACTTACGTCTATGGCTCTCCTTCTTAAAGGTGAAATTCTGTTGCCCGGGGATCAACGAATTCATTCCAGCGTTTTTGGGAGATGCTCACACGGATGACATGCGAGCAACGGCTCCCCCTCAAGAGAAGCTGCAATTATGAGGCCAATTCTCTCCGAGCCTCGGGACGGGTTGTACTTTTACCGACGCTAGTAAGTCGTTGTGATGCTGCGATTTGGACCGGCACGGGCTACCTTTCAAACCGGAGAGGGAGCATGCTTCCGGCGTTTCTGGTCATTCTGAGACAGTTTGTGTCAGTTTGTGACTCCTAGTGCGAACGAAAGAGGATTGAGCCGTGAGGCCTTTTGCGCCTGCGACGTTAGCAAGTGCCCCTCGGGACTCACGCTCGACATTGACGAGTACTGAGAGGCGTTCATGATAGAGTTCGGCGAGACAGGAGAGAACCGTGGCGTACGCCGACTTGCGGGACTTCGTGAAACAGCTCGAGGAAGAGGGCGAGCTGAAGCGGATCCACGTGGAAGTGGACCCGGTACTCGAGATCGCGGAAGTAGCGCAGCGCGTGGCGAGGGACAAAGGCCGCGCGCCACGGAGTGTGGGTCCGGCACTGTTGTTTGAAAAGCCCAAGGGTTCGCGCGTGCCCTTGCTGATCAACACTTTTGGCAGTGTGCGGCGAATGGCTTTGGCGTTTGAGGTGAAAGAGCTCGACGAAGTCGCCGAGCGCATTCAGGGATTCTTGAAAATGGAATCGCCCCAGGGGCTCTTTGACAAGATCAAGATGCTGCCCAAGCTGGCGGAACTGGGGTCGTTCTTCCCCAGGAGCGTAAAATCCGGGGCTTGCAAGGAAGTCGTTCAAAAGGGAAGCGACGTCAATCTTTTCGATTTCCCAATTCTGAAATGCTGGCCGCAGGATGGCGGACGCTTTATTACCTTTCCACTCGTATTTACCAAGAATCCGGAAACGGGGAAGCGCAACGTGGGGATGTACCGGATGCAAGTCTACGACGAGCGGACGACTGGAATGCACTGGCAGACACAGAAACATGGCGCGGAGCATTTTCGGCGGGCACGAGCAGCGAATCCAGAAGGCCGGATTGCGGTGGCTGTGGCGATTGGCGCAGATCCGGCGACGGCACTGTCCGGCATGCTGCCGATCCCGCCGGATCTGGACGAGATGATGTTTGCAGGTTTCTTGCGGCGAGAGCCCGTGGAGATGGTGACTTGCGAGACGAATGATTTGGAGGTGCCGGCGAATGCGGAAATCGTATTGGAGGGCTACGTCAATCTGAACGAAATGCGAACCGAGGGTCCCTTCGGCGATCACACGGGTTTTTATTCGCTGGAAGGGGAGTACCCGGTGTTTCATGTCGAATGCGTGACGCACCGCAAAAATCCTATCTACTTAACGACCGTCGTGGGCCCGCCGCCGCAGGAAGACTTCTACATGGGTTACGCCGTCGAGCGCGTGTTCCTGCCGGTCATGAAGATGCAGTACCCGGAAATTGTGGATGTGGCCATGCCGGCCGAAGGCATCTTCCACAACTTAATGATTGTGGCGATTCGAAAGTCCTATCCGGGGCACGCGCGCAAAATCATGAATGCGATTTGGTCGCTGGGGCAGGCGATGTTCACAAAAGTGATCGTGGTTGTAGATCATGACGTGGATATCCACAATTACAGCGAAGTAGTGTGGAAGACGCTTTGTGCGCTGGACCCTGAACGCGACGTGCAATTGAGTCTGGGGCCCGTGGACACTCTGGATCACGCCGCGCGCTTGCAAGATTTGGGCTCGAAGATGGGAATGGATGCCACCCGCAAGTGGCCCACGGAAGGTTTTCTGAGACCGTGGCCAGACGAGATACTCATGGATGAAAATACGAAGGCAAGAATCCAATCCATCTGGAAAAGTTTGCAATTGTGACCCAGAGTGGGCGGACTGCTTACAAAGGATAACTGTCCCGGCGGACAGGTGCGCAATTCCTAAAATCCACAAGGTATTGTGGTAGATATGAAGCTCACCTACTAGAACTTCGGGTACCACCCCCTAATACCCCCCAAACTGCCTAGAACTACCCGTATTCATAGGGCAACAGCCCTATAGATTCCCTTGACGCTCGGAGTGCACAATGTCATAAAGCTCCCACGGGCCGCACCCCTCTGGAAGTCCGCAGCGCAGGTCGGGTGCAACGAACGGTTGTGATTGCAGGCTTGCAATTGAATGCCGGGGTGGCGTTCCTCGTGAGTGAATCGCGCGAAGTGATGAACGTACGACAGGCGTCGCAATATCTGGGCATCTCCCCGGATACCCTGTACCGTTACATCACGGAGGGCGAAATTCCCGCATTCAAACTTGGAAATCGTTGGAAACTTCGTAAAACGATCCTGGACCGCTGGATGGAACGCAAAATGAGTCAGGCAACGGCCAGGCGCCGTTAGACTGACGCGGGCGGCAGAAACGCTTGCTAGAAAAGGGGCCGCGATATGTTGGGATTAGGCAAAAAGAGCCGGCAACTCGTGGGACTGGACATCGGATCCAGTTCCATCAAAGCGGTCGAGCTGAAATCGACGAAGGCGGGTTACGAGCTCGTGAGCTTTGGGATGGAAACGCTGGCGCAGGACACTGTGGTGGACGGCGCGATCATGGACGCTCCGCAGGTCGCTAACGCGATCAGCAAGATTTTCGATGCCCAGCGCATCAAGACGAAGAATGTGGCCACTTCGGTTTCGGGACATTCTGTTATTGTGAAGCGCGTGCCGCTCCCGCTGATGACGGAAGATGAGCTCTACGATCGGATTCCTAGCGAGGCCAGCCAGCATATTCCGTTCGACATTGCCGACGTGAACCTCAGCTACCAGCTTCTGGAATCCATGGACGCGCAGATGGATGTTTTGCTGGTGGCGGTAAAGAAAGACAAAATCCTAAATCACACAAACGTCCTGGCGCAAGCTGGCAAGACGCCGGTGGTCGTGGACATCGATGCCTTCGGCTTACAGAACTGCTTCGAAGTGAACTACGAGCCGGATGCGGGGCAGACCGTGGCGCTGCTGAACATTGGCGCCAGCGTCATGAACATCAATATCGTGCGAGGCGGAGTGCCGCTGTTTACGCGCGACGTCAGCGTGGGCGGCAACCAGTACACCGACGCGCTACAAAAGGAATTGGACCTGAGCTTCGAGGATGCGGAGCGCCTGAAGAGGGGCGATTCGCTGCCGAGCGTAACCGACGAGCAGAAGCAACAGATCCTGCGCAGCGTTTCCGACATTCTTACGCTGGAAATCCAGAAGACCTTTGACTTTTTCCGGGCCACGGCCAGCGGCGAGAGCATCCAGCGCATTGTGGTAGCGGGGGGCACGGCGCGCGTTCCCGGCCTAGTGGACCTGCTGCGCGAAGAATTTGCGATGCCTGTGGAAGAGTTGAATCCGTTCCGCAAAGTGCTCATCAATCCCAGCCGGCACAGCGATGACCAGATCCGCGAGATGGCGCCGCGGCTTGCCATTGCTGTAGGTCTGGCGCTGAGGAGCTTTGACTAGCCATGATTCGAATAAACCTGCTTGGACAAGTTCGACCGAAGTCCGCACGTCGTCCCGTGGACACGGGAGCTGCGCTTCCCGTCGTGTTCATTGGCGCGGGCTTGGTGCTCGGCGCGCTGGTTCTTGGATTTTTCTATTACACCTGGCAGAAACAGTTGAATGAAGAGAACGCCCGGATCAAGGTGCTGACCGCGCAGAAGGCGGATCTGGAGCAAACCAAGATGCAGGTGGAAGCGTTCGAGAAGCAAAAGGTGGTCTTGCAGCAGCGCGTTGCCACGATCGAACAGCTGCAGCGCGACCGGACTGGCGGACAAGAATTACTGGATATGGTCGCCAACACCGTGTCGCGGACAGAGAATTTGTGGCTTACCGAGATGACCCGCAAAGGCAATACGCTAGCCATCGAAGGTTCTTCGGCTTCCATCAACTCGGTCGCGAACTTCATTACTGCACTAAAACGCTCCGGGTATTTCCAGAAAGTGGAAATCAAGGAATCCAAGCAGGACGAAAAGAATCTGGCGGTGCAAACGTTCCTGTTCCAGATTTCCGCTGAAATTACTCCGCCACCGGCAGTGCAGGCGCGTCCGGCCAGTTCCGTAGCCCCGCCTACAACTGCTAAGGCGCCGGCGAAGAAAGGATAGGGGGGGCGCCATGGCCAATCCGTTTCGGGATATGTCGGTGATCATGCAGGCGCTAGTGGCCGCGGCGGTTGCCGTGGTGCTGGTCCTTGTTGGGGTTTATGTTCCCGGATCGCCTATTGCACGGGAACGCGACGAAGTGGACAGCGCAGTTCAGCAAAGGACCAAGCTGAATCAGGAAGTCCAGCAGCTCAGTGTCTATAAGCAGCGCTATAGCGAATTGAAACAACAGATGGATGCGCTCTCCAAGCAATTGGACACATTAAAGACGATCGTGCCGGAAGAGAAGGAAGTGGATGAATTCATCCGCTTGCTGCAGGGCGCGGCGAGCGCTTCGAATGTGCAGTTGCGGCGGTTGACGGCGCAGGCCATCGTGCCCCGGGAATATCACTATGAGATGCCGTTCGAAGTACAGGCAGACGGGCCGTACTTCAACATTTTGGACTTTTTCGGAAGGCTGGGGCGATTGTCGCGGATCATCAACGTTGGTGACCTGACTTTTGACGATCCGGATAGACCGAAAGGTACGAAGTATCCCTTGCGGCCTGGCACCACGGTCTCGGGGGTTTTCACGGCAACTACATTTTTCACCAAGCCCGCTGATGCCGGTGCAGTTCCAGCTACTGGAGCGAAGGCCCCGGCGGGAGCGGCGGGTAAACGATGAACGGGAATGAGCGAACTATGCGTTCAGCGATAACTCTTGGACTAGGGATCATGATCGCGGCAGCCGCCCCCGGCGTGCTCGCGCAGGTCAGCCCGTCGACGCCCAACAGCGTGAAGTCCGCGGTACAAGGCGCCGCTAAACCCGCGCAACAACCCGCCAAACCTGCGGCGAAGCCGGCACCACCGGCTGCAACCAAGCCAGCAGCTCAGGCGGCTACACCACCGGCTGCCAAAACCGCAGCAAAACCTGCCGCGAAGCCCGCGGTAAAATCTTCTGCAAAACCTGCAGCCAAAGCGTCCGCTAAGCCTGCTGCGAAAAAGACTGCGGCTCCCCGCACATCTGCACCAGCAGAGAGCGAGATTAGGATGGCGCGTCGGGATCCGTTCGAGTCGCTCGTGGGCCGGCAGCAAGGCAAGGGAACGCCGAACTTGCCCCCGGGCAAGGCTGGTCTGCAAGTCAGCACACTTCGGCTTGACGGAATTGTGAAAGCCCCCAATGGAATGATCGCCGTGGTTTCGAATCCACAGGCGCGCACCTATTTCCTCCGCGAAGGGGATCATCTCTACGATGGCACCGTGGAGAAGATTTCGATGGATGGCGTTTCATTCCATGAAGAGGGCAAGGATGCATTCGGCAAGCCCATGGAACGCCAAGTGAACAAACGAATTTACTCCAGTTCAGGAGAACAGCAATGAAGACGAATTGGCCGGCCTTACGGCATGGCTGCCTGATCCTAGCGAGCATCGCGGTGGCGGCAAGTCCCGCGCTTGCTCAGACACAGGAGCCCTCCGGCACAAGCACGACCGGAGCGGTGATCTCCAGCGTGGCCATCACGCAAGCGCCGCAACGCGCGGCCGTGCGGGTGGAGGGCGAGGGACGGCTCGACGTTCATGCCGCCCGGATGCAAGACCCGGATCGCCTGGTGCTGGATTTTGCGGGCGCCCGGCTCGCCGTCCAAAAGACGGTTATCCCGGGTGTTTCGGCGCCGGTGCGAGGAGTGCGCATCGGGCAATATCGCCCGGATGTTGCGCGCGTGGTGATCGACCTCACTGCGGCGACGCCGTATCAGCTTTCACGCGATGCCGGCGCAGTCGTGGTCTATTTCAACGCACAGCCGGCCGAACCAGCTGTTATTCCGGCGAATGCCACGACGCTGACGTCACAGAACAAACTGTCGCGCGCGGAATTCCGTTATACCGATGCGACGCCCCGGCTGTCGGGGCATCGCTCTTCCAGGAATTCGCAGATTTCCGCTCCTCGCTTCAATTTGCCGAGCGAACTGACCCAGCCCTCAGTCGTTCTGGCATCGTTTAGCGGAAACAGGGAACCGGCTCGTCCGGACGGAACGGCGAATCAGGCGGCACAGCAGGCGGTGCAACAGGCAACTACTGCCGCCACCACGCTTGCTACGTCGGCTTCACAGTCGCAGTCCACGACCGCGAGTCCGGCGCCTCCCGTCGCGGCCGCAAAATACACCGGGGAGCCAATCTCCGTGAACCTGAAAGACGTGGACCTGCGCGACTTTTTCCGCCTGATCCACGAAATCAGCGGACTGAACGTCGTGCTGGACCCCGCCGTAAAGGGGAGTCTTACGATCGTTCTCGACGAGGTGCCTTGGGATCAGGCGCTCGACATCGTTTTGCAGAACAACAGCCTCGACAAGCAACTAAATGGAAATGTTCTGCGCATCGCAACGCGGGCCACTCTGAAGACGGAGGCGGAAACGCAGCGGGATCTCGAAAAGGCGCAAGCCGAAGCGATCGCTCCGGTCACCGTTACCCGTGTGCTCAGCTATAGCAAGGCGGCAACGCTGAAGGACACGCTGAAGAAATTCCTGAGTTCGCGCGGCGACATTTTGTCCGATGACCGTTCGAACCAGTTAATCATCCGCGATATTCCGTCGGTAATCCCGACGATTGACAATCTCATCCGTCAGCTGGACCGCAAGTCCCAGCAAGTGGAAATCGAAGCCCGCGTCGTCTCTGCGTCGCGTTCTTTTGCACGGGATATTGGCACGGAGCTTGGTTTTCAGGGAGTAGCAACAGGCGGCCGTTCGGTCTTCGGGGGCACGCCGGCCGTGGGCGCGAGTGGCCAAGGCCCTGCGGGAGCGCTCAACCCTCCCCTTGTCGTTCCGGGTACACAGCCCTCCGGCAACGGCATCACGAATGGTCTCCCTCTAAACACGAGTCTCCGTGCGGGCAGTCCGACTAGCGGTTTCGGCTTCTCGCACCGTTCGGCGAACTTCGCCATCGATTTCTTCATCACCGCGGCGGAATCCAAGGGCGTCGGCAAATTGCTCTCGAAGCCCAAGGTCATCACCCAGAACAATGAAAAAGCCACGGTCAAGCAGGGTACAAAAATCCCGATTCAGACGACGATTAATAACACCATTTCCGTCCAGTTTATTGATGCCGTTCTGAAACTGGAAGTGACCCCGCAAATCACTGCCGAAGGCACGATCTTCATGGACGTGCTCGTTGAAAACACGCAGATTGATACCGGTATTCCGCGCGTGCAAGGCATTCCCGCGCTGAATACGCAGGCCGCGGAAACCAAAGTCACTGTTGCCGACGGCGGCACAGTGGTCATCGGCGGTATTATCGTCTCGCAGCAGCGCGTGGACATTTCCGAAGTGCCGCTGGTGGGCAGTTTGCCGCTCATCGGGCACCTCTTCCGGCGCACCAACACGACCACCCAGTCCCAGGAACTCTTGTTCTTCCTGACCCCGCGGATTATTCTCTAATAATTCCGCGCAGCATACTTTCATCGAGGTTCGAAACGAGGAGACCAGAGTCTCCTCGTTTCATTTATGAACACACCATTCCCAGGTCGCCGCAGCGCGTTGGCTTCAAAGCTCAAGGAATCGAAACTGGATTGCCTACTCATCACCAGTCCGGCCAGTTGGTATTACTTGACAGGTTTTACGGGGGAGTCTGGGGCACTGATTGTCTCGCCGCGTGGAACAACTCTGGTTACCGACGGCCGCTTTACAGTCCAAGCCCGGGAGGAAACTTCCGGAGTCCGGATCGTGCTGCAAAAGGGGTCCCTTTTTGAATCGGCAGGACTGTTCTTGAGGGGAACTTCGGCGAGACGGGTAGGATTCGACCCGGTATTGCTTACCGTCGCCCACCTGGGGAGCAGTAGAAAAGCAGCCGGGCCCCGCCTGAGATGGATTCCGGCCCCAGCCATGGTGGAAGGTCTCCGCATGCGCAAGGATGCAGGGGAACTCGCGCAGATGCGAAAGGCGGCCGTTCTGGCAGGTGAGGTGGTAGAAGAGGCACTCGGACTGCTGAGACCTGGAATTCGGGAGTTTGAAGTGGGTGCCGAAATCGAATACCGGATGAAAAAGAAGGGCGCCGCGGGACCGGCCTTCGAGACCATCGTTGCTTTCGGTGCTCGCGCCGCCCTGCCGCATGCCCGCCCTACCGCCAAACGATTGAGGAAAAATGAGTTGGTGGTCCTGGACCTGGGTGTTATACTCGGCCACTATTGCAGCGACATCACCCGTACGGTCTTTGTGGGGCGGGCCTCCAGTCGCATCCGGACGTGGTACCGAGGGGTTCTGGAAGCGCAGTCGGCAGCCATTGCCGCGGCAACGAATGGCGCCCTCTGCGGCGACGTGGATGCTGCTGCCAGGCAGGTCCTGACGGGTTACCATCTTGACCAGTTGTTTGTGCATAGCACCGGCCATGGGCTTGGGTTGGAAGTCCATGAGGACCCCAGGGTGGCGCGGGGGCAGAAGAAGCGCCTGGAACCAGGAAACGTCATTACCATTGAACCCGGCGTGTACGCGGAAGGCATCGGGGGAATTCGCATCGAAGACGATGTGGCCGTGCACGCTGACCGTACCGAAATACTGACCCGCGTTCCGCGGGATCTCATCGAGATTTAGAACAGGCATGAAACGGAAAAAGCCTTCGAAGTCGACTGGGGCGTTCGCCAGCCCGGAAATCCAGCAG
>WNFG01000173.1_pt1 | contig 54694 bp, 53 predicted proteins | sample 5400431 | NCBI WGS metagenome assembly WNFG01 (sample SAMN13153346, study PRJNA577476) | soil metagenome | isolation source: 120 cm saprolite under Douglas fir tree site 2 hole 3 replicate 2 | place: USA:California | collected 2015-04-18
GATGAACGCCGTTGTACGCGGCGTCTCCGGCGACGACCAATCCGATGGCTGGCACATGCAGGACGGTCGTGTCGCGCGTGTCGGTGTGCCCGACTTCGACCACGACCAGATCCTGTCCTTCGAGCTTGATGACATTGCCGGCGAGCTCCTGGGCAATCACCAGCCGCTCGGGAATCTGCCCCGGAAGCCGCGCCTGCCACCACGACTTCAATGCCTCGGGCGACTGCTCCTTCATCATGTTCACGACACCCGGCGAGGCGACTGCTCGCGCGCCGGGGAACCGTTCGAGTAGCGCTCCGATCCCGAACCAGTGATCGCCGTGGCCGTGCGTCACATAGATCGTCGTCAGGTTCTTTCCACTGCCCTTGATCCAATCGGCCAGGACGTCGTTCTGGTCGACAGTCATGAAGGTGTCGACGAGAAGCGCGTCCCGCTTGCCGTAGATGAGTGTGGAGGAGATTGGCGAAAAGAACCGGCGCCTTTCGCCGGAAGGCGGGTCGGGCGTAACCGTGGGAATTCCGGACGTCACGAACAAGTCCCATTTCAAAGGCGCATCGTTGCTGGTCGCGCACTGTCAAGAGGTCGGGTCGGAAGCCGCTCGGTCGCGATTTCGGCGCTCGCGGTCGGAGTCGGGGTTGGTTCAAGCCCCAACCGGCGGCATCTCGGTCAAACGAACTTCCGAGCGACGGATAGTGATGATGAACGATTGAGCCAGCGTGCCGCGTTGGCGACGCTACACCTCGAGCCATTCCTTGCGGATCGAGTCGTTCTCGCGCAGGTCGCGCGGCGTGCCGCCGAAGACGATTCGGCCGTGTCCCATGACATAGAGCCGCTGCGAGATATCGAGGGCAATGGCGAGCTTTTGCTCGACCATCAAGATGGCGATCCCTCGCTTTTGCATCTCGCAGAGGAAGCGCGCCACCTGCTCGACCGTCTGGGGCGCGAGGCCCTCGGTGGGCTCGTCGACCATCACCAAATCCGGGTTGCCCATCAGCGTCCGGCAGAGCGTCAGCATCTGCTGCTCGCCTCCGGAGAGCACGCCGCCCGGCACCTCGGCGCGCTCCTCGAGGATGGGGAAGAGCGCGAACATGTCGGCGAGCCGGAACATGTCGGCCAGCCGGAAGCGGCCCGGGAGGTTTGCGCCTTTCATGCCGAGCATGAGGTTCTGCCGCACCGTGAGGTCGGGAAAGATGGCCCGGTCCTCGGGGACATATCCGAGCCCGCGCAAAGCGATCTCGTGCGGCTTCTTGCCGATGATCTCCTCGTCCTTGAACTTGACGCTGCCCTCGGCTTTGGCGAGGCCCATGATCGCCTTGATCGCCGTCGAGCGCCCGACGCCGTTGCGGCCGAGGAGGCTGACGATCTCGCCGCGGCGCACCTCGAACGTCACGCCGTGCAGGACGTGGCTCTTGCCGTAGAACGCGTGGAGGCCCTTCACCTCAAGCATGGGTGAAGCTCTTTGCCAGATAGGCTTCCTGCACCGCCCGATTGGCGCGGATCTCCGCCGGAGACCCGGTGGCGAGGATCCTTCCGTAGACGAGCACCGAGATGCGGTCGGCGAGGCCGAAGACGACGCTCATGTCGTGCTCGACCATCACCAGCGTCTTGCCTTCGGTGACCTTGCGGATGAGCGCCACCGCGTCATCGCTCTCCGAGCGGCTCATGCCCGAAGTGGGCTCGTCGAGCAGGATGACGTCGGCGCCCCCGGCGATGGTGATTCCGATCTCCAATGCGCGCTGCTCGGCGTAGGAAAGGACGCCGGCGAGCGTGTCGCGCCTGCGCGCGAGGCCGATCTGCACGAGGACCTCGTCGGCGCGCGCCTGGGCGTCGCGCAGACCGGCCAGCCTGTGCCAGAACGAATATCGATACCCGAGCGTCCAGAGCACCGAGCAGCGGATGTTGTCGAAGACGGTGAGGTTGGGGAAGATGTTGGTGATTTGAAAGCTGCGGCTCAATCCCCGGCGATTGATCGCCGGCGGCAGCATTCCGACGATGTTCTCGCCTTTCAGTTCGATGCGCCCGCGGCTGGGAGGAAAGCGCGCGCTGACGACGTTGAAGAGGGTCGATTTGCCTGCGCCGTTGGGTCCTATCACCGCGTGCCGCTCGCCGGCGGGGACGGTGAGGCTCACCTCCTCGAGGATCGACGAGCGGCCGAAGCTCTTGCACACGCCCGAGAGGCGCAGCGCCGGCGCCGTCATTGGCCGCTCCCGGCCGCGGCGCGCCGCGCTTGCAGAGTAGCGTGCACGTCGTCCCAGCGGCTGGCCACCACCTTCCACGCGAGCCGCAAGAGCACAAGGCCCACGGAGATGGTGGCCGCTGCCAGGAGCCAGGAGAACAAGTTCGCGCCGTCGAAGGGCACGCCCAGCAGGTGCAGGCGCGCGTCCCCGCGCTCGGGGCCGCGCGCGTAGGCCATCTCCACCACCGCGACGATGCCGAGCACGAGCATCGCGGTGGGGAGCGCCGCGAGCAGATAGGCGGGCAACAACCTGCGCAACAAGCCCGCCTGCCAAACGACCCCGTGCCGGACGAGGATGCTGGCGATTCCGCCCGGCGCGTAGAGGACCATGACGAGGAAGAAGAGGCCGAAGTAGAATGGCCAGGCCGGGGTCACGCTGGCGACCGCCACCTGGAGCACGGTGATGAGCGCCGCGCCGATCATCGGTCCATAGAACGAGCCGATGCCGCCCACGAAGGCCATGAGGATGACGATCCCCGAGGTGTAGTCGCTCAACGCCTCGGCGGTGACGATCTCGTAGTGCAGCGCGGAGAGACCGCCGGCGATGCCCGCGAAGAAGCCGGCGAGCACCACCATCAGATATCGGATCCATTGCGGGTTGTAGCCGACGAACTCGACCCGCTCGGGATTGTCACGCACCGCGTTCGCGAGGCGGCCCAGCGGCGTCTGCGTCAGCCCGTAGGTGAGGAGCATGCAGCCGATGGCCCAGACCGCGATGAGGTAATACATCTGCAAAGGCGTTCCGTAGTTGATTCCAAACCAGCCCTTGCCGGTGACACGATTGCCGGTGATGCCGCCTTCGCCGCCGAAGAACGCGGGGAACATGAGGGAGCTCGCGGCCACCATCTCGCCGATGCCGAGCGAGATCATCGCGAAGGTCGTGCCGGCGCGCCGCGTGGTGACGTAGCCGAAGACGAGCCCGAAGGCGAGCGCCGCGATGCCGCCAAAGAGGGGCAGCAGGGTGACGGGAGCGGGCAGGCCGCGCGCGCCCAACGCATTGAGCAGGTGCAGCGTGGCAAACGAGCCCAAGCCGTAATAGACCGCGTGACCGAAAGAAAGCAGGCCCGTTTGACCGAGGAGCATGTTGTAGGAGAGCGCGAAGATGGTCATGATCCAGATGCGGCTGAGGAGAGACAAGACGAAGCTCTTGTTCATCAAGAGCGGCGCGATGAGGATCACCAGCAGATAGCCGGCCCAGACCACCAGGCGCCTGGTCGTGAGCAGCGGCTGCGCGGTCATGATTCGCGCGCTCCCATGATTCCGCGAGGGCGGAAGACGAGGATCGCCACCATGAGCAGGTAGGGCATGATCGGCGCGAGCTGCGTCAGCGAGAGGCGCGCCAGGGTCGAGGTGGAATGGAGCTGGATTCCGAAGAAGCGCGCCAGGTCGATGATCGAGTAATCCCAGCCGACCATGAACGTCTGGAGGATTCCGATCGTGAGCGAGGCGATGAAGGCGCCGGCGAGCGAGCCCAGGCCCCCGACCACCACCACGACGAAGACGATGGGGCCCAGCGCGGCGGCCATTCCCGGCTCGGTGACGAAGGCGTTTCCGCCGATGACCCCCGCCAGGCCCGCCAGCGCCGCGCCGCCGCCGAAGACGAGCGTGAAGATGCGCGGCACGTCGTGGCCAAGCGCCTGCACCATGTCGGGCCGCGAAAGCGACGCCTTGATGATGAGGCCGATGCGCGTGTACGTCAGGAGCGCGTAGAGCATGGCGAGCATGCCCACCGACACCAGCATCATGAAGCCCTTGTAGATGGGGAACGAGGTCGAATAGATGGTGAAGAGCGTGCCCTCGAGTGACGGCGGCACGCGGTAGTCCACCACCGCCTTTCCCCAGATGAGCTGCACCACCTCGATGGCGAGGAAGCTCAAGCCGAAGGTGAAGAGGAGCTCGGATACGTGGCCGTAGCGGTGGGCCTTGCGGATTCCGTAGCGCTCGATGAGCGCGCCGCTGACGCCGACCAGGAGCGGCGCCAGCAAGAGCGCCGGCCAGAATCCCAACAGCGCGCTCAGCTGGTACGCGAAGTATGCCCCCAGCATGTAGAAGCTGGCGTGGGCGAAGTTGAGGATGCCCATCATGCTGAAGATCAGCGTCAGGCCGCTGCAGAGCATGAAGAGGAGCAGGCCGTAGGTGATGCCGTTGAGCAGCGAGATGAAAGTGAATTCCACTTCGTCTCCCCGGCAGATGGGTGGACTGGTCTGGTAGCACGCGCGAAGGGCGCGCTCAATCCGTCCGCAGATGCAATCGGAGCCGAAGTGCGTTACGAGGAACGGCCATGAGCGCTGAAAAGGCAGAGGGCCGCTTCAGCTGGGAAGATCCCCTTCGTCTGGAGGATCAGCTCGAGGACGACGAGAAGCACATCCGGGACGTCGCGCGCGCCTACGCGCAGGACAAGCTGATGCCCCGGATCCTCGAGGCGAACCGGCACGAGCACTTCGATCGCGCCATCCTGAACGAGATGGGCGAGCTCGGCTTCCTCGGCTCGACGCTGCACGGCTATGGCTGCGCGGGCGTCAACTACGTCTGTTACGGGCTCATCGCGCGCGAAATCGAGCGCGTCGACAGCGGGTACCGGTCCGCCATGAGCGTGCAGTCGAGCCTGGTCATGTACCCGATCCACGCCTACGGCACTGAAGAGCAGAAGCAGCGGCTCCTCCCGCGGCTCGCCACCGGCGAGCTCGTCGGCTGCTTCGGTCTCACGGAGCCGAACCACGGCTCCGATCCCGGCAGCATGGAGTCGCGCGCCCGCAAGGACAAGGGTGGCTTCCTGCTCAGCGGCGAGAAGACCTGGATCACCAACTCTCCCATCGCCGACGTGTTCGTCGTCTGGGCGAAGGACGATGCGGGCGAAATCCGCGGCTTCATCCTCGAGCGCGGCATGAAGGGGCTCGCCACGCCTTCGATGAAGGGCAAGTTCAGCCTGCGCGCGTCCAGCACGGGCATGATCGTCATGGAAGAGGTGCGCGTCCCCGAGCAGAACCTGCTCCCCGGAGCCGCCGGGCTGAAGGGGCCCTTTGGCTGCCTGAACCGCGCCCGCTACGGCATCGTCTGGGGCGCGCTCGGCGCGGCGGAGTTCTGCTGGCACCGCGCGCGGCAGTACACGCTCGACCGCAAGCAGTTCGGCAAGCCGCTCGCCGCGAACCAGCTCGTGCAGGTGAAGCTCGCCAACATGCAGACCGAGATCGCGCTGGGCCTCCAGGCGGCCCTGCGACTCGGGCGGCTCATCGACGAGGGCAAGTCGGCGCCGGAGATCATCTCGCTACTCAAGCGCAACTCGTGCGGCAAGGCGCTCGACATCGCGCGCGTCGCCCGCGACATGCACGGGGCCAACGGCATCTCGGACGAGTACCACGTCATCCGCCACTGCATGAACCTCGAGGCGGTGAACACATATGAGGGCACTCACGACGTCCACGCCTTGATCCTCGGGCGCGCGCAGACCGGGATCGCGGCCTTCTGACATCTGATTCACGAATGCGACGCGGGGAGCACTCCACGATGGAAGCGCTCCCCGCCTGAAGCGATCGAGTTCCCGCATCTCAGTTGCTGGCCAGCCTCATCGTGGGGCCGCCCGATCCGAAGAGATCGAAGCGTCCCTGGATTCCACCGAACAGCCAGAGGTTCACGTTGGGGCTGTTGACGTTCGAGAACGACTGCTCCGTGGCGAGCTGTTGCGTGAGGAACGTCGTCGCACCCAGGCCGACGTACGGCGAGACGGCGAACTCTGGGGAAACGTGGTAGTCCACGCCGGCGGTCAGGCGCGCGATGTCCAAGCCATGACGGGAGTCGGTGCCGTTAGAGCTGATCCAGTGGCCGCGCCAGCCGCCGCCGAGACCGATCCACGGATCCCACTCGTTTTCGGGGAGGAAGTGATAGTTCGCCTGCACGCCGGCGGTCGCACTCCAGATATCGGCGCCGCTGGTGCGCGTGCGCGTTCCGTACTTCGCGCCCGACCCGTAGAGGCCGATCATGAAGTTGGGGTTGACGCGGTAGCCCACGCCGAGGGTGACCTCGCCGCCGGCGGAGGTTTGATCGGTGAGCGATCTCTGCCCGGAACCGATGTCGCCGAAGCCCTGCGCGTAGCCGGCGCCCACGGTGATCTCGAGGGCCTGGTTGGCAGCGCCGGCAACCGGCCGTGGTGAGGTCTGCACTTCCTGCGCGAAAGCCGGGCTACCGAGCAACGCGGTTGCGATGACGATGAATGAAGACTTCATATGATTTCTCCTTATGGTCGGCTCTTGCCGATGTGTCGTCTCCTTGGCATTGCAGCCGGCGGGCCAAGCTGCGGATGAAGCTATCCGGCTCGGCGACGACGCGGATAGGAACGACCATACCCGCCGAGACTGTCCGTCGATCCGGCAGCGCTGTCGTCGCATCCCGCATATTCGCCGGTGTCCCCTTGGTAGTTCGTGGTATCGGCGCGGCCCGCGTCTTGCTCTCTACGGGGCATGACTCGCAGACGACTCCTGGTGACGTTGCTTTCCGCTCTCGCCGCCGCGGCCGCAGGGGCCCAGGAGTACAGCATCGACGCCGATCAGGTGCTGGCTACCTACCTGGCTCAAGTTGGCGCCGGCCAGATCTCCGGCGCCTCGCGCTCCCTGAAGTGGAGTGTGCTTGCCCTGCGAGGAGGCGCGGCCCGAGTGCGCCTCACAGTTCCCATCGATTCGTTTGATTCCGGTCACGGCGACCTCGATTCGCTCCTCCGTGGCGCGGTCGATTCGCGCCACCACCCGTCCGTCGAGGTCGAAGGCGTTGTTTCCGACGCGCACTTCGAGGGCACCATCACCATGCACGGCGTCTCGCGCCCGACGAGCTTCGACCTGGAGCTCGCACGCCATGGAACGCAGATCGTCGCACACGCGTCGTTCGCCATCGACCTGCGCGATTTCGGTCTTTCGCTCGAGCGCGTCGCCGACCGCGTCTCGATCGACTTCTTCGCGCGGGTCCAGGCGAATCCCCTGGCGGTGGTGGCGAGCGGCGCCATCGGCTCGGTCGACTAGGACCAGAACGAGAACAACTACCCGAGCAGGAGCAGGTGCGAGGAGCAGGGTGTTGGAGCAGGGGCAGGCGCGCGCCAACGCCTCCGGCGTTGGCACTGGCGCCTGCATTTGGGGCTGGTGCTGTGTAGCTCGCTGCGCTCGCGCTGGCTGGAATCGTCGTTGGTTCGTCATCGTCGGCCTCCTCGCTGCGCTTTCTGTGAAGGAGGCCGACGATGACGAACCAAACGACTATGTTTCCCCACGAGAGGCTGGTTGCGTATCAAGTCGCCTGTGAGCTTCTTGATTTGGTGCGAGAGCTTCGGATTTCCGATGCGAAACTTCGCGATCAAGCAGTGCGCGCTGCGCAGAGTGCGTGCCTGAACATCGCTGAGGCTGCGGGGCGATTTGGCGGGCCTGATAAGGCGCGCGTCTTCGCGATCGCTCGGGGCGAGGCCTGCGAAGTCGCGGCCGCTATCGACATTGCCGCTCGGTCGAGGCAATGCGACAAGCACGCTGCTAGCGTCGCAAGTGCCGTCGCACGGCGACTCTACGCGTTGCTCACCGGACTTATCCGTCGTTAGCGCACCCGCACCAGGACGGGGACTAGAAGCCGTACTTCTTCAGGCGGTCGATGAACGCGCTCCGGCTCAGGCCGAGCCGGCGCGCGGCCTCGGACTGGTTGCCCGAGGCGGCGGCGAGAGCTTGCGCGATCAGGCTGTGTTCCAGCGCGTCCATCTGTTCCCGCAGCGTGAGCGCACCGCCTGGCGTTGCCTCGACACCGGGCTCGATCGCCGAAGGCGCGGGCTCGCCGCTGAACGCCTCTGGGCCGATCTCGCCGCCGCCGCTGAGCGCGACGATCCGGGCGACCGCGTTTTCCAGTTGGCGGACGTTGCCGGGCCACTGCGCTTGCTGAAGGGCCTCGACCAGGGCGGGCGAGAGCCGCACGCCTTCGATGGCGAACTTCTCCGCGTAACGCCGGGCGAACTCCGCCGCCAGGGCCGGGATGTCCTCGCGATGCTCTTGCAGCGTCGGCATCGCCAGCTCCACCACGGCGAGCCGGTAGTAGAGGTCCTCGCGAAAGCGGCCCGCGCGCGCGTCGGCGGCGAGGTCGCGGTTGGTGCAGGCGATGACGCGCACGTCGACTCGCTCGACGCGACCAGCGCCGACGGGCTGGATCTCTCCCTCCTGCAGCGCGCGCAGCAGCTTCGCCTGCACCGGCGGCGACAGCTCGCCCACCTCGTCGAGCACCAGCGTCCCACCGTGCGCCTCGGCGAAGAAGCCCCGGCGCGCCTGGGCGGCGCCGGTGAAGGCGCCGCGGGTGTGACCGAACAGTTCGGCTTCCGCGAGCTCGCCGGGGATCGCCGCGCAGTTGAAGCGCACCAGCGGAGCGGAGGCGCGGCGGCTCTCGGCGTGGAGGAGCCCCGCGATCAGCTCCTTGCCCGTACCCGTGTCGCCGCGCAGGAGCACGGTGATGTCGCGCGGCGCGATGCGCGAGACCGCGTCGAGCAACCTGCGCATCGGCGGCGACTCGCCGACGATGCTGCGCCCGAGCGCCTTCTCCGCCGTGAGCCGCCGGTTCTGCACGCGCAGCGCGCGCGCCTCGAGCGCGCGGTCGATCACCAGGCCCATCTCGTCGATGTCGAAGGGCTTGGTGACGTACTCGTAGGCGCCGGTCTTCATGGCGCGCACGGCGATGCGCTCGGAGCCGTGCGCGGTGAGCAGGATGACCGGCAACGACGCGTCGCGCTCGCCGATCGACTTGAGCAGCTGCACGCCGTCCATCTCGGGCATGGCGAAGTCGGTCACCACGGCGTCCACGCCGTCGAGATGCTCCAGCGCTTCCTTGCCCGACCTGGCCAGCACCGCCTCGTGGCGGCGCGACTGGACCAACTCCTTCAAGGCGAAGAGCATCGCCGGCTCGTCGTCAACCAGGAGCAGGCGCGCCATCGCTTCTCCCTGGCAGGAACGGAAGCGTTCCCGTGGCGGTCGTGCCCAGGCCCTCTGCGCTGGCGTACGTCAGCTCGCCGCCATGCTGGACGAAGGCGGACCGGGCCATCGCCACGCCCAGCCCCGTGCCCTGCTCGCGGGTGGTGAAGAAGGGCGTCCCCACGCGCTCGAGCACGTCCGGCGGCATCCCGCGCCCCGAGTCGCGCACGTGGACAGAGGCCGCTCCGTCGCTTTCGGCGATCTCGATCTCGACGCTGCCTCCGCGCGGCGTCGCTTCCAGCGCGTTCGCGACCAGGTTGAAGAGCGCTTCGCGGAGACGGCGCGGATCGGCATCGATGCGAGCGTCGCCCCGCCGCCGCAGCCCCACGCCGGCGCCCGATGCCTGCGGTTCGAGCAGCAGGATCACGTCGTCTACCAGCGCGCTGAGGGTGAGGCGCTCCCTCCTGAGTTTCTCGAGCGGGCGCGAGAACGACAAGTACTCCTTGAGGATGCAGTTCATCCGCTCCACTTCCGATTCGGCGACCTGGAGCCGCTCGCGCGATTTCTCGTCGCAGGCATCGCGGGCGGAGAGCTGCACCAGCGTCTTGATCGCCCCGAGCGGATTCTTCAGCTCGTGAGAGAGCTGCGCGCTCATCTGCTCCAACTCGCGCGCGCGCGCGAGCGCCTGGACCGCCATCTGTTCGCGGGCGCGGTCGATCTCCGCTTTCCTCGCGTGCAGCGCTCCCATCACCGAGACGAGGTAGCCAGTGTGTAGGGTCGCCACCGAGATGAGGGCGAGCGCGGTCAGGAGCGCGTACCCAGGCTCGGAGACCGTGGGCCCGAACCACGCCGCAGGCAACGCGGCCATCAGCACCGCGGCGACGACGACTATGCCCAACGCGGCTTTCGTCGTGCGAGTCCAGCCTTGCGAGATGAGGAGACCGGAGAGGGGCGCGATCGCCCACACGAGAAACGGGCTGCGCAAGCCGCCCGTCATGGCAACGATGAAGAGCGGGGGCGGGAGCGCGAAGAGGCCCCGAATCACACCCTTGATCGGCGCCGAGCACGGCTCTTGCGGCCGCATCGTCAGCATTGGAACGAGATTCGGTCCGGCACGGAAATTCAGCAGCCCCCGGACGCCGAAAACGAGGCTTACCACCGCGATGCGCCAGCCTGGATAACCCGCCGCCCACAATCCCACCGTAAACAATACGGCTACGAGAAAGAAGAAGTAGGACCAGACGCGGGCCCGGCGACGCGAGTGCGCGGTGTGGTGCAGCTCGAACGGCAACATACCGTACCCCTTCGCAAGACCTGGGCCGCACTCCGGCGACGCGCTCATGGCCGTAATTATATGCCGCCGCCTGCTTTATGCGCGAGGCCTGCCGGAACCGCGGACGACTCGCTGTCCGCAAAGCCGGCAGCGACCGCCGGCTGCCGAGGTGGTTCGTTGGCCCACCCCTTCCGCGCGCCGAGGGAGCGAGCTGCCGGACTGCTGGCGCAATCGTTGCACACGTGCCGCCGACCAACGAGGAGCGAGATGAGACAAAACGGCGGTGCAGCGACCCTTGGTATGCTCGTCATCGTCACGGCGGCCCTCGCGGCAGCGCCCGCGGTCGCGCTTCAGCCGCTCGACGCGTTCATCGCCGCCGCGCGCGAGCGCAACCCCGACGCGCTCGAGGCCCGCGCCAATCTCGCCCAGCAGGACGCACAGGCCGACGCGGCGCTGGGCAGCCGCCTCCCCGGGATATCGGCGCGAGCGACGTATGCCCGTAATCAATATCAATCGCAGATCGCGCTGCCAGGATTTCCCACCACCACCCTCGTTCCGTTCGATCAGTGGGACGGCAGCGCGACGCTGACCGTTCCACTCGTCGATCTGGCTGGCTTCCGTCGCGTGGCAGCGGCGAAAACGAACGTGGAAGCGGCGACGCAGCAACTCGCCGCCACGCGGCTCCAGGTCGAGTCGCAGACGGCCCAGGACTACTTCCAGCTCGTCGCCGACAGGGCGCTGATCGCGGCGGCGGAGACGGCGCTCGAGGTTTCCCGGGAGAGCCTGCGGCTCGCCCAAGCCCGGCGGCAGGCCGGCACCGCGACCGGGCTCGACGTCGATCGCGCCCGCGCGGATGTGGAGCAGCAGGTGCAGCAGCTGGCTTCGGCCATTCTTCAGGCGAGCCTTGCCGCGCGCGCGCTCGAGTCGACCACGGGGATCGCGCCGGACACCACCTTCGTGGAGCTGGTCGACGACCTGCATTCCGAGCCGGACCTCGCGGCGTTCGAAGCCGGCCTCGGTCAAGTGCCCGCGGTTGCCGCCGCCGCCGGTGCCTCGAGCGCAGCCCGGCAGACGGCCGATGCCCAGAAGCTTTCCCTGCTCCCGTCGCTGGCGGGCAGCTTCGCCGAGCGAGCGACGAATGCGCCGGGATTCGTCACTCACGACTGGACGTATCAGGCCGCCGTCACCGCGAGCTGGACGTTCGATCTGACCAGCCTGGCGAACATCCGCGGGCAGAATGCCGCCGCCGATGCGGCGGTCGCGCGCGAGCTGAGGGCGCGACTGGCGGCGCGGGACGCCGTTCATCGCCAGTGGAGCACCGTGGTCGCCGCCATTGCTCGCAGCCGCTCGGCGCGTGCTGGCCGCGAGGCCGCGGCGCACGCCGCCGACCTGGCGCGCAAGAGTTACCAGGCGGGGACCGTCACGCAGCTCGAGCTGCTCCAGGCAATGCGCGATGCATTCAGCGCCGAGGTGGCGCGCATCCAGGCCGACGCCGATCTGGTGAACGCGCGCGCGCAGCTCCGCCTCGCGGCGGGGCACAGCCTTCTCGCAGCCGAGGAAACGAATTCCGGGAGGTACCGATGAGCAAGGCGGAGATGAGCGAGGCAGAGCCGATCGTAGTGCTGGCCGCACCCGCCAGCGAAGCGAAGAAGCCGCCCGCTTGGCGCAGGCCCGCGCTGGTGGCGGCGGCAGTCGCCGTGTTGCTCGCGGTCGCGGGCTGGGTGATCTACGCGCAGCGCTTCGAGGACACCGACGACGCGCAGGTGGACGGCGACATCAGCGCGATCAGCCCGCGCGTCAACGGGACGGTGGTGGCCGTGCACTTCGTCGACAACCAGCCGGTCAAGAGGGGAGATCTATTGGTGGAGATCGATCCACGCGACTTTCAGGTGGCTTTACAGGTAGCGCAGGCCAGCGTCGAGCAGGCCGAGGCGCAGTTCCAGGCGGAGCTGCCCATGGTCGAGATCACCAGCACCTCGAACAGCACCTCGCTCGCCACCACCACCGAGGACCTGGCGACGGCCCGCGCCGAATTCGAAGAAGCGAAGAGCTCACTCGACCAGCTCCGGGCGCAGCTGGTGCAAGCGGTGGCGAACAACCGCTATGCGCAGCAGCAGATCGCGCGCGGCGAGCAGCTCTTCTCGGACGAGGTGATCACCCAGGCCGACCTGGATCAGCGGTCGAGCGCCGCCGACGCCAACGCCGCGAACGTGCAGTCGCTGCGGCAGGCCGTGGCGGCAGCAGAGCAGCGCGTCGGCCAGAAGCGCGCGCGTATCCAGTCCGGCGCCAGCAGGCTCACCGAGGTGCGGCTCAACAACCCGCGCCAGCTCGATACCAGGAAGGCGAACCTGGCGGTGCGCCAGGCCGCGCTCGACGTGGCCCGCGCGCAGCTCGAGCAGGCGGAGCTGAACCTGAGCTACACCAAGGTGCTCGCGCCCGTCGACGGCATCGCGGGCAAGAAATCGGTGAACGTCGGCGACCGCGTGCAGCCGGGCCAGGAGCTCGCGGCCATCACCCAGACCGGGCGCCTGTGGATCACGGCGAACTTCCGCGAGACGCAGCTCGCCCGGCTCAAGCCCGGCCAGCGCGCGAGCATTTACATCGACGCCATCGGGCGCGATGTCGAGGGAACGGTCGAGAGCATCGGCGCCGCGACCGGCGCCCGCTTCAGCCTGCTGCCGCCGGAGAATGCGACCGGCAACTACGTCAAGGTGGTGCAGCGCCTGCCGGTGCGCATCGCCATCGGGCCTGGCCAGCCGGGCATCGACCGCCTGCGGCCGGGCATGTCCGTCGAACCCAAGGTGAGGGTCCGGTGAGCGCCGCGAGAGAAGCGCCCGGCATGCGCGCCGCCGACGGGGGGTGGACGGGTGGTCACAACCAGTGGGCCATCGCGCTCACGGTCACGATGGCGACTTTCATGGAGGTGCTGGACACCAGCATCGCCAACGTCTCGCTCCCGCACATCGCCGGCAACCTCTCGGCGAGCCAGGACCAGGCCACCTGGGTACTCACCTCGTACCTGGTTTCCAACGCCATCGTGCTGCCCATCAGCGGCTGGCTCGCCACCAAGATCGGGCGCAAGCGCTATTACCTGATCAGCGTCGCGCTCTTCACCATCAGCTCGTTCCTCTGCGGAGTGGCGCCAAACCTGGGCGCGCTGATCTTCTTCCGCATCCTGCAGGGCGTCGGCGGCGGCGGCCTCGCGCCCACTGAGCAGGCGATCCTCGCCGACACGTTCGCGCCCGCCAAGCGCGGCATGGCTTTCGCCGTCTACGGGATGGCGGTGGTGCTCGCTCCCGCCATCGGCCCGACGCTGGGCGGCTTCATCACCGACAACTATTCCTGGCGCTGGATCTTCTTCATCAACATCCCGGTCGGTATCGTCGCGATGCTCCTCTCCACCCGCATGCTCGTCGACCCGCCCCACCTCGCGGAGGCGAAGAAGCGCGCCGGCGCCATCGACACCGTCGGCCTCTTCCTCATCACCATCGGCCTGGGCGCGCTGGAGGTCGTCCTCGACAAAGGCCAGGAGGACGACTGGTTCCACTCCAGCTTCATCGTCGGTTTTTCCCTCGTCGCGGCGGTCGCGCTCGTCGCCCTCGTCATCTGGGAATGGAACCACGAAAACCCGGTCGTCGACGTCCGCCTCTTCAAATCGCGCACCTTCGCCACCGCAACCCTGATGATGCTCCTGGGCGTCGGCGTCACCATGTACAGCACCACCGTGCTGCTCCCGCAGTACTTGCAGATCTGGATGGGCTACTCCTCGCAGGACGCGGGCATGGTGCTGTCACCCGGCGCCATCCTCCTCATCCTCGTGCTTCCGCTCGCCGGTTTCCTCGTTTCCAAGGTGGACGCGCGCTGGCTCATCGCGCTCGGCCTCGCTCTCACCTCCGCCGCGCTCTTCCACATGGCGCACAAGCTCTACCCGGGCATGGATTTCCGGACGGCGGTGTGGTTGCGCAGTTTCCAGATGGTCGGGGCCGCGTTCCTCTTCATCCCCATCAACACGCTCGTCTTCGCCGGCGTCGCGGTGGAGAAGAACAACGCCGTCTCCGGCATCGTCAACCTGGCGCGCAACCTGGGCGGCGACGTCGGCATCGCCTTCGTCACCACCTTCATCGCGCGGCGGTCGCAGCTCCATCAAGTCAATCTCGTCTCGCACATCGACGCATTCAACCCGGTGCTGACGGCGCGGTTGCAGGGGATCGCGCAAGGCCTGGTGCACGCCGGCTCGACCTCGGCGCAGGCTGCGCGGCAGGCGTTCGGCGCGATCTATTACCAGATCGTTCAGCAGGCGCAGACGCTCGCCTATGTCGACACCCTCTTCGTGCTCGGGGTCATGACGGCGATCATGGTGCCGATCGTGTTCACGACCCGGAAGGTGAAGTCCGGCAAGGCGGCCATGGCGCACTGACAAACAGTGAGGGTGGTCAGTCGCCCGGGTGGATCTGCACTGGTCCTATGGCCGGCGTTGTCTCTTGACGTGCGCGAGCCACAAGGGCAGCGTGCTCGCGCGAATTCCGGGGGTCACATGCACAATCGAGTGGACTCGACGGCGGGCTTGCACGGCATTCTCATCGCGGTCGCGGCCGCTTCGCTGACCTGCTCGGGCGGTGCGCCGGCGCCGGCGCGCGCCGGCGATAGCGCAGCGGCTTTGCACAGCGCACGCTCGGCGCCGACGACGACGCCGCAGCAGAGCGGCACGACCAACCGGCTCCAGGCGGTGAGCCCCGTCGATGAGAACGTGGTCTGGGCAAGCGGGAAGGGCGGAACCTACGCCGTGACCGCTGACGGTGGCGGGACGTGGACCTCCCACGTCGTCCCGGGGGCGGAGACGCTGCAGTTCCGCGATGTGCAGGGCGTGAGCGCAAAAGTCGCGTATCTCCTCTCGGCCGGGTCGGGCTCGGACTCGCGCATCTACAAGACCGAAGACGGCGGCAAGACCTGGGAATTGCAGTTCCAGGCCCCGAACGATCCCAACTACTTCTACGACTGCTTCGCCTTCTGGACACCGAAGCGAGGCCTCACCATGGGCGACGGCGTGAACGGCCGCTTTCCCGTGCTGCGCACCACGAACGGCGAGACCTGGAAGGACATCGGCAACAACTTGCCGGCTGCGCAGGCTGGCGAAGGCGCGTTTGCGGCGAGCGGGACCTGCGTCGCCACGCAAGGCGGGAAGCGGGCCTGGATCGTCACCACCAATTCGCGCATCTTCGCCACCAGCGACGGTGGCGACAGCTGGTTCGTCCACGGCACGCCAATCGTCGGGGGGACTGGCACGGCCGGTGTATTCACCGTCGCCTTCCGCGATCGGTCGCACGGTATCATCGGCGGCGGAGATTTCGCGGCTGCGGGGATCCTCGACAACGTCGCGCGCTCGAGCGACGGCGGGAAGACCTGGCATCTCACGGCGCGGGCGCCGGTGCCGGGCGCTGTGTTCGGACTCAGCTACACGCACGGCGGCGGCGACGAAGAAGAGGAAGACGGCGAGCAGGACGGGGAAGGGTTCCAAAAGACGGTGGTCGTGACCGGCCCTGGTGGCTCCGCCTGGACCGCCGACGAGGGCGACACCTGGAACAGCCTGGCCGGTGTGACTGGCTACTGGGCGGTCGCCTTCGCCAGCGCGCACGCCGGTTGGCTGGTCGGGACCAACGGCCGGATCCTCAAGATCAGCTTCTAGCTTCAGTTCGCGTAGCGGCCGACGTCGAACAAGTTGCATGAATCGACGGAGGTGCAGCGTCATCCTTCGTGGATGAGAGAAGCGCGCGCGCTCCTCTGGTTGCTCGCGATCGCCGCCGGCTTGACGGTGGCGAATCTCTGGTACTGCCAGCCGCTGCTGGCGATGATGGGCGCGAGCTTCGGCGCCTCGCCGCATCAGATCGGCCTCGTCGCGGTGGTCACCCAGGCCGGCTACGCGGCGGCGATGCTCTTCGTCATTCCCCTCGGCGACAGCGAGGAGCGGCGCCGCCTCATGGTGATCAGCGCCGCGGCGTCGGCGGCCGCGCTGCTCGCGGTGGCGCTGGCGCCCTCGCTGCCCGTGCTCCTCGTGGCCAGCTTCGCGCTCGGCCTCACCACCGCGGCGCCGCAGCTCTCGGTGCCGTACGCGGCGGACCTCGTCGACGCGCGCGAGCGCGGCCGCTCGGTCGGCAAGGTGATGAGCGGGCTACTCATCGGCATCCTCCTCTCCCGCACCGCGAGCGGACTCATCGGCCATCACCTCGGTTGGCGCGCGGTGTATCTCATCGCCTCCGCCGTCATGCTCGCCAGCGCCGTGCTCCTCCGCTTGCTCCTCCCCGAGCAGGTGCCCGAGCGGCGCATCCGTTACTGGGAGCTGCTCCGATCGCTACCCGCGCTCCTCCGCAAGGAGCCGCTCCTGCGCCGGCACGGGATCCTCGGCGCGCTCGCGCTGGCGGCGTTCAGCGCCTTCTGGACCACGCTCGCCTTCCTGCTCGCGACGCCGCCGTACCACTACGGCGCGGACGTGGCGGGGCTCTTCGGGCTGGTCGGCGTCGCCGGCGCGCTCATCGCTCCCGTCGCCGGCGGCCTCGCCGATCGCTACGGCACGCGGCTCGTCAACGGCCTCGCGCTCGCCTGCGTGCTCGTCTCCTGGATCGTCTTCGCGCTCTTCTGGCGCTCGCTGGCCGGGCTCGCGGCCGGCGTCATCCTCCTCGACCTCGGCGTGCAGGCGAATCACATCTCCAACCAGACGCGCGTGCTCGGGCTCTCCGCGGAGCTCCGCAACCGGCTCAACGCGGTCTACATGGTGATGTACTTCACCGGCGCTGCGGCCGGCTCGTTCCTCGGCGCCAGCGCCTTCAGCGCGTTCGGCTGGACGGGTGTCAGCGCCCTCGGCATCCTCCTCAGCGCCGCCGCGCTCGCCGCCTACTTCTTAGTCGAGGTGGACGCGGCCGCTGCCGCCGACCACGTTGCGCGCCGCACGGCCGCCGCCCCGCAATGATCATGTCGGAGTCTCCGGCCGACCACGCCGGAGAGCGTCTCGCCACTCCTCGGGGCCGTAGCGCGCCGGCGCGGTGGTGGCGAGGAAGTCGCGGATCAGCGAAAGGAAACGAACCCTGTCGCTGAGGTGCGGGAAGTGGCCGGCGCCCTCGAACACCTCGAGTCGGCTGCCGGGCATGGCGAGATGGGCGATGTGCGCGTGACGGGAAGGGATCACCGCATCACGCGCGCCCCACACCAGCAGCGTGGGAATGGGGCGTGCCAGGTAGCAGCGATCGAGCATGGTGATGGCTTGCCCGCGCCAGTCGACGGCCGAGCGCAGCGCTCGCAAGAAAGCGCGGCGGGCCCGCGCGTCGGGCAGGGCGTCGAACACGGCCAGTAAATGATCGGCGTCGCGCCCGGTGTCGGTTCCCAACAGCTCGAGCAACTTGAACATGCAGCGGCCGGCCACACGCGCGCCGGGGAATTGCAGCAGTGGAAGAATCAGGTCGGCGTTGGGGGCCGACGCGAGACGCAAGACGGGATGGATCTCGGCGTTTACGCCGCCGGTGCTGACCAGCACCAGACGTTCACAGCGCTCGGGGTACTGATAGGCGAACTGCATCGCCACGCCCCCGCCGAACGAGTGTCCGATGACGGTGACGCGCTCCACGCCGATCACGCTCAAGAGGTCGCGCATCGCGTTGGCGTAGGCGGCCACCGAGTAATCCGCGCGCGGCTTGTCCGACCGGCCGTGGCCGAGCAGATCGGGCGCTATGACCGTGTGGTCGTGCGCGAGTTGCGGGATCAGTTCACGCCACGTATCGGAGCAGTCGCCGATGCCGTGGATGAGCAGCAACGCCGGACCCTGACCGACGTGGATGAAGGCGCGCTGATAGCCGTGGATGGTCCGGTACTGCACCTCGTGATCGATCCGGGCCGGCCGCTGGACGACGCGAGCTTGAGGTAGGTCGTTCACGCCACGAACCTCCATGCCGCGGCTCGCGGCCCCCGGAGCAACAATACTGTCGTTTACGTAGGGCAGCCGCTGCCCGAGGTGGAGCCTAACAGAGCGGCGGCCGTTGCGATTGAGCGGCGCGCGGCGGCCACCGGGCTGACCCGAGATCCTCCCACGCGGTGCCCCAACGAAAACCCAAAACGAAAACCACAAACGAAAACGAAGAACGAAAAACGAGAACGAGAACGAGCAACGAGAACGAGCAACGAGAACGAGCAACGAGAACGAGCAACGAGAACGAGCAACGAGAACGAGCAACGAGAACGGTTTTCGTTTTGGGGTTTTCGTTTTCGTTGATGGTTTTCGTTTTGGTTTTCGTTGGGTGCATTGACAGCAAGAAATTGAAGCAGGCATATGGCCGCGGCTGATTTCCGGCGTTCGTCGAGGCTCCCATGCGCTTCCTCAACCTCGACGGCTCGGGCCCGAACCGCGGCTCCGACGTGTTCCGCTGGGCGGTGCTCGACAAGCTGACCGGCCGTCGCCGCAGCAGCCCAGCCAAGGCCGACGTGCCGCGCGTCCAGCCCGACGCTGCGCTGCTCGCGCGCGCGCCCGCTCCTGGCCAGCCGGCGCGCATCACCTGGATCGGGCACGCCAGTTGGCTGGTGCAGCTCGAGGGAGTGTCGCTGCCCGTCGATCCCGTTTTTTCCGAGCGCATCTCGGGCCTCATCCGCCGCAACGTGCCAGCCGCGCTGCAGCCCGCGCAGTTGCCGCGCATCGACGCGACGCTGGTGACGCACAGCCACTACGATCACTACGACGTGCCCTCGGTGCGCGCGGCGGGCGCCCGCATGATCGCCGGCGTGGGGCTGGGCGACGGCGTGCAACTCGGCTGGTGGGACGTGGAGCGCGTGGGCGCGGTGCGCGTCAGCTTCGTGCCCTCGCAGCACTGGAGCCGGCGCGGGCTCTTCGACACCAACGAGACGCTGTGGGGCGGGTTCGTCATCGAAGGCACGAAGGCGCGCATCTACCACGCGGGCGACACCGCTTACTTCGAGGGCTTCAAGGAGATCGGCGCGCGCTTTGCCGGCATCGACGCGGCGCTGTTGCCCATCGGCGCCTACGATCCGCCCTGGTTCATGGAGCGCCAGCACATGAACCCCGAGCAGGCGGTGCAAGCCTTCCTCGATCTTGGCGCGCGCAAGCTGGTGGCGATGCACTGGGGCACCTTCAAGCTGACCGACGAGCCGCTCGACGAGCCGCCGCGGCGACTGCGCCAGGAATGGGCGCGGCGCGGGCTGCCCGAGGCGGCGCTGCACATTCCCGCCATCGGCGAGACGTTGCAGCTTCCCCAGGGGTGATGGCGGCCTCGATCTCCTTCACAGCGCGAGATAGGCCTTCTTCACCTGCACATCGTCGAGCAGCGCGCGCCCGGTGCCAGAGAGCGTGACGCGGCCCTGCTCGAGCACGAAAGCGTGGCTGGCGAGGCGCAGGGTGCGTCGTACGTTCTGCTCGACGAGGAAGACGGTGAGCCCCTCTTCCTGGATCGCCGCGATCGTGCGGAACACCGCGCCGACGACGACGGGCGCGAGCCCAAGCGACGGTTCGTCGAGGATGAGCAGGCGCGGCTCGCTCATCAGCGCGCGGCCGATGGCGAGCATCTGCTGCTCGCCGCCGGAGAGGGTCGCCGCGTCCTGCCCGCGCCGCTCGCGCAGCCGGGGGAAGAGCGCGAAGACGCGCTCGAAGTTCTGCGCCCGCCGCGCGCGGGTGCGGCCGAGGAACGACCCGAGCAGCAGGTTTTCCTCGACTGACATCTGCGGGAACACCTGCCGTCCCTCGGGCACGCAGGCGATTCCGCGGTCGACCACCTCGTGCGCGGAGAGCCGGTCGATGCGCTCGCCGGCAAACGTCACCGTGCCCGCCCGCGCGCGCAGAAGGCCGCTGACGCTGCGGATGAGCGTGGTCTTGCCGGCGCCGTTGGAGCCGAGCAGCGCGACGATCTCGCCCTGCGCCACCGAGAGCGTCGCGCCGAAGAGCACCTGCACGTCGCCGTAGGCGGCATCGAGCCCTTGGACTTCCAGGAGGGGCCGCGCTTCAGGCATCGTCGTCCTCGGCGCTGCCGAGGTAAGCGGCGATCACCTCGGGATTCGCGGCTACCTGGGCAGGGGTGCCTTCTGCGAGCTTGCGCCCGTGGTCGAGGACGACGACGCGGTCGGAGAGGCCCATGATCACCCTGAGGATGTGCTCGACGATCACGATGGTCACGCGGCCCTGCCGGATGCGGCGGATGACGTCGATGGTCGCCGTCACCTCGCTCGGGTTGAGGCCCGCCACCACTTCGTCGAGGAGCAGGAGCCTGGGGCTGAGCGCGAGCGCCTTGGCGATCTCGAGCCGCTTGCGCGCCGCCAGCGTCAGCGCGGAAGCGGGCGCGTCGGCGAGCGGCTCCATGCCGAGCAGGGCCAGCACCTCGAGCGCGCGGGCCTCGGCGTCTTTCGCCCGCCGGTGGCGCAGGAACGAGCCGACCATCACGTTCTCGAGGACGGACAGCCGCGGGAAGGGACGCACCACCTGGAAGGTGCGGGAGACGCCGAGCCGCGCCAGCGCGAAAGGCGCAAGGCCCGTCACATCGCGGCCGAAGAGCGCGACGCTCCCGCGGGTCGGGCGCAGGTAGCCCGAGACCAGGTTGAAGAGCGTCGTCTTCCCCGCGCCGTTGGGACCGATGAGGCCGAGGATCTCGCCCTCGGCCACGTCGAAGCCGACGTCCTCGACGGCGAGGACGCCGCCGAAGTCCTTCCTCAGCGCGCGGACCGCGAGCGCAACGGCCACGGGATCCTCCGGAGCAAGAGCTGGAGACGGCCGGAGAGGCCGTCCGGGGAATAGCGGACGATGAGGACGATGAGCACGCCGTAGATGAGCAGGCTCGACTGCTGGAAGACGTTGCGAAAAGCCTCCTGGAAGGCGAGCAGCACCAGCGCGCCCAACAGGGGCCCCAGGGCCGTGCCCATGCCGCCGACGATGGACATGAGGACGAGCTGCACGGAGAGGTCGAGGGCGAAGACGCCGTGCGGCTCGAAGAAGGAGAGGTAGATGGCGTAGAGGCAACCGCCCGCGGTGGTGAGCGCGGCGCTGAGGGAGAAGGCGATGAGCTTCATGCGCAAGGGGTCAACGCCCAGCGCCATCGACGAGTCCTGGTCCTCGCGCACCGCCTCGAGATAGAAGCCGGCGCGCGAGCCGCCGACGCGAAAGGCGATCAGCAGCGCGGCGGCGAGCAAGAGGAGCGCGCCGTAGTACTCGACGCGTCGATCGAAGAGGTCGAGGCCGAAGAGGGGCGGCAGGTCGTTGAAGGAGACGCCCTCGGGACCGCCGGTGAGCGAGGACCAGTTGTTGGCGAGGATGCGCAGCACCTCCGCCACCGCGATGGAGGCGAGCGAGAAGTACGCCCCGCGCAGCCGGAAGGTGATGAAGCCCCAGGCGAGCGCGAGCAAGACACCGGAGGCGATGGCGAGGGGAAGGCCCACCGACAGGCCCAGGCCCGCCTTGGTCCACAAGAGAGTCGAGACGTAGGCGCCGAGGCCGATGAAAGCGGCGTGGCCCAGCGAGAGCTGCCCCGCCCAGCCGCCGATGAGGTCCCAGGCGGTGGCGAGAGCGGCGAAGAGCACCACGCTGAAGCCGAAGTTGAGCGAGCGCGGCAAGATGAGCGGGTACGCGGCCCCGGCAGCGAGCACAGCGGCGATGGCGACGAAGGTCCCGCGCCCGCCGCGGCGAGATTTAGACACGCGACCTCCCGAAGAGCCCGGCGGGCCGCACCAGGAGGACGAGGAGGAAGGCGACCAGGCCGAAGGCGTCGCGCGATCCGGTCGCGCCGAACGACGCCGCCACCGACTCGACGACGCCGAGGAGGAGCCCGCCCCAGATGGCGCCGACGACGCTGCCCATGCCGCCGAGCACGGTGACCACGAACGCCTTGAGCGTGAAGATGCCGCCGATGGTGGGAAAGACGTAGAGCGCGGGCAAGAGCAGGACGCCTGCGGCCATGGAGAGCACGGTTCCGATGGCAAAGACGGCGGTGCGGACGAAGCGGGTGTCGACGCCTTGCAACTCGGCGGCGTCGCGGTTCTGCGCGCTCCCGCGGATGGCGCGGCCGAAGTCGGTGCGGGTGAGCACGAGGTAGAGCGCGGCCACGACCAGCACGGTGAGCGCGAAGGAGACGAGCAGCGGGAGCGAGAGGGTGACCGAGAAGATGCGCACCGTCCGCGTCGAGTACGAGGTGTAGATGGTCTCCGGGTGCGCGCCGAAGACGAGCAGGAGGACGTTGCTGAGGATGAGGCCGACGCCGACCGTCATCAAGATCGGCGCGTGCTCGGCGGAGTTCTGGATGGGCGCGAGCAATAGCCGCTCGACTGCCGCGCCGAGGAGGAGGCCCGCGGGCGCGACGCAAAGGAGCGAGACATACGGGTCGAGGCCCGCGACGCGGAAGAGGACGAAGGCGAGGTACATCCCCACCGCCATGAACTCGCCGTGGGCGAAGTTGACGATGCGCATGACGCCGAAGATGAGGCTGAGGCCGATGCCCACCATCGCATAGACGCCGCCGGTGAGCACGCCGGAGGCGACCGTCTGGATGAGAGCGATCGGCGTCATGTTGCGCTGGGCCTCAGACCTCGGACCTCAGACCTCAGGAAAAACGACTTCTTCAGGCATTGCCCGAGGCCCGAGGTCCGAGGCCCGAAGCCTGCGAGGCTCAGTGCAACTGAGCCTCGCATTAACGCTTGTCCCACGGCGGCGTCGGGTAGCGCGGCTTTGCCGAGGCGGTCTCCTTTGGCCAGACGACGGCGAACTTGCCACTCTGCACCTGCACGATGAGCGAAGGCGCCGGGTTCTGGTTCTGGAATCCGCCGGCCGAGTCGAAGGAGACGGGCCCGAAGGCGGTCATCAGCTTCACCTCGCGCAGCGCCTTGCGGATCGCCTCACGGTCGGTCGATCCCGCCTTGCGGATCGCCTCGGCGGCGGCGAGCATCCCGCCGTACGACTTGGCCGCGTGGTGCGACGGCTCGGCGCCGAGCATCTTGACCAAGCGCTGGTAGAGATCCTGGGCGCCGGGAAACCTGGCCTCCGGCCGCCAGGGCGCGGCGCTGAAGACGTATTCGGCCGCGTCGCCGGCGCCGGTGATGAACTGCGGCAGCGCATATCCGGTGGCGCCGACGGCGATGAACATCTTCGGGCTCAGGTCGACTTCCTTCGCCTGGCGTACCAAGGTAGCTGCGTCCTCCTCGTAGCTGGAGAGCGCGACCACGTCCGGGTTGGCCGACTTGAAGCTGTTCAGGGTCGGCCGGAAGTCAGTGAGGCCGCGGTCGTAGGCCTGGTCGCCCACCACCTTGTAGCCAAGCGCCTTGCACTTGTCCTTGACCGAGGTGGCGGTGGAGCGGCCGAGCGCGTCGTTGCTGACGAGGATGGCAACGGTCTTCAGATCCCCGAAGCTGCGGATCAGGTCGAAGGAGGCCTCGGCGTACGCATCGGTGGTCTGGCCGACGCGGAAGACGTAGGGCGACCCGGGCTTCGTGATCGAGGTATCGGCGCTGTTGGTGTTGAGCAGCGTCATCTTGACGCGCGTGAGGTAGCCGCCCAGGGGCTTGGTGATGCTCGAGGCGAAGGCGCCCATCACCAGTGGCACGCCTCCCCCGGCTCGGTAGTTGACGAGCTTCTCGGCGGCGGCGAGCGCGGCGTTCTGGTTGCTCGCGTCGTCCTCGATGAGCAGCTCGATGGGCCGGCCCAGCACTCCGCCCTTCTCGTTCACCTCGGCGGCAGCGACCTTGTAGCCGGCCACCTCCATGGCGCCGAAAGTGGCGAAGCTGCCGGAGAGCGAGGTGATGATCCCGATGCGGATCGGCTCGGGGGCGGCACGCGCCCCCGGCCCCGCGAGGAAGACGCAGAGAACGAGAAGACGAAGCCCATCGCGCACGCGCATGATCTCTCCTGCGAAAGGTTCCGCGCGGGCCAGACGCCCACGCCACGCACGCCTTTTGCCACGGGCGGGTGGAATGGTGAAGCGGGGGGCATCGGATCGCATGAGCGGCGGCAAGACGCGCGCCAACCGCGATTGCCGCCGCGCTCGCAGGAGGGAGAAGCGGCGACGTCGTGTTATGTGGAAGGGCATGACCCTCGCCGCCGGCACGCACGTAGGTCCCTACGAGATCGAGGGACTTCTCGGGGTGGGCGGCATGGGCGTCGTCTACCGGGCCCGCGATCCTCGCATCGGCCGCGACGTGGCGCTCAAGGTGCTGCCTCCTGCCCTCGCCGAGAGCCCCGAGCGCGTGCGCAGGTTCGAGGCGGAAGCGCGGGCGGCGGGCGGCCTGAACCACCCCAACGTGCTTGCCATCCACGACGTCGGCGCGTACGAGGGCGCGCCTTACTTCGTCTCCGAGTTGCTCTCGGGTCAGACGCTCCGCGAGCGCCTGGCCATAGGACCGCTGCCGGTGCGCAAGGCGCTCGAGCTCACGGCGCAGGCGGCGCGCGGCCTCGCCGCGGCGCACGAGAGGGGTGTGGTCCATCGGGACCTGAAACCGGAGAACCTGTTCTACACGGCGGACGGCCAGATGAAGATCCTCGACTTTGGCCTCGCCAGGCTGCAGCCGGTCGAACTCGAGGCGCCGCTCGCCGACGGAGGGTCCGAGGCTCCCACGCGGGCGCGCATCACGAATCCCGGCGGCGTCATGGGCTCCCCGGGCTACATGGCGCCGGAGCAGGTGCGCGGCGAGTCGGCCGACCCGCGCAGCGATCTCTTCGCGCTGGGCGCCGTGCTCTTCGAGCTGCTCACGGGGCGCCCCGCGTTCTCCGGCGCGTCGCAGGTGGAACGGCTCAGCGCCATCCTCAGGGTGGAGCCGGTGGACGAGCTGGAGAAGGACGAGCGCTTCTCGCCGGCGTTGTTGCGCGCGCTGCGTCGCTGCCTCGAGAAGGAGCCGGCGGAGCGGTTCCAGTCCGCGCGCGATCTCGCTTTCCATCTCGAAGCGCTCGCCGGCCAGTCCACCGAAGGCATGGCGGCGCTGCACCCGGGAGTTCGCCGCAGGCGCCTGCTGCTCCGGGCTGGGCTTGCCGCCGGCGCGGCAGTTGTCGCCGTCTTCGCTTTTCTCGCCGGGGAACGGCAGATGGAGGGGCAGCCGCCGTCCTTCCGCAGGCTCACCTTCCGCCGCGGCACGCTGGGTACGGCGCGCTTCGGACCCTCGGGCACCGCCATCTTCAGCGCCACCTGGAACGGAGGACCGTGGGAGCTCTATTCCACGCCGACCGACCGCCCCGCGGCGCGCCCGCTCGGCATCCGCGGCGCGGATGTGGCCTCGGTGTCGCGCGACGGGCAGCTCGCGCTTCTCTTGCGCCCGCCGCAGGGCAAGGGACCCGCGACGCTGGCGCAGGGACCGACCCAGGGCCGCCCCCTCCGCGAGTTGCTCGTCGGTGTCACCGATGCCGACTGGCTGCCGGACGGCAGCGCGCTCGCCGTGGTGCGGACGGTGGGTTCCCGCTCGCGCCTCGAGTTCCCAGCCGGCGCGATGCTGGTGGAAACCGCCGGCCGCCTGGCGAGCCCACGCGTCTCGCGAGACGGAGATCGCGTCGCCTTCATCGATCATCCCTTCGCCGACGAGCCGCGCGGATCGGTCGTGATCGTCACGCGGCACGGCGAGCGGCAGGTCCTGGTCGGCGACTTGCCGCGCGTCGATCGTCTCGCCTGGTCGCCGCGCGGCGACGAGGTGTGGTTCACCGCCGGCGACGCCGAGGGCGACCTGGAGCTGCGCGCCATCTCGCTGCGGGGCCGGGTGCGTTCCCTGGCGCGCGTGCCCGGCGCGCCGGTCTTGCAGGACGTGGACAGGGACGGACGGGCGCTGCTCGTCTTCACCACCGCCGAGCGCGGCATGCGCTGGTTGGGCCCGCGACCCTCCAGCGAGCGCGACCTGTCCTGGACCGACGCCTCCGAGCTGGCCGATCTTTCCCCGGACGGCGGCACGGTGCTCTTCACTGACCAGCGCCGCGTCTACGCGCGCGGGGTCGCCGGCGGGACGCCCGCGCAACTGGGCGCCGGCGTCGCTTGCAAGTTTTCGCCCGACGGCAAGACCGTGCTCTCGCTGGCGGCGAGCCTGCCGCCGCAGCTGGCGCTCTACTCGGTCGCCGGAGGTCCCGCCCGCACGCTGGCGGTGAACGGCACGCTGGCGCTGGAGCAGGCCACCTGGTTCCCGGACGGCGCCGCGCTCCTGCTCGCCGGAAGCGAGCCAGGGCGCGGCATGCGGCTCTATCAGCTCGGCCTCGCCGGCGGCAAGCCGCAGCCGCTCACGCTCGAAGGCACCGGCCCCGACGCTGCGCTGTCGCCTGACGGAAGGCAGCTGGCGGTGAGCGACGACCTGGGGCGGCTCTGGCTGCAACCGACCGCGGGCGGCGAACCCCTGCGCCTCGGCTCGATCGCGCAGGGATCGCAACCGCTGGGTTTCAGCGCCGACGGCGCGTTCTTGAACCTCGTTCGCTTCGAGCTCGACGGCCGCTTCGCGCGCTTGACACGGTTCGAGCTGGGCACCGGCAAGGTGGAGCTGCTGCGCGAGATCGCCCTTCCCGATCTGACGGCGCGGCTCTCTCGCGTCGCGATCACTCCCGATGGCCGGTCGGTCGCGTACTCGTTTGCGCGCGAGCTGTCGACGCTATACGTGCTCGAGCCCGTGCGCTGACCCAGGAGGACCCATGGAACGGCCCATCATCGGAATCACCATGGGGGATGCGGCCGGCATCGGGCCCGAGATCATCATGAAGGCGCTCGCGGCCGAGGCGGTGCACCAGATCTGCCGGCCGCTGGTCATCGGAGACGCCGCCCGCCTGCGCAAGGCGGGGAGCATCGTCGGCTCGAAGCTGAAAGTGAACGCGCTGCGCGATCCTGCCGAGGCGCGCTTTCAACGGGGCGAAGTCGATTGCATCGACCTCCATGTCGTCCCAGGCGATCTGCCTTTCGGCAAGCTCTCCTCGGTCGCGGGCGACGCCGCCTACAAGTTCATCGCCAAGGCGGTGGAGCTGGCGATGGCGGGAAAGATCGACGCCATCTGCACCGCGCCGCTGAACAAGGAGGCGCTGCACGCCGGCGGCCACATCTTCCCCGGGCACGCCGAGCTGCTCGCCGCGCTCTCCGGGACCAAAGAGATCTCGATGATGCTCTGGACGCCGAGGTTGCGGGTCATCCACGTCACCACGCACATCGGCCTGATCGACGCCATCGAGAAGATCGAGCCTGGATTGGTGGAGCGCACCATTCGCCGTGGCAACGACGCGCTGGTGAAGGCAGGGATCAAGCGGCCGCGTGTCGGCGTCTGCGGCATCAATCCGCACGCCGGCGAGCACGGCCTCTTCGGCCGCGGCGAGGAGGAGAAGAAGGTCTTGCCCGGCGTCGAGGCGGCGCGGCGCGCGGGCGTCGACGTGGAGGGGCCTTTGCCGGCCGACGCGCTCTTCTTCCGTGCCGGCCGGGGCGACTTCGACCTGGTGGTCGCGATGTACCACGATCAGGGGCACGGCCCCGTCAAGGTGCTCGGCATCGAGGCGGGCGTGAACATCACGGTGGGGCTGCCGTTCGTGCGCACGTCGGTGGATCACGGTACGGCGTTCGATATCGCCGGGACCGGAAAAGCCGACGAGCGCAGCTTGATCGAGGCGCTGCGCCAGGCAGTGACGCTTGCGCCGGCTGCGTCGCGTCAGGGCTGACACGAAGCGACGCGCGCTTTCTCGAAGCGCGCACCTTGCGGAGCAGCGGCGCTTGCGGTAACGCAACAGCCCGCCCAACCAAGGAGGGGGCCCCCCGTGAGCCTCGCGAGCCGGTGGTCGCTTCCCCTCGTGCTGCTGCTCACCGCCGCGTCGTGCAAGGACAAGGGCGCGCCGGCGCCCGGTGCGGACAGCGCCGGGACAGCAAGCCGCGGCGCGTTGATCGGCGCGGCGCTCAGCCTCACCGGCGCGGCCGCCTCCTACGGCGCCCAGCAGCGCGCCGGCATCCAGGCCGCGGTCGACGATCTCAACCAGAGCGGCGGCGTGAAGATGGAGGTGCGCATCGAGGACGACGCCTCCACCAAGGAGCAGGGCATCACCGTCTTCCAGAAGTTCATCAACCGCGACAAGGTGAGCGCCATCATTGGCCCGACGCTGTCGAACACCGCCAGCGCCGCCGACCCGCTGGCGCAGCAGGCGCAAGTCCCGGTGCTGGGAATCTCCAACACCGCGGCCAGCGGAATCACCGACATCGGCAATTACATCTGGCGCGACTCGCTCACCGAGGCGCAGGTGATCCCCGGCGCGTTCAAGAAGGCGAAAGAGAAGCTGCAGTTCAAGACCGCGGGCGTGCTCTACGGGAACGACGACGTCTTCACCAAGGCCGGCTACGACGTGATGCAGAAGACGCTCGCCGACCTGCAAGTGAAAGTGCTTGGAACGCAAACCTTCGCCAAGCCCGACCGCGACTACCACGCGCAGCTCACCGCGCTCACCGCCGCGAAACCCGACGTGCTCGTCGTCTCCGCCCTCGCCGACAACGCGGCGGCCATCGTCACCCAGGCGCGCCAGCTGGGCTGGAGCGGATCCATCCTCGGAGGCAACGGCTTCAACAGCCCCGCGTTCATCAAGAACGCGGGCGCGGCCGCGGATGGCGTGATGGTGGGTACCTCGTGGAACTCGCTCAGCCAGGCGCCGGCCAACCAGAAGTTCCTTGCCGACATGAAGAAGGCCGGCGTGAACCCCGACCAGTTCTCCGCGCAGGCGTACACCGGCGTGCTCATCCTGGCCGAGGCCATCCAGCGAGCCGGCGGCAAGACGGGCCGCGAGGACATCGAGGCCGGCCTGGGCAAGGTGAAGGACTTCGACACGCCGCTGGGCAAGTTCTCCTTCACCCCGACGCGCGACGCGCAGCACGATCCCAGCGTGCAGCAGGTCAAGGACGGCAAGTTCCAGATCGTCCAGTAGACGTGGATGGGCCAACAGATCCTCAACGGCGTGTTCGTGGGGAGCATCTACGCCCTCTTCGCGGTGGGCTACACGCTGGTCTTCGGCGTGCTCGACATCCTCAACCTCGCGCACCAGGCCGTGTTCATGCTGGCGGCGTTCGCGGCGCTCGTGCTGGTGGCCGACGCGCACCTCTCGCTCCTCGCCGCCCTCCCCGCCGCCGTCCTCATCGGCGGCTTGATCGGCATCGTGCTGGAGCGGCTGGCCTTCCGGCCGCTGCGCGGCCGCGCCGACTCGAACATCTCCGGCCTGATCAGCTCGCTGGCCATGGCCACCGTCTTCGAGGCCATCGCGCTGCAGATCTTCGGACCCGACATCTCGCGCTTCCCGCAGGGCACCTTCTCCGATCGCATGGTGCAGATCGGCGGCGCGCAAGCCTCGCTGCTGCAGCTGTGCATCGTCGGCATCTCCGTCGTGCTGATGGCGCTGCTCACGTTGCTGCTCACGCGCACGCGGCTGGGCCGGCGGATCCGCGCCGTGGCGGAGAGCCCCCGCGCCGCCCGCATCCTCGGCGTCGACGTCGACCGCACCATCGCCATGGCCTTCTTCCTCTCCAGCGCGCTGGGCGGCGCGGCCGGCGTGCTCTTCGGGCTCGCCTTCAACTCCATCTCGCCCGACGTGGGGCGCAGCGTGGAACTGAAAGGGCTCGCGGTCATCATCCTGGGCGGCATGGGCAGCGTACCCGGCGCCGTGATCGCCGGCTTCGCGCTGGGCCTGATCGAGGTCTTCACGGTGGCGCACATCGGGTCGTCGTTCCGCGACGCCGTCTCCTTCGCGGTGCTCTTCCTGGTGCTGATCGCGCGGCCCCGCGGCCTCTTCGGGCGGGCGGCGGCGCGCGAGGCGTGAGCGATGGCCGACCTCCTGCTCGCGTACCAGTCGCTCTTCGCGTTCGTGGGCATCAACGGCCTGCTCGCCCTCTCCGTGTACGCGACGCTTTCGTGTGGTCAACTCTCGCTCGCCAACGCGGGGTTCATGGCCATTGGCGCGTACGCCTCCGCGCTCATCACGCTGCACGCGCCCGGCGTGCCGTTCATCGCCGTGCTCGCCGCCTCCGCGCTGGCGCCGGCCATTGTCGCGGTGCCGCTCGGCCTTCCCGTCTTGCGCCTGCGCGGCGTGTTCCTCGCCATCGCCACGGTGGGATTCGGCGAGGTGGTGCGGCTCTTCTTCGTCAACTGGGACTACACCAACGGCGCGCTGGGCCTGGTGGCGATTCCGCAGCGCACCCATCTCTGGACCATCGGGCTCGCGCTTGCCCTGGCGCTGTTCGTGCTCGGGCGGCTGCGCGGCTCGCGCACCGGCTACGCGCTGGAGGCCATCCGCGAAGACGAGACCGTTGCGCGCACCATGGGCATCTACACCACCGGCCACAAGCTGGCCATGCTGGTGCTGGGCGCGGCGCTGGCGGGGCTCGCCGGAGGGCTGGAGGCACATCTGACGTTCATGGTGGCGCCGGGTGGCTACGGTTTCTCGCGCGTGGTGGACATGCTCGTCCAGGCGGTGGTGGGCGGGACCGCGGCCTTCTACGGACCGGTGGTGGGCGCGGCGTTCCTCACCATGCTGCCGGAGATCCTGCGCGAGGCGGGGGCGCGGCTGGGCCTCGCGCCCGGACCGTTCCGGCTTTTCCTCAACGGCGCGATTCTCTTGTCGGTGATCCTCTACCTGCCCAACGGGCTCGTCTCGCTGCCGGCGCGGTTACGGCAGCGCGCGCGAGGCGCGGCGTGACGCTCGCGCTCGCCGGCGTCTCGCGGGCGTTCGGCGGCGTGCGCGCCGTGGACGACGCGACGCTCGCGGTCGCCGACGGCGAGGTGCACGGGCTGATCGGCCCCAACGGCGCGGGCAAGACCACGCTGCTCAACCTCGTCTCCGGCCTGCTCCAGCCCACTGGCGGCAAGATCGAGCTGGACGGGCGCCGCATCGATCGCCTGCCGCCCGATCGCATCGCCGCGCTGGGCGTGGCCCGCACGTACCAGAACATCCGGCTGTTCGCCGGGCTCTCGGCGGCCGACAACGTGGTGGTGGGACAGCACCTGCGCAGGCGCGCGCCCTTCTGGCGGCGGCTCCTGTGCCTGCCGTCGGCGCGGGCCGAGGAGCGCGCGGCCCTCGCCGCCGCCGAGGCGGGGCTCGCGCGCGTGGGACTGCGCGAGCGGGCCGGGGCGCGGGCGTTCAGCCTCTCCTACGGCGAGCAGCGGCGCGTGGAGATCGCGCGCGCGCTCGCCTCGCAGCCGAAGCTGGTGCTGCTCGACGAGCCGACCGCGGGCATGAATCCCGGCGAGGCGGCCGCGGTGGCGCGGCTGGTGCGCGAGGTGGCTCGCGAAGGGCGGGCCGTGTTGCTCATCGAGCACAACGTCCGCCTGGTGATGGAGCTGTGCGACCGCATCACCGTGCTCAACTTCGGCCGCGTGATCGCGCGCGGCTCCCCGGCCGAGATTGCCAAGGAGCCGGCAGTGATCGCCGCCTACCTGGGAGAAGGCCCCTGAGCGCGCCGCTCCTCGAGGTGCGCGACCTTCGCATCGCCTACGGGCACGTCGAGGCGGTCCGCGGAGTCTCGCTCGCGGTGGGCTCGGGAGAGATCGTCGCCTTGATCGGTCCCAACGGCGCGGGCAAGAGCAGCACGTTGAACGCCATCGCCGGCCTGGTGCGTCCTGCGGGCGGCTCGGTGCGCCTGGAAGGCCGCGAGCTCGCGGGGGTTGCGTCGCATGCGGCGGTCGCGGCCGGAATCGTGCTGGTCCCCGAAGGCCGCGCGATCCTGCAGCGCATGACGGTGGCGGAAAATCTCCTCATCGGCTCCGAGGCGCGGCCCTGGCCCGGCGGCCGCGACGAAGCGCGCGCCGCGATCGACGAGCAGATCAAGCGCTTTCCCTCGCTGCAGCGTCGACTCGACGCTCCCGCCGGCGCGCTCTCCGGCGGCGAGCAACAGATGCTGGCCATCGCGCGGGGCATCCTGGCCCGGCCGCGGATCCTTCTTCTCGACGAGCCCTCGATGGGCCTCGCGCCACTGCTGGTACGGCAGATCTTCGACATCGTCCGCGACATCCACCGCGGGGGCACCACCATTCTCCTGGTGGAGCAGAACGCGCGCATGGCGCTACAGGTGGCCCAGCAGGCATATGTGCTGGAGCGCGGCGAGGTGGCGCTGCAGGGGCCCGCGGAGCAGCTCGCCCAGGATCCGCGCCTGCAGGCGGCATACCTGGGCGGAGACGTCGACTGACCTACGTGAAGACGCGATTCACCACTGCGTCTGCAAATGCCGGTTCGGGGCGCAGCACGCGCCGCGGCAGGTCTGAGAGGAGCCTGTTCTGGACTATCTCGTTGGTCGTTCTCGTTGCTCGTTCTCGTTGCTCGTTCTCGTTCTGGGTTTGCAGCCTCGCGCCAGCCTTCGGCTGGCACTGCGGCTGCAGTCGTTCTCGTTGGTCGTTTGTCGTAGCTCGCTGCGCTCGCGCGGGCTTCGGATCGTCGTCCGTTCGTCATCGTCGTCCTCCGCTGCCGCTTTTAAAGGAGGACGACGATGACGAACTGGACGACTCTTCCACACCAGAACCTGATCGCCTATCAGGTCGCTCGCGAGCTGGTGGTCATTATTCGCGAGGCGAAGATTGCCGATGCGAAGCTCCGCGATCAGGCGCTGAGAGCTGCCACGAGCGCGTGTCTCAACATTGCGGAAGCCGTTGGACGCGTGACTGAGCCTGACAAGGCACGCGTCTATGGCATTGCGCGCGGTGAAGGCTGCGAGGCAGTGGCGGCCATGGACGTGGCTGCCGCGGCTGGCTGGTGCGCCGAGCAGTCGGCGCACGCAGCCTTGGCCGCGGGATTGCGGCTCTATGCGCTGCTCACTCGATTGAGCCGGCGCTAGCGGATGAGTCCGCTGAGCAGCGCGTAGACCCGGCGCGCACAGGCTGTCGCTGCGACTGCAGTGTCGGCGGCGCAGCCGCCCGCGACGGCAGCGATGTCGAGTGCCGCCGCGGCCTCGCAGACCTCACCGCGCGCGATCGCATAGACCCGCTTCTGATCCGCGTTCCCAGACCTGCCGGTCGCCTCCGCGATGTTCAGGCAAGCGCTGCTCGCGGCATTGAGGGCTTGCTCGCGAATTCTGGGATTGGAAATCCGCGCCTCGCGCACCAGCGCGAGCAACTGCCGTGCGGCCTGATATGCGATGAGCTTCTCGTGTGGAAGAGTCGTCCAGTTCTTCATCGTCGTCCTCCTTTGAAAGCGGCAGCGGAGGACGACGATGAAGAACGGACGACGATCGAAGCTCAGCGCGAGCGCAGCGAGCTACAACAAACGTCAACCAAGACATTGCAGCCGCAGTGCCAGCCGCAGGCTGGCGCGAGGCTGCACTCAACGAAAACCAAAACGAAAACAACCAACCAAAACGAAAACCTCAAACGAAAACGAAGCGAAAACCGTTCTGGTTCTCTAGGGCAAGGAAGGATACCGCTATTTGTGGTCGTCCTCGATCATCTCCTCCGGGTCATGCCACCACGCGCGCGCGTCCTTGCCGTGCACGCTCGCCGGCGAGGGCGCCGCCGCCCCTCCGCTGCTGGCCGGCGCCGCAAACGGCGCTTCGAGCTCTGCGAGCGTGTAGGCGCGGCCGTTCTTCATCACCAGCCGCACGTTGGCCAGGTCCCTGATGCGCGCAAGCGGGTTCCCGCTCACCACCACCAGGTCGGCGAGCTTCCCCGGCTCCAGCGTGCCCAGGTCATCCAGCAGCCCGAACGCCTTCGCCGGCAAGTACGTCGCCGTCTGCAGCACGCTGGCGTTGGTGCGGCCGCCAAATTTCTCCTGCGCGCGCAGGTTGAGGTGCAGCGCCGTCGCCACGTTGTCGAGCGGCGAGTCGGTGCCGGCCAGCGCAATGCCGCCCTTGTTGATGATGGCGGACACGGTCGCCTCTTCCTTCGCGAGGCTGTCGAGGCTGACCGCCTGGTTCGTCGAGACGGCCGCGTTGCGCTTCGCCCGGAGGTTGGCCTGGTCCCAGGCGGGATTGAGGATGAGGAGCCGCTGGTCCTCCACCATGGTCGGGTCCTCGGCGTAGAGCGACGAGTTGAAGGTGGTGGAGATGTCCAACATTCCCGCCTTGGCGAACAGCGTGGTCACGTCGTCATAGCTGATGCCCCCGGCCGAGCGCGTGTACGCGAAGCCCAGCCGCGTCGTGGCGCTGACGTGCGTCTGCCCGTCCATGTCGTGGGCCATCCCCGGCAGCATGTAGTGCGACGCCGTCCACACCCCGAGCTGGTCGTGGACGGCCGCGGCCACTTCCGCCTGCCAGTCGTGCTGCAGCCGCACGTACGTCTTCACCATATCGTACTCCAGCGCCTTGGCGCGCGACAGCTCGATTTGCAGCTGCGCGTGGTCCGTCACCGGCCGCATGAAGTTGTAGTAGACGCGCTCGCCGTCCACCGCCTCGCCGGTGGCGAAGAAGCGCGGCCCCACCCGCGCTCCTGAGGTGAACGACTCGCGGGTCTCCACCGCGCGATAGAGCGGATCGCCCACCGAGTTGAGCGTGGTCACGCCGTACGCGAGCCAGAGCCGTCCCAGCTTGTCGCCGTAGAACTTTCCCTCGATCCATTCGTGGGTGTGCGACTCCCACAATCCGGGGAGCACGGTCTGATCGCCCGAGGCGTCGATGAAGCGCACTTCGCCGTCGGAGTCCTCCTCGTCCGGGTGCGCCGAATCGCGGTGCGGCCCGACGCTGCGGATCCGGTTCCCCTCCACCACGATGTCCACGTCGGTCTGGACGGTCTCGCCCCGGCCGTCCCAGAACCGCCCGGCGTGGATCACCGTCATGCCTTGCGCCTTCTCGGGCTTCCAATCCAAATCCACCTCGATGGTGCGAGCGCCGGATCCATCGCGGTTCACGAGGCGCAGCTGCCCGTTGGACAGGTAGAGGAGCTGCCGCGAGTCGCCGCTCCACGTCGGGGCATCGCTCGCCTCCGAGGTGATCTGCTGCGCGGTGCCGATGGGCACTCCGCTCGCATCCACGGGCCGGACGAAAAGCGCGCCGTTCATGCCGAACGCCACCCATTTTCCGTCCGGGGAATAGACAGGTCCGTCCTCGCCGCGCGTCGAGAGCGACGAGAACGGCGCCGGCTCGGAGTACTTGAAGGTGCCGCTCGCCACGTCCACGGTGAGGATCTGGCTGGTCCCCTCGCGGAACCGGCGCGTGTACGGCTTCAGCGCGGCGATGGCGATGGTTTTCCCGCTCGCGTGCCAGGACGGCTTGCTGGGCGCGAACAGCACCAGCGTCGGGTTGCCGGCCGCATCGACCGGCCCGACTGGCCGTACCGCGCCGGTGGCCAGCTCCACCGTCCAGGTGATGCCGAGGTGATCCTGGAACGCGATCGACTTGTCGTCGGGCGACCAGGCCGCCGAGACTTCCGCCTCGGCGTCGTTCTTCGTCACGCGCGTCTCGGTGCCGGTGGCGAAGTCATGGACGTAGATGTCCATGGTGCCGGCCTTGTCGCTCGACCAGGCTAGCTTGGTCCCGTCATGCGACCAGGCCACGTCGGTCTTGTAATAGCTGTCGTGCGTGAGCGCGACCGGCTCGTCGTCCACCGGCATCACCCAGATCTGGTTGAGCGCTGCGAAGGCGATGCGCTTCGCATCGGGCGAGAGCGCCGGACCGACGATGCCCTTCGCGGTCCGCGAGCGGCGGCTGTCGAAGTTGTATCGCTTTCGATGGTAGCTCGGCCGGTTGAGCTGGAAGCTCGCTCGGAAAGGGGTTTCCGCCGTCGCGCGCGTGGAGAGCGCCGTGGTGAGGATCTTGCCGTCGCCGGAGTAGAGGACCGAGTTCTCCGAGAGCCACTGCGGATAGAAAGGGAAGACGTCGTTGCGCGGCGTGGTGTACTCGACGCGGGCGCCCATCGCGACGTTCATCACCACCAGCCGGCTCTTGTTGTTCGCCGCCTGCACCCACGCCAGCTGCGAGCCGTTCGGCGAGTACGCCGGAGAGTGCACCACTTGCCCGGTGTTGGCGACGATCTGGCGTGCCACGCCGCTCTGGCTCTTCTGCCAGATGCCGGTGCCGATGACGTATGCGATCTCCGCGCCGTCGCGCGACCAGGTCGGCTCGAACTCGTCGATGTTCGCGGCGCCGGGCCCGAAGGTGTTGGTCCACTGCGTGAGGTTGCCGGACAGATCCGTCAGCCAGATGTCGTAGGTGCCGTTGAAGGCCCGGTCCGAAGCGAAGGCGATCCGGGTCCCGTCGGGCGAGAAGCGCGGCTCGCGGTCGTCGCCGTGGCCGGTGGTGAGCTGGCGCGCGCCGGTGCCGTCGGCGTTCATCACCCAGATGTGGAAGGTGCCTCCCCGGAAGGCTTCGAATGCGACCCGCTTGCCGTCGGGGGAGAAGTCGGGGCGCGCCGGCTCGAGGAAGTCGTCGGTCAGGCGCGTGGCGGCGCCGCCCGCGGCCGGTAGCGAGAAGAGCGCGCCGTGCACGTCCATGACGATGTGGCCGTCGGCGGGAGAGACGGCGGCGGCCAGGTTGGTGGCGACCTCGACGGTGACGGTTTGGAATGTGAGCGCCTTGGCGGCGCGAGGACCTACCAAGGCCGCCGCGGCGAGGAGCGCGGCAAGTGCACAGACGACCAGGACTTCGGCTTTGCGGAATTTCATCTCGGCCCTCGAAGCTCGTGGTGGGATTCGTGGGCCGAGGCGGTTACGTCATGGCGAGGCGCTTTGTCACTACGCGGTGCGTGAAGAGCGTCAGGGCTCCATTCCCCATTTCTGGATGGTTGCGCGCTCGACGGTGCGAAAGACCAGGTTCTCCACGCCGAGGCCGATGAGGATGACGGTGAGGAGGCCGGCGAAGACGCTGGCCGTCTCGAGCTGGTTCTTGTTCTCGAAGATGAACCAGCCGAGGCCGCCCGAGCCGCTGCTCACGCCGAAGACGAGCTCCGCGGCGATGAGCGTGCGCCAGGCGAAGGCCCAGCCGATCTTGAGCCCGGTGAGGATTCCGGGCAGCGCGGCTGGAACGAGGATCTTGGTCACATAGCGCGCTCCAGAGAGTCCATAGTTGCGGCCGACCATGCGCAGCGTCTGCGAGACGCCGCGGAACCCTGCGTAGGTGTTGAGTGCCACCGACCAGAGCACCGCGTGCACCAGCACGAAGATGAGGCTCGCGTTCCCCAGCCCGAACCAGAGCATGGCGAGCGGCAAGAGCGCGATCGAGGGCAGGGGGTTCAGCATCGAGGTGAGAAGCTCGAGGAGATCGGCGCCGACGCGCGTGACGGTGGCGAGCGCGGTAAGCACGGCCGCGAGAGCGAGCCCCGCCGCATAACCCTGCAGGAGCACGCGCAGCGAGTAGGCGGTGCGCTGGGGCAAAACGCCGCTGCGCACCGCCGTCCAGAAGGCGCCCACCGTCGCCGAGAAGGTGGGAAAGACGAGCTCGTTGTCGACCTGCCGGGCGCCGAACTCCCAGGCCAATGCCAGCAGGGCGAGCAGCACCCCCTTGCGGAGCGCGGCGTTGCCGGAGAGGGCTTCGCCTCTGGTGAGCGGCTTCTGGACCACGCCGAAGCCGGTCTTCTGCACCGCGAACACGACCTCGGGTCGCCGCACCTGTTCGCGCTGCTCAGGCATCGGTGGCCTCCTGCGTCGCGCTGTCCGCGAACAGCATCCGGTGGATGCGCTGCGAGAGGCTGGCGCCGTCCGGCCCCTTCTCGTCGCGGCCGGTGCTGTTCAGCTCCGCCTTCACCTGTCCCGGGGACGGCGAGAGGAGGAGGATCCGGTTGCCGAGCAGCACCGCCTCCGGGATGGAGTGGGTGACGAACAGCAATGTGAACCGCGTGTCGTCCCAGAGCTGCAGCAGCTCCTCCTGCATCCTCCGCCAGGTCAGCGCGTCGAGCGAGGCGAAGGGCTCGTCCATGAGCAGGATTTCCGGCTCCATCGCCATGCCGCGCGCGATGGCCACCCGCTGCTTCATCCCGCCCGAGAGCGTGTGCGGGTAGGCGTTGGCGAAGCGGGTGAGGTTCACCTTCTCGATGTAGTGCATGGCGCGCTCGACGGCAGCCCGGCCTTTGAGCGTGCTGCTGGCGGTGAGGGCGAACATCACGTTCTCCTTCACCGTCTTCCAGGGCAGGAGCTGATCGAATTCCTGGAACACCATCGCGCGGTCGGGACCGGGCCTGCGCACCGGTTCGCCGCGCAGGCGGATCTCACCCTCGGTCGGCGCGAGGTATCCGCCCACCGCTTTGAGAATTGTCGACTTCCCGCAGCCCGAAGGCCCGAGCAGCACGAATCGGTCGGAGGGAAAGATCTGGAAGTCGACGCGGTACGTGGCGGTGACCAGTTGGCTCTGCGTCTTGTACTGCAGCGTGACGCCCCGGACCTCGAGCAACGGCGCGACCTGCGAAGCGGCGGCCAGCATGCCCTAGCTGCCGCCTTGGCGGTCCTTCAAGTTGTCGAAGAAAAGCTCCTGCCACTTTGCAGGTTTGTTCTTGATGCGGCCGGTCTTGTGCATGAACTCCGCCGTTTTCAGGACGCGGTGCGGGGTCAGGGTGAAGACGATGGCCGGGTCGTTCATCATCTTCAGCAAATCGTCGAGCGTCTCGGTAGTCCGGGTCATCCGCTTGTAGGTCTCCGCCGCGGCGCGCTTGTCCTTGTTGATGGCGGCGGTCGCTTCCTCGAACGCCGCGACGAAAGCTGCGTAGGCCTTCGGGTTCTGGTCGTGGAACCGGGTCGTCGACCAGACCACGTTGAAGGTCGCCGGCCCGCCGAGGATGTCATAGCTGGAGAGGATGGAGTGCAATGGCGGCTTTGCCTTCTCCTGGAAGGAGAAGGGCGGCGAGGCGAAGTGGCCGGTGATGGCGCCACTCTTCGACAAGAGCGCGATCAACGAGTCGGGATGCGAGAGCGAAACCGTCAGCGCGTCCAGCTTCTCGTACTGGTGCTCGCCCCATTCCTTGGCCGCGGCCATCTCGAGGAGCAGCGCCTGCGTGGAGATCTTCACAGAGGTCACCGCGATCTTGTCCTGCGGGCCCAGGTCCTTGATCGACTTGACCTCGGGTCGGCTGACGATGAGCTCGTTGGGCATGTCGTTGAGCGAGCCCACGCCTTTGACCGCGGCGCTGGTGTCCTTGGTCTTGGACCAGAGCGTGATCAGCGAAGGCACACCGCCAGTGCCGAAGTCCAGGCTGCCGGAGAGCAGCGCGTCGTTCATCGCCTGGGGGCCGCCCAGCTTGTCCCAGGTAACCCGAAGGTCGAGGCCGAGCGCCTTCGCGTGCTTCTCGACGAGTTGCCCGTCCTCCATCAGCATCAGGGCCAGATAGCTCAGGCCGTATTGCTGCGCGGCTCGGATCACGCTCGGCTCCGCGCGGGCCCGCGTGGCGAGGGCGAGGCAGAGGAGGAGCAAACAAGATCGCGCGGACGTCTTCATGATGGGGATCCTCATCGTCAATCGGCCAGCGTGCGCAGCAGTGACCAGAGGCTCTTCTTGGTTTCGAAGCCGATACCCGGGACGTCGGGCAGTCCGACCCGGCCGTCCTTCACCGCGATGTCGTCGGCGAAGCCCCCGAAGGGTTGGAAAACCTCCGGGTACGATTCGTTGCCGCCCAGGTGCAGCCCGGCGGCGAGGTTCAAGGACATCTGGTGGCCGCCGTGGGGCACGACCCTTCGCGGCGACCAACCCTGCTCCTCGAGCACGCGCAGCGTGCGCAGGTACTCGACGAGCCCGTAGGAGAGCGCGCAGTCGAACTGCAAGGTGTCGCGGTCGGGCCGCAGGCCGCCGTAGAGGAGAAGGTTGCGCGCGTCCTGGTGGGAGAAGAGGTTCTCGCCGGTAGCCAACGGGCCGTCGTACTTGCGCCCCAGCTCGGCCTGCAAAGCATAGTCGAGCGGATCGCCCGCCTCCTCGTACCAGAAGAGCCCGTAGGGTCGCAGCACCTCGGCGTAGTTCAGCGCGGTGGGGAGATCGAAGCGCCCGTTGGCGTCCACCGCGAGGTGCTCGCCGCCGCCCACCACCTCGAGGACCGCCTCGATGCGGCGTAGGTCCTGGTCGAGCGGCACCGCGCCGATCTTCATCTTCACCACGCGGTAGCCGCGGGCGAGGTAGCCGCGCATCTCGTCCTGGAGTGCCGAGAGCCCCTTGTCCGGGTAGTAGTACCCGCCCGCGGCGTAGACCCACACGCTGTCGTCGGCCTTGCCGCCGCGGAAGCGATCGGCGAGCAGGCGGTAGAGGGGCTTGCCGGCGATCTTCGCCACCGCGTCCCACACCGCCATGTCGAGGGTCCCCATCGCGACGGAGCGCTCGCCGTGGCCGCCCGGTTTCTCATTTTTCATCGCGATGGCCCAGATGCGGAAAGGGTCGAGGTTCTCGCCGGTCTCATCGAGAAGCGTGCGCGGCTCCGCCTCCATCAGCCGGGGGAAGAAGCGCTCGCGCAGCAGCGCCCCCTGGCCGTAGCGGCCGTTGGAGTTGAACCCGTACCCGATCACCCGCTTGCCCGCGCGGACGGCGTCGGTGACGACGGCCACCACCGAGCAGGTCATCCGGGAGAAGTCGATCAACGCATTCGACATGGGCGAGGCGATGGAGACGGTCTTTTCGTGGACGGCGACGATGCGCATGAAGGGCGCGAGCCTAGACGCCGAGCCCGAAGTTTTGCAACGTGTGCGACGACACCTTCCCGAAGGAGGAGGAGAAGCCATGAAGAAGCTCATCGCAGTCGCAGCTCTCGCGGCGTTCGCTTCTTCGCAGGCGCAGGAGAAAGCGGCGCCGCCGCCCATGTGGCAGCAGGGCAGGCCCCCCGAGATGGGGGAATCGAAGCTGGCGCCCTTCCCGCCGAAACTGACGGAGACCGCGCCCGCTGACATCCCGGTAGACAAGATCAAGCTGCCCACAGGCTTCAAGGTCGAGCTGTGGGCGCACGGCCTTCCCGGCGGGCGCGAGATGGCGCGCGGCGCCAAGGGCAAGATCTACCTCGGCACGCGCCAGATCGGCCGGGTCTACGAGGTGACCGACCAGGGTGGGAAGCGCACCGTGCGGATCGTCGCGGAGAAGTTGCTCCAGCCGGCCGGCGTCGCGTTCGCCGACGGCTCGCTGTACGTGGCGGCCATCGACAAGGTGCTGCGCTACGACGGCATCGAAGACAAGCCGGACGTTGCGCCGGTGGACGTCACGCAGAGTTTCAAACTGCCGCCGGAGGCGCACCACCAGTGGAAGTACCTCGCCTTCGGCCCGGACAAGAAGCTCTACGTCCCGTTCGGCGCGCCGTGCAACATCTGCGAGCCGCCCGAGCAGTACGCGCAGATCAGGCGCTACAATCCCGACGGGTCGGGCATGGAGGTGATCGCGCGCGGCATCCGCAACAGCATCGGTTTCGACTGGCACCCGAAGACGGGCGAGCTCTGGTTTACCGACAACGGGCGCGACTGGATGGGCGAGGAGGGTCCGGAGGACGAGCTCAACCGCGTGACGAGGGTGGGCCTGAATTTCGGGTTCCCGTACTGCCACGCCAACGGCATTCCCGACCCGCAGTTCAAGAAGGAAGATCCGTGCAAGGGCGTCACCATGCCGGTTGCGCTGCTGGGCCCGCACGCCGCCGCGCTGGGCATGATCTTCTACACCGGCAACATGTTCCCGGCCGCGTACAAGAGCACCATCTTCATCGCGCGCAAGGGTTCGTGGAACCGCACCAAGCTCTTCGGCTTCGACATCGCGAACGTCGAGGTTCAAGCCGATGGCAAGAATGCCAAGGTGAAGCCGTTCATGACCGGCTTCATGGATCCCCAGGAGAACAAATTCTGGGGCCGACCTGCCTATCTGCTGCAGATGCCAGACGGCGCGTTGCTCGTCTCCGACGAGCAGAACGGCGCGATCTTCCGCGTGAGCTATCGCAAGTAGGCCAACTACTTCTACGCTGGTGCGCCGCTCAAGTCCCCGGTGCGGGCGGGACCTCGGTCCCCCTGCACAGGCATTCCAAAAGGTCGTCCGTCCGGTTGACCGTGAGCGACGCCTGGACGGCTTCGCCCGGAGCGCAGGCCGCCGCGCATCTGGTCAGTATCAGCACTTTGATCGGAGGAGGAGCGGCGGTTCCGTGAGCACAAGCGCCGAGCAGCAGCGAGGCAAGCAATATGAACTTCGACATGAGGGCACTCCCGTGCTGCCGCCGGCACTCCCGGCAGATGCACATGCGGGTCACATGACCTGGCGTGCTTTCACGGATCGTGCCGAGTCACCGAGCCGAAAAGCGCTCTGAAACCAGCGCTCGTGTCGGATCGGTATACAGCGCATGACTGAATTCCGCCGGTTCTCGCGTGCTACGGCGTGCCGCACCGTCGAACACGAGGATGGCACGGCGCATGCTGTAGCCACCCCCAGAAGGGGTTGGCCATGATCCAGGGACTGATCACCAGCAAGCACGTTCTCTGGCACGCCGGGATTATCGTCAGAGAATACGGCTTCCGCGGTTACCTGCGATGCCTTCGCGCGCTGGTGTCGAGGCGCCGCACGACGTTCCTCGAGCTCATCTGGACCCGGTAGACGGCTTCGGTTACTTGGCGTGTCGCCGTTCGCGCCGGCGTTCGCGGCGCTCCGCCCTGCGCTCGGCTTCCCTCTCCTTTACCGCGTCGGCCTTCTCCTTCCCGGCGTCGTCGCTCGAACGTTTCCTGGCGGTCCCGGTTGAACTCGCCGGCTGCGTCTGGGCCGGGGGAGCAGCGGCCTTCTCTTGCGCGGAAGCCGCCGCAGTCCCGAGGAGGAGGAAGAGAAGACCACTGCGTCGAAGGTCCATCTTTGTCTCCTGTGGCGGCTTGATGCCGCCGCAGGAGCGACCCCGATGCTGGGCTTGTGGTGAATCAGCCGGCCCGGTCGAAACATGACCGAAACGCGGCGGCGAGCAGAGGAAGGCGGTGAAACAATCCCGCAATGTTGCGCCGCTCACATCGCTTGTCGCAGAGAGTGGGCGGTCAGCTCATTTCCCCATCGCCTTGCGGCGCCACAGCTCCCAGGGACGCTGCACCGTCGATCCCATCGTCGCCTCGGCCTTGCGCGCCTCTTCGTCGTCGAGATACGTGACCGTGCCGCCGAGCGAGATGGCCTGCGCCTGCAGGCGCGCGTTGAGCTCGGTGTAGACGCTGCGAAAGACGGCGTGGGGAAGATCCGCCGCCACCACTACTGCGCCGTGGCCGCGCATCAGCGCTGCGGCGTGCGGGCCGAGCGCCTTGGCGAGCGCGCTGCCCAGCTCAGGTGTGCGGATGAGCATGTCGGTGTCGCCGGCGGCCTTGCGGATGTCGAAGACCGGCACGCCGCCGCGCAAGAACGCGCTCATGTGGTAGAGCGGCCGCAGCGGCGCGCCGGTGGCGCCGAACGGAATCAGCGAAGGCGAATGGCAGTGCACCACGGCGTTCACGTCCGGCCGGGCGCGGTAGATGCCGGCGTGGATGAAGCGCTCGAGAAACGGATTGGCGCCCGGCGGGGCGATTACGTTGCCGTCCAGGTCGTGCTCGAGCACATCGGCGGCGGTGACCATCTCCGGCGCCAGCGAGCGCGACATGAGGAAACGGCCCGCGTCTTGCGGCGCGCGGGCGCTCACGTGTCCGTAGGCGTCCAGTACGCCCTGGTCCGCGAGGATACGGTTCGCGGCCACCAGGTCTTCCACCACTTTGGCGCGCGCGTCGGTTGCGGCGGCCGTTCCGCCGTCCTGCGCGGCAACCCGCCCCACCGCGAGCGCGAATGTGCCGAGGCCGGTTCGCAGGAGCACGTCGCGCCGCGAGCGCAGGACCATCGTCCCTCCCGAGGAGAGCATCTTGTAGGCCGCGCGGAGTCGCCGTCAACTGTGGCAAGCTGCCGGCGTGTCTGTCGGCGCCCCGGTCGCGCGCATCCATGTCGCATCGTTCCGCCGCGATGGCGTGGAGATCCTGCGCCACGTGCGCTGGACCATCCGCGCCGGCGAGCACTGGGCGGTGCTGGGGCCGAACGGGTCGGGCAAGACGTCGCTCTTGCAGATCCTCGCCGCGGTCGAGTGGCCCAGCGAAGGCGAGGTGGAGGTGCTCGGCGAAAAGTTTGGCCGCGTCGATCTGCGCGAGCTGCGCAAGAGCGTCGGCGTGGTCGGCGCCGCGCTCGAGGAGCGCTTGCCGGGATGGGAAGAGGCCCAGTCCATCGTCCTCTCCGGCATGGAAGCTTCCATCGGCCTCAACCGCGCCTTCGACGCCGGCGAGCGGCAGCGCGCTCTCGCGGCGCTGGAGGCGCTCTCGGCGGGCCATCTGGCGCGGCGGCCCTTCGGCGTGCTCTCGCAGGGCGAGCGCCAGCGCGTGCTGATCGCGCGCGCGTTGGTGCACCGGCCGCCGCTGCTGGTGCTCGACGAGCCCTGCGAGGGGCTCGATCCACTCGCACGCGAGCGCCTGCTCGAGGATCTGGGCCGCCTCGCCGAGCACCCCGAGGCGCCGACCATGGTGCTGGTGACGCACCATCCCGAGGAGATCGCCCCCTTTCTCACGCACGCCCTGCTGCTGGCGGGTGGCGAGACGGTGGCCGCGGGGCCGGTGGAGGAGGCGCTCACCAGCGCGAATCTGAGCCAGACGTTCGGCGTGCCCTGCGAGCTCGTGGTCGAGCCACCGCGGCGGTACTCGCTGCGATTCCGGCGGTGACGCGGGCGCGCGTTTCAGCCCAGTTGCAGCGGCTCCGCCTCGGGCGGCTCGTCGGGCAGGAGCGATCGGTAGAGCCGCTCGAGCGCGTCCTGCGGCCAGCCCAGGCAAACTCCCTCGCCCCGATAGAACGCGCCGCCGGGGGACTCGACCAGCACGATCGCCGCCGCGCCGCGCTCGGACTTCAGCTCCATGCGCCATCCGGACAAGCGCACCGCGAGGCCGCGCACACAGACGACGTCGCGCGCGAGCGAGGTGCGAGAGGCGCCGGGGATGATCTCGTCGGCCATGCCGCCCTCATAACGGGCGCCGGAACTTTGTCAAGGCGAGCACGACACGTGCCTTCTCCGGATCAATCGAAGTCTGTCGGGAGATCGGGCCGCTCGAGGTGCTCGAACATGCGAGCCAGCTGAATGGCTGTGACCCGGCCTGGGGAGAGCGGCGGGATCTCGCCCTTGCCGAAGAATCCGACCGCATCGGTTTCGACGCTCGTTGCCGGCGCGCCGCCTTCGAGATCGCAGAGAATGAAAAGCTTGTACGCGTGGTGAAGCGAGAGGGGATGGCCGTGCTTGGCCTTGTCGAACACGGCAAGGACCTTCCGCGGGCGAACGACGTAGCCGGACTCTTCGAGCACTTCTTTGGCTGCCACCTCGCCGGGGCTGTGCCCGACGTCCGCCCAACCCCCCGGAAGCGACCACTTGCCGTCGAGGCGCTCGCGAACCAGCAGCACGCGGCTCTCGTGGAAGACGACCGCACGAACGTCGACCTTGGGCGTGGGGTAGCCGGTCTCGCCCGCGAACTGGTCGGAGACGTCGGGCGCGGTCTGAGCGGCAACTCGCGCGAGGCACTCCATGGCGATGCTGTTCAGCTCCGTGTACCGGTCGAGATCGTAGGGATCCTTCGCATAGGCGAGGCCGGTCTGGGCGATCGCGCGGATGCGCGAGGCCCACCGGAACCACTCGAGGGAAGCTTTGTCTCGTTCGGTCATCGTGACGAGTATGGCCGAGCCCGCCGGCTCTGGCATCATCGCGGTGTGCTCCTGCCTCGCGCGTCTCCTGGGACCGACCAGGCCAGCGGCGCTCTCCGCCCCTGGCCGCCGGTGCTGGTCACCTGGGGACCGGGCGCTGAAAGCAAGCTGCATGCGCACCACGAAAGAGGTGAGGATTCCGCTTCGTCCCTACCTCCGCTGGCTCAAGCTGAACGCGCCGCATCGGCCATCGCCGGTGGCGCGATGCTGAGCGAGGCCGCCTACGCGGCGGGATTCGCGGACGCGGCGCATATGACTCGCACCTTCAAGGGCATGCTGGGGGTCACGCCCTCCGAGTTGCGCCGTCGCAGCCAGTCCGTTCAAGCCAGGTGATCGTCGCACCCGTATGAAGGGCGGATATGATTCCTCTCATCGTCCTGGTGGCGTCGTTCCTCGTCTTCCTTCTTGCCGGTAGCCTGGGCGTTGGAATCCATTGGACCTGGGTCACCTCCTTGCGCCTGGCCCTCGCGGTCATGTTCCTGCTCACCGCCTCCGCGCACTGGGGGTTCCGCCGGCCCGACCTGGTGCGGATGGTGCCGTCGCAATTCCCAAACCCGGACCTGCTGGTGACGCTCACTGGCATCGTCGAGATCGCGGGTGCGGTCGGGCTGATGATCCCGCGGCTGGCGCCATGGGCCGCCGGCGGACTGGCGTTGCTCTTGCTCGCCATGTTCCCGGCCAACGTGCACGCGGCCAACGCCGCCGTCACCATCGGCGGCTGGCCCGTTCTCGGCGTACTGCCGCGAGCGCTCATGCAGGTCGCCTTCCTCGCCGCGGTGCTCGCCGCCGGTTACACGCCCCGATGAGCCAGGGCGGATCTCCTTGCACGCGTCAACGGAGGACGGGCGGTCACAGCTCGATCGATACGCTCCCGCAGTTGATCCGGAGGATGTGGCTGCGCTCGGAATACAGAATTCCCAGGCTGACCTTATCCGATCGGTTGCATCAGGCGGGCCGACAGCATCAGCGCCGCACACGTCCGAGAGCGTCGAGGACGTGCGCAGCTATCGCCTCGGTGCCCACCGCGCGCGCGACCTGCGCGAAGACCGTCGGCCCATCCTGCCGCATGCGCCTTGCGTCGCGCTCCATGACCGCGAGGTCCGCGCCGACGTGGGGCGCGAGGTCGGTCTTGTTCACGACCAGGAGGTCCGACTGCGTGATGCCCGGCCCACCCTTGCGCGGCACCTTGTCCCCGCCGGCCACGTCGATGACGTAGATGGTGTAGTCGGCCAACTCGCGGCTGTACTGCGCGGCCAGGTTGTCGCCCCCGCTCTCGACGAAGAGCAACTCGGGAGCAGGCCGCAGCTCCATGAGCTGCTCGAGTGCGAGCAGGTTGTGGCTGATGTCTTCGCGGATGGCCGCGTGCGGGCAGCCGCCGGTCTCGACCGCGCGGATGCGCTCGGGCGGCAGCGCCTCGTTGCGGGTGAGGAACTCGGCATCCTCGCGGGTGAAGATGTCGTTGGTCACGACCCCCAGGCTCAACCTGTCGCGCAGCGCGCGGCAGAGCGCGAGCAGGAGCGCAGTCTTGCCGCTCCCCACCGGGCCGCCGACGCCCACGGTGAAGGCGCGCTCGCGGAAGTCGCGCCGCCGCGGCGCATCGCGCTCCCGGAAATGGCCGGGGTGGTCGGCGTGCTCGTGATCGCCTTCGTGTCCCACGGTGCCTCCTTCAGGATTGGAAGAGCCGGGAGTAGAGCCGGTCGTGCGTGGCCTGGAGCAGGTCGGAGAGGGGCGCCGTCTGCGCGAGTGCCTCGAGCTCCAGCGGACCGCAGACGGTGAGCGCCTCGTCGAGCGCGCCCGCGAGCTGCGAGAGCATCGCCTGCGCCTGGTGAGTTCCGGCGAGGCCGAGCCGCACCGCCGCGGAGAGCATCCCGCGCGCGACGCTCCAGAGAAAGATCCGCTGCGCATCTACCAAGGGGACGCCGAGATGCCTGAAGATGGCCCCCCAGAGCGGCGCGAGATGCTGCGCCGGCAGCTCGGGCACCTCGTCGGGAAAGGCGCGCCGGCAGGTGGCGAGCAGCGCGCGGCCTTGCGTGCGGCTGGCGCGGTTGGCGACGTGGTTGACGATGAACGCGTCGGCGCGCGCATCCAGCGCCGGCAGCGCGGAGGGATCCCGATGACCGGCGCGCAGAAGCGGCAGCGCGCCGAAGCCGGCCTGCCAGATCGCGCCCAGCGCGAAGCGCCGCAGCTCCTCCGCGCAGTTCACCTCGCGCGCCTGCGCGGCCGCCTCCAGCCCGCCCGAATGAGCGAATCCGCCGGTGGGAAACGCCGAGTCCGCCAGCTGGAGCAATCTCCACATGCCCATTCCTCAGAAGAGCGAATAGCGCTGCGTCAGCGGCAATCGCGCCGCCGGATCGCAGCGCAGCGGCACGCCGTCGGCGCGCACCTGGTACGATTCGGGATCGATCTCGAGCTTCGGCAGCGCATCGTTCAGCTTCATCTCACGCTTGCCCAGCCCGCGGCAGCGCCGCACCGCATACTGCCGCTTGCGCAGCCCCTTGACGGTACCCTCCGCCAGCGCCCGGCCCGACACGAACGCGAGGCTGATCGCGCCGGGCGACCGCGCGCCGAACATCGGCCGCATCAAGAGCGGCTGCGGCGTCGGGATCGACGCGCCCGCGTCGCCCATCTGCGACCAGGCGATGAAGCCGCCCTTGATGACCATCTCCGGCTTGATGCCGAAGAAACCCGGCTTCCACAGGACCAGGTCGGCGAGCTTGCCCGTCTCGACGGAGCCGACCTCCTCCGCGAAGCCGTGAGCGATGGCGGGGTTGATGGTGTATTTCGCGAGGTAGCGGCGGATGCGCAGGTTGTCGTTGTCGCCGGTCTCGCCGGGGAGACGCCCGCGCTGCTCGCGCATCTTGTGGGCCGTCTGCCAGGTGCGGGTGATCACCTCTCCCACGCGCCCCATCGCCTGGCTGTCGCTGGACATCATGCTGATGGCGCCGAGGTCGTGGAGGATGTCCTCGGCGGCGATGGTCTCGCCGCGGATGCGGCTCTCGGCAAAGGCGACGTCCTCGGGGATCTCGCGGTCGAGGTGGTGGCAGACCATCAGCATGTCGAGGTGCTCGTCGAGCGTGTTGACGGTGAAGGGCCGGGTGGGATTGGTCGAAGACGGCAGCACGTGCGGCACGCCGCAGACGCGCAGGATGTCGGGAGCGTGGCCGCCCCCCGCGCCCTCGGAGTGGTAGGTATGGATGGTGCGGCCCTTGAACGCGGCGATGGAGTCGTCGACGAAGCCCGATTCATTCAGGGTGTCGGTGTGGATGGTCACCTGCACGTCTTCGGCTTCGGCGGCGGCGAGGCAGCAGTCGATGGTCGCGGGAGTGGTCCCCCAGTCCTCGTGCAGCTTGAGGCCGATGGCGCCGGCGCGGATCTGATCGAGCAATCCTTCCGGCCGCGAAGTATTTCCCTTGCCGGTGAAGCCGATGTTCAGGGGGATGTCGTCGACCGCCTCCAGCATCCGCGCCAGGTTCCAAACACCCGGAGTGCAGGTGGTCGCGTTGGTCCCCGTCGCCGGGCCAGTGCCGCCGCCCACCCAGGAGGTGATGCCGCTGGCCAGCGCCTCGTCGGCTTGCTGCGGGCTGATGAAGTGGATGTGCGAATCGATGCCGCCGGCAGTGAGGATGAGGCCCTCACCGGCGATCGCCTCGGTGGTGACGCCGACCGTCATCCCCGGAGTGACGCCGGCCATGGTGTCGGGATTTCCTGCCTTGCCGATGCCGCTGATGCGGCCGTGCTTGATGCCGACATCCGCCTTGGTGATGCCGGTCCAGTCGAGGATCAGCGCGTTGGTGATCACGCAGTCGAGCGCGGCGGCGTCGGTGGCGCCCGCCTTCTGGCCTTGTCCATCGCGCAGCACCTTGCCGCCGCCAAACTTGCATTCGTCGCCGTAGACGGTGAGATCGCGCTCCACCTGCGCGATGAGCGAGGTGTCACCGAGCCGCACGCGGTCTCCGGCGGTAGGACCGTAGAGATCGGCATAGTGGCGGCGATCGATTCTCCGGCTCACGGTTTTTCCTCCGCGTGCGCGAATCCCCGCGCGGCGGCCGCGGCGAGAAGTCGCTCGCGGCCCGCCGCGGTGATCTCTCCCTCGCTGAGCCCATTTCCTCCCCGCACCACCCCGGCGCCGGCGAAGGCGACCAGCTGCACGGTCTTGCTCTCGCCCGGCTCGAAGCGCACCGCGGTCCCGGCGGGAATGTCGAGCCGCTTTCCGTAGGCGCGGCCGCGGTCGAAGAGCAGGGCGCGGTTCGTCTCGGCGAAAGGATAGTGGCTGCCCACCTGGATGGGGCGATCGCCGCGGTTCACCACCCGCACCGAGACCGTCTCGCGGCCGGCGTTCAGCTCGATCTCTCCGGGCGCGGTGAGCAGCTCGCCGGGGAACGGCTCCGGCGCCGCGGCGGGGAAGGCGGCGGGCGGCGGGAGGAAACTGCCGTAGAGCGCCAGCGCCAGGTCGCCCTGCTCGAGGGCGACGGGGTGATGCACGGTGACGAGCTTGGTGCCGTCGGGGAACGTGCCCTCCACCTGCACCTCCGCGATCATCTCCGGCACTCCCGGCAGCACCTGCGCGCGCCCCAGTATGCGCCGGCCCAGGTCCATCAGCTCGGCCACACCGCGCCCGTCGCGGATGAATTCGAGCAGCTGCGCGGCGATGAGCGCCACTGCTTCGGGGTAGTTGAGGCGCACTCCGCGCGCGAGACGCTTCTGCGCGAGAAAGCCGGCGCCGTGCAGCAAGAGCTTGTCGACCTCACGCGGCGTGAGATGCATCGAGCCTCCAGGGATCGTCTCCGAGAAGAGCGGGGACCGCGGCCAGGTGCGTTCGCAGCGCTTGCAGCAACTCCTGCACCGACTCGGCCGCCAGCCGGACCAGGAGTCCATCGCCCCCCAGCGGGCTGGCCGCCTCGAGGAGCCGCCCGGCCGGCCGCGCGTCCACCCGGTCGCGCACGCCTTCGCGGATGCCCGCGAAGAGCGGCCCCGCCAACAGCAGCGTGCCGAGGGCCGCGAACCGGCCCAGGCGCTCATTCAAGTCGCCGTGGGCGGGGTCGAGCAGCCACGCCTCATCGACCAGCGGCCGTCCCTCGCGCCGCACGGCCAGCGCGCTGTGGAAGCGCGCCAATCCCCAGCGCTCGCGTCCGGCGGAGAGGACGTCCCAGAGCAGGAGCGAGGCGCCCGCCCTCAGCTCGATCGAGGTGCGCTGCTGGTAGCGGGCGCCGGCGAAGCAGGCGGCCGGCTCAGGGACCAGCACCAGCACACCGTCCTCCGCGACGTGCGCGGCCGTCTCGCTGGAGCACTGGCCGCGGAAGACGCGGGTCGGGCCCTGCGAAGAGACGAAGGCGCGGGCCGAGGGGCCCACGGCGATCTCCAGCTGCAGGCGATCGCCGTCGACCAGTCCTCCCCCGAGCATGCTGAGATACGCCCAGGCCGCGGCGCCGTGGTTGCGCGGCGTGAGGAACCGCAGCGGGCTCTCCGCATAGGCGTCCCGGACCGCGGTCGCCGCGCCGGCGCGCTGGAAGGCAAGACGGCCCACAGGCATCGATCGCCTTGTACATCGAATCACAGCGCCAGGTGGTGCCGGACCTGCGCCGGGTCCAGCTCCGCGATGCGACCCCGCAAGACGATCTCGCCGCGCGAGACGATGGCGTAATGCCGCGACAGCCATTGACGGCAGCGTATCGAGGCGTCAGGCGCCCCCGGCGATTCGCTTGGGCGGTGCGGCCTCGGCGGCCGGGAAGCGGACTTCGACTCGCAGGCCCTTGCCGCCCGGGCCGTCGGTCAGGTCGACGGTGCCGCCGTGTCCGCTGGCGATCTCGTGCACGATGGCGAGCCCGAGACCCGCGCCGTCGCCGCGCGTCCCTCGAATGCGATAGAAGCGCTCGAACACGCGGCTGCGCTCGTCCGCCGGAATGCCCGGGCCGTCGTCTTCGACCACGAGGAGAACGCGCGAAGGCGATGGGCGCGCCACGCGCACGGTGACCGTCCCCGCCGGCGCATATCGAAGCGCGTTGTCCACCAGGTTGCCGATCAGCTCGCGGATGAGCAGCGGCCGCGCCCGGATGAGCGCGGGCCCCTCTTCCTCGAAACCGAGATCGGCGCGCCGCGCCAGCGCGTCGGGCACCAGCGCGGCGCAGACCTCGCGCGCGACGATCGCCAGATCGACTACCTCCGCTTCGTCGGACAACTCCGCCAGAGGTTCAGCGCGCGCGAGCGAAAGGAGCTGGCTGGCCAGGTGGCTAGTCGCCTGCGAATGGTCGCGCAATTGCGCGAGCGCCTGGCGGACGGCCGCGGGCTCCTCTTCGCGCAGCGCCGACTCGGCCTGCGTGCGCAGCACCGCCAACGGCGTTCGCAGCTGGTGTGACGCGTCCGCGATGAACCGGCGCTGCACGGCGATGGCGTCGCGCACGCGCGCCATGAGCTGATCGATGGCCCCGATGAGCGGCGAAACCTCCTCGGGCGCGGGGTGGAGCGTGAGCGGCCCCAGATCGGTCGCCGTGCGGCGCGCCACTTCGCCGCTCAACTTCTGTAAAGGCGCAAGGCCATGGGTGACACCCATCCACACGATGGCCGCGCCGAGGAGGATGAGAAGGAGCTGCTGCCCCAGCGCCTGCACGAGGATGGTCTGGATCAATCCTTTGCGGCCGCCCACCGTTTCGGCCACCTGCGTGATCACCACCACCGGCGGGCTGGCGGGCATGGCGGTGGAGAGCACGGTCACGCGAATCCGCTCGCCCCGGTAGTCGGCGTCGTAGAAGAGCGCCTTGCCGGGGGGCGCGGCGGCGGGCCTGGGCAGATCGTCGTAGCCGGTCATGAAGACGTCCTGGCCGTCGGAGGTGCGGTAGGCAACGGAATAGAAGATGCGATCCTGATCGGTGGTGTCGAGCATCTCCAGCGCGACGGGCGGCAGGTCCACCTCCGGACGCGCGCCCACCATTCTCAAGTGCTCGGAGATCTCCAGCGCCGCGGCATGGAGCGACTTGTCATAGGCAGCGTTGATGGCGCCCTGCACGGTGAACCGCGCCAGGAACACACCCACGATGCAGAGCGCCCCGAGCGGGATGAGCAGCCAGCGGAGGAGCTGGTAGCGCAGCGAGTACTGCCTGCTCACGGGTTCTCCAACAGATACCCGAGGCCGCGGATGGTGCGCACACGAATGCCCGACGGCTCCAGCTTCTTGCGCAGGCGGTGAACGTAGATCTCGATGGCGTTCACGCCCGCCTCCTCGTCATAGGAGAAGAGCTTTTCGAGAAGGATCTGCTTCTCCACCACCTGTCCGGCGCGCAGCAGCAGGAGCTCCAGCAGGCACAGCTCGCGGCGGGGCAACTCGAGCGGAACCCCGTCCAGCGTGGCGAACCGGCCGGCCGTGTCGAGCGAAAGGCGGCCGTGCGAGATCGTCGCGCTCGCGCCGCCGACGCCGCGGCGGATGAGCGCGCCGGCGCGCGCTTCCAATTCCTCGAGGGCGAAAGGCTTCACCAGATAGTCGTCGGCGCCGAGGTTCAACCCTTCGACGCGATTTTGCAGCGAGGCGCGCGCCGTCAGCACCAGCACCGGTACCCGCGACTTCGTCCGCCGCATCCGGCGTAGCACCTCGAGACCGTCGACGTCGGGCAAACCGAGATCGAGGATCACCAGATCATAGGGCTGCGTTTGCAGCGCCGTTCGCGCATCGTCGCCCGTCTCGACGGCGTCGACGGCATAGCCCTTCCCGCGGAAGAGCTTCGCGACGCTCTCGGCGAGCGCCCGATTGTCCTCGACCACCAGAAGCCGCATGCCCCTACGATGCCACCATCGATACTTCGAGCAAAGTCCTTGCTCGCTCAGCTCGCGCAGCGGCGCGAGTCCGATGGTGACTCCCATCAGAAGAGCGTAGAAGCGATGCGATGAGCCCGAGTGCAAGTGCCGTGGGCTATAACGAGGCGACGGCTCGCCGAAGCAAGGGAAAAGGAGGGATCCTTTGGACGACCACGCTATGGAGATGATCGGGGCGTCCCGCGAGCAGCGCGCGCTGGCGGTGTTGCGTGTGGCGCTCGGCGCGATGTTCGTCTGGGTTTTTTTCGAGAACCTGGGCAAAGGCGCGTACACCCCGTCGGGGTACAAGGGAGTCATCGACCATTACCTGAAGAACGGACACGCACCCGCCGTCTGGAAGGGGGTCATGTCAGTGATGGCAGCCAACGCGCGCATCGTCGCGCCGCTGCAGGCCATGACCGAGCTCGGATTCGGCGTGTTCCTGGTGGCGGGCGCCGCGACGCGCGTCGTCGCCGCCGCCGCCGGAGCGTTCCTCTTCAGCCTGTGGGTGTCGGAGCTCGGCACGTCCTGGATCTGGGAGCTGGCCATGCCCGTGGTCGTCGCATTCAGCCTCGCGTGGGCGCGGCCCGGACGCACGTGGGGCGTGGACGCCCTGCTCGCGCGCCGCTATCCAGGTTGGCGCCTCGGATAGGTCCATTGGGATGCGCGTCAGCGTCGTCATCCCCACGTACGACGAGGCGAGCTCGATCGCGCGCGTCCTCGACGAAATTCCTGCGCCCCTCGTCACCGAAGTGCTGGTCGTCGACGCGGGCTCGACCGACGGGACGCGCGAGATCGCCGCGGCACACGGCGCGCGCGTCATCTTCGAGCCGCGCCGCGGATACGGTCGCGCCTGCCTCACCGGCCTCGCAGCCGCGAACGACCCCGACACGGTCGTGTTCCTCGACGGGGATTACAGCGACCGGCCTCGCGAGCTGGGGCGCCTGATCGACCCGATCCGCGAGGGCCGCGCGGACGTCGTCCTCGGATCGCGGCTTGCAGGCGGCCT
>WNFG01000226.1_pt1 | contig 54496 bp, 45 predicted proteins | sample 5400431 | NCBI WGS metagenome assembly WNFG01 (sample SAMN13153346, study PRJNA577476) | soil metagenome | isolation source: 120 cm saprolite under Douglas fir tree site 2 hole 3 replicate 2 | place: USA:California | collected 2015-04-18
CAGGCTCTGCGCGTTGCCTTCGAATCCGCCGCAGCCAGCGGCCAGGTCGGCCAGGGCTGACTCGCCATTATGACCAAACGGAGGGTGCCCCAGATCATGCGCCAGACAGGCGGCATCAACCAGATCCGGATCACAGCCGAGGGCCGCGCCGAGCTCGCGGCCGATCTGGGCGCACTCCAACGAGTGGGTGAGCCGGGTCCGCGGGAAATCCCCCGCACCCACCTCCACCACCTGTGTCTTCGCGGCCAGCCTGCGCAAGGCCGAGGTGTGCAGGACCCGGGCCCGGTCCCGCTCGAACGGCCCGCGCCGGATGGTCCCGGGCGGGTGGGCCCGCTTGGGCGGCTCGGCCGCCCAGCGGGCCGTCGCGTGTGCGTCGTAGCCCGGGCCTGCCGTCACCTGCTGTCGCTGCCACCTACGGACTCGAGAACCACCGCCCGGCCGGCCTCCAGCCGGGCTATCGGCACCCGGAACGGAGAGCAGGACACGTAATCGAGGCCGACCTGGTGGAAGAAGTGCACGGACTCGGGATCACCGCCGTGCTCGCCGCAGACACCGAGTTCCAGGTCCGGCCGCGCGGCCCGGCCTTCCTCGGTGGCGATGCGGACCATCCGGCCCACGCCGTCCGGGTCGATCGTCTCGAACGGGGAGACGCCGAAGATGCCCAGCTCGATGTAGCGGCTGAAGAACGCGCCCTCCACGTCGTCGCGGGAGAAGCCCCATGCCATCTGGGTGAGGTCGTTCGTGCCGAACGAGAAGAACTCCGCGTACTGCGCGATCTCACCGGCGATCATCGCTGCGCGGGGCACCTCGATCATCGTCCCGATCATCGTGTGCACGTGCGTTCCGGTCTCCTCCTCGACCGCGGCGAGCACCTTGGCGGTCTCCTCGCGGGTGATCTCCATCTCCTGGACGGAGGCCGTCAGCGGGATCATGATCTCCGGCCGCGGGTCGCCGCCCGCCTGCTTGCGGTCCGCCGCCGCGCGCGCGATCGCCCGGTCCTGCATGGCGAACAAGCCGGGAATGACCAGGCCGAGCCGGACGCCGCGGAGGCCGAGCATGGGGTTCTGCTCGTGCAGCCGACGCACCGCCTCCAGCAGCTTCTTGTCCTTCTCGGTGGCGTTCTCCCCGGCCAGGGCCACCTTGACCGACATCTCGGTGAGGTCGGGCAGGAACTCGTGCAGCGGCGGGTCGATCAGCCGGATGGTGACCGGCAGGCCGTCCATGGCCTCGAGGATCTCCACGAAGTCGCCGCGCTGGAGCGGCTCGAGCGCGTCGAGCGCCGCCTGCCGGCCCGCGTCGTCCTCGGCGAGTATGAGGTCCTCGACCAGCTGGCGGCGCTCCCCGAGGAACATGTGCTCGGTCCGGACCAGGCCCACGCCGCCGGCGCCGAACCGGCGCGCCCGCGCGCAGTCGTCGCCCGTGTCGGCGTTGGCGTAGACGCCGAGGCGCCGCCGGGCGTCCGCGTGCTTCATCAGCCGGTCGACCGCCTTGACCAGGTCGTCGGCCTGCGGGTCGAGCCCGCCTTCGAAGTACTGGACGACCGGGGAGGCGGCCACCGGCACCTCGCCGAGGTAGACCGCGCCGCTGGTGCCGTCGATGGACAGGACGTCGCCCTCGGACACGACGACGCCGCCGGGCGCGATGATCCGCCCGGCCTTGACGTCGACTTCCAGTTCCTCGGCGCCGCAGACGCAGGTCTTGCCCATGCCCCGGGCCACCACCGCCGCGTGGCTGGTCTTGCCGCCGCGGCTGGTCAGGATGCCCTTGGCGGCGATCATCCCGTGCAGGTCGTCTGGGTTCGTCTCCCGGCGGACCAGGATGACGTCCTCGCCCGCGGCGGCGAGCTCAACGGCCCGGGCGGAATTGAACACGACCTTGCCGACCGCGGCGCCTGGTGACGCGCTCACGCCCGTAGTGATCTTCTTCGCGCCGGAGCCCACGTCGAAGCGCGGGAACATCAGCCGGGCGAGCTGCTCACCGGTGACCCGGGTGAGCGCCTCGTCCATATCGATCAGGCCCTGGTCCACGAGCTGGGTGGCGATGCGGAACGCGGCCGCGGCGGTGCGCTTGCCGACCCGGGTCTGCAGCATCCAGAGCTTGCCGCGCTCGATGGTGAACTCGATGTCGCACAGGTCCTTGTAGTGGGTCTCCAGGGTCTGCATGATCTCGAGCAGCTGGGTGTAGGACGCTGGGTCGAGTTTCTCCAGGTCCTGCAGCGGGACCGTGTTGCGGATGCCGGCGACCACGTCCTCGCCCTGCGCGTTCTGCAGGTAGTCACCGTAGGTGCCCTGCTGGCCGGTGCCGGGGTCGCGGGTGAACGCGACGCCGGTGCCCGAGTCCGCGCCCAGGTTGCCGAAGACCATCGCGACGATGTTGACCGCGGTGCCGAGGTCGGTGGGGATCCGCTCCTGGCGCCGGTACAGGATCGCGCGGTCGGCGTTCCACGAGCTGAACACGGCGAGCACGGCGAGGTCCATCTGCTCCCGCGGGTCCTGCGGGAATTCGCGGCCGGCGTGCTCGCGCACGATGTCCTTGAAACTTTCCACGATCCCGTGCAGATCGGTCGCGTCGAGGTCGAGGTCGTTGCTGGTGCCCTTGGCTTTCTTCGCCGCGTCGATCGCCTGCTCGAAGGCCTCCCCGTCGATGCCGAGCACGGTCTTGCCGAACATCTGGATCAGGCGGCGGTAGGAGTCCCAGGCGAACCGCTCGCTGCCGGACTGCTTGGCCAGGCCCTGCACCGACTCATCGGACAGCCCGATGTTCAGGACCGTCTCCATCATGCCCGGCATGGAGAACTTGGCTCCCGACCGGACGCTGACGAGGAGCGGGTCCGCCGGGTCGCCCAGGTGGCGCCCCATCTTCTCTTCCAGCTGCCGCAGGTGCTCGCTGACCTCGTCAGCGAGCCCCTCAGGCGGGGCGCCCTGTTTGAGGTACTCGCGGCACGCCTCGGTGGTGATCACGAATCCGGGCGGGACGGGCAGGCCGAGGTTGGTCATCTCAGCCAGGTTCGCACCCTTGCCGCCCAGCAGGTCTTTCAGGTCCTTGTTGCCCTCGGTGAAGTCGTAGACGAGCTTCGGCACTGCACGCTCTCCTCGCGGTGCCGCCGGCGCTGTTCCTCAGCCCGGATGCGCGGCGGCATGGATGACGACGGCCTTGCGGCCCGATGATTGGAGCCTACCGACCATGACCGGGCAGCGGGGACCCAGATGACCTCCCGGCTGCACATTGGCCGCGCCGGTTGGAACGAGGCCTGATCGCCGGAATGTACCCGTCGAGCAACTGGTCGCCGAGTGTGGCGGGTGAAGCAGCGAAAGGACGGGACGCGCGTCTCTGGGACATGGAATCCAAGCTCCGGGGATCAGCCGACCCTCGCCGGAGCGGACAGGAGATAGGCGTCCTGCGCGGAAACAGGTTCACGCCGCTCCCCCGGGCTCCGCAAACCGCCCAGATCGCCTGGTAGCGGTCAGAAGCGCCGCGGTCGGCCGGTGCCAGGCGGCCGTTCCGGCCGTCCGCGAGGTGGGACGTTCCGGCCTTCCGCGAGGTGCGCGACACTTCTCGCGGAGGCAATCGTGAGCCAGACCTTGATCGGGGTGCTGCACCCCGGAGAGATGGGAGCAGCCGTGGGCGGCTGCCTGGTAGCAGCCGGGCATCCAGTGCTCTGGGCGTCTGCCGGGCGCAGCCCTGGCACCGGCGCCAGGGCCGAGGCGGCCGGGCTGCGCGATGCCGGCACCATCGCCGCGCTGGCCCGGGAGGCCGGCATCATCCTGTCCATATGCCCCCCAGCCGCGGCGCTGGACGTGGCCCGGTCGGTGGCAGAGCCTGCTGACTCAGGGTTCCGTGGCGTGTTCGTCGACGCCAACGCGATCTCGCCGGGGACCGCCCGGGAAGTGTGCGCGATCGTCGAGGCTGGCGGGGCCAGCTACGTGGACGGCGGGATCATAGGGCCGCCGCCGGGTGAGCCCGGATCGCCGGCCGGGAGCACCCGCCTCTACCTGTCCGGCTCCCGCGCGGCACAGGTGCGGGACTTGTTCCGCGGCACCGCCCTGGACGCGCGGGCCATTGACGGCGGCGTCGGCGCGGCCTCCGCGGTGAAGATGGCGTACGCCGCGTGGACTAAGGGGACGGCCGCGCTGATCCTGACCGTGCGTGCGCTCGCCCGCGCGGAGGGGGTCGAGGACATCCTGCTCGCGGAGTGGCAGGAGTCTCAGCCGGGGCTGGCCGACAGGTCCCGGTCGGCCGCGAGCTCGGCGGCCGCCAAGGGGTGGCGCTGGGATGGCGAGATGGAGGAGATCGCCGTGAGCATGGCCGCGGCCGGGCTGCCCAGCGGCTTCCACCAGGCCGCGGCCGAGATCTTCCGCCGGTCGCCCCGTGGCGGGGCAGCGCCCGCGGACGAGCGCACCGTCGTCTCGATTATCGATGCCCTGCGGCCGGCCTTCTGAGAGCCTTATCCCCGCCTGCTCGGGTCGGCCGCGATGAGCAGGCCGCGCAGGCAGGCGTCCAGAACCAGGCCGGCGATCGCGATCGTGATGATCCCGGCGAAGACGAGCGCGGTGTCCAGGTAGTCGCCCGCCTGCATGATCAGGAATCCGAGACCGCTGGTCGCCGCGAGCAGTTCGACCGCGACGATGCTGCTCCACGCCCCGGCCATGGCGATACGCATGCCGGTCAGGATCCCCGGCAGGGCCGACCGGATCTGCACGTGCAGCAGGGTGTACCGGCGGGTCGCGCCGAGCGTCCGCGCACACAGCCGCAGGTCCTCAGGGACCTCGTCGAGCGCGGCGACCGTGGTGATCGCCATCACCGGGATGACCCCGACGATGATCAGCACCTCCTTAGGCAGCTCGCCGATGCCCAGCCAGACGATGAACAGCGGGATGAACGCGAGCGGCGGCAGCGGCCGGATGACCTCGATGACGGGATCGATCAGGTGCCGCACGACCCGGCTGGCCGACATCGCCGCTCCGGCGGCCACGCCGATCGTCACGCCGATGACGAACCCGACCAGGATCCGCCACAGGCTGATGTACAGGTCAAACCAGAGCGGCTTGCCCTGGGCCGGGTACGGCCGGCCGAGGTAGTGCACGAACTGCTCCCCGGTCTGGATGACCGAGGGCAGCGCTACCTGATCGCTGATGATCACGGCGGCCATCTGCCACAGCAGCACCAGGGCGACGAGCCCGCCCAGTCCGGTCATCACCCGCCGGGTCCGGGCCCGGCGCCTGGCCTGCCGGTGCGCGAGCAGGCCGGCGCGCTCATCGAACTGGTCGTGATCGGCTGCGCCCGGACTCGACGGGTCGCTCTCGTCGATCACGGCAGTGGCGCGCAGCGGCGCGAAACTCCGGACTGACATCGGTCACTCCTTGGTGGCCCCGCAGGAACGCGCGCTGCCGGGCTGGGTGGCTTACGCGGTGAGGGACGCCCGAATCTTCCGCTTGACGGCGAGGAACTGCTCGGTGTCGACATCGATGGCATGCCGGGGGCGGCCGAGCGGAACGTCGAGGACCTGGCGGATGCCAGGCGGCCTCCCGCCCATGACGGCCACCCGGTCGCCGAGCAGGACCGCTTCCTCGATGTCGTGCGTGACGAAGATGATGGTGATCCGGTATTGCTCCCACATGCTCAGCAGGAATTCATGCATGCGGATCCGGGTGATCGCATCGAGCGCGCCGAACGGCTCGTCCATGAGCAGCAGCGAGGGCCGGGTGACCATGGCGCGGGCAAACGCGGCCCGGTGCCGCATCCCGCCGGACAGTTCGTGCGGGAAGGCGTCGCTGAACTGCTCAAGGCCAACGGTCGCCAGGATGGCGTCGGCCTCCGCGTCGAGCTCAGGATCGTCTCGCTGATGAATGCCCGCGGCCCGCTGCGCCCGGGGGCCGAACAGGACGTTCTTCCTGGTCGTCAGCCAAGGGAACAGCATGGGGCTCTGGAACAGCATGCCCCGGTCGGGGGCCGGCCCGGCCACCGGCCGGCCCCCGACGATCACCGAGCCCTGGTCGGAGGCCAGCGCGCCCGCCACGATGCGGAGCAGGGTGGACTTCCCGCAGCCTGATGGGCCGAGCAGGCAGACCAGCCCCCCGGGAGCAACCCGCAGGTTGATCCCGGAGAGCGCCACCGTCCGCCGGCCGGCCCTGCGGAACGTCTTGCCGACCGACTCGATCACCACGTGCGCGGCATCCGGGCCCGCGTCAGGCAGGGCCTGCGCGTCAGCAGTCACCAGCCAGCGCCTTCTTGACGAATGTCGGATCTATGTGGGATGCCACCACCGACGCGGTCGGTGCCGAGGTGAGGCGGCCCTGCCCGACCAGGAACTGCCCGGTCTGCACATACGCCTTAACGATCGGGCTGCTGGTGTCCCCCTGCGTGGCACCGAGCCAATGCAGTTGCTGGCTGAGCGGGATGAACGGGAAGCCCTTCGTGGCCTGGACAATGAGATTGCCGGGGACGCCCTGGACCTTGGCGCTCTGAGTCAGGTACCTGGCCGCCTGCGGGCCGGTGAACAGGCGGGTCGCCTGGACCTCGGTGCAGACGTACTTCTGGACCAGGGCCGGGTCATTCTTGACGAGGTTCTGCGAGACCGCGACGACGTTCAGGCCGGGGATGCCCAGCTTGGCGATCTGCTCGGCGTTGATGATCGGGTGACCGCCCTTCGCGATCAGCTGGGCTTCCGGCCCGGCCTGCACGTACGCCGCGGTCACCGAGCCGCCCAGGTAGGCGGCGGCGGCCGCCTGCTCGCTGGCGAAGCCGACGACCTTGACCGAGGAAGCGAGGTGCTCCAGCGCCAGCCAGCCCCGCAGTTCGTAGTCCTCCGACGATCCCACCAGGACGCCGACGGACTTGCCGGCCAGCTGCTGGGCTGCGGTGATCGACTTCGGGACGACCAGCGCGTCGGCGTCAAAGCTCTGCGCGATGACGACGTCGACCCCGGTATTGGTGCCGATGGCGCCGACGACCGGCGGGTTGCCGACGCCGCTGATGGCCTGCAGGCTGCCGCTGCGCATCTCGGCGATCGCTGTCACGCCGGCGTCGAATGGCACGAAATGCAGATGGGCCGGGATGGTCTTGGCGAGCGCCGCGTCACTGTCGATGATGCTGTCGGAGTTGGCGACGGTGCCCTGGCCGCGACCTGAAGTGACCGCGACCTGGCCGCGACCTGAAGTGACCGCGACCTGGCCGCGACCTGAAGTGACCGCGACCTGGCCGCGACCTGAAGTGACCGCGACCTGGCCGCGACCTGAACGGAAAGATAGGGCTCGATGTCGGCGACGGCTACCCGCTCCTGGCGCATCGAGTCGCGCTCCCGGACGGTCACCGCCTGGTCGTCCAGGGTCTCGAAGTCGACCGTGACACAGAACGGGGTGCCGATCTCGTCCTGGCGCCGGTAGCGGCGGCCGATGGCACTGGCGTCATCGAAATCGGTGTTCCACCGCTTGCGCAGTTGCGCGGCCAGATCACGGGCCTTGGGCGAGAGGTCCGCATTGCGGGACAAGGGCAGCACCGCCACCTTGACCGGCGCAATCCTCGGGTCGAGCCGGAGCACGGTCCGCTTCTCCATGTTGCCCTTCGCGTCCGGCGCCTCATCCTCGCTGTACGCGTCGAGCAGGAACACCAGCATGGAGCGGTCCACACCGGCCGCGGGTTCAATGACATACGGGACATACCGCTCTCCGCCGTCTTGGTCCAGGTACGACATGTCCTGGCCGGACGCCTTCGCGTGCGTGCTCAGGTCAAAGTCGGTGCGGTTGGCGATCCCCTCCAGTTCACCCCACTCGCTGCCCGGGAACTCATACCGGTACTCGACGTCCACCGTGCGCTTGGAGTAGTGCGAGCGCTTGTCCGCCGGGTGCTCGTACAGACGCAGGTTGTCCTTGCGCACCCCAAGGTCGGTGTACCAGCCGAACCGGGCGGCGATCCACTGCTCATGCCACTCTTCGTCGGTGCCGGGCTTGACGAAAAACTCCATCTCCATCTGCTCGAACTCACGGGTGCGGAAGATGAAGTTGCCCGGGGTGATCTCGTTGCGGAACGACTTGCCGATCTGCCCGATGCCGAACGGGATCTTCTTTCTGGACGACTGGAGGACATTGCGGTAGTTGATGAAGATGCCCTGCGCGGTCTCCGGCCGCAGGTAGGCCAGGCCCGACTCGTCCTCCGTCGCGCCCAGGTAGGTGCGCAGCAGCCCGTTGAACATTTGCGGCTCGGTGAAGGCGCCCCTCGTGCCGCAGTTCGGGCAGGCGATCTGGGCCAGGCCGTCCTCCGGCGGGTGGCCATGCTTTTCCTGGTAGGCCTCGATGAGGTGATCGGCGCGGAACCGCTTGTGGCAGGACTGGCACTCGGTGAGCGGCTCGACGAACTCGGTGACGTGGCCGCTGGCCTCCCACACTTCGCGGGCCAGGATCACGCTCGAATCCAGGCCGACGACGTCCTCCCGCTCCTGGACCATCGTCTTCCACCACTGGCGCTTGATGTTGTTCTTCATCTCCACGCCGAGCGGGCCGTAGTCCCAGGAGGCCCGGAGGCCGCCGTAGATCTCGCTGGACGGGAAAACGAAGCCGCGGCGCTTGCACAGGCTGACGATCGCGTCCATGCGGTCGTTGCGTGCCATGAGGGACTCCATCCGGCTGGCGGTCGGCGGGGCGTCGCGCAGGCCCGCATGGGGGTGCGCTCACCTGGGGCGTGTCCCGTGTCCGGCCGTCGAGGCAGGCCACAGCCACGGAACGGGCCCGACAGACCACTAGCTTAGTGCACGTCTCCGTAAGTTCGTCGGTGTGCTTACGAGGTCCTCGCTGTGTGGCGAGCGACTCCCCGGCCGGCCCGGGAGGGGCCTGGCGGGGCGGGCCGGTGCCGGCCAGGGGACCCGCGGGCGCGGCCGTGATGAGGGCGGCGGCGCGGGTCACGTCGGGCCGAGGACCGGAGCCGGGACGCCGGACGGCCCCGCCGGGCGCTCACCGGTATACCGGGCCGCGGACCAAGTCGGAGTCGATGTTCAGGGTGAAGCCGTTCACCCTGCGGTCGTGCGGCCCCAGGTACTGCTTGATCCGGTGGCCCTGCCACCACGAGGGGTCCAGGTAGGGCGTGCCGATCACGTTGGACTGGCCGTCCCAGAACGCGAACCAGAGCGAGTCCGGCTTGGCCAGTGGACGGCCGTAGATGGTGGTCGCGAGCCCCAGGGCCTCCGCCCCGGTGGCCGCGCTCGAGTAGACGCCGGAAACGTACCCGGACGCATGGATCCGCCTGGTCCATCCGTCCAGGAAGGAGAGCACCGTAAACCGGCAGGTTGTGTTGCCGGTGTCGAACGACTCGATGTCGTAGTAGATCGGCGTGCCCCGGCCCAGGCCAAGGGCGGCGGCGTGCTGGACAGCGTCGATGGCTGCGGCCTGGCCCTGAGCCAACGCCCGCCCCCGGTCGATCCGCACGGCGAACTGCGTGTTGCACGGCGCCTGCGGCCCGACATAGGCGGGGATCAGGCCCCAGCCGAGCGCCGTGACCGAGCGGATCCAGTCGGCCGACAGGTTGCCGTATCCGCAGCCGGCCTCGGCGCCGCCGATATAGATCCCCGCGTACGAGAAGGCATGCCGCCAGGCCTGCATCACGGCCAGTGAGGGCGCGGTGCAGGTGTCGAACCCCTTCCCCACGACGCGTGCGGCAGCACTATTGGCGCGGCCGGCGCCGGCCGTCAGCCGGGCTCTGGTCGTGCCGCCGGCCCGGATGTCGCCCAGTTGCACGTCCGAGATGGCCGCGGTCACGGCCGACTCGCGGGCCACGGCCGTCTGCCTGGCTGGATGTGCCGCCGGCTGCCCGGCTGGATGTGCAGCCGGATGTGCCGCCGGCTGCCTGGCCGGATGTGCCGCCGGCTGCCTGGCCGGATGTGCCGCCGGCTGCCCGGCCGCTGGCGACCGGGTCGACGCTCGGGCGACACTCTGGATGATCTTGAGCATGGGCGAGGCGTCACCGCTATACGTGGCACTGATGGACAGCCCAGGGTGCTGGACGGTCGCATAGAGCTGGTGGCCTTGCGGGTCAGAGTGCACTGGCCCGCCGACCCGCGGCAGGTCGCCCACCGCGGGCAGGGCCGACGGCGACTGCCCGGTGCCCACGGCGGGCCTGCCCACCGCGGGCCCGCCCAGCACGGGCTCGCCGAGCGCGGGCACGCCCGCGGCGGGCGGAACCTGAAGGCTGATCGTGGCGGCCCGGCCGACCAGGTGCGCCGGGCAGACCTGGTCCGGTCCGGGCCGCCCCAGGTACACCGCGTTCCGGTCGAAGCGGACGCACGTGGTGGGATTGCTGTCCAGCCAGTAGACCGGCCAGTTCGCCGGGACGTCGATCGTGTATCCGCCGAACCGGACGGCCTTGACCGGTGTGCCGCCCAGGGTGACCCGTGCGGTCAGCCGGGTCACGGCCACGCCATGCGGGCCGGCCCCCGGCCGGCTTGCTGTAGATCCCTCAATCGCTATGATGGTGAGCCCCAAGGCCACGATGAATGTGGCTACGCGTCGCATGTGCATTCCCCCGAATGCGTTACAGCACAGTCGCGGATGCGACCGCAGTCTGCACGCTCCCCAACTAATTCCCGTTCCCGGGGATTCGACGGACATGCGTGCTTGGGGAGCGCAAATGCGTTATCAGGGCGTATCTTTGCCAGTGACATGCAAAACCGTTGACTGAAGACCCAGCTCAGCGCTGGGGAGGGGGGCCGATGACCACGCGCAGGCGACCACCACGACGGCCGCTGCCCACGGGCGGGGCTCTCTTCACCCCCGGCGCGAGCGGCGCCCGCCGGTCGCTGGAGAAGGCCAGCGCCAAGCCGATTGCGTTCCTGCACCAACTGCCGGCCTGGCTGGTGCCCATCGTGCTCGCTGGCCTGTTCGTGGCCGGCGCCCTGGCGGCTGGATGGGTGGGTGCCGTGGCGCTCTGCCTGGTCGCCGCGTTCATCGGGTGGCTGGCCAGCCTGTCCTGGCCCGCGCTGAGCGCGCCGGGGCGACTGCTGCGCGTGGCGATCATCATCCTGCTGCTGGCCCTGGCCCTACGGCAGGCCAGCAGGTAACCGTGGCAGCAGGTTCGGCGCCGCGCCGCCGTAGCGGCGGTCCCGGCTGGCATAGATCTCGCATGCGTGCCAGAGATGGCGCCGGTCGAAATCAGGAAACAGGGTGTCGAGGAATACAAGCTCGGCATAGGCCGACTGCCAGAGCATGAAGTTGGAAATTCGCTGCTCTCCCGATGACCGGACGAAAAGGTCCACATCAGGGATGTCCGGCTCATCCAGGTACCGCGCGAACACTTTCTCATCCACCTTGTCAGCGCGGAGTTTGCCGGCCGCCACATCGGCGGCGATCGCCGCTGCGGCATCGGCGATCTCGGCCCGTCCACCGTAATTGACACAGAATTGCAGGGTAAGAACAGAGTTGCCCGCTGTCATGCGTTCGGCATCTTGAAGTTCCCTGATCACGCTGCGCCACAGCCGTGGCCTCCGGCCCGCCCAGCGGACGCGGACGCCCATCTCGTTCAACTGATCGCGGCGCCGGCGGATCACCTCGCGGTTGAACCCCATGAGGAAGCGGACCTCGTCGGGCGAGCGCCGCCAGTTCTCCGTAGAGAACGCGTACGCGGACAGGTAGGGAATGCCCAGTTCGATCGCGCCCATGATGACGTCGAAGAGCGAGTGCTCCCCCCGCGTATGGCCTTCCGTGCGAGGCAGACCGCGCTGCTTGGCCCAGCGACCGTTGCCGTCCATCACCAGGGCGACGTGCCGGGGCAGGAACTCGGCCGGGATGGCGGGGGGCCGGGCGCCGTCAGCGTGCGGGTCCGGCGGGCGGACGGACCGCGTCACTGGCCCCTCCCGACGCCGGCCGCCTGCTCCACGGTGCTAGTCGCGTCTTCCACGGTGCTAGTCGCGTCTTCCACGGTGCTAGTCGCGTCTTCCACGGTGCTAGTCGCGTCTTCCACGGTATTACTCGCGTGTTCCACGGTGCCTGCCGCATGTTCCACATGGCGCAGCGAGCGGATCGAATGCTCCAGATGCCACTGAACGTACGCGGCGACCAGTCCGCTGCACTCCGCCTGGTGCCTGGGTTGGCTCAGATCGGCCCGGGCCCAGTCCCCCCGCAGCAGCGCGCCCATCAGGCCGACCGTCTGCGCCGACGGCGTGGCCGCACCGGGCGGCCTGCAGGACCGGCAGGTCAGGCCACCCGCCGCGATGCCGAACGCCCGCGATCCGGTGCCGCGGTCCGCCGTGTCCGGTGTCCCGCACACGGCGCACTCCTCGATCGCGGGCGCGTATCCGGCCACGGCGAGCGAGCGCAGCAGGAAGGCGTCGAGCAGGAGCCGCGGGCCGTGCTCCTCATCGCCGAGCGCCCGCAACCCACCCACGAGCAGGAGGAACTGCCGCATGGCTGGTTCCTTTTCCACCGGGGTGAACCTCTCCGCGGTTTCCAGCATGGCCGTCCCGCTGGTGTACCGCGGGTAGTCCGCGGACAGCGGCGCACCGTACGGCCGCACCGTCTCGGCCTGGGTGATCACATCAAGCGACCGGCCCGCGTAGAACTGGAGATCGACATGGGTGAACGGCTCCAGCCGGGCGCCGAAGCGCGACTTCGTGCGCCGCACGCCCTTGCCCACTGCGCGGACCCGCCCGTTCCGCCTGGTGAGGACGGTGATGATGCGATCTGCCTCGCCCAGCTTCTGGGTGCGCAGCACGATCCCGTCGTCCCGGTACAGGCTCACCGTGCCATTGTCGCGCACCGGCCGGGCTGGCGGGGTCGCCCGCGGGACACGCCTAGTGCGCCCGGGCGCGGTTCAGCGCCGACAGGACCGCCCGCAGGGACGCGGTCACCGTGTTGGCGTCGATGCCGACTCCCCACAGCGTCTGCCCGTCGATCTCGCATTCCACGTAGGCGGCCGCCTGGGCGTCGCTCCCGGCGGACAGTGCGTGCTCCGCGTAGTCGAGGACCCGGACCGCGGCACCCACCGAGCTCAGGGCATCGCAGAACGCGGAGATGGGGCCATTGCCGGTCCCCTCGATCTGCTGGTCCACCCCATCGAGACGGATCTCCACGGTGAGCGCGTCCTTGGCGTCCACCACCGAGGATGTGTGGTGCGCCAGCAGCGTCGCCGACCCCTGGGCCAGGTACTCGGCCGAGAACGCCTGCCACATCTGCGCGGGGCTCACCTCCCCGCCTTCAGCGTCGGTGTGCGCCTGGACCACCCGGGAGAACTCGATCTGCAGCCTGCGCGGCAGGTCAAGCTGGTGCTCGGCCTTCATGATGTAGGCCACGCCGCCCTTGCCGGACTGGGAGTTGACCCTGATCACGGCCTCGTAGGTGCGCCCCACGTCGGCCGGGTCGATGGGCAGGTAGGGGACCGCCCAGCCAAACTCCCTGAAGGGCACCCCGGCCGCGGCCGCGTCCGCCTCAAGCGCCTCGAACCCCTTCTTGATCGCGTCCTGGTGCGAGCCGGAGAACGCCGTGTAGACCAGGTCGCCCGCGTACGGGTGGCGCGGGTGCACGGGAAGCTGGTTGCAGTACTCCGCGGTGCGCCGGATCTCGTCGATGTCGGAAAAGTCGATCATCGGGTCGATGCCCTGGCTGAACAGGTTCAGGCCGAGCGTGACCAGGCATACGTTGCCGGTCCGCTCGCCATTGCCGAACAGGCAGCCCTCGATCCGGTCCGCCCCGGCCAGCACGGCGAGTTCGGCGTCGGCGACCGCGGTGCCCCGGTCGTTGTGGGTGTGCACGGACAGGCAGACGTGCTCGCGCCGGGGCAACTGCCGGCTCATCCACTCGATCTGGTCGGCGTACACGTTGGGCGTGGACCGCTCGACCGTGCAGGGCAGGTTGAGGATGATCTCCCGGCCCGGTCCCGGCTGCCAGACGTCCATCACCGCCTCGCACACCCCGGCGGCGAAATCCAGCTCGGTGTCCATGAAGATCTCCGGTGAGTACTCGTACCCGAAGTCACAGTCACCCAGGTAGGCCTCCGCGTACTTGATCACCGACCGGGTTCCCTCCACGGCGAGCGCCTCGCACTCCGCCCGGTCCACGCCGAATACCACCCGGCGGAACAGCGGGGCCGTCGCGTTATACAGGTGCACGGTGGCCCGCGGGGCGCCAACCAGCGACTGCACCGTCCGCTCGATCAGCTCGTCCCGCGCCTGGGTGAGCACGGAGATCTGCACGTCATCCGGGATGAGGTGGCCTTCGATGAGGCTGCGGACGAAATCGAAGTCGGCCTGGCTGGCCGACGGGAAGCCGACCTCGATTTCCTTGTAGCCCATCCGTACCAGCAGGTCGAACATGGTCCGCTTACGGGCCGGGCTCATCGGGTCGATCAGCGCCTGGTTGCCGTCCCGCAGGTCGGTGGACAGCCAGCGCGGGGCCTTCGTGATTGACCTGCCGGGCCAGCCGCGGTCGGGCAGGTCAACGGGCTTGAACGGCGCGTAGCGCTGACACGGCATCCCGCTGCTCTGCTGGTTCTGCATGCCTCCGGCATGACGATCTTGATTGGATTGCATCGGAGAAACTGCTCCCTCGCGGATCGGGCTGGGGCCAGCGGTCACGCAAGAATCCCGCGGCGAGGGAGCCGGCCTTTATCGGCCCCCGCCGCGGCAGATAAGCAGGAGGGTTCCGCGCAGCATCGTCATCGACCCTAGCAGACTTAACGAGGTCCCGCGGTTGCTGCCGGCCGCCACGACAGAGCCTGGTGGCTGCCCCGCACCCACGAATGAGCGGCTGCCCTGCACCCGCGACGCGCCCGCCCCGTACCCGCGAATGAGCGGCTGCCCCGCACCCGCGACGCACCCGTCCGGCACCCGCGAATGAGTGGCGGCCGCACCTGCGAATGAGCGGCTGCCCGCACCCGCGAATAATGCGTCGCGCCGGCCCGCACCCCTGGCTTGAATGGAGGGATGCGCATCGAGCGATTCGACCCGGAGGCCGACCCGGCCCGGACTCGGGCCTGCTACCAGGTCCATCTCGCCGGCGCGCCGGTCGACGATCCACACTACCCGCCGATGTCGCTACGGTCTTTCACCGGCTGGCTGGCCTGCGGCTGGACTGAGGACCAGCCCGAAGTGTGGTCGGCCAGCCCGTCACCTGACCGGGTCGACGGCTGTTACACGGTCGCGATGCCGCGGCGCGAGAACCGACATCTGGCGTATGTCCACCCGGAGGTCACGCCGGCCAGGCGGCGCGCGGGCCTCGGAACCACCTTGCTGCGCCATGCGGCGGCCCGGACCGGTGAAGACGGCCGCACGACGCTCGCCGTCGATGCGCGGGACGGCTCGGCTGGCGAGGCCTTCGCACGGGCGCTCGGGGCCCGGCGCGGCATCACCGAAGTTCGCCGGATCCTCGACCTGACGGCCGTCCCGGCCGGCGCTCTGACGAGTCTACGCGCCGAGGCACGCGAAGCATCGCGCGGCTATCGGGTGCTGTGCTGGGAAGGAACCGTCCCTGAGGAGCACCTGGGCCAGGTCGCCGCGGTCAATGGCGCCATGGCCGACGCCCCGCATGATGCGGCCACGCAGGCCCAGTCCTGGGACGCCGACCGGGTGCGGGCCGGCCAGCGGCGCATCGTGCTGCAAGGCCAGCGCTACTACTCGGTGGCGGCACAGTGCGCCCGCAGTGGCGAGCTCGCCGGGCTGACCCAGCTCGGCGTCGACCCCGAGATCCCTGGCTGGGGATTCCAGGAGCTCACGGCGGTCACCCGGCCGCACCGGGGGCACCGGCTCGGCCTGCTGCTCAAGGTGGCCATGCTTGACCTGCTGGCTGAGCGCGAACCGCAGCTGAAATGGGTTGTCACCGGGAACGCGGACAGTAACTCGCACATGGTCGCCATCAACGCGCTGCTGGGCTTCCAGCCCGTCGATAGCTGGGCGTCCTGGCAGCTCGATGTGGCGCAGGTGCTCGCGATCCCCCGGGCGCATTGAGGCCCGGCCAGCGACCTCACGCCGGCCCGCCCGGACGCCTCGCCCGGCTCAATCGTAGAAGCCGAGGCGGCGTAGCTGCTTCGGGTCGCGCTGCCAGTCCTTGGCCACCTTGATCCGCAGGTCGAGATAGACCTTCGTGCCGAGCAGGGCCTCGATCTGCTGCCGCGCCCGGCTGCCGACCTGCTTCAGGCGCGCCCCCTTGGCACCGATGACGATGGACTTCTGGCTGGGCCGCTCGACGTACATGAACGCATGGACGTCGATCAGGTCGTCGCGCCCTTCCCGCGGCCCCATCTCCTCCACGACGACGGCGATGGAGTGCGGCAGCTCATCCCGGACGCCTTCCAGGATCGCCTCCCGGATCAGCTCGGCGACAAGCTGCGCCTCAGGCTCGTCGGTGAGCTCACCATCGGGGTAGAGGGGCCTCCCGTGCGGCAGGTGGCTGACCAGGACGTCGGTGAGCACATCCAGCTGAAAGCCGGACACGGCGGAAACCGGGACGATGTCTGCCCAGTCCCCCAGTCCGGCGACGGCCACCAGCTGCGCCGCGACCTGCGGGGTGGACGCCTGGTCGGTCTTCGTCAGGATCGCAACCACAGGGGTCTTGGCCAGCCCGGTGAGCTCGTTGGCGAGGTACTTGTCCCCCGGCCCGATACGCTCGGCCGCGGGCACGCAGAACCCGATCACGTCGACCTCGGTGAGCGTGGAGCGCACCAGGCTGTCCAGCCGCTCGCCGAGCAGTGTGCGGGGCCGGTGCAGGCCGGGCGTGTCCACGATGATGAGCTGGGCGTCGGGCCGGTGCACAATGCCGCGGATCGCCCGCCTGGTCGTCTGCGGGCGGCTGCTCGTGATCGCCACTTTCGTGCCAACCATCGCGTTCATCAGAGTCGACTTGCCGACGTTCGGCCTGCCCACAAAGCAAGCGAACCCCGACCTGAACTCCGGAGGTGTCTGCGGCGATCCCACCCTGCGATTGTCCCCCACGCCCGGCGCGCCGCGTTCCGCGCAGGCCCTTCCATGATCGCGGTGCCCTGCTAACCCGGGGGACAACCCCCGGATCCCGGACCCCGGGCAGACCCTCCATGATCGCGGTGGATAGGTGGTCGCCGGGGCCCGCCTCGGAACAAAGCGTTGTTCATATTCACGAATTCGGGCCGTGGCCTGGGCGCCTGGGGCGTCAAGCCGGCGTGTTGTTCCTCTGCGCGCCCCCGGCGACCAGTGATCCACCGCGATCATGGAAAGGCCGCACCGGTCGATGCGATCAGGGCACCAGCGTGGCGCGGAGCACGCCGTCCGTCCCGGCGAGGAACAACCTGACCGACGGGCCCAGGTCGTGCAGCACGGCCAGGTCCGCCGGGTCGGCTGCGTCGGTGTCGCTGACCAGCGCCGCGGCTTCCAGGCTGGCCGCCCCGCTGGAGACCGCCATGGCGACCGCGAGGCGCAGCGCGGACAGGCTGAACGACGGCAGCGCCACGGCGGCAGCGGCATAGGTACGGCCCGTCTCATCACGGACCGCAGCCCCCTCGGCGGCAGCCACCCGGGCCCGCGCCGATCGGGCCAGCATGATGATCTTGAGGTCTTCCTGGCCAGGTGCGGGCTCGCTCACCACGCCCAGTGTAGGGGGGCGCAGCGCAGTGGGGCGCCGGGCGGCGGTCAGACCCGGGGCGCCGGGCGGCGGTCAGACCCGGAGCCGAGCGGCGGTCAGACCCCGGACGCCGGCCGTGATCAGGCGCTGTCCGGCTGCTGCGGGGCGCCGCCGGGGACGGCGGGCACGAGCCGCTCCACGGTAACCGTGCCGATCCGGTTGCGGCGTCCGGCCAGGCTCTCCGCGGTGAGCCGCAGCCCGGCCACGGTGGCTTCCGACCCGGCAATGGGCACCCGGCCGAGCGCATGGGCCAGCAGGCCGCCGACCGTCTCCACGTCTTCCGCGTCGATCCGCACGCCGAACAGTTCGGCCAGATCGGTCACAGGAAGCCGGGAGGTCACCCGGGCTCGCCCCGGGGCCAGCCATTCCACCGCCGGCTGCTCCTGGTCATACTCGTCGGTGATCTCACCGACAATCTCCTCCAGGATGTCCTCAATGGTCACCAGCCCGGCGGTCCCCCCGTACTCGTCGATGACGATCGCCAGGTGAATCCGGCGTTGCTGCATCTCCCTGAGGAGCTCATCGATCGGCTTGCTCTCCGGCACGAACGTGGCGGGCCGCATGACCGACTCGACCTTCTCGACCGAGTCGCCGTCCGGGTTCTCCTGGCTGCGGTTCACCAGGTCCTTGAGGTAGGCGACGCCGATCACATCGTCCTCGTTCTCCCCCACCACCGGTATCCGGGAAAAACCGCTGCGCAGCGCGAGCGACAGAGCCTGGCGCAGGGTCTTGCCCCGCTCCACGAAGACGATGTCGGTGCGCGGGACCATGACCTCCCGGACGATGGTGTCACCCAGCTCGAAGACCGAGTGGATCATCTCCCGCTCACCCGGCTCGATGACCCTTCGCTGCTCCAAGAGATCAACGAGGCCGCGCAGGTCCTCCTCGGAGCCGAACGCGCCGTCCCGCGACCACCGGCCCCGCGTGAGGACCCTGCTCGTGGCCAGCAGCAGCCTGGGCAGCGGGCCAAGCATCCGGATCAGCGGATACAGCACGCGAGCGGCGGCCAGCGCAACCCGCCGCTCATGCTGGCGGCCGAGGGTCCGGGGCCCGATCCCGGCGACCAGGTAGAGCAGCGCGATCATGATCACCGCGATGAGCAGGAAAGTGCGCCAGCCCGAACCCAGCCAGTGCAGCAGCGCCGCAGCCATCAGCACCGTGGCCGAGGTCTCACAGGAGACCCCGGCGAGCAGCAGCACGCTCAGGTACCGGGAAGGCTCGGCCAGGATCGCCTGGAGCCGCGAAGAGGCATCACCGTCCGCGCCCGGCGCCAGCGCTGGTGCGCCTGCCCGGGACACCCGCACCAGGGCAACCTCGGCGCTGGCGCACAACCCCGCCAGCAGCGTCGCAACGATGGCCGCGACGACCAGCCACGCCATGCTGGCATCACCCGGGCCCTTCCTGCCCCTCCCCGTCGCGGGCGGACCCGCGCTCCGTGCGCCATGAGCCGAGCAGCTCATCTTGCAGGCTGAACATGGTGGCACGTTCATCGGGTTCGGCGTGATCATATCCGAGCAGGTGCAGGATGCCATGGGTGCACAGCAGCTCAAGTTCGTCCCGCAGGGGGTGCGCGGCGCGGCTCGCCTGCTGGCTGGCCACCTCGGGGCACAGCACCACATCGCCGAGCAGGCCGGGAACCGAACCGGGCTCTGCGCCGGGCCCCGGGTCCGCGCGGCTGTTGCCCGGCGCAGGTGGCCTCAGCTCATCCATCGGGAAGGCCAGGACATCCGTCGGGCCAGGCTCACCCATCCACCGCTGGTGCAGGTCCGACATGGTCGCCAGGTCAACCAGCAGGACGGACAGCTCGGCGAGGGGGTGAATGCGCATTACGTCCAGGACGTGCCGGGCCATCGCCGCGAGATCAGCCTCATCGACGCCGATCCCTGACTCGTTGGCTATCTCGATGCTCACCGGGCCACCGGTCACTGAGCGCGCTTGCCCGCGCCACGGGAGTCGGCCCGGCCCGGCCCGCGCTCGGCGCGCCGCTGGATGGCAGCACCCCCGCGCCTCGCCGCCGGCAGCCGCTCCGGCGGCAGCGCCGTCCCCCGGATTCGCGCATCGTAACGCTCGTAGGCATTGACAATGTCGCCAACAAGCCGGTGCCGTACCACGTCGTTGCTGGTCAGCCGGGAGAAGTGGACATCATCCAGGCCCTCAAGGATGTCCTGGACCAACCGCAGCCCGCTGGGCTGGCCCGTGGGCAGGTCGACCTGGGTGATGTCGCCCGTGACCACCATCCGGGAACCGAACCCGAGGCGGGTGAGGAACATCTTCATCTGCTCGGCCGAGGTGTTCTGCGCCTCATCCAGGATGATGAACGAGTCGTTGAGCGTCCGGCCGCGCATGTACGCCAGCGGCGCGACCTCGATGGTGCCTGCCGCCATGAGCCGCGGTATGGACTCCGGGTCAAGCATGTCGTGCAGCGCGTCGTGCAGTGGCCGCAGGTACGGGTCGATCTTCTCGTACAGCGTGCCGGGCAGGAATCCCAGCCGCTCACCCGCCTCCACGGCGGGCCGGGTGAGGATGATCCGGTTCACCTCTTTGGCCTGCAGCGCCTTGACCGCCTTGGCCATGGCGAGATAGGTCTTGCCCGTCCCGGCCGGCCCGATGCAAAAAACGATGGTGTGCTCATCGATGGCATCGACGTAGCGCTTCTGGTTGAGCGTCTTGGGCCGGATGGTCCGGCCGCGGGCCGACAGGATGCCCAGCGAAAGCACATCGGCCGGGCGGATTCCCGATTTCCTGCGGAGCATGGCCACGGCCCTGGCCACCTCGTCGGCGGTCAGTTCGGCGCCTCCCGCGAGCAGTTCGGTGAGTTCGTCGAAGAGCCCCGCCACCCGGGCCGTTTCCTCTGGCGCGCCGGTGATCGTGATCTCGTTGCCGCGCACATGAATATCGGCGTCGAACGCCTCCTCGATCACATGCAAAAGCTCGTCACGCGATCCCAGCAGGCTGACCATCGAGTGGTCATCCGGAATTACGATCTTGACCTGGGTGCCGTCGCCGGATGGCTTGCGGTCTCTGGGATCGCCGGGAGTCTCTGTCAATTCATTCTCTCTGCCTGAGGCCAGGCGCATAATCGCGCCGTACGCTCGCCATGCTATCCGCGCGGCCTCATCCGGGTGGCCAGGCGAGCCTGCGACCGCCCAGCACGTGGGCGTGCGCATGACCAACGGTCTGCCCCGCCTCCGGGCCGGTGTTGAAGACGACGCGGTAGCCGCTGCCGGCGATCCCCTCAGCCAGCGCCACCTGATGTGCCTGGGCCGCCACCTCGGCCAGCAGGCCGTCGCCGACCGCGGCGAGCGCGGCGAGATCCGGATAGTGATCCTTCGGTATCACCAGCACATGCGTCGGCGCCTGCGGGCTTATGTCACGGAAGGCCACTGTTCGCGGCGATTCGAGCACCCGCGAGGCAGGCACGTCGCCCGACACGATCCTGCAGAATTGGCACTCTGGCACGAAGCGATCTTAGCCTCTAGCAGGCTCGGACCACCGACGACATATATGGTTGCAATGTTGCGAAACCCACGGCGCACGCCCCCCGCGGTGCTACGGCTCCGGCAGAGTGCGGTTCCTCGCGAGTCCCTCCGCGGTGCGTGGCCTCCAGAACAGTCATGGCATTGCGGATAGGGGCACGGAGAAGCATGGGGGGATCGATTCGGTGAAGCCGAGCGGTGCAGGCGGGTCGGGTGCACGCAGTCGACATGCCTCCCGGTGAACCGGACGGCGTGGCAGCGCGTCCTATTCACGTGACCGAGACCCTAGTGGCTGATGCTGCGGTGGGTGCGGTCACGGCTGAGTGGGATGCCGACCGGGCAGTCACCGCGATCTACACCACCCACTACCGCTCTTTGGTGCGGCTCGCGGCCTTCCTGGTACGCGACGTCGGTACGGCGGAGGAAGTGGTGCAGGACTCGTTCGTGGCCATGCACGGCGCATGGCGTCGGCTGCGCGACAGCGAGAAGGCGCTTTCCTATCTCCGCCAGTCGGTGGTGAACCGGTCGCGATCCGTGCTGCGGCACCGGATGGTCGTGGACCGGAACGCCCCGAAGCCGGCGCCGGACATGCCCAGCGCTGAGCACGGCGCCATCGTCCTGATGGAGCGGTCCGCTGTGGTGTCCGCGCTACGGGCACTGCCGGCGAGGCAGCGTGAGGCCCTGGTGCTGAGGTACTACGGCGACTTTTCGGAAGCCCAGATCGCCTCTGCGATGGGGATCAGCAGGGGAGCGGTCAAGAGTCACACGGCCCGTGCCATGTCGGCACTGCGGACCGTCCTGGAGCGGGAGACATGAGGAGGGCCACAAGGGCTACGAGGGGCCCAGGCAGGACGCGATGACATCACCGGAACGCGACTACGACGACATCCTCCGGCGCGCGCTGCGCGCGGCGGCGGAGTCGATTGAGCCAGCGGCTGACGGCCTTGACCGGATCCGCGGCCGGGTGAGCGCACGCCGCGCTGGCTCCTTCGTGCTGCTCGCCGAGTTCCTGGACTGGTTTCGCCCCATCCTGCGCTGGCTGGAGTCCGGCGCCGCCGGAGTCCGCTCGGGGCTGCTGGCCCTGGCCACCCGGATGCAGTTGCCGGCCCGCAGCGGGCAGGTACTCGGCTGGTTCCGGACCGCCCTGGCCCGGCTGCGGCCGCTCGTCGCCTGGGCGCCGCCACTGCTCGCCGCCACAGGCTGGAAGGTGGCCTGGCAGCGTCGCGCGGAGCACCGTACCCAGCCCTCGCCGACCGGACTGCGGGCGCGGCTGGGTCCCGTGTTCACCCGGCTGGGACCCGCCGCCTCCTGGCTCAGGCCGGTCATCGCCGTCGCCGCCGCAGTAGGCATCGTCGTCGCGGGCGTGTTCGCGCTCGGCCAGGCCCAGCAGTTCATCACCCCCACGAACCAGATCTCCAACCCCGCCGCGACCCACCACAAGGCCACCCCCCCCGCCAGCAGCCCGGCCGTGAACGTAGCGCCCATCGTCCCGGCGTCCTCCACCTACCCCACGGGCAGTCCGACGGGAGCGCCGGCGCCGAGTTGCTCATCCAGCGCTACGCCCAAGCCCACCGCCACGGCCCCGTCAACCTCCCCGTCCCCGACCCCCACCCACAGCGCCACGCCGACCCCGACGATCACCATCAGCGCTTCGCCGACCGTGTCGCCCACCAGTACGAGCCTGACCGGCGCAGGCGCAGGCGCATACGCAGGCCAAGTCGCGACGACGAGGGCAAAGCAACTCCCGGTGCTCTGCTCGCCCCCGATCCACGCGTCGTCCAAGGCATCGTAGGCCTCAGCCCCAGCGGCCGGCGTTCAGCCCCAGCGGCCGGCGTTCAGCCCCAGCGGGCAGAGTGGCTCAGCAGAACCGACGCGGCCACCGCCCCGGCCGAGGATGTCCGCAGCACCGTCGGGCCCAGGTGCGCGCGTACGGCGCCGCACGAGGCCAGGGCCCCGGCTTCGGCCGGGCTCACCCCGCCCTCGGGTCCGACTACCACGACGATGTCGCCGGAAGACGGCAGGGCCAGGTGGCCGAGCGCCACAGGAGCGGCTGGGTCCAGGAGGACCGCTAGCGAGGCCGCAGCGGCCAGGCGCGCCACTTCGCCGATCGTCACCGGCCCGGCCACCTCGGGCACCCGGGCCCGGCGGGACTGCTTGGCCGCCTCCCGGGCGGTCGCCTGCCAGCGGGCGAGGGCCCGCTCGGCGCGCTCACCCGCCCAGCGGACGACGCAGCGCTCCGCCGCCCAGGCCACCACGGCGTCCACCCCCACCTCGGTCATCAGTTCCACGGCCAGCTGGCCCCGCTCCCCCTTGGGGATCGCCTGGACCACCACGATGGCCGGCTCCGGACGCGGCACCGTCCGCCGGGCTGTGACCGCAAGTACCAGCTCGCCGCGCTGCGTCGCGGTGACCACGCACTCGGCGATCGTGCCCGCGCCGTCGGCCACATCGACCCGCTCCCCCACGGCCAGCCTGCGGACCGTGGCCGCATGGCGCCCCTCCGCGCCGGACAGGACGATCACGTCGCCAGCCAGGTCCGTCGCCGTGGCCAGGAATACGGGCGGCGTGGGCCCCGCCGCCCTCATCGCCGCGCGCCCGGCCGCGAGGGCCGGTCAGCGGCCGTTGAACGCGTCACGTAGCCGGGAGAAGAAGCCCTGCTGGCCCGGGGCGAAGCGGCCGGGCGGGGTCTCCTCCCCGCGCAGCGTCGCCAGCTGCCGCAACAGCGTTTCCTGCGCCTCGTCCAGCTTGGACGGTGTCTCCACCGTGACATGAATGATCAGGTCGCCGCGGCCGGAATCGTTCAGGTGCTGCACACCAAGCGCGTACATCGGGATTACCTGGCCGGATTGCGTTCCGGGACGTAGGTCTAGGTCTCTCGGACCGTCGAGGGTGTCGACGGACAGGGTGGCACCAAGCGCGGCCGCAACCATCGGGATCGTCACGGTGCAGTGCAGGTCGTCCCCCTGCCGCTCGAAGATCGCGTGCGGGCGCTGCAGGATTTCCAGGAACAGGTCACCTGGCGGCCCGCCTCCGGGGCCGACCTCGCCCTCGCCGGCCAGCTGGATGTGCGTGCCGTCCTCCACGCCGGCCGGGATGCGCACCTTGATGGTGCGCCGGGTGCGGACCCGGCCGTCGCCATCACACTCGGGACAGGGGCGGCGGATCACTGTGCCGAACCCACCGCAGGCCGGGCACGGCCGCGAGGCCATCACCTGGCCCAGGAACGAGCGCGTGACCTGGCTTACCTCGCCGCGCCCCCCACAGACGTCACAGGTCTCCGGATGAGTGCCCGGCGCGGTGCCCTGGCCGGAGCAGGTCGGGCAGACCACCGCGGTGTCCACGACCAGGTCGCGCGTGGCGCCGAACGCGCACTCGGCGAGGTCCATCTCCACCCGGATGGTGGCGTTGCGCCCGCGGCGGGCCCGGCTGCGCGGGCCCCGGGACGTGGCCCCGGCACCGAAGAACGCATCCATGATGTCGCTGAACGGGAACCCGGCGCCGAACCCGGCACCCCCTGGCGCACCGCCAGTCGGTGCGAACGGGTCGGCGCCCAGGTCGTACATCTGCCGCTTCTCCGGGTCGGAGAGGACCTCGTAGGCCTGGTTGATCTCCTTGAAGCGCTCCTGGGTCGCCGGGTCCGGATTCACGTCCGGGTGCAGCTCGCGGGCGAGCCGCCGGTACGCCTTCTTGATCTCATCAGGCTGGGCGTCACGGCGGACGCCGAGAATTCCGTAGTAATCGTTGGCCACTAGGACCCCGCCAGGATCTGGCCGACGTATCGTGCCACCGCGCGCACCGCTCCCATCGCCGTCGGGTAGTCCATTCGTGTCGGGCCGAGCACGCCCAACCTCGCCAGTGCCTGGTCGCCGGTCCCGTAACCAGCCGCCACCAGGGACGTGCTGCGCAGCCCTTCGACCGGGTTCTCCGCGCCGATCCGGACCGTCAGCGAGGAATGATCACCCGTCTCGCCCAGCAGCCGCATGAGCACCACCTGCTCTTCCAGCGACTCCAGGACCTCCCGCAGGCCTTTGGAGAAATCGGTGGCGGTCAGGTTGGCTGCCCCGCCGACGACGACCCGCTCCTCATGCCGCTCAATCAGGCTATCCAGGATCACCGAGAAGACCGCCGTGGCGTTCGGCCGCTCGTCAGGCGTGACCCGCTGCGGCAACTCCGCGACGACCGACGCTACCTCGGCCAGCATCCGCCCGTCGAGGCAGGCATTGAGCACAGCACGCAACTGCGTGACCGCGTCCTCTTCGATGGGGTCGGGCAGTTCGACACCGCGCTGCTCGACCCGTCCGGTGTCGGTGATCAGCACCAGCAGCAGCCGTTTGGATGCCAGCGGCACCAGTTCCACGTGCCGGATGGATGACCGGGTCAGGGACGGGTACTGAACGACCGCTACCTGCCTGGTCAGCTGGGCCAGCAGCCGGACGGTGCGCGTCACGACGTCATCGAGGTCGTAGGCGCCGGCCAGGAACGTCTCGATAGCGCGCCGTTCCGCTGGCGAGAGCGGCTTCACACCGGACAGCCGGTCCACGAAAAGCCGGTACCCCTTGTCCGTGGGAACCCGGCCCGCGCTGGTGTGCGGCTGCACGATGTAGCCCTGCTCCTCCAGCACCGCCATGTCGTTGCGGATCGTCGCCGGGGAGACGTCCAGGTTGTGCCGGTCAACCAAGGACTTGGAGCCGACGGGTTCCGTGGTGGACACGTAGTCCTCCACGATGGCACGCAGCACGGCGAGCTTCCTGTCGTCGAGCAACGAGACCACCTCCCTTGGCACTCCACTATCCCGAGTGCCAAGTCTAAGGCGGGTGGGGCGCCGTGACACCCAGGCAACCGCACTGGGAGCATAGCGGCTGGCGGACGATGCTCCCGACGGCCGGCTCAAGGCCGCCACGGCGCATCGCGCCCATGCCCGTATCCCGGGCCCGGCAGGAGGTGGCATGCAGCGGGACTACGGACCTGACGTCCTGGCAGACGGCGGGCGGCGCGCCAGGCGCCGGGAGCCACCCCAGGTGCCCGCCGAGCGCGGGCTGGTCGTCGAGGAAGCCGGCGGCGGCTTCTGCGGCGCCGTGGTGGCCTGTGACAAGAACGCCGTCACGCTGGAGGACAGGTTCGGCCGCCAGCGGGTGTTCCCGCTGGCCCGCGCCGGGTTCCTGCTGGAGGGCACGCCGGTCACCCTGGTCAGGCCAATGCCGGTGACCCCGCGGCCGCAGGGCCCGGCGCGGACGGCGTCCGGGTCGCTGGCCTCGCCCAGCCCGCCCGGCGGCCAGGGCAGCCGGGCGCGGGTGGCCAGGGCCAGCAGGATCTACGTGGAGGGCCGGCACGACGCCGAACTGGTCGAGAAGATCTGGGGAGACGACCTGCGTGAGATAGGCGTCGTGGTCGAGTACCTGGAAGGAGTCGATCACCTCCCGGCGATCGTGGGCAGCTTCTCCCCCGGACCGCAGCGGCGCCTGGGCGTGCTCGTCGATCACCTGGTGCCGGGTTCCAAGGAGAGCAGGATCGCGGCCGGCGTCACCGGGGCGCATGTGCTGGTGGTTGGCCACCCATTTGTCGATATTTGGCAGGCCGTGAAGCCGGGCGCGGTCGGCATCGCCGGCTGGCCCGCGATCCCACGGGGAACACCCTGGAAGGAGGGAATCCTGCAGGCACTGGGCTGGGAAGCCGACGCCGCCGCAGGCTGGAAGCGGATCCTGTCGGCCGCCCGCAGCTACGCCGACCTGGAACCAGAACTCCTCGGCCGGGTGGAAGAGCTAATCGACTTCGTCACAGCGCCGGGTACTAGCTAACGTGATGGAGGCAGCACACCACGCAGGGGAGCCTATGACCACCCACCGGCGGGGCCCGCCCGGCCCGGTTCAGCCCGCTCCGGCTCAGCATGGCCCGGTTGCGCCCGGCCCGCCGGGTCTGGCCGCCGAGGTCCCGGCGTCCCGTCGACCCAGCCACCGCGAGGTGCGCCTCGCTGAGTTCAGCTACCTCGGAGTCGCGATCGCCGGGATCTTGCCACCGCTCGCGGTCTACCTGATGAGCAGGCGGCGGTCGGCCTTCGCCCGTCAGCACGCGGCCGAGGCACTGCGAGTGGCGTTCGCCGCGGTCCTGTACGGCTTCTGCGTGGTGATCATCGCGACCATGCTGGCGCTGGACTCGGTCCAGGTCGCGGTGATCGTCGCCTCCCCGCTGGCCGTTGCGCTGTGGCTGGTCATGGTCGTGTTCCTGGTCCGCGCGGTACGCGCCGCGCGCCGGGGCGAGCGATATGAGTTCCCCAGTTGGCTCCGGGTATCGCCGCGCAGGTAGCCGATCTGCCGGTCTGTCGGCCAGCCGATCTGCCAGTCTGTCGGCCAGTCGGCCAGCCGGTCAGCCGATCTGTCGGTCTGCCGGTCAGCCGGTCAGGCCGCGGATCACCGCATCGGCGAGCAGCCGGCCCCGCCTGGTCAGCACCACCCGGCCCGCGGCGTGAGCCTCGGGCGCCGCGAGACCGTCACCGACGGCCTCCGCCGCGGCGGCCCGGCCGGCCGGGTCGAGGAGATCGAGCGGGCAGCCAGCGGCGAGCCGGGTCAGCAGCATGACCTGCTCGGTCCTGCGCTCCTGTTCCGTCAGCACCTCGCGGGCCCGGCCGGGGCTGACTCCGGCGCCCAGCCGCGCCGCGTAGGCGGCCGGATGCTTGACGTTCCACCACCGGGTGCCGGCCACGTGGCTGTGCGCCCCCGGGCCGATGCCCCACCAGTCGCCACCGGTCCAGTACAGGACGTTGTGCCGGCAGCGGGCCTCCGGGCCTGCCGCCCAGTTGGAGATCTCATACCAGCCCAGGCCACGTGCGCCGAGCACCGCATCGGCGGCCAGATACGCGTCCGCCATCGCCTCGTCGTCCGGCACCGGAATCTCGCCCCGGCGGATCCGGGCGGCGAGCCTGGTGCCCTCCTCCACGATGAGCGCGTACGCGGAGATGTGGTCCGGGCGGGCGTCCAGCGCGGCATCCAGCGACTCCCGCCAGTCCGCGGCGCTCTCCCCTGGCGTCCCGTAGATGAGGTCCAGGCTCACGTGCTCGAACCCCGCGTCGCGCGCCCACCGGGCACACCGGGCCGGGCGGCCCGGCTCATGCACGCGGTCGAGCACGGCCAGCACGTGCGGCGCCGCGCTCTGCATCCCCAGGGAGATCCGGGTGACCCCGGCCGCGCGCAGGGCCGCCAGCGAGCGTTCGTCCACGGTCTCCGGGTTCGCCTCGACCGTCACCTCCGCGTCGGCGGCCAAGCCGAACTCGCCATCGATCGCGCGCAGGATCTCGCCCAGCCGCCCGGGCGGCAGCAGGGTCGGCGTCCCGCCGCCGAAGAACACCGTGCGCACCGGCAGGCTGACGGTGCCCAGCACGCGGCGGGCCAGCCGGATCTCCTCGATGGCCAGGCCGGGGTAGGTGTCCCTGGACACGCCGGAGCCTAGCTCGGCGGCGGTGTAGGTGTTGAAGTCGCAGTAGCCGCAGCGGGTCGAGCAGAACGGCACATGCACATACCAGCCGAACGGATGCTTCCCCAGCCCGGCCATGGCGCTGGCGGGCAGTCCGCCGTCGGCCGGGACGGGCTCGCCGGCCGGAAGGGTGCCTGGCATGTCAGCTCTCCCGATCAGCGCGCGCAGTAGGCATGCCGGGTCAGCCGGCGGCCGGGGACCGGCCCAGGACCGACGGCGCGATCTCGTCCCAACTGGCGCCGCGCCCTTCCACCGCGAGCAACCGCCGCATCAGGTCCGCGTCGCCGTAGAAGGCGCGCATCGACTCGGCCACCGTGACCCGCTCGGCCGGCTGGTCGACCACTTCCACCGGGTCACCACGGCCGGCCGCGCCCTCCTTCAGGACGCGCAGGTAGGCACCGGGCCGCCGGGCGTCCGCGAACCGCTTCACCCAGTGTCTTTCGCCCATCCAGCCGGCGAACACCACGCAGGGCACACGCGGGGACGTGACCTGGACCAGCGCGGTGCCGAGCCGCCAGGTCTCGCCGATCAGCGCGCCGCTGATGTCGAGACCGGCCGTGGTGATGTTCTCGCCGAACGTGCCATCGGGCAGCTCACGGCTGAGCCGCTCCACCCACCAGTCCAGGTCCTCGCGCGCATAGGCGTACAGGGCCTGGTCGTAGCCGCCGTGGTGCGCCTTGTCCGCCTGCTCGTCACCAGCGGCGCCGAGCCGCCCGATACGCACCGGGCCTGCGGCCGAGCGCTTGTCGATCGCGGATCGCCCGACCCGCCCGGCCCACTCCGCGTCGGTCGCCGCGCCGATGTTCACCGAGACCACCCGTGCACTCGCCATACATGCACGGTAATAGACACCCGGTGGCCGGTCGAACGGGATTCCGGCCGCCGGGCTGGTGCGGGCGGAAGGTTATCCTGGGGCCGGGTCAACCGGCAGGAGGCGACAATGGCGAGCGGGCCAGGATACGGGATGGTTGGCGGTGGCCTGAGAGCATCGGACGCCGACCGGGAACGCGCTGTGGAGGTGCTCAAGACCGGATACGCCGAGGGGCGCATGCCGAAGGACGAATACGACGCCCGGATGGGGCAGGCCTACACCGTGCCCACCCGCGCCGACCTGGAGCTGGTAACCGCCCAGCTGCCGGGCGGCGGACCTGTCCTGTACGCAACGGCCGGCCGGCGGCTCAACCAGCTGGCTGTGGCCTCGCTGGCGTGCGGAGTGGGCCAGCCGTTCACCGTGGGGCTCTCCACCATCCCGGCGATCGTGCTCGGTCACGTCGCCCGCCGCCAGATCCGCCAGACCGGGGAGGACGGCGCGGGACTGGCCCTGACCGGGCTGATACTGGGTTGGGTCGGCGCGGCGCTGATCGCTCTCGTCATCACGCTCATCGTCATTGCGGCCATCGCGTTCACGCACGCCGCTCCCGTCCGTGGATGACCTGGGCGGATGAGGCCCGCTCGCGGCTGTAGGCCGCGCTGCGGCGAGGCGGGCTGGCGGCGGTCAATCGTTAGGCTTAACGCTGGCGGTCCGGCTGCTGGGTGGACAGCGCGGCGACGAAGGCTTCCTGCGGCACCTCGACGCGGCCGATGGTCTTCATCCGGCGCTTGCCCTCCTTCTGCCGTTCGAGGAGCTTGCGCTTGCGGGTGATGTCACCGCCGTAGCACTTGGCCAGCACGTCCTTGCGGAGCGCCCGGATATTCTCCCTGGCGATGATCTTGGACCCGATGGCGGCCTGGATCGGCACCTCGAACTGCTGCCGCGGGATCAGTTCCCGCAACTTCGAGGTCATCGCGATGCCGTACTCGCGCGCCTTGTCAGCGTGCACGATCTGGCTCAACGCGTCGACCGGCTGCCCCTGCAGCAGGATGTCCACCTTGACGAGGTCCGCCTCCTGCTCGCCGTCCGGCTCGTAGTCGAGCGAGGCGTAGCCGCGGGTGCGCGACTTCAGATGGTCGAAGAAGTCGAAAATGATCTCCGCGAGCGGCATGGTATACCGGATCTCCACCCGGTCGGTGGACAGGTATTCCATGCCGAGCAGCGCGCCGCGCCTGCTCTGGCACAGCTCCATGATCGTGCCGATGTACTCGCCCGGGGCCAGGATCGTGGCCCGGACCACGGGCTCGAAGACCTTGGCCGCCTTGCCGTCGGGAAACTCGCTGGGATTCGTCACGATCAGCTCCGCGCCGGAATCCAGCACCACCCGGTAGACGACGTTCGGCGCGGTCGAGATCAGCGAGAGTCCGGACTCCCGCTCCAGGCGCTCCCGGACGATCTCCATGTGCAGCAGGCCGAGGAATCCGCACCGGAAGCCGAACCCGAGCGCCGTGGAGGTCTCCGGCTCGTAGACGAGCGCGGCATCGTTCAGCCGCAGCTTGTCGAGCGCGTCGCGGAGTTCCGGGTAGTCGTCCCCGTCCACCGGGTAGAGGCCCGAGAACACCATCGGCCGCGGATGGTCGTACCCGGCCAGCGGCTCCGCGGCGGGCCGGGCCGCGCTGGTCACGGTGTCGCCGACGCGGGCCTGCCGGACATCCTTCACGCCGGTGATCAGGTAGCCGACCTCGCCTGCGCCCAGGCTCTCGGACGGCGTCGGCTCGGGCGACATCATGCCCACCTCGAGCGTGTCGTGCGCCGCCCGAGTGGACATCATGAGGCTCTTCTCGCGGCGGGTCAGGCGGCCGTCGATAACGCGGACGTAGGTGACCACGCCACGGTAGGTGTCGTAGACGGAATCGAAGATCAGCGCACGGGGCGGAGCCTCCAGGTCGCCTTGCGGCGGCGGGACCTGCGCCACCACGGCGTTCAGCAACTCGCGCACTCCATCGCCAGTCTTGGCGGAGACCCGGAGCACGTCGGAGGGGGCGCAGCCGATGAGGCCGGCGAGTTCCTCGGCGTACTTGTCGGGCTGCGCGGCAGGCAGGTCGATCTTGTTCAGCACCGGGATCAGGTGCAGGCCGGCCTCCAGCGCGAGGTAGAGGTTGGCCAGAGTCTGCGCCTCGATTCCCTGGGCCGCATCGACCAGCAGGATCGCGCCCTCGCAGGCGGCCAGCGAGCGGGAGACCTCATAGGAGAAATCGACGTGGCCGGGGGTGTCGATCAGGTTCAGCACGTACTGATGGCCGTCAGTCCCGGTCCACGGCAGCCGCACCGCCTGGCTCTTGATGGTGATGCCGCGCTCGCGCTCGATGTCCATCCGGTCCAGGTACTGTGCGCGCATCTGCCGCTCGCCCACCACCCCGGTCAGCTGCAGCATGCGGTCGGCCAGCGTGGATTTGCCGTGGTCGATGTGCGCGATGATGCAGAAATTCCTGATGATGCCCATGTCGGTCTGGCCGGGGATGGGGGCCGGCTGGCCACCGCCCGGAACGGGCGCGGGTGGCCCGTGGTCCGTAACGGGCTGCTCGGGCAGTGGTGACACAGGAATCCGCCAGGTTGAGGTCGGGCCGGGTGGGGCGGGACGATGGCTGCGACGGACGAATCCGGCGCCGTTGCCCGGCTGCCGCAGGCCTGGCTCCCGCCGTGATCCATGGTCGCATGTCGCCGGGGATGCCCGCGCCCCGGCTCCGCCTGGACGACGTGCAGTCAACGGTGGCTCGGAGCTATCGGCGACGACGACAACGCCGCGAGGCACCCTCCGGCGAGGGTGCAGCCAACACCGCGCAGCAGGTTGAAGGTCTGCGAGACACGCCTGAGTTTGAGGCCGGCCCTCCCGGTGGGCTATCCTTCGTCGTCGGCATGTATGCGCTGCGGCCCGTGCGCAGCGCTGCCGCGCGGGAGAATCCGCGTGCGGGCCGGCCACCCAGATCAGATCCCTAGCGAGGCTTCCGCGTGGCGAATATCAAGTCCCAGATCAAGCGCAACAAGCAGAACGAGAAGGCCCGGCAGCGCAACAAGGCGGTCAAGTCATCGCTGAAGACCTCGGTGCGCAAGTTCCGTGAGGCAGCGGACGCGGGTGACGCCGACGAGGCCACGCTGGCGATGCGCACCGCTGTGAGAAGCCTGGACAAGGCGGCCAGCAAAGGCGTGATCCACAAGAGGCAGGCGGCGAACCGCAAGTCCGCCATCGCCAGGCGCTGCGCTGAGCTGCAGGGCTGACCAGCCCGCTGGCCCGGTCCGCCGCTGGCTCTGTCGGCGGAAGGCCTGTGGCCGGACCCTGTCGGCGGATGCCCTGTCAGCCGCTGGCCCTGTCAGCCGCTGGCCCTGTCAGCCGCTGGCCCTGTTAGCCGCTGGCCCTGCCGACGGATGGCCGGTCAGCGCGACGCGCGGCTGGCCACGATCCGGCGGATGGCCACCTCAAGCGCGTAGCCGGGGCTCGTGCCCTCCCCCTTGACCTGGGCGTCCGCCTCCGCCACGGCGGCCAGCGCCCGCGCCACCCCCTCAGGCGACCAGCCGCGCAGTTGCTGCCGCACCTTGTCGATCTTCCACGGCGGGGCGCCGATCTCGGCGGCCAGGGCCGGACCGGCCTGCCCGCGCGGGGCGCTGCCCACCCGGCCGAGCAGCCGGACTCCCTGGGCGAGCCCGCTGGTGATCAGCACCGGGGACACGCCGACGGCCAACGCCCATCGCAACAGTTCCAGCGCCTCGCCGAGCCGCCCCTCGACCGCCCGGTCGGCCACCGTGAAACCGCTCGCCTCGGCCCGGCCCCGGTAGTACCTGGCCACCACGGACTGGTCGATCACCCCGGTGGTGTCGGCCGCGAGCTGCCCGCAGGCCGCGGCGATCTCCCGCAGGTCCGACCCGAGGGCGTCCAGCAGCGCCCGCACACCGCTCTCCTCGATGGTCCGGCCCGCCTGGCGGAATTCACCCCGCACGAACGTCATCCGGTCGGCCAGCCGGGTGATCTTCGGGCACTCGACAACCGCCGCGCCCTGCCCCGTTAGGGTGGCCAGCAACGCCTTGCCCTTTGCCCCGCCGGCATGGGTCAGCACCAGCACGACGTCCGGCGCCGGGTCCGCCGCGGCGCTGGCCAGTTCGTCGGCGACGTTCTTGGTTGCGTCCTGCACGTCATGGACCACCACGACGGTCGCGCCGCCGAACAGTGACGGCGCGGTCAACGAGGCCAGCTCGCCGGGCCTGAGCGCCGCTGCGCGCACGTCGTGCACGTCATCGGCCATCCCCGCCTGTCCTCCGCCCGTGACGCTCCTGGCGCCGGTCACGAGGCGCGCGACCGCCCGCTCGACAAGCAGTTCCTCGTCGCCGACCACGACCGTGACCGCGGTGTCGCCAGTAGTGGTGTGAGCGGCCGAACGACTCGTGACGCCTGAAGACATACCGGCCAGCATATGACGGGCGGACCGGACGGCACCGCTGGCTGGGACGGCCAGGACGGCGAGAAGAGTTATTACGAAAGCTTTTGCCGTGGGATCGGCTTCTGGGCGTTTCTTTGAGGCCCATAGGCGAGCATCTATGTGTGGCCGACGCTGAGCCGGACCAGGGGACGGCGCGGGCCCCGGGGAGCGGCGGGTGGCGCGCCCCGCGGAGGGCGCCTCCCGGGGCCAGCCTGGTGGCCCGTGTCGCCAGTAACTGGCACTGGCTGGTCCTAGGGGGCTGGACGCTGGCCTGGTTCGCCATCCTCGCCCCGGGCGGTGGCATCGCTTGGAAGTTCTTCACCGAGGGCAGCCGGCTGCTCTTCGGCCCCAGCCTGGGCAGGCTACCCCGCGGCGGCGGCCTGCACCTGTACGCGAGCCATCCGCAGCTCCAGATCGGGCCGGTGTCCTTCGCGGTCGCCCAGGTACTCCGGCACCTCGGGCCCGATCAGGGCCTGGTCGCGGCGCAGGTCGCACTGACCGCCGTGGGCCTGGTCCTGGTGCGCGCCATCGCGGGCATCGCCACCAAGGTCCGGCCGGAGCTCACCGCCCGGCCTGAGGCGTTGCGCTGGACCGTGCTGGCCGGCGGCGCTGTGTTTCTCATCGCGTGGGTCGAACTCTCCGTCGCGTACACCCACCTCGACGATGGCCTGGCGCTGGCCCTGGCCGTGCTCGCGGTGCGCGCGGCCGCCACCGGCCAGCCGGCCCTCGCGGGCCTGTGCGTCGGCCTGGCCGCGGACGCCAAGCCGTGGGCCCTTGTTTTCCTGCCTGTCCTGCTCGTCCTGCCGGGCCGGGCCCGGTGGCACGCGGTCGCCTGGGCCCTGGCGGCAGCCTGCGCTGCGTGGCTGCCATTCGTGATCGCCGACCCGGGAACCCTCACCGCGGCCGCCCACTTCACCATCTGGAACCTGCCCGCCTCGGCGCTGCGCGCGCTTGGCGTCACCGACCCGCGCACTCCCTCGTGGGACCGCCCGGCGCAGCTCGCGGTGGGCGTGGCGCTCGGCGTCATCGCCGTGGCGCGGCGGCGCTGGCCCGCGGTCATCCTGCTCGGCGTCGGGGCCCGCATCGCGCTGGACCCCGCGGTGCACGGGTACTACACCGCCGGGGTGATGGTGGGCGCGCTGCTCTGGGACATGGCGGGCGCCCGCCGGCCGTATCCGGCCTGGTGCTTCGCGTCGTTCGCCGCCCTCAACCTGGCCCCGCTGCTGACCAAGGACGCCGCGCTGCTCGGGCAGCTACGGCTGGGCCTGGTGCTGGCTTTCACCGCGGCACTGCTGCTCGGCCCGGACCGCTGGTACCGGGGGCCCGGTGACGAATGGCCCGGGAGGCGGCCCGCGGAAGGGCGGCCTGCGGAAGCCGACGCTAGTGTGGCGCCGGGCTAGTGTGGCGCTGGGCTAGTTTGGCACCGGCTCGCCACCACGCCATATGCGGTTCGGCTTGAGCCCGTATGACCAGGTGAACGCGCCTTCGTGGTCAGCATCCCAGGCGACGATGTCGGCGAACCGGCCACGCACCATCGCGCCGCGGTCCGGCGCGCGCAGCGCCTGCGCTCCGCCCAGCGTGGCCGCGCGCAGCGCCTCGGTCACGCTCATCCCGAACTGGTCGATGGCGAGGGCGATGACGAGCGGCATCGACGTCATCCCGTTCCCGCCGGGCGTGTGATCGGTGCCCAGGGCGACCGCGACGCCCTTATCGAGAAGCGCGCGAACCGGCGGCGTCTTGCCCGTCTGCAGCGAGGTGCCCGGACACACGACGGCGGCCACACCGGCCTGGGCCAGCGCCGCCACGTCCTCGTCACACGCCTCGAGCAGCACGTCCGCGGACGCACAGCCGATCTCGGCGGCGAGCCGCGCCGCCCCGGTGCGGGACTCGCCGCACGCGTGCAGCCGGGGCAGCAGTCCGACCTGCCGCCCGGCGTGCAGCACCCAGCGCGCCTCCCGCTCGGTGAACCGTCCCTCTTCGCAGTAGACGTCCACGCTGTCGGCACCGGCCGCGGCCGCGTCGGCGCACCAGGCGCCGACCGCGTCCACGTAGTCGTGGCGGCGGCCGAAGTACTCGGGCGGGATCGCGTGCGCCGCGAGGAACGTCACGTGCACTCGCGGCATGTTCGGCTCGCCCTCCAGCGAGCGCAGCAGCCGCACATCGGCAAGTTCCCCGTCGCGGGTCAGGTGGTAGCCGGTCTTCGCCTCGATGGTGGTGGTCCCGGACATGAGCCACTGGTGCAGCCGTTCCCGCACCCCATTGCAGAGCGTCCACGGGTCCGTGCCGCGGGTGACGGTGACCGTCGAGGCCATGCCGCCGCCCGCCGCGGCGATCTCGTTCGGCGAGGATCCGCCCGACCGCATGGCCAGCTCCGCCCAGCGGTTGCCCGCATAGACCGGGTGCGTGTGGGCATCGATCAGCCCGGGGGTGACCAGGGCGCCGCCAAGGTTCTCGACGTGGTCGACATCGACGATGTCCTCCACCACGCCGGGCAGGCTGGCGGGCAGCTCGGAGGCCCGCCCGACCCACGCGATGCGCTCGTTGTGGGTCAGGATGGCCGCGTTGCTCCACACCTCGGACCCTGTCCAGAGGCGGCCGATGTTGGTGAGCAGGCGGACGGTCACCGCGCGGCTCTCCATCCTGCAGGCCATCCCGCACGCGGCCGTCCCGCAGGCGTGCGCTGAGCCATGCTCACATTCGTCATGCGCGGTCACCTGCCATAGCTCGTGCCTACTGGATGGGCCCCGCAGATGACCCGGTAACTCGGCCGGTAACGAGGCCTGGCTATTAGGTCCTACGAGGATGCGGCAACCAACATATCGGTTCAGTCACGGTATTGCACTACAGGGTCCCTGTACAGGTTGTATACGGAGAACTCAGGCCCGAAATCGCGGACCTTTCCCCGGGATCAACCGTCCGTATCCAATCCGGGCCGCCGCCACTGCACAGCGTGACTGCGGCCGGGACTCCCGGGGCCGCCGCAATCGCCGCCCAGCACAGGCCTCACGTCCCTAGACGCCAGTCGTAGCATGCCCGCACACGGCGCGAAGAGGCCCGGCAGGACCAGCGAACGCCTGTCCGAAATCCATCACGATACATAACGATCTGATCGCACAGCGCGACATAGATCTCCGGGGCCCCGGAGCGGATCGATGATCAACATACCGGTAAATGCGCGTGCAATCCATTGCATAAATCAGTTAAGCCTAAACGGGCGGGAGACATTTTCGGTTCATCGTACTAAAGAGTAATTTAATCCATGCCCGGCGGATGCCGGCAAAAGCCCAGCTCACCCAGGAGCCGGAACCGAGATCCCGTCGATCTCCGCGGCCCAGTCCGGCGGCAGGCGCGATCAGCTAGGAACCGAGATGCCGTCGATCTCCGCGGCGAGGTCCGGCGGCAGGCGCGCGATCAGCTCGGTGCCGTCCTGCCCGTGCCGGACGGCGAGCACCTCGCCTTCGCTGTGAGCCCGCGCCACGAGGTCGCCGCGCCCGTAGGGAACCACCGCGGTGACCTCCCGGTCGCGTTGCGGCAGAGCCGCCTCAATGGCGGCGACCAGGTCGGCCAGCCCGGCGCCAGTCCGCGCGGACACGACCACGGAGCCACGCTCCTTCAGCCGCAGCCCCTCCACCTCGATCGGGTCGGCGGCGTCGGCCTTGTTGATCACGACGAGCTCACGGACGCGCCCGGCCCCGATCTCGCCGAGCACCTCACGGACGGCCGCGATCTGCGCCTGCGGGTCGGCGTCGCTGCCGTCGACCACATGCACGATCAGGTCCGACTCCGCGACCTCCTCGAGTGTCGAGCGGAACGCCTCGACCAGCTGATGCGGCAGGTGCCTGACGAAGCCGACCGTGTCGGTGAGGGTAAACCACCGGCCGGACGGGGTCCGGGCCCGGCGCACCGCCGGGTCGAGCGTAGCGAACAGTGAGTCGTCCACCAGCACCCCGGCCCCGGTCAGCCGGTTCAGCAGGCTTGACTTCCCCGCGTTGGTGTAGCCGGCGATCGCCACCGCGGGGACCTCCCGGCGGCTGCGCTGCCGGCGCTGGACCTTCCGGCCCACCGACATCTCCGCGAGCTGACGGCGCAGCTTCGCGGTACGCGTCCTGATCCGCCGCCGGTCCGTCTCGATTTTCGTCTCACCGGGACCTCTGGTGCCGATCCCGCCGCCTCCGGCCACCCGGCCGCCCGCCTGCCGGGACAGCGACTCGCCCCAGCCGCGCAGGCGCGGCAGCAGGTATTCAAGCTGGGCCAGCTCCACCTGTGCCTTGCCTTCCTTGCTCCGGGCGTGCTGGGCGAAGATGTCCAGGATCAGCGCCGTCCGGTCGATGACCTTCACCTTCACCACGCCCTCCAGGCGGCGCAACTGGCTGGGGCTGAGCTCACCGTCGCAGATCACGGTGTCCGCGGCCAAGGAGGTCACCAGGGAGGCGATCTCGGCCGCCTTGCCTGAGCCGATGTAGGTCGCCGGGTCGGGCCGCCCGCGCCGCTGCACCAGGCCGTCGAGGACCACGGATCCGGCCGTCTCGGCCAGCCGCGACAGCTCCCGGAGTGAGTTCTCCGCGTTCGCCAGCGTCCCCTCGGTCCAGACGCCGACGAGGATCACCCGCTCCAGCCGGAGGGCACGGTACTCGACCTCGGTGACATCCTCGAGCTCCGTGGACAGCCCGGCCACCCGGCGCAGCGCCTGCCGGTCGAGCAGGTTCAGCTCGCCGGTGTCCGCCGCATGGTGGTCGCCAGTGACGGCCACGACCCGGGCGCCGGGACGCTCGTCAGCTCGTCCGGGCTCGCCCGGACGGGCTGACTCATCAGCGGGCGGAGTTCGTTCTGCAGGAAATGTCATCTCTGGCTCATCGGGATAGGTTGAGTGGACCGCGGTGCGGTGGTCGGTCAATGCTGTCATGCCTCCTGGCTGGCCTCATCTGAATAAACACTCGCAGCCCGCAGGTTGTGCCCCCGGCGTGGCCGGGAACACTTTGACCGGCGCCGCGACGCGCGGCTAGCGTCTGTTCCGCGATCTGGAAATGTGCTTCCAGAGGGTGACCCATGACCAGAAGGAGCGCGATATGACGGCCAGCGAGGGCGTGGAGATCACCGGCCCGGACGGAGATCGTTACGACGAGATCCTCACCCCCGAGGCACTGGGGCTCATCGCCTCGCTGGAACGGGAGTTCGGCCCTCGTCGCGCCGAATTGCTCGCCGCCCGCGCGGCCCGGCAGGAGGGGCTCTCGGCGGGCGGCATGCTCGATTTCCTGCCCGGCACCCAGCAGATCAGGCAGGACACCTCCTGGCGGGTGGCGCCCCCGGCGCCTGGCCTCGTCGACCGCCGCGTGGAGATCACCGGCCCGACCGAGCGGAAGATGACGATCAACGCGCTGAACTCGGGGGCGAACGTGTGGCTCGCCGACTTCGAGGACGCGAACACCCCGCTCTGGGAAAACATGATCATCGGCCAGCTCAACCTGCTGGACGCGCTGGACCGCACAATCGATTTCACGAGCGAGGAGGGCAAGTCCTACCGGCTGCGGCCGGCCGAGGAGCTGGCCACGATCGTGGTCCGGCCCCGCGGCTGGCACCTGGAGGAGAAGCACCTGCTCGTGGACGGCCAGCGGGTGTCCGGCAGCCTGTTCGACTTCGCCCTGTACTTCTGCCACTGCGCGCGGCGTCAGCTGGAGGCGGGATCCGGGCCGTACTTCTACCTGCCCAAGATCGAGAGCCATCTGGAGGCGCGGCTCTGGAACGACGCGTTCAACCTGGCCCAGGACTCGCTGGGGATCCCCCGGGGCACGATCAGGGCGACGGTGCTCATCGAGACCATTCCCGCGGCGTTCGAGATGGACGAGATCCTCTACGAGCTCCGCGACCACAGCGCCGGGCTGAACGCGGGCCGCTGGGACTACTTGTTCAGCGTGATCAAGAAATTCCGGAAGCGGGGGCACGAGTTCGTGCTCCCCGAGCGGAACTCGGTCACGATGACCGCGCCGTTCATGCGCGCCTACAGCGAGTTGCTGGTGAAGACCTGTCACCGGCGCGGTGCGCACGCCATGGGCGGCATGGCGGCGTTCATCCCGAGCAGGCGTGATGCCGAGGTCAATGCCATCGCGATGGCCAAGGTCCGCGACGACAAAACACGTGAGTCCGGGGACGGCTTCGACGGCTCCTGGGTGGCCCACCCGGACCTGGTGGCACTCTGCCGTGAGGTCTTCGACGCAGCGCTCGGCGACCGGCCGAACCAGCTCGACCGGCAGCGCGAGGACGTCAGCGTGACCGCCGCCGACCTGCTGGCGGTGGCCAAGACACCCGGCGTCACCACCGAGGCGGGACTGCGCAACAACATCAGCGTCGGGCTGCAGTACCTGGCCGCCTGGCTGGGCGGCAACGGCGCGGTGGGGATCTTCAACCTGATGGAGGACGCGGCGACGGCCGAGATTTCCCGGTCCCAGATCTGGCAGTGGCTGCACAACGACGTCACGCTGGACGACGGCCCGAAGGTGACCAGGGACCTGGCTGAGCGGATCATCAAGGAGGAACTGGCCACGATCAGGGAGAGCGCGGGCGCAGCCTTCGACGCGCCCCGCTACGACCAGGCCGTGGCCCTGTTCACCGAGGTCGCCCTGGCCGACGACTACGTGGAGTTCCTCACCCTCCCCGCCTACGAGCGGATGCCCTGAGTAGGTCCGTTCGCGGCATGACTGTGCTCATGGACTGGAGGATCTGACTGTGGCTTTCGCCAACATCGAGCAGGCCGAGTTCTGGTCGCAGCTGGCGCCGACGTGGCTGGAGCTCGAAGACGAGCTAGAAAAGGTGGGCGGGCTCCCCGGTCAATTGGCCATGGATCGCCTGAATTTGCTCGCCGGGCAGCGAGTGGTCGATCTGGGGTGCGGAGCGGGCCGGACGACGCTGGAGCTGGCATCTCGGGTCGGCCGGGACGGCGAGGTTGTCGGGGTTGACATCGCAGCCGAAATGCTCGCTCGGGGGCGCGAGCGAACAGCGCGGCTCGGCATTGGGAACATCGAGTTCCTCCACGCTGACGTACAGACGCACGATTTGGGCGAAGGCCGGTTTGACGCCGCCTACTCGCGCTTTGGCGTGATGTTCTTCACCGACCCGGCGGCCGCCTTCGCCAACATCCGCCGAGCGCTTCGGCCCGGGGGGGTGCTGTCCTTCGTCTGCTGGCAGAGCGTGCTCGACAATGAGTGGATGCTCATCCCGGGTGCGGCCGTGGCGACGGTCACCGGATCGCTGCCGCCGATGCCTGGCCCGGAAGAACCCGGCCCGATGTCCCTGGCCGATCCCGACCGGCTCCGCGCTGTGCTCGACGCGGCCGGGTTCGATTCCGTCGCGATCGCACCCCACGCCGATCAGGTCGTGATCAATGAGGACCGGATACCTGAGGTCGCCCTGACTAGCATCCAAGTCGGCGTGCTTCGCCAGGCGCTCCGGGACGTCGACGAGCAGACTCGGCAGCGAGCGCTCGTCGCTATCGAGGAAGCCCTACGCGCCCGGCTCCAGAACGGCGAGGTGCGTGCCTCCAGGGGTGTCCTTCTGGTCACTGCCAACGCCTGAGCCCCGTCAGCTCACCAGATCAGGTAGTCGGCTCCGGACGGTCATCGCCACCGTCGGAGGCCCACCCGGCCCGCCGGTGACCCCGCAGGCCCAACGCAGCACTGCTGCCTGTCATCTGACCAACGGAAACCATTCACAGACCTAAGGAATACCCCCGGCCAGGGATCACCGAATCGCACAGGGACGAATGTTTACCTCGAGGCGACCATCCATCGCATCCAGGTGCGGCCTTCTGCCAGCTTCAGCCCTTGGCGTAGTCGGCGAAGCCCTGCCAGTCAATGACGACGCAGGGCTCGGGGCCGACTGTCCACGCGTCGTGTCCTGGCGCCATGACAGCGAAGTCTCCCGGGCCGAACTCCATCTCTTCGCCGTCATCCATGACGACTTTCATCCTGCCGGAGATGAAGTAGCCCATGTGAGCGGCCTGGCAGCTCTCGGTCTGGACGATGGGCTTGACATGTTTCGACCACTGCCATCCCGGCTCGAAGGTCGCACGGCCGACTGCTCCGGAATCGAGATTCACCAGTTCGAGCTTGCCCTTGCCGTCATGAAACGGGCGGGTCTCCTCCGGGGAATCAAAGCTCTTTCGTATCAATCCAGTCATTTTCCCCCCTGGGTCATTGACGTAGGAGGAGCCTAACACGGGCCAACTGAGCACCGATCTAGTCAGCGCCCATGTCATCCTAGTCAGCGGCCATGTCATCAGCCTGGTGCAGTCATAGAGACGACGCGCCACAGCTCCCCATACCCGTATCGCACTCTGCGCCTCGACCAGGGCCGAGCTTGCGGCACCCAGCCAGGCACGGGCGGCATCGGATGACCGGCGACCGCCGGAAATGCACCGCGAGTTGGTTACCTGCACGGCGACCCGAAGTGGCAGTCTGGACAGTGATGACTCAAGGGCCGGAGGCAACACCGATGATCGAGACGCTGGTCCCCCGCATGGTGCAGATCTGCGGACCCGGCGGGGTGGTGAGCGATCCGCTGGAGCTGCGGACCTACGAGTGCGACGGCCTCACCTCGCACCGCGCCGCGCCCGCACTCGCGGTTCTCCCGCAAACCGCGGAGCAGGTCGCGGCCGTAGTGAAGGCCTGCGCCGCGGCCAAGGTCCCGTTCGTGGCCCGCGGATCGGGCACCGGCCTGTCCGGCGGCGCGCTCCCCCGCACCGACGGCGTGCTGATCGTGATGTCGAAAATGCGCCGGATCATCGCCGTCGACCCGGCCAGCCAGCGGGCGATCGTGGAACCGGGAGTCACCAATCTCGCGGTGAGCACCGCGGCGCGCCCGTTCGGCTATTTCTATGCCCCGGATCCATCGAGCCAGGTTGTCTGCTCGGTCGGCGGCAACGTGGCGGAAAACTCGGGCGGCGCGCATTGCCTGAAGCACGGCTTCACCGTGCACCACGTCACGGGCTTGGAGATCGTCACCCCGGCCGGCGAGCTGACCTGGCTGGGCGACGGCACCGGCGCGGCGCCCGGCTACGACCTGCTGGGCGCGTTCACCGGCTCCGAAGGCACCCTCGGCATCGTCACCAAGATCGTTGTGAAGCTGACCCGGATCCCGCAGGCGGTCACCACGCTGCTGGCCGCGTTCGAGACGACTGGCGCGGGTGGCGTCGCGGTCTCGGCGATCATCGGGGCCGGGATCGTGCCCGCCGCGATCGAGATGATGGACGCGCTCTCCATCGAGGCCGCCGAGGCGGCCGTGCACTGCCAGTACCCGGCCGGCGCGGGCGCCGTGCTGATCGTCGAACTGGACGGGCCCGAGGCGGACGTGCGGCGGGACAGCGCCGCGGTCCGGAAGCTCTGCGAGGAGGCGGGCTGCACCGAGATCCGGGAAGCCGCCGACCCCGCGCAGCGGGCGGTCATCTGGGCGGGCCGCAAGTCTGCGTTCGCCGCCGTGGGCCGGATCGCCGTCGCCTACATCGTCCAGGACGGCGTGGTCCCGCGCACCGCCCTGGGCCGGGTGCTCGACCGGATCGCCCAGCTCTCGGCGGCCTCCGGCATCCGGGTGGCCAACGTGTTCCACGCCGGGGACGGCAACCTGCACCCGCTCGTGCTCTATGACGACAGCTCGCCGTGGGAGTGCGAGGCCGCGGAGAAGCTGTCCGGCGCCATCTTGGACCTGTGCATCGAGCACGGCGGATCGATTACCGGGGAGCATGGCGTGGGCGTGGACAAGTCCAGGTACATGCCGAAGATGTTCAGCGCCGATGACCTGGAGACGATGCAGATGCTTCGCTGCGCGTTCGATCCGGCGGGCCTGTGCAACCCGGGCAAGGTGTTCCCGACCCCGCGGCTGTGCGGCGAGGTACCCGGCGTGCGGCGGGGCGTGCATCCGCTGGTTGCCGCCGGGCAGGCGGAGCAGTTCTGATGAGGAGCGGTCCTGATGGCGTTGCTGGTGGCCGATGACCACTGACACCATTCCCGGGGCGCTCGCCCTGGCCTGCCGCGCGGTCCGGCCTGCGTGGCCGCGGGATGCGGTCGCCGGGGTGATGCCGTCCTGGGTGGCGTCCCCGGCCAGCGTCGAGGAGGCCAGCGCGGTGCTGCAGGCCGCCGCCGACCATGACCTGGCCGTGGTGGCGAGGGGCGGCGGGACGAAGCTGGCCTGGGGCTCGCCGCCGCGCCGCTGCGACGTCGTGATCGACACGCTCCGGCTGGATCGCGTGATCGAGCACGCGGCAGGCGACCTGGTGGCCCGGGTGCAGGCCGGCGTCACCACGGCGCACCTCGCCGGGGTGCTCGGCGCGGCCGGCCAGCAACTCGCGCTGGACCTGCCCGGGACCGGCGGGATCGGCGGGGCGGGCCGCAACGGCTCGCCGACGATCGGCGGCGTGCTGGCCACCGGGACCGCCGGGCCGCGGCGGCTGCGCTACGGCACACCTCGTGACCTGGTCATCGGGATCACCGTGGTCCGCGCCGACGGAACTGTCGCACAGTCGGGGGGCAAGGTCGTCAAGAACGTCGCAGGCTATGACCTGGGCAAGCTGTTCGCCGGCAGCTACGGCACGCTCGGCCTGATCGTCGAGGCCACCTTCCGGCTGCACCCGCTGCCCGCGGCGACGGCGTTCGTCACCGACGACCTGTACGGGGCCGCGGCCGCGGCGCAGGCCGTGGCCGCCGCCGCCGGGTCGGATCTCGCGCCCTCGGCGGTGGAGATCGACCGGCCCGCACGCGGCGGCCCGGTCCGGGTCGGCGTGCTGCTCGAGGGCGATCCAGGCGGGGTAGCGGAGCGCGCCGCGGCGATGCGCGGAACGCTTGGCGCCGGCTCGGTCGCGTCGCGGACCGAGCCGGGGTGGTGGGGCGCGGCGCCGGGCGGCACCGGCCCCGGCGGCGCTGGCCCGGGCGGCACGCTGATCAGAATCGCGTTCTGGGCGACCGCGCTGCGCGGCGTGCTGGAGGCCATCGACATCGCGGCGGGCGCGGCCGGCCTTGACCCGGCCGTGGCCGGGTCGGCCGCCGCCGGGGTGCTGCACGCCAGCGTGCGCGCGGACGCGCCGCCTGGTGCGGTCGCGGCGTTCCTGGCCGGCCTGCGTGAGGCCCTGGCCCGGGCCGAACCGGGCGAGGGGCCGCCGCGGCGGGGCAGCGCGGTGGTGCTGCACGCGCCCGACGACGTGCGTGAGCTGGTCGACCTGTGGGGCCCGGTGCCCGGCCTCGACCTGATGCGCGCCGTGAAGGACCAGTTCGATCCAGGGCACCTGATGGCACCTGGCCGTTTTGCAGGGGGGATCTGATGAGGGAGCCAGCCCGCGGCAGCGCCCAGCCTGCCGCCCGGCCTGCCGCCCCATCTGCAGCACGGGCGCACCAGGCGCGGCAGGCGGGCATCCTCGACCCCTCGGGCGAGTTGCGGTCGGTGGTGGATGACTGCGTGCACTGCGGGTTCTGCCTGCCCGCCTGCCCGACCTATCAGCTCTGGGGCGAGGAGATGGACTCCCCCCGGGGGCGCATCCACCTGATCAGCCAGATGCTGGACGGCGCGCAGGTCACCGAGGCGGCGGCCAGCCACCTCGACCGCTGCCTGGGCTGCATGGCCTGCGTGCCCGCGTGCCCGTCCGGGGTCCGTTACGACCGGCTGATCGAGGCGGCCCGGACCTGGACGGAGGAGCCGCCGGCTGGGGCGTTGCCGGGCCCCGCCCGGTCCCTGCGCGAGCGCGCGGTCCGGGCCGCGATCTTCGCCACGTTCCCCTACCCCCGGCGCCTCCGGCTGCTGGCCGGCCCGCTGCGCCTGGCTCAGCGGGCGGGGCTGGACCGCTGGCTGCGTGAGTCGCGCACCGTGCGCAAGGTCGCCCCGGAGCTGGCCGCGGCTCTGCGGGTGGCGCCGCCCCGGGCGCGGGATGCGGCCCCGCCCGAGCACATTCCCGCGCAATGGCCGCGCCGCGCCGTTGTGGGCATGCTCACCGGCTGCGTGCAGCAGGTCTTCTTCCCCAGCGTCAACGCCGCCACGGCACGGGTGCTGGCCGCGGAGGGCTGCGACGTTGTCATCCCGCCGGGCCAGGGCTGCTGCGGCGCACTGTCGCTGCACACCGGGCGGGCGGCCGAGGCGGCCCGGTTCGCCAAGCGGGCCATCGCCGCGTTCGAGGACGCTCGGGTTGACGTGATCGTGGTCAACTCAGCGGGCTGCGGCTCGGCCATGAAGGAGTATGCCCAGCTGCTCAAGGATGACCGGGAAGACGGGCAGGACTGGCCACGGCGCGCGGCACGGGCCGCGGCCAAGGTCCGTGACCTCAGCGAGTTTCTCGCCGAACTCGCCGATGGCAGCGGCGGGCAGATGGCCGTTAGGCATCCGTTGCCGGTGAAAGCGGTCTATCACGAGGCGTGCCACCTCGGGCACGCACAGGGCATCCGCCGCCAGCCCAGGGAGCTGCTCCGGGCCATCCCGGGGCTGGAGCTGGCCGAGGTCTCGGACGGCGGGACGTGCTGCGGCTCGGCGGGCGTGTACAACCTGCTGCAGCCGGAGGCCGCCGGTGAGCTTGGCGAGCGGAAGGCCGCGGCCATCCGGGACACCGGGGCATCCCTGGTCATCTCGGCCAACCCCGGCTGCAGCCTGCAGATCGCCTCCGCGCTTGGTGAGCCCGCAGGCGCGGCCGTCCCGGCGGTGGCGCATATCGCGGAAGTGCTCGACGCCTCGTTCCGGGGCCTCACGGTGGAGGAACTGACTGGCGGCTGACGCCCGTTCTCGTCGGCGGCGTCATTAAGACGCCTCGGCGACGAGGACTCAGGGACCGCCCGGGTGACGCTGCGCCTGCCCGACACGCTCAAGGCGCGAATGGAGACCGCCGCATCCCGGGAAAGGGTGTCGGTCAACACCTGGCTTATCCGCGCGGTCAGCCGGGCCGTCGATAGTTCCGCCGGTTCCACCCCGCCGCCGTCCCGGCGGGGGCCCGGCCAGCGGATCACCGGCTTCGCCCGCAGCTGACGTGCCTGTCCGAGCAGGGCGTCTCGATAGGAAGGGGACCAAACCATGGCTTCCTGGGAATTCCCCACCGACGGGCCGATCGACCTGGAGGTCCGGCTCCCGGCGGGAAACATCACCATCATCGCCGAGCCAACCCCGACCGCCACGGTCACCTTGCTCCCCCAGCGCCCGGGCAGCAAGCGCGATGAGGAGGCCGCCGATCGGGCCCGGGTCGACTTCCGCAACGGCAGGCTGTTCGTGATCGCGCCCGAACGCCCCTGGCTGCGCGGCAGTGCCGCCCTCGAACTCACGGTTCTCGTGCCCAGCGAATCGGCCTGTACGGTGGTGACCGCCTCGGCGGACATCCGTTGCACCGGCCGTCTGGGCGGCCTTAAGGCGCGCACCGCCAGCGGCGATCTCGACGTCGATGTGATCAACGGGCCGGTCGTGGTCAGCACGGCATCCGGCGCTGTGCGGCTCCGCGATGCCGCCGGGCCACTGCGCGTCCATTCAGCCTCAGGCGAGGTTGCGGCCGAACGCGCGGGCGACGAGGCAACGGTCCAGACGGCCAGCGGTCACGTGCGGATCGAGAATGCGTGCGCGTCGGTACGGGCCAGGACCGCGAGCGGTGATGTGCGGATCGGTGCGATCAGCACTGGCCGCGGTGAGATCGCCACGGTATCCGGCGACATCGGGGTCGGGATACCCGCCGGCGTTGGCGTCTATCTCGACCTGTCCGCCGTCAGCGGCCAGGTCCGCAGCGAACTCGAGCCGTCCGAGGCCGGCGGCGACGCCGACCTGACCTTGCAGTGCCGCACTGTCACCGGCGACGTGCTGGTATCCCGCACCGCCGCAACCCGACCCGGATGAGCTAGGCACCAGATGCCCCGACGCCGTAAGGAGCACAGCCATGCACCCGCACCCCTACCTGGCCTCGTGCCTGGCCCGCCAGCACGCCAAGGAACTGCGCGAACTGGCGGAGCGTACTAGGCGGCGGCCGTCGAGTACGGCCCGGCACCGCCACGGCCGGGCGCTCAGGCAGCGCACCGGATGGGCACTGGTCACCATCGGCCTGCGGCTGGCCCACGCCAGCGACCGCTGAGCGGGATGGGCAGCGGCCACCTCTCTTGAGGAACCGCAAGAACTCCTGGTGGCGGTGCCGCGAATAGCTCTGATCAACGAACATCGCCTGGTCGCGTGACGTGGACGAGTTTTCGGCACCCGCATGTCCCTTCGTCCTTGCGAGCGCCTCGACTGGCCCGCGACCCAGAGCGCCTGGGCTGACTCCGCTGAATGGCTAGCAACTACACGAGCACCCGAACCACAATCGCTGTTACTTTAGGTAATCATCTGAAAGCGCTCTGTAGTCAGATTTCGTGACCTGAAGACGGGTGAGTTCAAAGGGGCAGGTCTACTAGTTGTGTCCACTGAGGGCAATGTATCTTTGAGCGTTGACCGGAAAGAGGCCCCCAATGGAGATCTTGCTATCGGCAACGCAGGCCAGTCAGAAGGCCACTCTTGACTCCTTGCGCGCATGGCTGGCGGACGATCCCGTACTTACCGGAAAGATAGGTATATCTTGCCCAGGTGCGGACCGCCCAGATGCCATGGGGACAGCCATCGATGTCCTGGTGGCCGCAGCCGGCGGCGGAGGAGCCGTGACCGTCCTTATACAGTCCATCAAGTCGTGGATTGATCAATACATGGCTCAACGCGGCGTGATGATCCACATCGAGGCTGAAGCACCCGACGGAACAAAGGTAACGATAGACGCCAAGAACGCCGATAACGCCGATAACGCCGATAACGCCGATCATATTCTCCGCGACGCTTTGGAACGCGGCAGAGGTTCCGAGGGCTAGAGTGGTGCGGTTCCCCGAGCGCGAGAAATCCAGGGCCGTCCTCATCGGTACGGCCAAATATGACAGACTCAATGCCATCCCCGCTGTTTCAAACAATCTCCGTGCGTTTCGAACTCTGCTCACAAAAGCTGAAGCCGGAGGTTTTCACGATAAGCATTGTCACACCATCGAAGGACCCCAGGAACCGTCTTGGCTGGAATCTCACGTGAAAGAGGTTGCTGAGCAAGCGCAGGATGTCCTGCTAGTCTACTTGTCGGGCCACAGTTTCATCGACGTGAACACTCGAAAGCTGCACATCGCACTTGAGCACACTGATCCCGAGCGCCTGCATTGGTCTGCTTTCCCGCTGGAGATGTTGACCCAGTCGATCAGGATCAGCCCAGCGGTCATCAAGGTATTCATCTTCGAGTCCTGTTATTCCGGGCGGGCCATAGCCGAGATGGCGATGGCTGACCTGGCTCCGCTCGTGCGTGACCAGGCCGAGATCACCGGGACTTACACGCTGACCTCCTCGGCGACGCACGAGATCTCGTTGGCCCCTCAAGGTGCCGAGCACACCGTCTTCACTGGGGCACTGCTCGATGTCCTACGAGATGCGACAGTCGGCGGTGCGGCGGGCATCACCATGGCTGACCTCTTTCCGGTTCTCCGGAGGAGGCTGCGGAGCGCGGGATACCCAGAGCCGCAGCAGTCCGTGCAGTCCACCGCGGCCGAGTTGGCCCTCGTGGGACGCGCGCCCGCCGGTGACGGCGTGAGTAATACCCGCCTCATCCTCGCGGCCCCACTGCTGCACCCTACGGCCCCGGCGCCCGAGGGTCGGGTGTCCGGCGCGAGCAAAGCGGATCGTACCGCCGTTCGTGATGCAGCGGTCGTTCGTATGCCACCAGGCGGCGAAGCTTTGCGAACGGACCATTCGGTAGGCGCGAGCGAATTGGATCAGCTGCTGCGTGATTGCTCGAGCGCGGCCGAGGACGCAGACCTGGCGGGGCAGCAGGGTGAGGCGCCGGCGAAGGTCGTCGCGTCCCTTGGGCGGACACTTACCGACATGCTCCGGATCGCAAAGCCCGAAGATGCGCATGTGCTGGGCGTCCGGGACATCCGGGCCTACTGGCTGGGCTGTTCGGGTCGTCTCCAGGAGGCGGTGCAGGAGTTCGAGCACTTGGTGCGAGCACGGGAGCAGATTCACGGCGCCGAGCACCCTGTGGTCTTGGCCACCCGTCACAACTTGGCATATATGACCGGCTGGGCCGGCAACGTGTCGGCCGCGGTCGACCAATTCACCTCGTTGGTGGCAGACCGAGAGCGGGTCCTCGGCGTGCGGCACGTGAGTTCCCGGTTTAGCCGCGATGCGCTCGGTCATTGGAAGGGCTGCGCAGGCGACGCGCGCGGCGCGGTGGACATCTACAGGGACCTTTGGGACGACTGGGGTTGGGATCATGGTCCCGTGCATCATGAAACGCTCGGCGCACTGGCGAAACTCGCGTACTGGCGGGGGGAGGCAGGCGACTCGCAAGGCGCTCTCTCTGCGTACGACGAGCTTGTGGACGGTTGGATTAGTGCGCAGGGCCCCGACAGCCCGGACGCCGCGAAATACGCCAGAGACCGTGACTACTGGGCTCAGAGGGTGGAACATGAGGATTAGCGACGAGTTTCCGCGCGGGCGGGAGCGCTGACTGTGAGCGGCTCAGAAAGGTCACAATGACCGACGAGTTGACGGCTTTGTGCGGCACCGCCGCACACGCTCTAGTTTCGGCGGCCTCGTCGGCCAGCCTATGGGCCGAAGTGGAGCCCTGGATCAGCGCTGAACAACAGGATGAGCCGCGTTCGGCAGGACTCATCCAGTTCCAGGACGAGCTCACCTGGACTGTCAAGGTGCTAGGAGAGGCTACAGGATGCCTTAACCACCGCGCCAAGTCGTACCTCGTCCAGCGGTGGGAGGACCAACTGCTGCAGCTTCTCACGGCAACACCAGAGATTGCGGAGGATCTGCGCGGAATCGTCGCTGTAGTTCAACAGGGTACCCACAAGTCGCCCTTAACACATCGCACCGACGACTTCGTCCTGACAAAGCGCCGGTCGCCGGACGGTATTCTTCAGATCGGCGTCGGAAGGGTATCAGATCGTACTGCCTCCGCACGCTACGGCGAGGAGCAGCCTAGCCCTGTTGACCGTTCGGTTGCACCAGCCAATGTGCTGTCTTCCAACATGTACATGGAGTTTGCTGGAGATAGAACAGAAGCGCTACAAGGACAGGCGACGCTTGGCCTGCGGCCCATAATATGGCAGCCGTCGGCTTTGGCTGGGCTGGTAGAACCACCAATCGAGTTGCTTCCTGCCAAACTCTACGGTCGGCTTGAACTCCTCGGGAACCTCGATCGGCTGCTATCGCAGCCCGACCGGAAGCTGCACGTGCTTGCAGGCGAGCCAGGAGTTGGCAAAAGAGTATTGGCGTTGACACTAGCCGAGCGCGCCCGAAAACGTGGGATAAGAGTCTGGTGGGTGCATGGTGCCGCGGAGTCGATCGAACTCTGCATGATCGCAGTGGCCATCCAGCTTGGTGCAGGTACAGCAGAACTAAGGGCGGCGCGTGCGGGCCGGCGGAACCTCGCAGACTTGGTTTGGTCTCATCTCGAACGAGCTGTCGTTCCGTGGATGTTGGTCTTCGACGAAGTAGACGCTCACTGCGACTCACGAAGAAGCCAGTCGCCTCCACTGGACCAGAGTGACTGGGTCAGGCCAAGCAACGCTGGGCTTGTCTTCATGATCAGCCGTCATGTCAATGCCGCGCTAAATGACCGGCATCGAGCGGTTCATCCCGTAGACCCATTAGGCCCGGACGACGCTATGCGTCTCCTTCGGTCTCGCGCGGCTAACGGCGGTGGCGACGAAAAGGCCACGCAGCTAACTCAGTATCTTGAAAACAATCCTCTGACAGTTGAGCTAACGGCCAAGTATCTCAGCTCGGGAATATCGTCCACCCGCTCCTTCGCTGAATACCTGGGTGAGCTTCGGAATACGGCACGAGAATCTCAGGTCGGCGGCGAAACTCAGCACAGAGGCCAGCTCGCCAGCATTATTCGCCTGATCTTCAGCCGTCTAGATCATGATGGCATGACCGAAGTATCTGCCCTACTGATTCTTATTTCGCATTTCGCTCCGGGGATTCCAGTACCTTGTTCAATGCTCGATGTCGGTCCGCTGGTCGAGTATGGCGTGCTACCTGCCGTGCCACGCCGGGAAAACAGTAAGAGGATTCACCGGGCGATACGGATACTGCGCTCTTCGGGTCTCGTAAGTGTGCGGCCGCGCCCCAATAGCTGCACCGACTTTGGCGGCGCTGCATCGATCCGCGTCCATCCGCTGATTGCCGCTGCCTGCCTTGACGTGCTGGAGGACAGATCGGCGGCAGTCGCCGACGTAGCCAGGCTCAGTGCGGCGGTCGTGCTGCACAGGGCAGTCCAGGAACAACTGGGATCTGGCGACTTCGACTGGGGCGAGTGGTTCCTGCTCTCTTCTCACGTCAAGGCACTCATTGTCAGCCTGCCACGCCACAGCCCAGTTGCGGCTATCGAAGAGGCGGTCACGGCAGCACGGCAGACGGTCGAGCGCCTGGCGAGGACCGGAGCGCACAAGTCGGCCGAGAAACTCGGGCGCGATGCATTGTCTCTTGCGTCGAACCTACCTGCGGAAAATTCCGCACTGCTGCAGATGTCAGTTTCCTTCGCGAGGATACTCATCGTCCGTGGCGGCCTTGGGGAGGCACAAGAACTGTTGCAGCGCGTACTTGAGGTCCGCCAGCGAAGCTGCGGTCTTGATTACCCGGCCACTCTCGACACGCTCGAGTTGATCGCGTTGCTGTTGCACAGCCAGGGGGAACTGAGCCAGGCGAAACAGATGCTGTCGCAGGTAATCCATGGCCGCGAACGTCGGCCCGGAGGCGAGGCATCTGACGGGATGCGGACACTGTCGAGTCTGGCGCGGATTTTGCGCGAGCAAGGCAGACTCGCTGAGACGGAGCGCATTGCTAGGCAGGTATTGGCAACTCGACAGCGCCTGCACGGAGCCGATGCTCCAGACAGCCTAGACGCCGAGGTCGATTACTCTGTGGCGCTAAGAGACCTGGGGCGGCTGCACGAGGCCGAGGCAATGCAGCGGACCGTGCTGGAGGCTCGTGAGCGAGTCCTTGGGAAAGACCACCCTGACACCATAGGCAGCTGGGCTGCACTTGCCGAGACGCTGAGAGATTTGGGGCGGCTGCACGAGGCCGAGGCAATGCAGCGGACCGTACTGGAGGCTCGTGAGCGAGTCCTTGGAAGTGACCACCCTGAGACTCTCAATTCAAGTCTGGGGCTCGCCGTCATCTTGCGGGACACTGGAAGGCTGGAGGAGTCGGAGGATCTGCTACGAAGGCTCATCGATTTTTATGAGCAGATAGGCCGGAGTAGTTCGATTCTCTTGAGTGCCCGGCACAACTTGGCCATTGTTTTGCATGATAGAGGTCATTTGGATGACGCGGAGCTTATATTTCGCGGAGTGTTGGGCGAGCGTCAATGGTCGTTCGGACCCAACCATCCGGAGACCTTGCGAACGCTATCTAGTCTCGGCTCTTTGCTTCACATCCAAGGATCGCTCACGGAGGCAGAGCACATGCTGCGCGAGGTAGAGGCGGCTTACTGTGATATGCTCGGCGAAAGGCATCCACGGACGCTCACCGCTAGAAATAACCTTGCAAACGCACTATTCGATTCTAGGTCCAGTGTCGATGCGGAAGAGATCTATAGAACGGTTCTCGCCACACAGCTCGAAGCCCTAGGACCGTCACATCCGGAGACTCTGACGACATGCCAGAACCTTGCGGCGGCACTGTCGAGTGGGGGCTCTCACGAAGCCGCAAGACAGGTGCTGTCCGACGTGATCGCAGAGTATGAGAACATGTTCAAGCCAGATCATCCAAGTCTACTCCGTGCGCGTTATATGCTGGCGGCCGTCCAAGAGCGTCAGGGCTATCTCGACGGGGCGCTACATTCGTACGTCGATGTTCTGCACCTGCAAACAGCAGCGCTCGGCACGGCCCATCCGGACACACTCTCAACTCGGCTCAGCGTGTCGAATGTGCTCTTGAAACTACGATACAGCTCGGAATCTAGGGCTGAATACGAGCGGGCTATTCTGCTCGCTGCCCGTGCTACCTTCCCGCCTGTGAGGCGGTAGCCCGTTACCCTCAGTTGGCGATCTAGGTTGCGGGCGGTGGACGGTGCGGGTGGGGCACCTTAGAAAAGATCGCGTCATCGCGACTAGTGAGTTGGCAACATCAACCTGGCCAGTTGGCGATTGACATCAAGCGTATGACGTCGTTCGCTTTAGGGGGCGGAGTTGGCTCACGTAGAGGGGAATCGACTCATGGATCAGCTTCCTAGAGGTCTGTTACCTGTAGCCCGTTTCTGTCAGCAATGCTCGTGTGGCTGCCCAGAGTTGTTAGTGGACGCCCGTGCGCCGCTTGCTCAACGTATCGTCATAACGGATGACTTCGGGCATTTCGTGCAAATGAGCCTGGCGCAATTGTGGGATATGGTCGGCCAGGCTCAGAGCGGGTCGCTCGCGCAGGCGGTCGAGCGAGCCTTCTAGGTGAAGCTTGGCGCAGGTTCGCGGTCAGCGCGTGGGCACCGGCTTGGTCGGAGCGGTCACCCTTGCTCTACGACTTGTCCGCCCAGACGAACATGGTCGGCTCGATCCTAAACACCAACGAGAGCGCGGCCGCGCGCCGGCAGTCCCCCGTTGGTGAGCACCTGCTATGCCCTCGTTTCCAGACACCAAGCACCGATCTCCGCGCGGCCGGTCTCGCGGGCCAGCTGCGCCGCCGTGCGCAGGTGGGCGGACGCTGCAGGGAAGCGGC
>WNFG01000970.1_pt1 | contig 54434 bp, 44 predicted proteins | sample 5400431 | NCBI WGS metagenome assembly WNFG01 (sample SAMN13153346, study PRJNA577476) | soil metagenome | isolation source: 120 cm saprolite under Douglas fir tree site 2 hole 3 replicate 2 | place: USA:California | collected 2015-04-18
CCGGAATCCAGTTCGTAACCGATGAGAAGGGCCGCAGGACGGCGGTGCTGATCGACCTCAAAAAGCACCGTGCCATTTGGGAGGACTTCTGGGATGGCCTGGTTTCCGAGTCGCGGCGCAAGCAAAAGGGCATTCCCTATGAGGAATACCGGGCCAAGCGCCTGAAGCACAATGGCCGGCGTGGCTAAATACTCGCTCGAAATAAAGCCCGCTGCCGGGAAGGAACTGGACGCGCTGGACAATGCGCTGTTCGCCCGGATCGACCGCAAGATTCTCGTGCTTGCCGAAAATCCCCGCCCGCCGGGATGCAAGAAACTCAGAGGATACAAAGACCAATGGCGCATCCGCGTGGGCGACTGGCGTGTCGTATACATCATTGACGATGCCGCCAAGCGCGTCAGCATTACCCGCGTCGCTCACCGCAGAGAGGTCTACGACTAGGGAGACGGAACGCGGCATTGAGGCACTGTACGTCGAATACCGGGAGCGGGGCGGCAAGGTGCATCCCAACGCTCCGTTGCAAACCAAGCCTTGGGGGACGAAGGAATTCGGGGCGATTGACCCCAACGGTGTGTGCGTGACGTTTCAGGAGTGAAGAGAATGAGAAAGAGGGCATGGAGCTCCGGGATTGGGGGCATTCATAGTGTGATTACTGAATGAATTCACCTGTCTCTGCGTTGATGGCGACGTGGAGCTTCGCGCTCGAAAAGTCAGTCCCTTTAATGTCATAAAAGACAAGCCAGATCAATTGACCAACTTTCTTGTCCAACATCATCGCATAGCGAATTTCTATCTCTGGATTCCTCTCTAGGAGTGGTTTCCCACCGTGTTCTTTCGCCACCCGAAAGGCCGTATCGCTGTCTGCCTTAATTCTTGTGACCTCGACGGGAAGCTGTCTGTCTATCGGTTCGTATGCGGTTACTTCGCTCTGCGTCACGCTGCCTCTCAACCAATCAAAGCCAGTGGTTTGCTTGCGGGAAGGCAAGACGACGACAGACCGCCATTCATCGCAAGCTCCTTCGTGCGGCGCTTTCTTGCAGATACCTGAATACAATCGAATGACTTCCGCATCGGGAGACCACTGCTTCGCACTTTGCATGATGCTCTGCAAAGCTTCTCGCCCCGTGATCCAATCGACCGATCCTTTTCCAGGCACCTGGGTTGATTTCCCGCTGCAACCGACGCTCAAAAGCATGCCTATCCAGACCAGTTGCTTCAAATAGTTCCGCACTCCCGCATCGTAATCGAGTATCACGGATTTTATCCATTCCGTCAGCGCCATAGCCTGCATCACCAGCCTCGCTCGAATCTTGACTTCAGTTGCTGGGAAGACGACTGAACAAGAAATGCTTACAACTTGCGAACCGCATCAGTGTACTCTTCAAGGTCAGCAGCTTACGCTTAGAGTTGCTGTAAATCCAGACCTCGTCGCAATCAAGCGATTGCACTCACGACACCTCGTCCAGCACCGTTATCCCTTGCTCTCCTGCAGCTTCATAAGTACATAGTAAGCCCCAAACGAAACTGCAAATCCCACAAACCACGAATAGGCATATAAAATCCGCAGCGGAGAAACCACCAATCCCACCAGCGCCGTGCCCGCTCCCAAAGCCAGAGCCAACACTGCCAGCCAGTTGAAGCCGCGCGAATATTCGTAAATACCGCCGCGCAAGTAGAGATCGTCGACCACCAACACGCGCCTGCGAATCACAAAATAGTCGCAGATCATGATGCCCGCCACCGGGCCGAGGAACGCGGCGTAGCCGCCGAGCCATTTGAAGATGAAGGTGCCGTAATCGGCCAATAGTTTCCACGGCATGAACGCGATTCCCATGAAGCAGGTGATTACGCCACCGGTGCGGAAATTGATTTTTCGCGGCCACAGGTTGGAAAAATCATTGGCTGGCGAAACGACGTTGGCTCCAATATTCACGTTCAACGTCGCCAGCAGAATCGCGAACAGAGAAATCGCCACCTCCACGCGCGAATGAAAGCGGCTGAGTAATTTCACCGGATCCCAGATCGCGGTTCCGTAAATCACGACCGTCGCCGACGTCACCAGGATTCCAATCAGCGAATAGAGCGTCATGGTGGTCGGCAGGGCGAGCGCTTGTCCGATCACCTGTTGCCGCTGGCTTTTCGCAAACCGCGTGAAGTCTGGGATGTTTAACGACACCGTGGCCCAGAAACCGACCGTGCCGTTCAGCGCGGGGATGAGGAACTTCAGAAAGTCCGAGAAGCTCACGAAGCGCGACGGGGCCGAGAGCATCGGGCCAAATCCGCCGGCCGACTTGTAGGCCCACCCGAGCAGCAACAGGCCCACGGCCAAGAGAATCGGCGCGCTGATTCCCTGCAGAAATCGGATGTACTCGATTCCCCTGACAACGACGACCAGATTGATGAGCCAGAACCAAAGGAAGCAGATCGCAGTGCCGTGGCCGACTTGCGCCCAGCGCGGTGCCAGCGTTGTGATCAGAGTGTTGATGGCTTCGCCGCCGATCCAGGTTTGGATGCCGAACCATCCGCAGGCAACCAGGGCGCGCAAGACTGCGGCAAAGTTCGCGCCCAGCACTCCGAAGGAGGCGCGCGCCAGCACCGGGAATGGAATTCCGTAGCGCGCTCCAGGATGCGAGTTCAACAGCATCGGGATGAGGACAATCGTGTTGCCGAGGAATACCGTGGCGACCGCCTGTTTCCAGTTCATTCCTCCCTGGATCAGGCTGGCGGCCAGCATGTAAGTCAGAATATTGACCGACATCGATACCCAGAGCGCGGCAAAGCTGTAGGTGCCCCAGGTGCGCCGGACGCTGGATGTGGGCGCGAGGTCGGCGTTGTACAGCGGACTGGATTCGATTCGAGAAGATGTGGACATGGAGTGGTGAAACTGTCAGCTTTCAGTAAACCCAACTTTGTCATCCTGAGCGAAGCGAAGGACCTGCTATCTCGTGCACCGACAAAAAGCAGGTCCTTCGCTTCGCTCAGGATGACAAGTTAATAAATGGGTCGCCAATTTTCTCGCACACGCTTAATCCGCGGCCGCCGTCTGCCCCGTCTGCGTTGTCAGCGCGCCGTACGTCTCCGGACGCCGGTCGCGATAAAACTGCCAGACCTTTCTCACTTCCTGGATCATGTCGAGATCGAGATCGGCGACCAGCACTTCATCTTTATTGCGGCTGGCTTGGGCGAAGATCTTGCCGCGCGGATTGCAGAAGTAACTCTTGCCGTAAAACTCGCCAATATTCCACGGCTTTTCCCGACCAACACGATTGATCGCACCTACGAAGTATCCGTTGGCTGCGGCGTGTGCGGGCTGCTCGAGTTCCCACAAATATTCCGAGAGTCCCGCTACCGTGGCGGAGGGATTGAAAACAATCTCCGCGCCGTTCAGTCCGAGGACGCGCGCGCCTTCGGGAAAATGGCGGTCATAGCAGATGTACACTCCGACGCGCGCATATTTCGTCTCAAAGACGGGATAACCCTGATCGCCCGGGGTGAAATAAAATTTTTCCCAGAATCCGGGATGCACGTGGGGGATGTGGTGCTTGCGGTACTTGCCCAGATATTTGCCGTCGGCATCAATGACCGCGGCGGTATTGAAGTATAAGCCCGGCATCTGCTCCTCATACACCGGAACCACGATCACCATGCTGTGTTTGGCCGCGATTTTCTGCATTAACTGGGTCGTTGGTCCATCGGGAACGCGCTCGGTAAGGTCGTACCAGCGAATGTCCTGCTCGGCGCAGAAATAAGGACCGTAGAAAAGTTCCTGGAGGCAGAGTATCTTAACTTTCTTTTTCGCAGCCTGCTCGATCAGCTTCAGGTGCTTGTCGATCATGGCCTTCTTGATCTCTGGCAGCGGGCGGTTAGTACCAAGCGCGTTGCTTGCCTGAATGAGACCGCAGCGCACGATTCGGGACATGGGACACCTCCGAGAGAGGCCAATATACCAGACCTTCGGCGCGCAACAATCGCGCCATGTACATCAGGTGTTCAAGTTCATTGACCACCAGGGACACGAAAATACACGGAGGCGTGAATCCCCAGGTATTTCCTTCGTGCTACTTCGTGTCCTTTGTGGTTCAGGGTTTTCTTGAATTTACCGCAGCGCCGAAAACAGCGCTTCCTTCCAGCGCCGGTTGTCGATGGTCCAGCAAACTTTGGCTCTGCGTTTCTTTTCGAGGAGCGGTGCCCAGACCGCCTGATTCCTTTCGTCGGCGGCCACGTTCAGTCGATCGACCACAGTCATGCCTCGCGTTAATTCGCTCTGGGTCTCGACGTCGACATAGTGCTCGCTCCAATTTGTTCCGATACTCGGATCAAGCGCAATCGCCATAGCCACCGGATCCGGCAGCGCAATCCCGTCTTCACGGGTTTGTACTTTGTAGGCGTGGCGCGCGTGACTGTTGCACTCGATGGCAAACTTCGCGAGTGGATTGTTGAATCCGAGTATGCGCGCGATATCGTCCTCACGAACCACGGCGTCTCCGCGACAAAGGTGCCATCCCACAAGTTCGACCGGCAACCCGCTGTGCATGACGATTCGCGCGGCCTCGGGATCGACCCAGATGTTGTATTCGGCGGACGGCGTCACGTTGCCTTCGCAGCACGGTGCGCCGCCCATGACCACGCAGCGTCCAACCTTCGCGACAATCTCCGGCTTTTTCGCCAGCGCCAGCGCCAGATTGGTGAGCGGCGCCAGAGTCACGATGACGATTCCGGGATTCGCCTCGACCGTTTCGATGATGGCGTCAACCGCGTGCACTCCTTCCGCAGATTGATGAGGAGAGGGATAGTTATGATCTCCCAGCCCATCGCGGCCGTGAAACCAGGTCGCGTTCTGATAGGTGCGCAGAAGCGGTTTGTCGGCTCCAGTGTAGACCGGCACATTCGCCCCGCAGAGTTCGACCGTATAGAGAGCATTGCGCGTCGACTGCAGAACAGGGACATTGCCGGCGACAGTCGTGATCGCCACCACGCGAACGTCCGGCGCGCGCAAGGCCATGATAAGCGCGACCGCATCATCGGAAGCTGTGTCAGTATCGATCAGGAAGGCGCGCGGCACGGGGCTAGGATAGCAAAACGTTGGCTCGGGAGCCCATCGCACAAACGTCGCGATGAACTCAGCGGGCAGTGAGGAATAGGAGTAAGTGATTGAAAGAATGGAGCCGACGAGCGGACTTGAACCGCTGACCTGCCGATTACGAATCGGCTGCTCTACCAACTGAGCTACGTCGGCCTTGTATAGTGTTTATGCGGCCTTCAGTGCTTCTTGGCCTTCCTGCTGCGCCCCATTTGCGCCCAAAGCCAGCCTGATTGCCCAGGCTGATACCGCCCTTTCCAGCTTGCGCATGGCGGGCGCGGCCTTGATTCTTGGATTTTACCAGAATGTAATGTTTGCGCGTTGTGGCGGAGATCCTGCAAGTCGCATCACACGGTCGTGAATGCCGTTCGTAACATGCCTGCCGAAAGGCAAACTTCTGGTGGTAAGCTGCTCCGGCCATGAATTTACTTTGGCTTTTCCTCGCACTCACGTTAGCGGGATTCGTATTCTCAAAAGTTGAGCCACTGCTGGCCTTGCCGGTCTATGGTGCAAACGCTTTAGCACTGAAAGTAGGAAAGCCCCTCTTCTACATAGTTGCTGCGGTCGGTTTGCTGTGGCAAACCTATGTCCTCCTCAGTTGGAGCCTGATTGCGTTGGTTATCACTGGCCTGTTTGTTGCTCGCTCCGGCGTAATTCATCAGTGGCCGTATTACATCCTCGGCTTCGTCGAATGCCTCGCGACGCCTGTGTACATGGCTTCTTTCAACTACGCGGAATCCCACACGCCACCCGATACGGGCCAAGACTGGAAAACCTTTGCTATCATTGCGCTCGTGGGCGGCGGATTCATCGCGTTCGCATTCCTGCCTTCGTTGGCGCTCCCTTGGCTTTGGTTCTTGCGGTTCCTATAATCCCGCTAGGGCCTCGGGGATTCAGCCGGATCAGTACCATTTCGGGATTATGGCCCGGCAATCCACAGCAGCGCGCAATTCACAAGGTCTCTTGGCCGCATACTGGTTGCTCGGAGGTAACAAACAAATGAACGCCAACCCGATTCAGATAGACCCAACCATTCAGTATCCGGCACAGTGGACGCCGATGGAGTACGACTGTAAATGCGGGACTAAGTGTCGCGTGGATGTTGAATTCATTGCCGGGCCGTTTTCAGCACAGGCGTATCAGCACACGTGCGGCATGGACGAGGAACATCAAATGCCGGGACCAATCATTACAAGCTGGGAAGAACGTGACGGCGCTTGGATTCTTACAGGAAAGTACAGATAGGAAGTGAAAGTGCGCGCCGGTGGCGCGCTGAGATAGGATTTCGGGCTATGGACGAAATCGGTAAAGCTTACGCATTGCTGGGAAGCGTAAAGAGACCGTCATGCGTGCAAAACCAGGAGCCGAGTTCGCCAAGATCAAAACTTACATTGCGAATCGATGCCGAGGGTGAAATTCTACGCCGCGCGCTCCGCGAGCAGCATTTCGTATTCCTGTTGCGACTGGCCTGGTAAGAGGACCCACATCGTATAGACGCCGACGGCCGTTCCGAATGGAATGTTGAAGAGCGAGATGAAAGCCAAGACCAGCGCCATGACGCGAGCCCAGGGTTCGCGATGCAACAGGCCCCATCCGGTGATGAATCCGCAGGCGGCCTTGGCCAAAATTAGAATTCCAACCACGCTCAGCAGCGGACGCAGGAAGCCGGTCGGAGCCTCCGGAGGCGCGCCCATCTCGTGCAGGTGAGCGAAGAGAGTGTTGGCCAGGATGTAGAGAACCACACCCCCCACGGCATTGAATGCGGAAATTGCCAGCCAGATGATGCCGAGCAGATGAACGTGCTCTTGCACGCGGCCGCGGTGCGGCTGCATCGCAGTTACAGAGCCGACAATCTGCTTGCCGCATTTGCTGCAAAATGTCTGGCCGGGTTGCACAGCTGCACCGCATCCGTCGCAAAACATGTTTCTTTCTCCCTCTCGCGTACCGGCTTTAATCCGACTGTCTTGGGTAACAACCGCAACAACATATCGTCTGACACATGATACGTGCCCGCGGCGTCAGAGTTCCCTTAAAGCAGCGGACGTTCTTGATCGTCCGGGCTTGATCGTCCGGGCTTGATCGTCTAGGTTGATCGTGGGTGGATCGATCATTTATCGATCATCTCAGGATCGATTATCTGATTGGGAGCAAACAAAAAGGCCACCCGGCAACGTGGGCGGCCTTCTCTTTACAAGGGAGAATAGTTCCAACGGAGGCGAAAATCCCGTCAAAACTTTCCTGCAAAAGAATATGAGCCGAAAAACCGGAGTGTCAAGCAATTTTTGGGAAATAAATGCCTTTGTTTTCAATCATTTACACAACCAATCAATATCGGAGGTAAGTGTACCAATTTGAGACGAAATGGCGGCTTCGGGTTCGTAAGCCGATATTTCTAAGGTAGTTAACTGGGATTCGAGGAGGGTTTGCCCTGGTCAACGGGGCTGGCCAAATTGGCAGGAACCGCCCCGCCGACGGTCTCGGCGAGATGCAGAGAGATGAACTCCATCTGCTCCGGGCGGTCGAAAAGCTTGTCAGGAAAAAGGCGCTTCATCAGAATGCGGAACCCTCCGAAGGCAACGCCCGCAACGATTGCCATTGCGCCCAGAATGAAGCATAAGAGAATGATGTTCACCAGCAGAGAACCAATGCTGTTGTTCTTGTCGAAATAAGTGTTCTCGTTCCAGGTGACGTTGGCTTCGTAATTCACCTGCCCAAGAAGAGATTTCGCGTCGCTCCCGGAAACCTGTCCGGAGGCAATGGCGATGATTGGACCCGTACGCTTGGCGAAAAACTGACCTGCGTTGTCGATGGTAGCGATCCCCGCCTGCGCTCCGCTGCCGTGATGCGCGGCATCGATACGGCGCAAATGCTCCCCCGCAAGCTGCGGCGTGGGATAGTAAATCAACATCAGGCTGAGTTCCCCGTCCGAAGTTTTGTAACGGCCCAGCGTCACCTCGGGACTGGCACTGAAATCGACCAGTTGTTCGGAAATCGGCGCCGCCAATGCGGCCAACGCCGCTGGACCCAGCGCATACTTTTGGGTATTCGCGATATAGCCGTGGTGCGGCATGAAGGCAAGCACGGGAGGAAGGTTGCCGGCGTTCCCGCTCGGACGGGGCAGAATTCCGGCCAGTTCGCGCAGTTCGCCTCCCGACATGGGAGACTCTTTGCTGAATAACGCATCAACTAGCACATGGCCGCGGTAGAACAGCACACGCTGACCGAGCGAGGCGCCCTGATCGCCGATCTGTTCTGCCGTCATATCCGGCTGCAGGTAGAAGGTGTACGCGCCGAATGCGCCGCTGGCGTCGGCAAAGCGAGCCGCGCGAATCTTGAGCGTACGGCCATCTTCGCGTGTGTATGTGGACGAAGCGAAGTCCGCGAAACCGTACTCCTTCAGAACAGCTGCGTTTGTGGGATCTGCTGCCGCCGGGTCGTGGCTGGTTTGAGCAGGAGCCTGCGTCTGCCACCCCGCAAATTGCGGGGGAAGGATGGGTGGAGGGGCCAGGGCGGGCCCATCGGCGGCGAAAGCAATTCTGCCTACGAAAACAACGACGACAAAAAGGCGAATTGAACGTAAAAAGCTCATGGATCAGCCGCGGCGGCACACAGCCCGCTTCGTTAATTAGACCACAGAGGAAGCGGAAAAGTTTCAGCGAGCAGGCACAATTCCAGGAGTTGTGCAGGGGGGCAAACGTCTCAGCCATCATAGTTACCTTCGGGCCACACTGATCCCCGTCGGAGCCATTCCCCATCTCAAAGCCTTGGGGCACACTGGAATTGAGTTCCTCATGCAGTCGAACATAGTAGAGAGCGACAAACGGCGTCAGGATCGCATGAAGGCAGTGCTGCCTGTAAGAGTACGCGGCCGCGACATGGCCGGGAAATGCTTTGAAGAACTGGTACACACTCTCGACGTTACGCCGATGGGAGTGCGGCTTGGTGCCGTACGTCATTGTCTGAAGGCGTTAGATCCGCTAACCGTTCTGTACCGGCAGCGAAGAATCGAGTTCCGGGTGGTCTGGACCAGGAAGCTCGAGGGTGCGGACGAATACCAGGTAGGGCTGCAAGCCCTGACGCAAGAGCAAGACGCTTGGGGACTGAATCTTTCGGAATTTAAAATTCGCGCTATGCCAATGCCTTTTTCGCCAGTAACAGTTTCTCAGGCAACGTGAGCTGCACGACCAGGGGGAGATTATGAGCCATCTTATTCGCACAATGTGGTTGAATGAGGAAGGTCAGGACATCGCTGAATATTCGGTGATGCTGGCGGTGATCCTGGTCATAGTCGTCGGCACAGTGCGACTCATTGGAACCAACGCGAACAACGTGTTCTCACAGGTGGGCAGTTCAATTCAGTAATCAGAAACTGCTACGTATTTCGGCCGAAGCGCCCCGCTCGGAATGGCTGTCCTACGCCTGCTGACTACTGCCCCACAGCAGCCTTCTCCAGTTTGCTTGCGACTTTTACACCGCTTAACCCGTTCACATACTTTGCGATGCCGCGGTAAAGCGACTCCGCGATGCGTTGGCGGTAGTCACTGGTCTCCAGGCGGCGCTCGTCCGTGGGATTACTCACAAAAGAAATCTCCGCCAGAATCGAAGGCATATTGGCCCCGATGAGCACGATAAAGGGAGCCTTCTTCACGCCGCGGTCTCGGATGGCTGGGCTCTTGGCGGCCAGCCCGCTGTGCAAAAATTGCTGCACGTTCCCGGCAAACTCGCGGGACTCCTCTATTTTTTCCTTGAGCGCAATCTTCTTGACCAGATCCTGAAGTTCGTAGATGGATTTCTCCGAAACCGCGTTCTCCCGGGCGGCGACTTCCAACGCCTCGGGCGAGGAAGTGAAATTCAAGTAGTAAGTTTCGACACCGCGGGCATCAGGGTCACGGCTGGAGTTGGCGTGAATAGAGACGAAGAGATCAGCGCGCTCTTGGTTCGCGATCGCGGTGCGAGTTTCGAGCGGGATGAAGGTGTCGTCCTTGCGCGTGTAAACAACTTCGGCGCCGAGCCGCGTTTCAAGCAGCTTGCCCAGCCGTCTTCCGACTTCCAACACCAGGTCTTTCTCTTCCAGGCCATTAGGGCCGATAGTTCCCGTGTCGTGGCCACCGTGCCCGGGATCGATTACGATCTTGCCAATCTTCAGACCCAACGCACGAATCAGAGACCGGTCACCGCGCGCGGTAGGCCGCGCCTCCCGAACTTCGACATCCGCTGTTGCTAAAGACTTCTTATCCGCCGACGAAGGCTTGCGCCGGGAGCGGCTTACCACCGTGTGACGTGTAGCGGAAACCTTGGCGTCCTTTGCATCCGAGTTAGCCGGTGAATCGTTGCCCTTGGAATCGAATGGGTTATCAAGCCTGGCGGCTTGGCTGGGACTCGAAGGGTCATCGTCGGCATCGACAACTTTCTTCACGGGAAGCTCCGGCTTGGCGGCAGGTGCAGGCCGTCCTTTTGCGGAGATCTTAGTTTCGTCGTTAACATCCATGCTGGTGACCGGAGCCTTGCCAGTCTTCGCTAGGATCTCGGCTTGCAGTTGCGCCGCACCCGGGTCTGCATCTGACTTCGAACCCGAATTTTCCTTCCGTGCCGTCTCAACGGCGCCATCGACCGCGGCTTTCGCCGGCGCCTTCGGAAGCTTGCCGCGTGCATTCTTGCCGTGAATATCGATGATCAGGCGATAGGGATTCGGAATCAGAAACGCCTCGTAGTCGGAAAGATCGTCGACTTCGAGAACCACCCGGGTACGGCCGGGCTGGAACTGCGCAACCCGAATCTTCTTCAGAAATCCATCGTCCACGTCAAAACTCTTGCCCACCAGGGTCGAGGCCAGCTTAGTGCCGCGAAGGTCGAAAAAGATTCGATCGGGATGAGCGATGCGCTGCGAGCCAAATTTGACGTCACTCTCAAGGTCAATAGCAACGCGCGTGTAGTCGGGCGTCGACCAATGCCTGATACCTGTCACGCGGGGAGTCTTTCCGGAAGGAGCCTTCACAGATTCTTCTTGTTCGTGCGCCGGCGTGCTCAGCGTGTCAGAACTTCCAGCATCCTTGGCAGATTTTTTCTTGTCAGGCCCCTCCTTCTTCGCTGGCTTCTTCTCGGCCTCGGCCTGCCGATCCAGGGCAACAATCGCCTGTTGGGCGTCTTCCGCTAATCGATTATTCGGATAGCGGTGCAGGAACTCCTCAAAAGTAGAACGTGCCCGGTCCGGGTCGTCGAGATCGTCTTTGTAGACCTCGCCGATGGTGAACAACGCGTCAAAGCGATACTTACTGCCAGGATATTCGCGGCGCAGGAATTTGTACTGAGCGATGGCGCTGTTCAGAATCTTTTCGTCCTCGAAACGGCGGCCCATCTCGACCAGTGTCTCGGCCACGGCCACTACGCTAGGATCGGCCTTAGTAGAGGAGGGGACTCCGAAATAAACGGCGCGGTAGGCATTGATCACGCGCTGATAGTCGCGGCGAGTACGGTCCGCGGGAAGGCGCCCATTGAGCGCCTCGCGCATACGCTCCGCGGCGGCAAAGTGGTCACGAGCCCACGTTTCACTGTGGTGGGCACGGGCGTGCGCCGGAATCCCGGGGAGCACCAGCAGCAGAAGCCACGCTCCCCAGCGCAAGCCGCGCGGGCTCGATAAGGTCTTCAAATCGTCGGCCTAGACTTTGTGGTTCGTACGTTGAACCTGTTGTATTGACCTGTGTTGAACCTCTTCGTGCTGCCGAAGAGACGCTGGGTAAACAGATGCTGCGAAATCAGTCTGTGTTGCTGATGTAAAGCACGCCCCGCGCATCTCGTTGAACTCGAACGGGATCGCGCGAAGCCATGCCGGACGACGCACCTACATTAAAGCCGCCGTAATAAAGGTTTGTGATTCGCCGCACGTAGTTCTGGGTTTCCGCGAAGCGTGGAATGCCAGCGCTGCGCGCCACGGCTCCGGAGCCGGCGTTATAGGCGGCCAGGGTCAGCTTCACGTCTCCGCCATAACTTTCCAACAGTTGCTTTAAGTGACGAACTCCGGCATCGACGTTCTGCTCGGGATCGAACGGATTTCTCACCTTCAACTGCCGGGCGGTCGAAGGCATTAACTGCATCAGGCCCATTGCACCCTTGCGCGAAACCGCGTTGGGATTGAAGTTCGATTCCACCTTGACCACGGCACGCACCAGATTCGGATCCACATTGTGACGGGCAGCGGCCATGTCAATGGCAGCGTCGATATCGCCTTGCGACATCTGTTTGCCGCCGAAATTTGCGGCCACGATCTTCGCGTTCGCGGATTGATACGAGTCACGAGAAAATATCCGGCTGACCTCGGCTGCGGCCGAACGCGCGGCCTGCATGGACGCAGTGTTCGGCGCGGGTACGGGCTTCCAGCGGTTCTCTTTCACGCTCCAGTAACTGAGGGAACGCCGAGGCACTTCTGTCGCCGCAGTATGGCGAGCCTGATTGGCTGGGACGGACTCGTTGGTATAAACCTTGCGGCCGTGTTCTTCAGTCGCCGTGATTTTTTGCGATGAATCTTCTCCCGCCCAAAGCCTGGGCGGATTCAGAGAAAGGGAGGTCGCGACTACGGTGCTAGCCGTCAGCATGCTTGCGATTTGCAGGCGCTTTCGCATTACCGGGTATTCACCTTTCAACGCTTTCCGGAGGACAAACTCCACCCTCCGCGTGTTCTACCCGGAACCTGACGGAGAATCCTTAAAGCCAGAGTATGACGATTATAGGGGCGTGGCGGAGGCGGGGCAATCTATCTGAAGGACGTAGAACCACTGGAGTAATCTACGTACCTGATTGATAAAAAAAGACTTATATTCCCCTGAAAGCCATGCCGGCGCAGGGCGTTCGTGCGCACTTCGGGTTCGTATCAGGGCACGCATTTATGCGTGCCTTAAACGTCGCGCTAAGGATCGCTCCTTTGCGCGCTGCATGCCTGTTAGGAAGCCTTCTCCAGCGCCGCCGCAAATGCATCCAGGGAGAGCGAACGCAATAGGTTGCGGCGCATCCCGCGCTCGACCTCCGCAAGTCGCTCAGAAGCGAAAGCGATCCATTCGAAGCTAGCCGACTCGGCGAGCTTATTAAGCGCCGGCTTGATGTCAGTATTCCGAACAAGATCGGGCGCGCCCGAGGAAACAAACATCAGGTCCCGCAATAGCAAGTAAAGGGTGCGCAGAAGCTGCTCGGTTTTTGCCCGTCCCTCGGCGCCGGGACGGTACGACTCAGTAACCTTGAAAAGTTCGCTGTGTTCGCCTCCCCGCAATGCGGAGTTCAGGATGGTCATCGCATTGTCGCGGGCTGCGATGTATCCCGCAAGATCGAAACACCGGGCCCGTCCCACCGCTCCTTCGCAAAGGCGGGCAACCAGCGATCGGTGCTGCGCGTTCCATTCCGGGTGGTGTTTCGCCAGATCTCTATCGATTTCCTCGACCGAAAGCGCGTTTAGGGAAACGACCATCGACCGCGAACGTATGGTCGGGAGCAATTCCCCCGCATTCTCCGTGAGCAGGAAGATCTTCGCGAATTCGGGCGGCTCTTCCAAAACCTTGAGCAGCGAATTGGCGGCCTCCTTCATGAATGCTGAGTCGGTAAAGATATAGACCCGGCCCTTGCCCTCCGAGGGACGGTAGTAGATGGTCTCGATGACGCGGCGGACCTGGTCTACCTTGATCATCATCTGAGGCGGATCGGGAGGGATGACGAGCACATCAGGATGAGTCTGCACGAAGAGGCGGGTTTCTTTCTTGTCCGTCTCGCGCAGGTTTTCGCGGGCCTCGACAGCCTCGGCGCAACGGGCATCGAGATCCACGGCCTGGGCGATGCGAGTGCAGTTCGCACATTTGCCGCAGAAATCCGGCAGACCATCCGTCGTGACCGGTGACAGACAGTTCAACGCCTGCGCCAGCATCAAAGCTAACGTGTATTTGCCTGAACCGTGCGCACCAGCCAGCACCACGGCATGTGGAAAGCGGTCGCGCGCCAGCATGTCGCGCAGTTGGCGGACGCATTCGGCATTGCCGTGAAAATCAGAAAAAGGCATTACTCACCACAGAGGCACCGAGTCACAGAGAAAACTGAAGGTATTGTAATCGACTGGGCGAGCAACTGGACTCACACGTGGACTCCGAACCCGATAAAAGCTTGCGGTTTCTTCTCTGTATTGGAGCCTGCCCTGAGCAAAGCCAAGGGGGCTGACTCTCTGGTGAAGGTTTTAGCGCAGCTTAAGATTCCGCGTCACAGCTTCCAGGATGCGTTTATGCGTCTCTGCCGGAGTGCCTCGAGCGTCCACTACGATCACCCGCTCCGGCTCACGCTTCGCAATCCGCAAGTATCCCTCACGCACCCGCCCAAAAAACGCCCGCGTCTCCTGCTCGAAGCGGTTCTCGTCGCTATGGCCACGGCCTGCGGTTCGCGAGGCTCGCTTATTGCGCCGGCGGGCGCGACTCACCACGCTGGCAGCGTCGGAATCCAGCAGGATCGTCAGATCAGGCTGTAAATCTCCACAGATCACGCGATGCAGTTCGAGCACCGGGTCACTGCCCAGCTTCCGGCCGCTGCCTTGGTAAGCTTCCGTCGAGTCGGTAAAGCGATCGCAGAGCACGATGCTTCCGTGCGCCAACGCCGGCTCGATCACCTCGGCAATGTGCTGGGCGCGTGAGGCGAACATCAGCGCCATTTCAGCCAGAGGCGAGAGGCCAGCTGTGGCAGAGTCGAGCAACACCTTGCGGATTTTTTCCCCGGTCAATGTACCGCCAGGCTCGCGCGTCTCCACTACTGTATGTCCTGCGGCGCGCAGCGCGGATGCGAGCCTGCGCTGTTGCGTGCTCTTCCCCGTGCCGTCGAGTCCTTCAAACGTAATAAATTTTCCGTGCCGGGACATCTGCGGAATCATAGCAGTGCCCGTCCTTTCCTGTACGCCCACGATCACCGCCTGCTATAGTCATGAATTCTGCCGCGCGAGTTGGGCAATTCGTCACCGCTATGGGGGCCCTAAAGAATGAAACTCTCAAGAGTCTTGGGAGTAGTGAGTGTTTTCGCCTTATCGATTTCCGGCTGGTCCGCGACTCCGCCAAACGTCACCATCGCCGTAGACGCGAGCACCGCGCCCCGCAAGATCTTCCACGCCACGCTGAAAATTCCCGCGAGCGCCGGTGACCTCACTCTCTACTATCCGAAGTGGATTCCCGGCGAGCACGCGCCTGACGGCCCGGTCGTCGATCTCGCCGGCTTGAAGTTCAGCGCCGGTGGACAAACTCTGAAGTGGCGCCATGACTTGCTCGACGGCTTCACCATCCACGTAGAAGTGCCTGCCGGCGTGACCGACGTTGACGCGGAACTCGACTTTCTTTCTCCGGCAACTTTTGAGGGCGGATTCTCAGCCGGTTCCTCCGCTACCGACAAGATGGCCGTACTCAGCTGGAACCAGGTGTTGCTCTATCCCAAGGGCTGGAAGTCGGACGATATCAACTACACCGCCAGCCTCAAGCTTCCCCAGGGATGGAAGTTCGGAACTCCTCTGCCTGTCACCAATCAGAGCGGCAACGAAATTCATTTCGCCACCGTGTCCCTTACCACGCTAGTTGACTCCCCTGTGATTACGGGCGAGTTCCTCAAAGTCGTGCCGCTGGCACAGGATCCATTAACCGAGATGGACATTGCGGCCGACAGCGCCGCCGCTTTGGACGCGCCGCAGGAAGTCTGGGATCACTACAAAAATCTGGTCGAGCAGGCGAGCAAGCTTTTTGGGGCCCATCACTATCGCGACTATCACTTCCTGCTCAGCCTGAGCGATCACGTCGCGCACTTCGGGCTGGAGCATCACGAGTCCGACGACAGCCGCATTGGCGAGCGCGGACTGGTGGACGACGGCCCCCGCAAATTGGCGGCATCACTGCTCCCGCATGAGTACGTGCATTCGTGGAACGGAAAGTACCGTCGCCCGGCAGATCTGGCTACGCCGGACTATCAGGTGCCGATGAAGGACGATCTGCTTTGGGTGTACGAGGGACTGACCAACTATTTGGGTGTCGTGCTTACCGGCCGCAGTGGACTACTTAGGCCTGACCAGGAGCGAGACGACTTGGCACGCACCGCGGCGGCGCTTGACCACACGCCAGGCCGCCAGTGGCGCAACCTGCAAGATACCGCCGATGCGGCGCCGCAGCTTTATTTTTCGCCGGAGGCTTGGCACTCCTGGCGCCGCGGCGTCGATTTTTACGACGAAGACACGCTCAACTGGTTGTGGGCGGATGTGATCATCCGCCAGCAGAGCAAGGGCAAGAAGACGCTGGACGATTTTTGCAAACTCTTTCACGGCGCGCCCAACAGCTCGCCCATGGTCAAGCCCTACGCTTTTGACGATGTGGTCAACACTCTGAACCAGGTCGCATCCTACGACTGGCGCGGCTTCTGGACCGAGCGCTTGACGAACCATGGTCCCGGCGCCCCGCTGGGAGGCATAGAAGGCAGCGGATGGAAGGTTGTCTACGACGAGACTCCCTCTGAAATGGAGAGCAGTGCAGAGAGTCTTCACCATTTCGTCGACGTGGCCTATTCGATTGGGCTCGACCTGCGCGATGACGGCGGTATTACTGACACGATCGAGGGCATGCCCGCAGCCAAGGCCGGCATCGGGCCCGGGATGAAGGTGGTCGCAGTGAACGGCCGCAAGTTCTCGGTTGACGTGTTGCATGATGCGCTGAAGGCAGGAAAAAACAGTTCGGAGCCGCTGGGATTGCTGGTTGAGAATACCGACTATTACAAAACTTACTTGCTCGACTATCACGGTGGCGAGCGTTATCCGCATCTCGTGCGCGACGAATCGAAGCCCGATTTGCTGGGCGACATCCTTAAAGCGAAGTAGGGACGGAATGCTTAGCGTGTGCTTCGGCGTGCGGGATAATGACTGTGGAGGCCAGCAAAGAGGCGAAGCAGACCGAGGCCTCTCGAAAATCGCTGGCGCAAGCGGCAGCGCAGGCCCAATAGAGATCGCCCCGGCTAAATTCTTTCCGGCGGCACGGCGGCGATTTCGATCTCTATTATTTGCGTGCCCAAGTGTGGGTGAATGGCTTTCAGTCGCACTCTTCCCGGCTGCTCTTTTGCCCGAATCCAAACTGCGCCGGTGCCGCCGATCAGTGAAAAAGGATTATCGCCGATGATATCTGCCGGCCCTTCCAGCTCGAGTCTGATTGCGTCATTCGCAAAGGGCTGAATCGCGCCGAATTCATCGGTGGCCCGCAGCACCACACGGGTAGAATCGGCACCGTCGCCAATCAACTCCAAGTCGTCGGGAAGAAGATCAAATTTTGCGTCAACACCCTTCCCGGAATAGCTCTTCGCAATCATCTGCTTGCCCTGGATGTAGCCTTCGATACGAAGATCTCCCCATTTTCCAAACATATCTCCGAGCTGGGCCACAAAGGGCGCATAGCGAAGGTGGGCAAACTGTTTCCGGTCGGGGTCCGCTTCCGCAACCAACTTGCCATCAACGTAGAACTTCAGACGATCGCAGTTCGAGCAGACCATTGCCCTTGAGAATCCGACAGATTCGTCGCCACGAGCCCAGTGGAATGCCGGTTCGAGCACGATCTCTTCAGCGGGGTCACACTGTGACTTGTAAAAACCGGCTGCCGATTTCGGTTCGCGAAAAATGTCGCTGACACCGTGATAGCAAATGTGGTCTCCGGAACCGAAGTTGCCGTGGGTGTTGTAGTCGAATGCGCACCAGCCAATGCCTCCCGCATATTGCGGATTCGACGCGAGCTGGTCATGCACACGAGCATGACGGATGGTGTGCTCGGTGAGGCGTTCCACGTTATCAATTGTTTTGGTGGGATAAGTGTGACCTACAAATTCAGTATTCAAGTAGAGCGGGTGATTCGGAGGCTTCAGTGGGAATCCGAAGTCGTTCATGGTAAACACATCTTCCAGGAACTCAGACTCCTGGAAATAGCGAATCCCCCCGGTCTGGCGCGTCGGATCAAGTTGATGTGCCAAAGCGTTCGTCTGAGAGTAAAAGTCATGATCGTCGCGGGATTCGTTGATGCGCACACCCCACAAAACGATAGAAGGATGATTCCAGTCGCGCCGGATCATCCGGCGGACGTTGTCGATCGAAAGCTCCTTCCATCGCTCATCCCCGACGTGCTGCCATCCGGGAATCTCTTCCAAGACGAGAAGGCCTACTTCGTCGCACGCGTCGAGGAAATGACGCGACTGGGGATAGTGGGATGTGCGGACGATGTTGCACTTGAGCTGTTTCCGAAGGATCTGCGCATCGCGTCGCTGACAGCGTGCAGACATTGCCTGGCCCACAAATGGGAACGTTTGGTGCCGGTCGAGGCCACGTAGCTTGATTACTTGACCGTTCAATTCAAAGCCATGATCGGTGAATTGGGCTTTCCGAAAGCCAAAGCGGCGGGAATCCTCATCGAGTACCTGGGCCCCTCGTAGCAGACGCACATGAACGGAGTAGAGATTCAGCTGTTCAAGGTTCCAGAGTTTGATGTCGCTCAGTTGGTCGAGGTGTAAGGTGTGAGCAACTGCTTCGGTCGACACCTGCGAAGGGGGAACGCGCTGCGAGGATCTTGCCAGTGAACGATCACCATCGACCAGTTCCGCTTCTAGCGTTAGAGCATCCCGCAATGGCTCCATGTGCTCTAGAAAACAATCGACCTCGACGCTTGGATGTGCGCCAAGAACATCCTTGGTTCTGACAAAGACGTTTTCAATAAATGTCGCTGGAACGATACGCAAGAAAACTTCGCGGTAGATGCCGCCAAATGTCAGATAGTCGATTTCATCGCCGAAAGGCGGAATATCCGGCCGCTCATTCGAGTCAAGCTGGACCGCCAGAACATTTTCACCAGCGAAGTCGAGGTGAGGCGTCAGCTCAAAAGAAAATGGCGTGTACCCCCCTCTATACTCTCCAACACGTGTGCCATTAATCCACACGGTGGAGGCAGTCATCGCCCCTTCGAAATCTACGAACACTCGCTTGCTGCGGGCTTCCTCTGGAAGCTTGAAATGGCGGCGATAAATCGAAACGAACTCATAAGTCTTCTCATCGAACCCGTGCCAGGGCAGGCGCACGTTAGTGTGGGGAATAACAACACGCTCAAATCCTGAGTCGTCAAAATCCTTCGAATGGGCTCCCTCGGCAGAGCGACTGCTATAACGCCAGTTCCGGTTCATGGGAAGAACCAACCGTCCCGCCGCATTCGATGCCGTGGATTCCGAAGCTCTGGAAAGCGCGTGGGGTACGAGGGTAGCTCCAGCAATCAATGTACCGGTGTTCTTCAAGAAGTTACGTCGATCCATGCTCTCTCCGTGGCACCCTTGTTACGTGCTCGCTTGAGTCATAGCGTTCCCTCAGGATTATTGTTGCATTGATCCTCTATCGCAACTGTTTCCTCTCGATTTGGGGAAAAGCGCCGGGGCTTTACGAGCTACCGCACTGCAGCCTTGACCAAGTCCTCGATCCCCCTGGGTTCGAGATGGGATCTATCTCCCGACCGGCTCTCCAACACGATTGCGAGCCGTCGACAAGGGCAATCAATACCGCAGTCCCCTGATGCTGGACGTGTTCGCGAAGATTCGACGGGTAGCGCCGCATTATGCGGGTGCTGGACTGGGTGGGCGGGCGGCAACAAATTGCGTGCTGCGAGGATCCTGGGCGTTGGTCGCACGACGATTTACAAATTGCTATCCAGAATAAAGATTGAGGCACAAGACCTGAGCGCGTAGTCCCCGGTCAATCGCCTGAGATCAATTGCACACCGCCAGGTTTTGGCCTACTCCCTGCAGACTTGTGGCCGTATTTGCGAGCAGCGGCAAACTCCATAGTCTGCTGTGGCCATGCTTGCGCAAGTAGTAGGCCGCCACTGCAGCCGTGACGTTTTTCACCGATGCAACAGCATAAGCGCGGGCCACCGTCGGATGGGTTCCGTATAAGTAAGCGGATTGCGCTTCCACATTGCACACACCGGTCTTGCCCGCAAGCCAGTTTTGTCGTGCGAACAAGGTAGTGTAGGAATCCGCAAATGTGCTCCCGGTGGAAATCGCGACCAGGCTCAGGAACTTCTTGTCGATCACTTTTACTTCCCTGGGCCTCGGTGCCACAACTGGGATGGCTGCGCGGACAACGAAATGGCTGGAGGACGTCGTCATCCTGCTCGGTGCGTCCGGAAGCTCTTCCGCCGCTGAGATCGCGGAACATGCCAGTACAGTCAGCAAAATGCAGGTGATCGATTTCATAGTCGCAACCCAAATGGCTGGTGCGCTATCCGATGACCGGGAGCGACTGTTGTGGTGGCACTGCGTTTCATACCTCGGAGAATACTGGCGCAGGCCGCGAGACACAATTGCTAAGGGGTAATAGTAGTTAGTAACGCATCGTAACCCCCTCGAAGGTGCCATTGCAGACACACGGGTCGAACGCAGAAAACCCCGCGGCGTTCACATCGAAAAGCACGACAAGCTGGTGACGCGGCGAGGGGGGTTACTGCGGCGCATTCTCGCTGAGGGCGGCACACGCACAAGCGTGAGCACTATCAATACACAATAAATGCCAAGCGGGTTAATGGCGTTTTCGCTTACTCTGGCCCATGCTTCTTAATCGACATGTTGTCCGTTCGGGAATTCTTGCAGGCGGCAATGGGCGCAGGTTCTCTTCCGGAATCGAAAACGGAGCGATTCACGGAACGAGAGCGGCAGGTTTTTTCTTATGTATTCGAGGGCTTAATCAACAAAGAAATTGCGGAACGAATCGGGGTATCCGAGAGTTCGGTGAAAGCAACGCTGCAGCAGCTTTTCTCCAAAACCGGAGTGCGTACCCGAAGCCAACTGGTTCGTGTCGCATTGGAACAATACAGAAATCAGTCTGTAGCTGGACTTTTCGGTTATTTGCTTGAAGATGCCGGGCTGAAGGCGGCAAGAAGGTACAAGACACTATTTGAGCTGTCCTGTCTTAGCTTGTTTGATTGCTCGCTGATTGTTTCTCGTGGGTAAGCGTCCGGCCGGCACCGTGATGCCTCGAACTGGGGTTATGAGTACTATGGCGATTTCACGCCAGTTATCACGGCACGTACAGAACATCTAAGGACACTCAGTACGTAGTTGTTTTGTGAGATGAAGCACAAGATCGTCGTCGAGCATTACCTGGACATACTGCCCGACATATTGGTCTCGGTAGGTAACGCCACGGCCGTCTGGAATGTAGCCTCGCAACACATACAGTCGCTGGGCAGCGTTGTACCCAGTATGCAGCCCCACCCCAATACCCACGACACAGTAACGGCGAACTGCTTGCTCTTCTGCAAGATCCAGCAGGCGGCTCGCGATACCACGTCTGCGAAATGTGGGAAGCACATTCAGGTCTTGGATCTCAGGAATCTCCAGCTCAGCAAATCCGGGATACGTAGGCCGCCAGTTGATGGTTACATAACCTGCGAACTCCCCTTCGACGGTCGCAACTAGGCAGGTGCGGTTTCCCGCCGCCTCTTGCTCCAAGTACAGCTGATACTTTGCCTCTGGTTTGACCGAACCGATGCTCGCGAATGCCGCCGCGATGACCGGTGGGTCCTGTTGATTAAGTGAGCGAATCTGAATCGCTCCGAACGTTTTCATGTGAAACACTCTACCGCGTTGCCCCTGGCTCGGCCAATTCCGACCTTCAAACAGCCATTTCACGAACAGGTTGAGAGATCCTGATCGGCGTCAAGTTCCAGAGGAGCAATTCCCGGATGCGATTGATGGGATGATCCACGATGTGCGTAAGCACATGACGAAGGTATGCCTCAGGATCAAGAGCATTGAGCTTGACCGTACCAATCAGGCTGTAGATCGCGGCGGCACGCTCTCCGCCGGCATCGGAGCCGGCGAACTAGTAATTCTTTCGTCCCAAAGCTACGGCCCTCAACGCGCGCTCGGCGGCGGCGTTGTCCATTTCGATCTGTCCGTTGTCGCAATAACGCAGCAGCGCAGTCCAGCGCGAGAGTGCATAGCGGATGGCGACTGCAGTATCGGATTTCCGTGACTTTTGCAGCCAGGCACGCAGCGATGCCAGCAAATGCAAGCTGTGTTGCTGGCGGGTTTCCCGTCGCAGTTCGGGAGGCTTGCCACGGATGTCATTTTCCACTGTACCGGCGATGCGTCCGGATTCTCGCCGAAGTCGATCGCAATCAAATCATTGGGGTCTCAAAAATCGGATGGTCGTGTTGGCGGTCCAAGTGATGCTGCCAACCGCCTCGGCATAAAACGAACCACGTTCATCCCGCGGATGAAGAAGCTTCGTATTGAACCCGAATGCGGTGTCGGAAATGTCCTGCATCTGACACCGAGACACCCGACAGCTCTGACACTTTGACGGTGCAAGACCTCGCCTCCCGACTTAAGTTCTTCAGAATAAACCCCTTGTACAAAACTCATATTTGCCCTGGTTTGGCATCTGCCGTGCCATTATCCAAAGTGTGAAAAGAAAGGCGCGATGAGGAGGAAATATGAAAAAGCTTTTTGCTCTGGTTGTTCTTTCTCTCTGTGTGACGGCCCCATTATTTGGAGCCGATGTTGTCGGCCATTCTCTCAAGGTTGCAGGCAAGGACTCTTATAAGGGTGCGACAGTCTCGGCGAAAGAAGTGGGCAAGGCAGGTAAAGACTCGTTCAAAGCCGTGAAGTTATCTGCCAAGGAAACTGGCCACGCAGGAAAAGCAGTCGTTAAATTTCTTTTCTAAAGTGAAATAAAAAATGTCTTTTAAGGAGATGAACGAAAATGAAAATAAATAAAGGTTACATTGCCGTTGGTTTGATCATTGCTTTTACTCTATTTTTCGAACTCGCTGCTCACGCGGACGAGTCGGACCAATCCACCACGATCACCTTCAGTGAGCCAATCCAGGTCCCAGGTCAGGTACTGCCAGCGGGGACCTACCTGTTCAAGTTGGTGAATACGGATTCTGATCTGAACACTGTGCAGATCTTCAACTCGGACAGGACGGTACTCTACGCAACATTTGAGACCGTACCAACGGATCGGCGGGAACCTGCCGGAGATACCATGATTGACCTGGCCAAACAGGGTGGCGGACAACCCGATGCCCTCCTGAATTGGTTTTATCCGGGAGACGACACAGGGCATGAGTTCGTGTATCCCAAAGAGAAAGAGAAGGAGCTGGCCCAAGACCAGCGGGAAACTATCGTAGCCAACGAACACAGCATGCACAGCTCGGACGATTCTGGAGCCGGCAACTGAGGATGGCCCGAATGCTTTTTAGGGGCCCGGGATAGCACCCCGGGCCATTTTTCTGCGATTTTACCCTTCAACTCTTCACAGTCGCCGGCCGGTAGTCTAAGCTAACGCCTTGAACAGCGGCGGAGAATTCTGGACATTGCGCAAACTGGGGAAATGCTAGGCTAAGGGAGTGAACCGGCGGCTAGCTGCTCTTATCTTTCCTCTCACTCTTCTGTTCTGGACTCTTTGCGCAGTCCCTCCGGCTTTAGCCGCGAAATGGACCGTGCGCTCGCAGCCTGCGAGGCTGGTGAACGGCGGCCCCGCATTGTTTCAAGTGAAGCCGACTGCACGGCTGCAATCGCTCACTGGAACTTGGCTGGGACACGACGTTTCCTTCAGCTTCGACGCAACTACCAGGACATGGTATGCGCTGGCAGGCGTTAGCCTGGAAACCGCGCCGGGAACCTATCCACTGGAACTGAGCGGGGAAACAACTGCGGGGAAAATTCCCGGCCAGAAAATCTCATTCACGCGTAAATTGGTCGTCGCCCGCGGCAAATATCCTAAAATTTCAGTCAAGCTCAGCGTGGAAGGAAAATTCACCGAGCCCACCCCGGAACAGCAGAAGCAAATTCAAGAAGCTCAACAGGTCAAGAAAGATTATCTGAACCGCGTCACTCCCGATCGCGAATGGTCTGGCAAGTTCACCACACCCGCCGACGCGGCCATCTCCGACGTTTTCGGTTCGCAGCGTGTTTTTAACGGTAAGACCTCGAGCCCACACCTGGGACTGGATTTCCGCGTCCCCAGCGGGACTCCTGTCGCAGCCATGAATGACGGTACGGTGCTGCACGGCCAGGGCTTATTGACGCTCTATCTGCATCTTTCCGAATTCAAAGTGAAAGAAGGCGACCAGGTAAAGCGTGGCGAAGTAGTCGGTCTGAGCGGAGGCACGGGACGAGCCACCGGCCCCCATCTGCATGTCGCCGTCCGCTGGCAAGGCAGTTACCTGGATCCGGCTCGGCTCATGCAATTGCAGCTGCCAAGGGTCGGAAGGCAATAGAAGTTTTCTGCAACAGCCGGGCGTGTCGGCCTTCGCGCCTGCGCGGATTGCGGCATTGAGTTTCAGAAGTATTTCAGCAAATCGAAGTGCGGCACCGTCATCAACGAACACTTCGCGGCCCATCCCGCAACACATCTTTCAATACATCTTTCAGCTCAAGGTTGCGGATCAGCCGGTGCAAATAATTCGGATGCACCCCAAGGAGTCCCGCTGCTTCCACGTAGTTCCCATGCGTTTGCTCGACGGCGTCAAGAATCAGTTGTTTCTTCAGCTCTTTTACGCTCGAGTGATAACGCGTCTCCGTCATCTCCGGAGAAGGCGAACGTTCCAGCAGCGATTCCGGCAAATCCTCGGGCAGGATTGTGTCTGAAGAACCTAACACCAGCGCTCGCTCAATGGCATTTTCCAATTCACGCACGTTGCCGGGCCAGTCATAATTCACCAAGCAGGCAATGGCCTCGCGCGAGACAGGCTTGGCTTTCACTCGGCACCGCTGGGCATATTTCTGCACAAAATGGCGCGTGAGCATGGGAATGTCTTCTTTGCGGTCGCGCAGCGAAGGCATCGTCATCTTCACCACCGCGAGCCGGTAATACAGGTCGCGCCGAAACTGTCCCGCGGCCACCGCCTCATCCAAATCGCGGTTCGTCGCCGCCACCAGCCGTATATCGACTTTAATGGGATGCGTCCCACCTACACGATCAAACTCCCGCTCCTGCAATACTCGGAGCAGTTTCACCTGGAGGGAGGGAGCCAGTTCTCCAATCTCATCCAAAAAGACCACGCCGCCGTTAGCGATTTCCAGCCTGCCTTTCTTTTGCGTAGCGGCGCCGGTAAAAGCTCCGCGCTCGTGCCCGAACAGGTCGCTTTCCAGCAGCGACTCCGGAATAGCCGCGCAGTTAATCGCGACGAACGGTTTGGTGGCGCGGCCGCTGTTGCGGTGCAGGGCGCGAGCCGCGAGCTCCTTCCCCGTCCCGCTCTCGCCTTCGATGAGAACCGTCGAGTTCGCCGGAGCCGCCCGAGCCAGGAACTGATAGATCTCCTTCATGCGGGCGCTCTCACCCACCAGGCTCCGTTCCTGGCTGACCTCGATGGTCAGGCGCTGATTTTCCTGCTCCAGCCATTGCAAGCGGCGGGCATTGTCGAGCGCGACCGCGGAAACTCCCGCAATGGCCGCTACCAGTTGCAGATGATCTTCGTTGAAGCGGTTGGCGGCACTAATGCTGTCGAGATAAATGCAACCGATCGAACGCTGAAACACCGTCAGCGGCACACACACCAGCGACCGTACCTCCGAGCCCGCCAGGCTTTCCACGTCGCGGAACTCCTCGCTGCGGGAAACATCGCTGCCCATGATGGCGACGCCCTGGTCCATTACCTGCCGGGCAATGGTCCGGCTGATCCGAACCAACTGCGCGTGCTTGGGTTGGCGGGTGCTGGCGTAGAGAGAGCTGAATTCCGGCCCTCCTCCGTCGGCCATGAGAATGGCTCCCCGTCCCGCCGGCACCACTTCAAAAATCAGGTCGAGCAACTGCGCTTGCAGTTCCCCTAAGTCCCGAATCGCATGTACGATCCGGCTGATCTTCAGCAGCGCATTCAGGTTGCGGGCAATCTGCGAGGTCGCGGGCAACTCGCGGAGCAGGCGGTCCGGCTGCAAATAGACTACCTCTTTGGGATGGATCACCTTGGTATCCGCGGTGCGCGCCCCGTCGTCGAACTCAACCCGGCTGATGGGAAGCACGCGCTCGTCGTTCTCGAGCAGGAAAAGAAACACAGAATCGCCGACGACGATCTCGTCTCCATGCCGCAGCCATTGTTCCTTCACGGCCGTCCCGTTCACCACCGTTCCATTACGGCTCTCCAGGTCCCGCACTAGAAGCCGTTCTTCCTCCCGTCGGAAGAGGCAGTGTTTCCGTGAAACCGAAAGATCATTCAGGGGAACCGCATTGGTCGGGTCGCGCCCGAGAGTGATTTCACCCTCGGGCAGCGTTATGGTGGAGTCTTTTAAGGGGCCCTCAAGAGCGAGAAGTCGAGGATGCAATGGGGTCGGTAACTCCGTAGCGACGTTCTTATCACAGCCCGGCCCGGAATGCATATCCCAGCTCGCTCAGTTCCAATATCCGAACGGATAGTGTATCTATCCCTTCGGATAGGAGTTTATACCTCAAGAGCGGTTACAGAAAGTCCGGACTCCTGGCTGCGACGGATCGCTAAGTCACAGAAAGGCTGTGGCTTAATCGGTATCGCTATGATGTTCCCCCGAGGCAAGGATCAGGTTGGACCGCAGCGTGCACACTGGATGAGTGCGCGGGCTCGGCAAAAAGCGATGGGGGAAGCGCTTTTTGATCTATCTTGCTGAGTAAACGCTAATCAGGAGCTCGAAGGGACCCCCTCGTCGAGCTCCTGATTTTTTTGCTCCCCGCCCGAGCACTCCAGACCTGGTCGGGAATAGTCGGCCCATCTTCGTGTTACTACTCTCACCGTATTACTGGATTCTGATGATTATGTTGGTTGCCTTCGAGGCTTGGTGGCTCATGCGGCATCGAGCGGGTTAATCCAAGAATTCCTTTTCGTCCGAAATCTTGCTTTGAAAGGGCGCGGCTTTAAGTGTGTGCGCGAGAACTGGAATTTCGGCGGTGCGGTGGAACAAAGCTCCTCGCTACTAGCCGCGAAGCGGCGTAAGAATGCAGCCCACGGCGCGAGCCGTGGGAAGAAGTGGGAAGCAGACAAGCCCCAGCGGGCGAAAGACCGGTTCTCGTGCACAACTTCAAGCCGCGCCATGAATGCCACAAAATCAATACCGGCTTCAGCGGCTGAGGGCATCCTCGGCCCGCAACGCCACTCTTTCAACAAACTGTTTAACCGGTGCTAGAGGCCAACCCAATATTTGTGGGTTAGGCTTTCGCTACTTATCCCAGCTAGATTCCCGGGGAAATCAATCTCCAGCCGCGGCAATCTGCTCCGGCAGGACCAGCTCGCCACCGCCCGAAGGAATTGCAATCCCATCCCGATAACTCACCGTTCTACCGGAGATAGCGGGAACGCGCTCGCCCGGAACAAGAATGCCCACCAGGTTGAGCGGATCGGCCGCGGAAATCGTATTGACCTCGCCGCTCAGTGGCAGGCTTCGCATGGCGCGCACCGACTCCACTGCCACGGGCAACGCAAACTGCTCCCCGAGGAAGCCATCGACAAACCGTCCACCGCGGATTTCGCCACGATCCTCCAGCCGTCGGTAGCCCATCAGCATCTCTCGCCAGGGCGGCAGATTCGATTCCCGCGCCAGCAAATCGCGAAACACAATTCCATACCGCCGCAGCAGCATCCAGCAGGCGGCCTCCACCGCGCGCGACTTTTCTGCCGGCTCGCCCGGATGAAGAATGGCCCATCGTCCTGCACTGTGCCGCGGACGCGCGCTGCGTCCGCTTCCCTGCCCCGCGCGGCGCTTGGGGTCGATCAATGAACGCAAGTTGTCAAAACCATCGGCAGTAACCAGTCCCGCAGCGACCAACTCCCAGAGCGCGGTCTCGATCTCCGCCTTCAACTTTCCGGTGCCGCGTACGATGTCGGCAAAGAATGAGGCTCCTCTCTGCCGCAGGAATTCCAGCACACCCTGCGCGCCCGGGCTCAGGCCGCGTCCATCCCCGTGATCTCCGCCGGGATGGCGCGGCGTCATCCAGTCCGCTTCTTCCCGCACAAAAAAAGTAATGGGCGCCACGCTGGTAGGAATCACGCGCCGCTGGCGGGACGGGACCGCATCTCCAGAAAGCTCGCTGACTTTCATTGGGGCGGATATATCCAGAGTAGCCGGATGTGGCGACAACCTTCCCCATCCTACCGCCCCGGTCAGGCTCAGTTGGTCAAGCCACTTGGGATCGTAATCGGCCACACGCCGGGTCAGGACCTGGCGCTCCCAGGCGTTCGCGGAAATCTCAAACCCCTGCAGTTGGTGTAAGACTTCCAGCGTGCCTCGCTCTCCCACCACTTGGCTTCCCTGAGCGACGTGCTGCCACCGCATTAGCCACCGCATGAATTGCGCCGCCGTTACCGGCTCAATCTGCTTGCGCAGTGTGCCCACCGTCAGCCGGTGAATGCGAGCCAGCAACCGACGCTCGCACCATTCAGTCTCGGGCTCGTGCGAGACAGATCCAGTAAAGTTGCCACGCAGCACCGCTCCGCTCGCCTCCATGCGAAGCAGCGCCTTCTCAATGTCGGAAGCTGGAAGCCCCAAGACCTTCTCCAACTGCCCAGCCGTCGTCGGTCCCAGATGCGACATCCATCCCGTGACCAGCGCGAGAAGCGCTTCGTCGCGAGAAACACCGACCGCTTCAACTTCGGCCAAAGCCTGCAGGAATTGCGCTCCCGGAAACAAGGCCGAAAAACTGCGCGCCCGTTCGGCAGCAACCCAGAAGTGCCGAACTCCCGGCGCGGTCTCGCACGCAGACACACTAGCTACACCGGCCCGTCCCTCATGAAGCAGCCTCTCGAAATAATGACTCCAATCAGCAGTGCTCATGTGGGGACAGCCGCCCTCGGCTGTCCGGTCGAGCGAAGCTCGACTCTCAGGCAGCGCAATCAGTGTGTGCAGCACATCATGCAACTCATCCGCATCTCGCACATCCGGCCAAGCTTCTTCCCTCACTTGCGCAATCGCATTCGGATCCAGCTTGCCCACTTCCTCAAGCACCGACGCAGGCAGCATCCGCCGCATCTCGACCGCGCGCGCCCGCCGCTCCTCGAGCGGGGCATCGTCAAGATAGGCATACGGATTCGCATTCAAAATCTCGTGGGAAAACTGCGATGGTACCGGCGTATCCACCGCGACAACGCGAATCTGTCCCGAAGCCATCCCGCGCAGCAACGACTTCAGTCCCTCAAGGTCCATCGCCTCGGTAAGCACATCCTTCATGACCTCGTTGACCAGCGGATGGTCAGGAATCTGAATGTCGCCCACGATATTTTCCTGGCAAGCGGCGGCCTCTGGAAAAACCGACGCCAGCAAATCGTCTGAGCGCATGCGCTGGATCTGTGCTGGAACCTTCTTCCCTCCCTGGAAACGCAGCAGCGCGAGCGCGCGATTCGCGTCCCAGCGCCAGCGTGTGGCGAAGACAGGCGAATCCAGCGCCGCTTGCTCCAGGATCGGCTGCACGGTTTCAGCCTGCAGGAAATGAAAAACGTCGCCCAGGGGGAAGCTGTGCTGTTCCGCCAGCGCGATGTTGAGACCGTTGTCGGTAGCGGCCGCCTGCAATTCAAAGTTGAAGCCGCGGCAAAAGCGTTTGCGCAAAGCCAGGCCCCAGGCTTTGTTGATGCGTCCACCGAAAGGCGCGTGGATCACCAGTTGCATCCCGCCGCCCTCGTCGAAAAACCGCTCCGCGATCACCGTGGTTTGTGTGGGCACAGCACCCAGGACTGCGCGCCCTTGCACGATGTATTCAATGGCCTGCTCGGCGCCGGAATCGTCCAGGCCGCACTCATTCTTCAGCCAGCCCACCGCGGAAGCCACGTCCGGCTGCGTCGCCGAAAATCCGATCGGCGAGGTATGCGGCAGCCTTTCGCTGATCTCTTGCCGCAATCTTCCAACATGCTCGGACAATTCTTCCGTCCGCGCCGGAGCTTCCCCACGCCAGAACGGAACGGTCGGCGGCGCTCCGTGCGCGTCCTCCACCAGCACGCGGCCGGAGTTGGTTTCGACGCGGCGGATCATCCACGACGTATTGCCCAGCAGCATGATGTCGCCACGATTGCTCTCGACGGCGAAGTCTTCGTCCACGGTGCCCACCATCCCGCCATCCGGTTGCGCTACGACGGTATACAGAGAATTATCGGGAATGGCGCCGCCGCTGGTGATGGCCGCCAATCGGGCGCCGCGCCGCGCGCGCAACTTGCCATTTACCCGATCACGATGCAGGTACGCTCCGTAACGCCCGCGGCGCGCTGCAATGCCTTCCGCCAGCATGTCGAGAATCGAGTCAAAGATCTCCCGCTTCAGATTGCGGTAAGGGTACGCACGTTTTACCAGAGCGAATAGCTCGTTCTCATCCCAGCCATCAGTCTGTGGATCGGAGTGTGGCGCGGGCACTCTTGCCCGCGAGCCGGCTAGTGCGACCGTTCCATCTTGTCCCTGATTTGCTGCATTTGCCGCGAAGAAGCTGCCCGATTCCTGGGCACTTAAAGCACCTTCGTCCAAACCTCGCGGGCGGGGCGCCCGCGCCACATGGGCATTGTCTTGCGAAGCGCAGGTCGCTACGATCTGCTGCGCCAGCACATCGAGCGGAGCGTCAGGAATCATCAGCCGGTCAAGATCGCCATGCCGGATGGCTCGCACCAGCGCCGCGCACTCCAGCAAGTCATCCCGCGTGGTAACAAAAAATCGTCCTTTCGGAATCGCGCCCCGCCAGTGGCCCGACCGCCCCACCCGCTGCAACGCCACCGCAATAGCCCGTGGCGAACTGATCTGCACGGCAAGATCGACCGTGCCCACATCAATCCCAAGCTCGAGGGATGCGGTGGCCACGAGCACCCGCACCTGTCCCTCTTTCAGTTTCTTTTCCGCGGCCAAACGCAGCTTGCGCGACAGACTGCCGTGGTGCGCGGCCACATTCTCCTCGCCCATGCGCTCGCCCAGGTGATGGCAGAGGCGCTCAGCCAGCCGCCGCGTATTCACAAACACCAGAGTCGACCGGTGCTGCTCCACCAACTTCACCAGCCGGTCGTAGATCGCGTCCCACATCTCGTTCGAAGCCACAGGCCCCAACGGCATCGGCGGAACTTCGATCGCCAGATCAAGCTCTCGCTTGTGCCCGATGTTGACGATGACCGGATCAGGCCTCCCGCTTCCAGTCAGAAAATGCGCGACATCCTCGATCGGTTTCTGGGTAGCTGAAAGTCCAATTCGGACGGGAACTTTGTAAGTCAGAGCATCCAGCCGTTCCAGCGACAACACCAGATGCGCCCCGCGCTTGTCGTCAGCCACAGCGTGAATTTCGTCGACGATCACAGTCTCCACGTCGCGCAAAATCGCGCGGCTCTTACCGGCGGTCAGCAGAATGTAAAGCGACTCCGGCGTCGTCACCAGGATGTGGGGAGGCCGCTTCAGCATGGCTCGCCGCTCATGTGCAAGCGTGTCACCCGTGCGCACGGCAGTGCGAATCTCGGGCATCAGTAGCCCGCGCTCACCCGCCATGGCGAGGATCTCCCCCAGCGGTACTTCAAGATTTTTCTGAATGTCATTGCCCAGCGCCTTGAGCGGCGAGACGTAGAGAACTTCAGTCCGGTCGGCAAGGTCGCCCGCCAGCGCCTTCCGCACCAGCCGGTCGATGCAGGCCAGAAACGCAGCGAGAGTCTTGCCCGATCCGGTAGGCGCGGAAATCAGCGTGGTGCGCCCTGCCAGAATGTGCGGCCAGCCCTGCTCCTGAGGCTCCGTCGGAGTACCAAACTTCTGGACAAACCAATCCCGCACTAAAGGGTGAGCCCAGGCAAGAGAGGGGGTAAGGAGAGACATATTCCTATTTTAACTGCAGGCCGGACTTTCGCAAAGCATTCGCCTGCCGCGCCCAATTCATGGGCATTCCGCGTGGATCTTCGTTCGGGTGTTCCCAGTGATGCACTGCACCGTCGCGAGAGGCTATTGCAGGGACATCAGCTTGGCTTGGGCAAGAGCGGCGATGTTCTGAGGCAGCGGGGTGTAGCCGAGACCCGGGGCCATGTGCTGCCCGTCTTCGAGAGCCCAGCTTAGGAACTGTTTAAGCGCGCGAGTGCGTTCGGCTGACAGCCCAGACGACCGCACGTACGCAAAGTTAAAGCCGACCACGGGATACGCATCCGCGGCAGGCGCATCGGCTAATGAAGTCCCGAAATCATTGGCGACGAGAGATTCCTTCGCCATGCAGGCCGCGGCGATTCCCTCCGGCGTAGCCCGAATAAACTTTCCCGCGGAGTTTTGCACGCTTCCATAGACAGCTTTGGAACGCACGGCAAAACTTACATCGACGTAAGCAATCGCGCCGGAGCTCGATTTTACGATTTCGACTGCGTTTACGCTGCTGCTTGCAGCCTTCCCTACCGGCCAGTTTGGGGAGGCACTCTTTCCCACCCGGCTATGAAACTCTGGGCTCGCCTTCGAGAGGAAATCGCTGAAAATATAGTTCGTGCCGCTGCCCTGCGTGCGATGTATGACCTGGATTCGCAAGTCGGGGAGTCGAACCCCAGGATTTATCTTCTCGATGCGCGGATCGTTCCAACTGGTAATCGTTCCCAGGTATATCTCCGCTAGAAGTTTGCCCGAGAAATTTAGCTCGGGATTGCCCGGAATATTGTAGATGGGCACAATCCCCACCAGCAGTATCGGAATCTCGGTCAGTGGGACCTTGGAGTCATGAATCTGCTGCGGCGTCAGCGGTATTTCTCCGTCCCCGAAATCCGCCGAGTGAGCTTTGATTTGGTTTATGGCCTCTGCACTAGTGAGAGGGAAGTATCCGGCCTGAATCGTGGTGTTCTTACGATTGAAGTCATTGGTCCAGGCGGAGAATGCGGTGGCCACAAGGCTTGAGCCGGCGCCGGCAAGATAAATCGTGCTTTGGGCTTGGACTGTAGCGGCCAGCAGAAAAAAACAACCAGTCACGGCGGCCACGATTTCCCATAGCCCGGATCGCTTTTGAAGCGTCATCAAAGCTCTCTTTCTTCCCAGTTTCTCACCAGGCCGGACAGATCTCGCGAGCGGTCTCCAACGCGCACAATGGTATCACTGTGATTGTGAATCGACTGTTGCCGCTTTTGGAGCGAGGAATCATCCTGGCCAACGGTTCCCCTGGTTCTCGCGGTCGCAGAACGATACCTTATGTTCCTGAAGAGCCCCGAACGCCTGCGTGATAAAACTAAAATGCTAGAATCGGCGCGATGCCTAAGAAACTCTCCGCTATCGCCCGGGCTCGTAAAATCAAGCTTCTGCTCTTCGACGTAGATGGCGTCCTCACCGACGGCAAGCTGTTCATCTTCCCCGCTCCGCCGGGATCACAGCAAAGCATTCTGGAACAATCCGCGCGCCACGGCGGCCAGGGGGGATTCGACCTCAACAGCCAGAGCCTGATCGAGGCCAAGGGCTTCCACGCTCACGACGGCATCTCCATCTCGCTGGCGCGCCTCGCCGGCATCAAGACCGGCCTGATCACCAAGCGTATCTCGGAAACTGTCGCTCTCCGCGCCCGCGACTTAAAGCTTGAGCACGTACACCAGGGCGTACAAGATAAACGGACGTGTTTCGAAGACATCCTCAAGCAGGGCCCGCCATGCGCGCCGGAGGCCTGGCCATCGCCGTGAAGAATGCTCGCGCCGAAGTCAAGGCTGAAGCCCACTACATCACGCCCCACGCGGGAGGTGAGGGTGCCTTGCGCGACGCCGTGGAGTTCATCCTAAAAGCTCAAGGCAAGTGGAAGAGGATAGTCGAAGAGTATATCGGCGAACGAAGCCCGCAGAACAGCCGTCAGTCCCCAGCTATCAGCCATCAGCCAAAACCCAAATCCCGCTAACAGCGAAAATCAATCCGCAGCGTTTTCTGCTTCCAATTTGACCGAATGAAGCACACTGAGTCTTGCTGAAGCTGACTGCTGATAGCTGACAGCTAAAATAAAAAGCCCACCGGATGCTTGCTTGGGGCGTGCTCGGGTCAGCATCCGATGGGCTACCGTTTCTCCTTACTCACCCTGTTGTTTTCAGGAGATATTTGAAGTAATTAAACCCTAAATCGCGAGGAAGTTCAGTCTATTTTTGTAAAGCCTCTAACAATAGGCTTCACGCCCACACTTTACGCTAGATTGCCGCCTCAGATTCGTATCAGGGAGGACTTCATTCGTGCCCATACTGCGCTGAAAATACCTCCGGCTTCAGCCGCTGAGGTTAGCCGGACCGAAATTCCGGTTGGTGGCGCAGCGTCGCTGCGATCCCCATCCCGGCTTCCAAAAAGGCTTGAAGCCCCTGAGGTTTCGACTCGGAAGGCTTTAGTTGTTCTACTCCGGCAAGGCGGTCGTTTTTGCAGCCATTAATTCCGTGAAGCGCGGATCCTTGCGCAACTCCGCGAATTCCATGTCCTTGTATACGTTCTTGAGATCCTTGTACCCTTCCTCGATCGCCTTCCGCAAATACTCCAACGAGCGATCCGGCGAACCCATCTTCGCGTAAAGTTTCGCTACCGTGTAGTCGTAGCGCGCGCGATCTTCCGGACTCGGCAACTGCGCCTGCACGCCTGCTCGCGAAGTTCGCTCAAAAACCTCAGGGTCCAACTCCAATGCGTGCTGGTAAGCCAGCACTGCGGGCTCAAACTCTCTCTTCGAAAAGTGAGCCGCTCCCAGATTGCTGAAAAACGAGGCCGATCCGCCGTCAACAGCGATTGCCTTGTGATATTGCTTGATCGCGGCCGAATATTTTTTGCCCTCGTAAAACACCACACCCAGATTGTTATAGGCGTCGGCAAAGCGGTGATCGGCTTTGATCGACTTCTCGAATGACTTGCGCGCCTCCCGGTAGCGCTGCATCATCAGTTCCGTTATGCCAATCTTGTTCAGCACACGGGCAGCGTTCGGCGCCTTGACCAGCGCGGCGCGATAGTAGTCGAGTGCGTCGAGATAGAGTTTCGAACTGCGCAGCTGATCGGCCCGTTCCTCGAGGTCAGTGGCGGTAGCGTCCGGAGCCGGAGGTTCAATGGCTCGAATCAGCGGCGGAGCAATCTGAACCTGTTCAGAATGAGAAATCTGCGCCGGGGATACGACTGAGAATGTGCAGACCAGAGCGGCGAGAAACGCGATAGAAACCGAGGAGCACTTCGGGCAGGACATGGCTCACCCCCAAATCGCGAGCAGTTCCAACCGAACCTCATTCTGCCACAGTTCTCGCCCGGCGGCGAAGATTTTTACTGCGGCGGATTGTCGCTGAAAATCGAGCCGGAGGCTATTGCGGCGGAGGTTGCCCGCTGTCTGCAGGCTTAGACACCGGGGCGGGCGATTTGTCATCCTTGAAAATGCCGGCAATCTTGCCGAAGAACCCTTTCTTTTTCTTAGGATCCTGCGCCGGAGTGCCCTCTTGACCGTTTACCGCCTGGGTGGGCGGCGGCAGCACTTTCTGTCCGCCTCCGAAAATGCGCGAGAAGAATCCCGCTACGCCGCCACCCTGATCGCAGGTCTCGCGCGGCTCGGTGCCCGCCACGAAGGCTGACACATAGTCGTCCGGACAGGCCGGAGTCGCCAGCCGGTTGGTAGCTTTATCCAATTGCACGTCGACCACGCCGCTGGGCTGGGCAAACGGCTTCATGTCGGAATACTCCGGCAACGCAGCCGCCTTCTTCATGAACTCGCTCCAGACGGGAGCCGCAGTTTGCGCGCCGCTCAAACGAAGATCGCTGTAGTCGTCGTAACCCACCCAAACGATGCACAACAGGTTCGAGGTATATCCCGCGAACCATCCGTCGTGCGAACTGCCGGTCTTGCCCGCCGCGGGCTGCTGAAACCCGCGACCGCGCACGGCCGAAAATCCCAGGCCATTATTGATCACGCTCTCCATCATGTTGGTCATCAGGTAGGCAATGCGCGGATCGAGCACTTGCCGCTGGTCGGTATTAAAATTCGCGACTACGTCGCCCTTGGCATTGCGCACCGAGTTCACCAGCGTTGGCGACAGTCGAATGCCGTTGTTGGCGAAGGCAGTGTAGGCCCCGGCCATATCCAGCGGAGTCGCATCGTACGATCCCAGAGCCATTGCCGGCGTCGCCTTCACTGAAGTGATGCCTGCCGATTTCGCCAGCTCTGCGACCTTGTCATAACCTGCTTCTTCCGCCACTTTGACCGTCGCATTGTTCAGCGACATGGCCAGTGCGTAGCGCAGCGTCACGTCCCCGTGGTACTCCTCTTTGTAATTGCGTGGCTCGTAGATCTGATCACCGTAGGCAAAGGTTGAGGGCGCATCGGTCACCGTGGAAGCCGGAGTGATCACGGTCTGCGACCCGTCCAGTGCCGTGTTGAGCGCCGCCGCGTAAACGAAGGGCTTGAAGATAGAACCAGTAGGCCGTTTGGCGACGGCATGATTCAACTGGCTCCAGCCATAGTCGCGCCCGCCCACCAGCGCCAGCACCGCTCCCGTGTGTGGATCAAGAACGACCATCGCCACCTGCGCCTGCGGCCCCTGGACGACCTTGGTTTCCACTTTCTTTCCGACTTTCACCTTCTTGGTGCGCAGTTTCCTCACCTGATCGTCAACCAGCTTGATTCCAGTCTCTACCGCCTGCGCCGCCGCCTTCTGCAGATCGGGGTCGAGCGTCGTGTAAATGCGGTAGGACTGATCATTCAGATCCCGCTCGCTGAATCTGTTGATCAACATATCGCGCACCATGTCGACGAAGTAGGGCGCGTCGCTCGCCTCCACATTCGGAGGCGCCAGCTTCAGTGGCGCCGCCTTGGCCTTGTCGGCTTGCTCCCGCGTGATGGCATGGGTGTCAACCATTGAATCTAGAACCAAATTGCGACGATCCAGCGCGCGCTCGGGATGCCGATAGGGCGAAAGAAAACTGGGACGTTGGATTATGCCCGCCAGCAGAGCTGCCTCGGGCAGCGTAATGTCCCTGAGATCCTTGTTGAAGTAGGCCTTCGAAGCCTCTCCGAATCCGCTGATGGCGAACGAACCCCGCTGTCCCAGGTCCACCCAATTCGCGTAAAACTCAAGAATCTGTTGCTTACTGAACTTCTGCTCCAACTCTTCGGCGATCAGCATCTCCGTGAGCTTTCGCCTCATGGTCTTCTCGGGCGTAAGAAAGAATCCGCGGGAAAGTTGCATGGTAATCGTCGATCCGCCCTGGTCATGCCGTCCGCGCACCACATTGATCCACGCCGCCTGCGCCATGCGTAGGAAGTTCACTCCGCTGTGCTCGAAGAACCGCCGGTCTTCGATGGCGAGCACCGCCTGCACTACTACCGGAGGAATTTCGTTGTACTTCACCAATTGGCGCTTGGAGCGCTGCTCGGCATCGAACAGCGCGGTAACCAGTTGCGGCTCCAGTTCATAGGCCGAAAGCTCGTTCCCTTTGCTGACAATGCTGTCCACCTGGCCATCCTGGATCTTGATGAGAGCGGCCTCCGGGCTGTGATAGGACTCCGGGCCAGGTGTGATCTGAATCCCGTCATTCACCAGCCGAAAACTTCCTAGCTCCGATTTTCCGTCCTGGTCGGAATAGCCAGCCCGGCGTAGTTCGCCGGCGATCATTTTGGCGCCGATCTTTTCGCCATCGCGCACCGTGTGCGGCCGGGCGTAAATTTTCGCTGAGTTGCTGAACACCGGGGTGCGGAAGCGGCGCTCTATGATGCGGTCATACTTGATGTAAAAGTAAGAAAGGAAAACTGTGAGCGAGACCGCAAGCAGCAGGAAGACGACTAGAGCCGCCCGCAAAACCGGATCATGCGACAGCCAGGCGGTGGATTTGCCGCCCTTCTGCCCGTTTCCCTTTGGAATCCTAAGTTTAATGGCCACGAATTACCGGCTTCTCCTTCTGTGAGACGGTAGGATACGCAAAAAGGTTTGCCCACCCCTTTTTGTCTGGCTTCCGCCGCTGTGTCAGAACCACTAGCTGATCGGACTGCAGAGATACCTTATTGTACCGCCACATTTCCAAACGAAAGAGGCCCGCAGTACATGCGAGCCTCTAAGCCGTTAACTGCACCGTTTCCGTGCGTCCCTGAGGATTCTGTTTTCTGTCGGCCAACTGCTAGTCGGTTACGCCGAAGGGAAACCCGCCCGAAGTCGAGAAGGTGGCTCCATTGGTGAGGGCACCATTCGTGGGGCTTGCGCCCAGCACAAACAGTTTGCTGCCGGAGAGGGTGTCGGTGCAAACCAGGCTCGAGCCACCCTGATCAAACATGCATCCCGAAGCCGTTGGCAGTGACGTAAATGGCGACCTGGCAAGTTTGGTCAGCGCACCAGATGTGAGGTCCATCTGGAAGCCCTCGATGGCTCCCACAAGGGTGGTTGCACCTGAGCCCACTGTATAGACGAACTTGCCGTTGGGCGATATTGCAAAGTCAAAGGGTGCCGAGGCGGTGACGAATGGTGAACCATTCACCTCGGTTGGTACTCCAGTCGTCGGGTTGATTGAAAAAACATGTATGTGTGTGTCAGTCGCAGAACCGGCATCCTGAATCTGCACGACTCCCAGCAGGAATTCTCCGGTAAGACTGGCATGGATTTGCGCTACACCCAGGTTGAACGGAGATCCCGTAATCGGAGTTAGCGCACCCGTTGTCTGATCAATCGAAAAGGCAGCCACGCCGCTCGAAGGCGACAGTTGGCCTACGTATAGAAACTTTCCGCTGGCGTCTACTGTCATGATGTCTGCCGCGACTACGCCCGTGGTAAAGGGAGACCCCGCCGTCTCAGTCAGGGCTCCAGTGGTGGCATTGATCCGGAAAACCCATATATCCCCGCTGGCCTCACTGCCCACGAACAGGAACCGTCCTTGTGGATCGCTCCACGCACCGTCGGTCGTCCCGCCGGACCCACTGGCTGTAAATGGATTGCCAGGAATGGCCGTCAGTGCGCCACTTTTGCGGTCAATACTAAATCCCTCCACGTTCGAATTCCCCGCGGGAACGTACACGTACTTCTTGGTCACCAGCATGACATCGGCAAAGCCAGCCGAAATCGTGGGAGCGGTGTACCCCGTTAAAGGGGCAAAGGTCGAGCCACCAATTCCCGCGCCCTGGATGCTGCTGCCACTCATGTAGTACACAAGAGCGGTGGCATTGGCGGCAGAGATCGTGCCGCCACCTCCACCTCCACTTCCACTCCCACCGCCGACGCCTCCGCCAGCGGGCGTGCAAGTAGACGCGCCAAAAGTTGCTTTGCATACATAGTGACCGCAAGCGCCCAACCCTAGAGTGGCCAGCACCGCAACCAGCGCGAACAACACTCGGACTCTTGTGTTCATGAACCGCCTCCACCTGAATTTCACGATTGCGAACGTTTTACTAGCGAAGCGCGAACTAAAAATTCACCTGTAATTCCTGCCAGTTTCCGCGCTACTACAAGCTGTCTCCCTGCGCATCTCACCGTTGAAGGTGAAAATACTCTTATCCAATCGCGATGGTAGGTGGGGGGGTAACGTGTTGGCAATATTACGAATGTCACTGTCCCAGTTACGAGCGAGCGGGCATGGGCAGAGTCAGTACCCTGGAACATCCGTTCATGCAATCGTTTCTCAGCCAGGAAGTTGAGGAAAACTGGACTCGTTGGAGTGCTAGGACGGGCTAGGACGGGCTAGAACCCTTTGTTTCCGCTTGACGGAGTGAAATGCAGATCGAAGCTGTATCCGGGCAGATTCACCGGCACGCTGTAATCGACTGCCAGGTAAGCCGCCGACAAGCCAGGAGTAGTGATGCGCTGCACCGTTACCTGCCGGGGCTCCAGCTCAATGTTGTGTTCCTTAGCCTTGGTGAGGACGACGTTGCGCAGGTCTTCATCCGTCTTACTCGGATTGCCGCCAGCGGCTACAGCCACTTGGCGCAGATCGTCTTGAAATGAATAGTTGGCCAGTTCCGGTGGAATGACCTGGGACGCAGCCATTATGACGCCCACGACTACGACAAACCCCAGGATGAGCTTCATAGTTCCCATAGAACAAATTCGCCACGCCAGAAACAAAGCTAAGCCTCAACTCGCCCGGCGGAGCAACTCCTTAAAGTACTCCACGATCGAAGAAATCGTAACATCGCGTATTTCACGAGTCGAGCGAAGAACGACTTCGACGGTACCTTCGGTAACCTTTTTGCCAACCGTGATTCTAAAGGGGATACCGACCAAATCGGCGTCCTTGAACTTGACCCCTGGCCGCTCGTCCCGGTCATCCAGAATTATGTCAAATCCAGCTGCCTCCAGGCGCTTCGCGATGTCCTCGGCCGCCGTTCGCACGGCTTCATCTTTTACGTTGACCGGCGCAACCACGATCTCGAACGGCGCAATCGTCGGTGGCAGCCAGAATCCGTTTTCATCATTACTTTGCTCGATCGCCGCGGTCAGAATGCGCTCGATACCAATGCCATAGCTGCCCATGATCGGCGTAACTTCCTTGCCGTTCTTGTCCAGAACCCGCGCACCCATGGACTCCGAATACCGGTAGCCGAGCTTGAAAATGTGCCCAATCTCAACCGCCGTATCGATGCGTAATGCCTTGCCGCAATTTGGACAAGCTTCACCGGCCGTGACCGCTCGCAGATCGGCATAAACCGTGGGATGAAAATCTTTCCCCGGCGTGAGATTCTTGAGGTGATAGTCCTCTTTGTTCGCGCCCGCAATCAGGTGGGTGCGGCCTTCGAGGGCTTTGTCGACCAGCAAGACTGGAAGGTCCGCGTCTTTCTTCACGTCCTTCGCCCACTCGATGGCAGTTGGTCCCAAGTATCCCGCCGGGGAATTGAACAGAGCCTTGATCTCGCTTTCCTCCATCGGCCGCGTTGCAATCGCCATGGTGGAATTGAGCTTCGCTTCATTCAACTGATGATCGCCACGCATCAGGACGACAATCCCCCGCGACCTGATCTTGCCTGTCTTCTCATCTTTCTCCTCCGTCATCAGCGCCAGCGTCTTCATCTTGTTCTTCGGCGAGACGCCCAGAAACCGCGCGACATCTTCAATCGTCTTCTGTCCCGGCGTGTGGACGAGAAGCGGCGCGCCATCTCCTTCGCCTGCGAGATCCTCTACTGCCGCCAGCTTCGAAGTTGCCTTCTCCATGTTCGCGGCGTAGTTGCAGCCATCACAACTTACAATCTGATCTTCGCCCGCTGGCGTTCGCACCATGAACTCGTGTGATTCTTTACCTCCCATCGCCCCCGAATCTGCCTCGACCACCATGTATTTCAGCCCGCAGCGGTCGAAGATGCGGCAATACGTCTCGTAATGCTTTTTGTAGGAAACATCCAGGCCCGCGGCATCGATGTCGAACGAGTACGCGTCCTTCATCATGAACTGCCGCACCCGCAGCAGCCCGGACTTCGGCCGCGGTTCGTCGCGAAACTTGGGGGCAATCTGGTACCAGATCTGCGGCAGCTGTTTGTAGCTGCGAAGTTCCTTGCGCGCAATCGAGGTCATGACTTCTTCTTCGGTCATCCCCAGAGCGAGATCGGCCCCTTTGCGGTCTTTCAGGCGAAACAAATTGTCCCCCATAAGCGCCCAACGCCCACTCGCTTCCCAAATCTCGCGCGGATGCAGCGCCGGCAAATAAAACTCCTGCCCGATCCGGTCCATCTCCTGCCGCACGATGGCCATGATCTTGTTGAACGAACGATTACCCAGAAAAAGATATGAGTAGATCCCAGCCGCCAGCTGCCGGATATAGCCTGCCCGCACCAGAAACTTGTGGCTGGCGACCTCAGCGTCCGCCGGGGCTTCGCGCAGGGTAGGAATAAAAAGTTGTGACCAACGATGCATAGAGTTTTCTTGAAGTACGAATAACGAGTCGCTAGTGCAGAGCACTAAGCGCCCATTCATCCCGCAGGGGAATTGGTTATTGTAAACGATTGCTGATTCCTCCCAGTCTTGCGTCGAATTCCGCGTACGCCTCAAGTTCGGCACGCTCGCCGACTTGTGGCCAAAGGTAAAACGCTGTTGCTAGTGGCTGGTGTGGAGGCTAAATATCCTGTCATTCCGACCGGAGCCGGAGCGCCAGCGACGGTGGAGGGAGGAATCTGCTTTGTGGCCTATAGAGCCTCAAAGCCTCAACGCGGTGAACAGTCGGTCTGCCTGGAGGGCTTTAGTTACTTTCTTATAACGGGGTACCCCCCACCCCCCTCGATCTCTTGAAATCATGGTATTAGCGCGAAATTCCCCGCAAAATCCGCGTGATAAAGGACTTAGGAGTCAAAATCTAGACAGCAAAAGACTTACCCTGAATCAGAGGGGATAAGCCCATGACGCCGCACTGCTCCGCCCACAGGATCGGCGATTGGGGCTGTGGATCACAAGGTCAGATGTCACACGCTGCCGAGTTTCTTGAAGATATGGGTAAAGCTTCACTTAGCGCGGGTTGCGGTTGGCCGGCCCTCCCAGAACGAGGGATCCACAAAAATTTGAGAGCCATCTGGACTGCGGCTCGGCCGAGTTGAGTGTGAACCTTGGGTTGACGCGTGGTCACGCCCCCCTCCTTCTCGACCTATGATACTTCCAGGCCGTCGGCAATACGGACGCTATGAGAGCTTTATGATCTTGTATTCCCGTAACCATCCGAATTACGCAGTATCGTTGCAATAAAACGCCCAACTGGAGAAACGGCAATGACAAGAGACGAGGCTTGGAATCTGGCCAATCATTGGGTTGCGTCATGGAACGCTCATGACTTGGACTCGATTATGACGCATTACGAGGACTGCATCGAATTGATTTCGCCAGTTGCCGCACAACTTCTGGGGACGCCTGATGGCAGAGTGGTTGGAAAGGCCAGCTTGAGAGCTTACTTTCAGCGCGGACTAGAAACCTATCCTAAACTCCAGTTTCGTATCGAGGACGTTCTCTGGGGCATCAGCAGCGTGGTGCTCTACTACACCAATCAAAAAGGAACACGCACGGGAGAGTTTATGGAGTTGTCAGCGACTGGAAAAGTGGCGCGAGTGGTGGCGAACTACAGTGGCGGGTGGCCCACATCTACTACCTCGGAGAAATGAAAGTTTCAATCCTGGGTGCCCCACTTATCGCCGCCTTTGCGAGAAGTGGGACCCGGCCACGATAAAGAAACATGATTGAAACTGTTGACAGGCCGGTAGGACAAATCCGTTCTTCAAGCGAGGTCCCACATCTCCCAGCAGTACGAAGGCATCCGCCTCCATGTTCGTTCGAGTCGCGTGTGAACTATTTCTTCTGTCGCGCCAGGCCCGCGGAACGAACGCGCATGGTCGCAAGCTGGCGAATCACAGGGCGTGCGTTGCCCTTTGGGTTGCGTGTATAACTTCGTTCAGAGTGAACACGCCGGTGAGAAATAACACCCGGTGTAGCTGCGGGAATCACCAACGCGATCTGGACGATGCGGGACTTGTTGACAGCGCAAATTTAGGAAACGATAAACATGTCCAATCCAAAAGAAATTCTGAGGATGCTTAGCAAGCCTGCCGCATGGGGTAGTGGATGGACAAGCGCAATTCTCTGCTTTAGCGCCGCTTCCGGCTATTGGCTATCAAACGAACATCGGAAGGCGATCTTCTGGGTGGCGTTTGGCATAGCGGAGGTGACCTCTATCCTCTGGTAAGAGCAACACGAAATTAGATCAGTGGCCCACTATCGGCAGACAACCATTCGCAAAGTGGGTGACAAACATGAGGACAGAAGGGAACCTAGAGATCGACGCCATAGGCTCTGACTGGAAGTTGGCACCACATTAGCCCTGCTAAATAAGGAGGAGGCATGGTTTATCGACCCAAGATTGACGCGCAGCGATGCTTCGTCCTCTTGCCGCTACGGGGGCCTTTTCTAGGCTACTTCGACAAGATCATTAAGCCCGCTGCCCTGGAAGCCGGACTCACCGCAGTAAAGGCGGACGAGATATATGGGACGCGCGCCGTAATCCGGGACATCTGGGAGTTGATTTGGACGTCTCGGCTTGCCGTGGCAATCGTTACCGGCCAAAATCCGAATGTCAATTACGAATTGGGTATGTGTCACACGCTCGGCGTTCCGACAGTTCTCGTCACCGAAAAGGCAGACGACGTACCGTTTGACTATCGACACCGGCGATACGTGCACTACATCCCAAGTGAAGCGGGATGGGAACAGAAGCTTCGCGAAGATCTCATAAGCACGTTTAGAGCGGTCCTTGCTTCTCCAAACTTGGAAGAGGATCTGCCATGGCCATACGACACGTTTGATCTGAACGCGCAAAGGAGAACCGGAAGGCTGGTTCCAGCTGCTGACTCACTTGAGATGGTAGTCAGGGGAACACAGCTGGTCGAACACTCGATCGCGCCAGCCTTTGGGCCGCAAGGAGGCCTCGTTTCCGTCACTCTGCCGCCCCATCAGGCGCAGGCCTCGTTTCGTAGGGGTTACAAAATCGTGCAAGGCATTAGGGCCGACCATCCGCTGGAGCAGCAAGGCATTGAGCAGATGAGACGCTTGGCTGGAGAGATTTTTGGTTCGGTCGGTGACGCAACCAAGACCGGCCTTTTCTTATCGTGCGGCATGGTTGAACAGGGTAGCCAAGCCCTTCGGCGCGGGGCCGTGCCGAAGTCTCTCGTTGCAGGGATGAAAAAAGCGGTAGATGTTGCAGTGGCACAAATAGTGACGGAGGCAAAGAGCGTGCACGAATCGCATCTCCGAGCGATCGCGGAGACGGCCACCGGCTTCGATGGACCCGCCGCTGCCGTGGTAATTGAGGCGCTAAGGCGGGTCGGCAAGGACGGCGTGGTAGAGGTACTGGAGGGAACCGGGCCGAGCGCGGAACTTGAAATTCAAGAGGGGATGCAACTCGACAGTGGTTTTCTTTCCCAGTCCTTTGTCACCGATAGCGAACGCCAAGAGTGCATTCTCGAAGGCTGCTACCTACTTCTCTACGAGGGCCAACTCGGGTCGATGCAAGTGATGCTGCCGATTATGGAACAAGTGGCACAAGCAAGGAAGCCGCTGCTGGTCATCGCTTCCGACGTGGTACAGGAGGTTCTCGCCACCATGATCATAAATACAGAGAGGGGTGTGCTGCCCTGCGCCGCGGTGAAAACGACCGGGCAAGGAGAGCGACGCAAAGCCCTCCTAGAAGATATTGCCGTCCTCACAGGCGGTAAGGCGTTCTTACAAGAGCGTATGAGACCGTTGGAATACGCCACTCTTGCTGACCTCGGGCGGGCGGAGAAAGTAATTGTCACGAGAGAAGACACTACGATACTCGGCGGGGCCGGCGACGCGGGCGATGTCGCATCGAGGATTCAGGGTCTCCGCCGACAGATTGAGACCACTCCGAGTCCGTACGATAACTCGAAACTAAGAGAGCGGCTCGCAAGGCTCGCCGGGGCGATCGGTGTTATAAGGTCCGGTGGACACACTGAGGCCGACCGAGCAGATAGTATCTACAGGCTCGAAAGTGCGCTCCGTTCCTGCCAATCCGCGATTGAGAACGGCTACGTAGTCGGCGGAGGGCTCTGCTACTACAGGGCAAAACGGCAATTGGAGAAACTCGTCGCCTCCAATGAGTCAGAGCAGCGCGGTATATCCGCCGTATCCTACGCGCTGGAGCAGCCGTTGCGGAAATTGATCCAGAATTCCAACATCTACAACAAGGCGAAACTCCTCAGTGATACAGCGGACGGCAATCCTTCCTCTATGGGTTTCAACGCGGAGACGGAAAAAATCGAGGATCTCGCTGTAGCGGGCATTTTCGATTCAGCGAAGGCCCTAACGGAAGCCCTCACGCTCGCCCTCGCGTACGCGAAAGGCATCTTGACGACGGGAGCGTGGGACGCTGCTCCCAGGAGCGGGCTGGATTCGCAAACAGAGGGATAGGTCGGCCCTGCGTCCCCGCCCGCGTGCCTTCAGAGCATTGGAAAATCCACAGCCCCATGTGACATCCAACCTAGCCCTGCGTCAGCAACTAGCCCATGATGGTCAAGGCGGAGGCGGTAAATCGAGCCGAAGCCATGTGGGGCACAAGCCCTTTGTTCTCTAGATTTTGACCTCTAAGTTCTTTGACATCAAGATTTTGCGCGCCCTTTTTGCGAACCCCGCGCCCAGCAAGGCTTTCAGAGGGTGGGGGGAGGGGGGTATACCCACTTTCCCAAATAAGTGCCGCCCGACGAGCCGAGAATCCGTCGTCCCAACCGAAGCTCAGAAAGAATATTTGCAGCCAAAATCCACAGGCCAAAACCACCCCACCAAGACGAAAGCCAGTCCCGAGGTCGAAGGTCGGATGTCCGAGGTCCGAGGTCCGAGGTCGGAGGCGACGTAAAACCGGAAGCCGACCCGACAGAAGCCGCCCCACCTTGCCGCATCTCCGATGCCCGCTGTAGCATCAACATCTGGCATTCATAAGGAGACATCATGGCAACCCACACCCTCGCTACCCCGCCGGTCATCGGCAGCAGCAATCCGACTAAGGTTTATCAGAATTTCATCGACGGCGAGTGGGTTGAGTCCTCGACGGGCGAGACCTTTGAAAACCGCAATCCCGCCGACACTCGCGATCTGGTTGGGGTCTTTCAGAAATCCGCCAAGGCTGACGTTGACGCAGCCGTGGACGCGGCCAAGCGTGCCTTCGCCAAGTGGCGGCTCGTTCCGGCGCCGCGGCGAGCAGAGATCGTTTTCCGCGCTGCCGAAATCCTGATTGAGCGCAAAGAAGAGCACGCCCGCGACATGACCCGCGAAATGGGCAAGGTGCTGGCCGAGACGCGCGGCGACGTGCAGGAAGCGATTGACGCCGCCTACTACAACGCCGGCGAAGGACGCCGCATGTTTGGCCCGACCGTCCCCTCGGAGATGCCGAACAAGTTTGCCATGGCCGTGCGTCAGCCGATCGGCGTCTGCGGCATGATCACGCCGTGGAACTTTCCTATGGCGATCTCATCGTGGAAGCTGCTGCCCGCGGTGGTTTGCGGCAACACCTGCGTCATCAAGCCCGCGCAGGACACTCCGCTTTCGACATTTAATCTGGTGCGCGCCCTCGTTGACGCGGGGCTGCCCAAGGGCGTCATCAATATTGTGACGGGCTTCGGCCCTGAGGTGGGCACGCCGCTCGCCGAGCATCCTGATGTGCGCGCCATCTCGTTGACCGGCTCTTCCGCTGTGGGGCGCATCATTGGCGGCATTGCCGCAAAAAGTTTCAAGCACTGTTCTTTAGAACTAGGTGGCAAGAATCCCATGATCGTCCTCGACGATGCCAACCTTGACCTCGCCATTGAAGGCGGACTCTGGGGAGGCTTCGGCACCACCGGCCAGCGTTGCACCGCGACCAGCCGCATCATCGTGCAGAAGGGAGTCTATCGGGAGTTCGTCGAACGCTACGTCGCCCGCGCAAAGAAACTGAGAGTCGGCAACGGGCTGGACGAGACCACGGAGATGGGTCCGGCGATCAACGAGAAGCAGTTGCAGACTGACCTCAGCTACGTCGCGATCGGCCAGGACGAAGGCGCGAAGCTAATGTGCGGCGGCAAGCGGCTCGACAAAGGCGACTATCAGAATGGCTGGTTCATGGAGCCGACGGTATTCAGCGATGTCGACTCGAAGATGCGCATCGCGCAGGAAGAAATCTTCGGGCCGGTGGTTTCGATTATCCCGTGTGACGACCTGGAAGATGCTATCGGGATTGCGAACGGCATCGAGTACGGACTCTCTTCCGCGCTTTACACCAAGGATGTGAACAAGGCCTTCTCCGCTATTCGCGATCTCGATGCCGGTATTACCTACATCAACGCGCCCACGATCGGGGCGGAAGTTCATCTTCCCTTCGGAGGAACCAAGGCCACCGGTAATGGACATCGCGAAGGCGGCATCGGCGCAATTGATTTCTATACCGAGTGGAAATCGGTGTACGTTGACTACTCTGACAAGCTGCAGAAAGCGCAGATCGACCGTGCGGAGTAAGTGCTTTAACCACAGGGGACACAGGGGAACACGGGGTAGGGCAATCGGTTTAGAATTACCCCGTGTTCCTCTGTGACCCCTGTGGTTAAGATCTTTTATCTATGCCCACAACCCAAGCCCGCGAAGTGAGCGCAGCCAAGCGCCTCGATAACGTCCGCTATGCCATCCGCGACCTGGCCTGCATTGCCGACGAGGTCATCCAACAGGGACACAAAGTTCTTCCGCTCAACGTCGGCGACCCGCTCAACTTTGATTTCCAGACTCCGCCGCACATCATCGAAGCCGTCTATAAAGCCATGCGTGACGGCAAGAACGGATACGCGCCATCTCCTGGTATTCCGGAAGCGCTCGAAGCGATTCGCCGCGAAGCTGCGCGTAAGGGCATCACGACCGTGCAGGACGTTTTCGTCACCTCCGGGGTGAGCGAAACCGTCGATCTCTGCATCAGCGCCCTGGTCAATCCCGGTGAAGACATTCTCACGCCCAAGCCCGATTACCCGCTCTACTCGGCAGTCCTGTGCAAGCTGGGCATCGCGCTTAACGCCTACGATCTGAATGAAGACGACGCCTGGCAGCCCGAACTGGCCGACATTGAACGCAAGCTCACGCCACGAACCCGCGGCATTGTGCTGATTAATCCTAATAATCCGACCGGCTCACTTTGCTCGCGGCAGATGCTCGAGCAAGTCGCCGAACTGGCGCGCCGCCATAACCTGGTTGTCTTCGCCGACGAAATCTACGACAAATTGATTCTGGAGGACACGCCCCACATCGCCTTCGCCGCGGTCGCGCCGGATGTGCCCTGCGTCACCTTCGGCGGCATGTCGAAAAACTATCTCGTCCCCGGATGGCGCATCGGCTGGGGCATCGTTTCCGGCGACGTCGCGACCGTAAAGTCTTACACCGAAGGCATTCACCGGCTGCTGCGCGCGCGACTTTGCGCCAATCATCCTGAGCAGTACGCGATCAAGCCCGCGCTCGAAGGTCCACAGGATCATCTCATCGAAGTGCAGCGCAAGCTGCGCTCCCGCCGCGATCTCACGCAGAAGTGGTGCGAGTCCACGCCGCGCCTGAGCTGCGTCGCGCCTCGCGGCGCGTTCTATGCCTTTCCGCGCATACATTTTCCAGAAAGCGACATCCCCGAGAGCGATGAAGTTTTTGTAAAGGAACTCATCCGCCAGAAGCATGTGATGGTGGTCCACGGCTCCGGCTTTGGCCAGAAGCCCGGCACGCAGCACTTCCGCATCGTGTTCCTGCCGGATGAAAAAACGTTGGCCAGCGCCTACTCTTCCATTGCGGAGTTCATCCAGAAGCGTTACGGAAAAGCCTGATTCACCGCCGGGCTCGCTGTTACCACACCGAAAGGAATACACATGCTGCAGGTCCAGGGTTTCACCGTACCGCGAACGTTGGAGGAGGTAATTTCTCCCGACAATACCGCTCTGCTTATTTACGATATGCAGTCGGGGATCACCCGCCAGATTGCAAATGGCGACGAAATTGTCGGCCGGGTCCGCCTGATTCTTGAGGCGGCACGGCGAATCGGGATGCGTACATTTTTTACTCGCCACATGTCGCTGCCCAAGAATCTAATGGGGGCATTTCAAATTCGTACTGCCTTGGCGTGGCAACGTACGGACTCTCCAGACAAGATCAAGCCCATGTTTTTGCGTGACAGTCCAGCATTTCAGATCATTCCCGAGTTGCAGCCGCGAGCCAGCGAGGCGATTTTCGACAAGATCAGCATGTCAGCCTTTTCGGGTACGCCGTTGGAAATGGCTCTCCGAGATTGCGGGATACGCAGTTTCATTATTGCCGGCATTGCTCTGGAAATCGGAATCGATCCCACTTGCCGGCATGGGGCCGACCTCGGCCTGGTGCCAGTTGTGATTCAAGACGCGTGCGGCTTTGGTAATTCCGAGGCGGCGGCCCACAGTCTGGCGTCGCTGGCTCACATGGGGGATTCGTTAGTAACTGACACGAAGACAATCTGCGATTTATTGGCCAGACTTGCGCCCGTAAGTTCTTCCTAGGCTCGGACCAATTGTCAGAATGTCCCGGCAGCTCCGCTGGTAGGCGTTTCCGCGTAGTTCTCGATTTCCTTTCCCATTGCCGGCCCATTCCAGACGTTTAGCGGTTACGACCATGGTATAATGACCATGATCGAAAGGACGTTCGTTCATGAAAAAAATGGCGGCAGGAGCGTTCAAGGTCCATTGTCTGGCGGTCATGGATGAGGTTCAGTCGAAACGGGAAGCCGTGCTGATCACCAAACGCGGCAAGCCGGTGGCGAAGCTTGTCCCGGTTGAGAGGGAGGCGGACGATATCTTCGGATTTCTCTCCGGAAAAGGCAAAATTACCGGAGACATTGTTTCTCCCATCCTTAGCCCCGAAGAATGGGGCAATCTCTATTGATTCTGGTCGATACGCACGTCGTTATCTGGCTGGCCTTTGAGGAGGCTCGCCTGTCGAAAAAAGCGAGAGCAGCGATTGTGGAAGCACGCCTGAACGGCGAGGGGCTTGCCATTTCTGATATTTCCCTTTTCGAACTAGCCAGAGCCTTCGCCCGCGAACGTTCACATCTCGACATTAGCGTCGAATCCGCTCTAACGGAGGTGGAACGGCGATTTATCGTGCTGCCCATAAACAGTCGAATCTCTCTTCGAGCTCTTGGACTTCCTCCCACCTATCCCAAGGATCCGGCAGATCGAATCATCGGGGCGACCGCTTTGGTGGAAGGCATTCCACTGATCACCGCTGACCGAGAGATCCGGAATGCGCGCGCGATTCCCACCATCTGGTGAGCGACGTCCGTCTTGAAGTGCCGTCAGTCAAAGAACAAGCCGTCGAGCTTCGCTCGACCGGACAGCCGGGGCGGCTGTCCCTACGTGGGCCGGTTGCGGCTCACGCTTTCTCTTTCCCCACGAATCTGCTTAAATCGAGTTAGACGCAACCTGCACCGAACGCTTGGGTTCCTATAAATCGTGGTCGACATTCACTCCCACATTCTTCCGGAAGTAGATGACGGTTCCAAATCCTGGGAGACCTCTATCGCCATGTGCAGGATGGCTGCGGCCGACGGCATCACGCATCAGGTCGCTACGCCTCATGCCAACGACCGCTATCATTACGACCGCGCTTATCTTCAGGGACTGGTCGCTCATCTACAGGGATTGGTCGGGGATGCTCTGACCCTCAGCCTAGGCTGCGACTTCCATTTTTCCTACGACAATATGCAGGACGTGCTGGCGAATCCTTCCCGCTATGCGATCGAGGGCTCCCGCTACATGCTGGTCGAGCTGAGCAACTACAGCGTTCCCCCGCAGACCACGGATTGTTTCCTCAAACTCGGCGACTGCGGCATGACCGCTGTGATCACCCATCCCGAACGCAATCCGATTCTGCGCGAGAGTCCGCAGCGGGTGGTGGAGTGGGCCGAGCAGGGATGCGTCATTCAGATGACCGGATCAGCCCTTACTGGATTCTGGGGCGAACGAGTGCGGCGCGTCGCTCAGTGGTTGCTGGAGCACAAAGCCGTCCACGTACTGGCCACTGATGCTCACGACACCGAGAAGCGGATCCCGATACTTTCCAGTGGTCGCGATGCCGCTGCCGAAATTTGTGGGGACGAGGTGGCGGAAGCGTTGGTCGAGGGCAATCCGCGCGCAATCATCAACTCGCTGCCGCTGCCGTATTTTCCGCGGCCAGTGGTGGGAAGCTATCGTAAGAGCAGCAGTTAGCACTCAGCATTTAGCCACTTCCGGGGTGCGCCGCCAAGAACCTTCCGATTCAGAGCCAGCGTACGCAACGCTCCCCAATAAAAACATCCGTTCCAGGCTGAGTGTTGAGGGCCGAGTTACTGCGGGCTGGAGGAATCGTGGTCTGCAGTCGAAGCAGGCATTGGATTGGCGGACGAAGGTTTGCTCGCGCCCGGATCCGCGCTATGTGACACCGGCGCTAAAGATGCCGCCTTTGGCATGTCCGGGCCAGTCGTCATGGCGCTCTCTGGATTCAGCAAATGATCGTGGCTGGGGCCCAGTCCGAGCTTGATCAGCGCGCGCGCATCCGGCACCGTCTTCGATTGCCATCCATGATCGCTCTGGTAGCGCCGCATGGCATCTTCACTGGCCTGGTTCCAGGTTCCCGTGGCCTCGCCATTGAGATAGTGCTCGTGGATTAACGCTTCCTGAATCGACTGCGCTCTCCCGGAATCAATTTTCTGCTGGCCTCGCGTACGTGCCGTCTTTTTCTTCCGCGAAGTGGAATGCTTCCCCTTGGCTGGGACCGATTTTTTCCTCGCAGAAGATGTCGACGGTTGAGTTACGGCCTTGCGGTGAGTTTTCGCACTGGAAGCGGCCGTCGGCTCGCTCGCGCTCGCAACCACCGCAACCGCACACAACAGCATTAACGCGCAGCCCGCACGAAAACAAGACCCTCGAATTCCCGCCAAATCTTTCACCGTCAAAGTTAAATCGTCACTCCCTACAACCGCGAGTCACTCAAAAACCATCGTTACATAAAAAAGAAAAGCCCAATCGGACCTTGCACTGCCATCATCCCCTACCGAGGCGAAACAGTACTAGGTTCCATTGGGCCAGTCCAAGTTACGGAAGTGTACCCGCGACGAAGGCCGTTCCGTCCTGTCGCGATGTTCCCCGCTGATGCACCAGGAACACGACATCCTGCCCGCTCTTCAGGCTCGATTCCACCCGGGCAAACTCTTCCTCGCTGTTCACTGGTTGCTTGTTAACCTCAAGGATCACGTCGCCGCGTCCCAGACCAATATCTTCGGCGAACGACTGCGGCTTCACATCCTGCACGATCACACCCTTGCCAGCGGGGATGTCCAGCCGGTCGGCGATCTCTGGCGTCAGCTTGCGAACGGTAACGCCCAACTTGCTCTGCTTAGGCGTGCTCTCGTCTTCGCCTTGCTGATCCTCTCCCAACCGCGCCGCGAACAGCTTGGCGCGATCCGCAATGGTCACGCTCGCATCCTGTGTCTTGCCATTACGGAGGAAGCCCAGGGTCACCTTTGATCCTGGTTTGCGCGATGCAATGTCCGACACCAACTCCGATCCCTTGCTCACTTTCTTGCCGTCCACGGTGACGATGGTATCGCCTACTTTCAGTCCCGCCTGATCGGCTGGGCTACCCGCCACCACGCTGGAGATCGTGACACCCGAGCCCGAACCATACACCCGAGCAATGGCGGGATTCTCCACGGCATCAAACGTGATGCCGATCGAACCGCGTGTTACCTTGTGCTCCGGCCCGGTCAGCTGGTTGTAAACATCGACGACGGTTTTCGAGGGCAGCGCAAATCCCACGCCCGCATAGGCATTGGTCTCGCTCAGGATCGCCGTATTGATCCCGATCACTTCCCCTGCCATGTTCACCAGCGGCCCGCCTGAATTGCCCGGGTTGATGGCCGCATCGGTTTGAATGAATGTTTGGAATTGACGCTGGGGCACAATGTCGCGCCCTTTGGCGGAAACGATTCCGGCCGTTACCGTCTCCGACAAGCCGAACGGGCTGCCGACCGCCAGAACCCAGTCGCCAACCTGCATGCCATCGGAGTTGCCCATTTTTGCCGCAGGCAGCGCCCGATCGGTCTCTACTTTGATTACCGCCAGATCGGTTTCCTGGTCGGTGCCGACAACCTTGGCATCGTGCTGCACTCCTGGCGGATCATCCTGAAACCGTACGCGAATCCGGTCCGCTTTCTCGACCACGTGTCGGTTCGTGACAATGAAACCCTTTGGATCCACGATCACGCCCGAGCCCAGCGAACGCTCGCGAATCGGGGCATCGCCCCCGAACGGGTTGCCCTGGCCGCCTGGTCCGCCGAAAAAGCGGTTGAAGAAGTCATCCATTCCGCCACCACCGCCGTTATCCCCTTCGTCCGGAGTTTGCCCGCGACGCCGATGTGGATTCTTGATGGTCGATTCGGTATTGATGTTGACCACGCTCGGTTCCAACTGCTTGGCAATCTGCGAAAAAGTGTTAGAGAGTTGCTGCGGCGCGGGCATGGAGAGCGGCGTTGCATCGGACTTCTGTCCCTCTTTACCCTTCACTCCGTAGGAAACCACCGTGCCGATTAGAATGCCGACCGCGAGTGTAGCGAGAATGCTGGGCGTATAGACCCAACGACGGGCCCTCATGCGCAGCCAAATTGTGCGCGAATCCATGATTTCACTTCCTCCAAGACTATAAACCCTTCATATTATACCGATTTAGGAGCCTGCTTTGAGTTGCCCTGCCTGTATGCGTATAGGAGTTGCCGGGCAAACCACAAGCTTTAACCACAGGGGTCACAGAGGATCACAGGGTAATTCTAACCAGTGGATTTACCCTGTGTTCCTCTGTGGCCTCTGATTTCATGAAACCGTCGGCTCCTCAGACCTGAGTAGACTTGGGAGTGTCAACGCCAAGGGCTCGGGAGAAAGGAGCCGAACATGTTGATTATAGGATGCGATTATCACCCGAGCATGCAGCAAATTGCC
>WNFG01000198.1_pt1 | contig 54430 bp, 52 predicted proteins | sample 5400431 | NCBI WGS metagenome assembly WNFG01 (sample SAMN13153346, study PRJNA577476) | soil metagenome | isolation source: 120 cm saprolite under Douglas fir tree site 2 hole 3 replicate 2 | place: USA:California | collected 2015-04-18
ATTCCCAAGACACAGCCGTTCGCTTTCTCTGGAGATGAAGGGGCCGACGTTGGAATGGATGGCGAAACGGCTGTCTCAAATGATTACAAGCAAGGCGATAACAAGTTCACCGGCAAGATCGACAAGGTAACGATTGATCTGAGCCCTTCAAAGTTAAGCGATGCGGATGAAAAGAAAGTTGAAGAGGCTGAAGAAACGGCAGCCTTTATCGAGGACTGATCAGCAGGACAATCCAGAAAGAAAGGAACAGGGGCACCGCATTGGTTCCTTACTGGCCCAGATGTTCCAGGGCCTTGCGCATCGGCGCGCTGGAAACTTTGATCGTGCCTTGGAGCGGGTGGCTCATCTCCAGGATAATAAAGATCGCGCCCGACACGGACAGCGCGCTGATGAGTAGCACGGTGATCACGGTCGCATTGCGAGCTGCGAACAAGCCGAAGCTCATATGCAGCATCGTGAGCCAGAAAAGCAGCACGGCGAGGAACAGTAATGGAACCGCGCTCTGCGCTTGCTCAATCAACAGCCAGCGGGCTTGCAGCATATCGCTGCTGATCTGCTGCGCCTGGGACAGTAACTGACGCTGCGCATCGGTCGCCGGCGTGAGGTCGCGAAGCTTCGCCTGAATCATCTCCATAGCGTTTGCCCGCTCGAAGCCAGCCAATCCCGATCCCTCGGCTTTTTCCTCGGGCCAGAACATTTCGATTCCCGCGGCAACGGCTCGACGCAACTGTTCGCGGACGTCTTTTGTTTCCGGGCCATAGGTCGCCAGCACGCGATCCAGCAGAACCACTTTCGCGCCACTTTGAGTGATCGCAATATTCATGGTGTCGAACGAACTTTTGGCCGAGGCAACGAGCAAACCTAGAACCAAGGCGGCCAGAGTGGCGATCATGCCGGCAACCACCTTCACCGTGTCCTTGGATTTGTCGCGCAGATGCGGCTCCGGTAGCCGGCCGCTTAGCGACAAGCCTAGCAAGGCTCCGCCAAAGATGCAGGCGGCGCTGATCAAAAAAATAATCTGTGAATTCATCGTGCGGCGGCAAATGTATAAACAAAGACGGACACTAGCCATAGGCCTAAAGTCCTATAGCCAGCGAAACCGTAGCCGTGGCTTATTTATCTCAACAGTCAAACTCGGGCAGTCGCTCAATCTGTAGAAGTCCGACGCCAACACCTCCTCAATTATGAAGCTAAAGTCTTGCAATCTCACTTTGATACTAGTCATTGCCCTCAGCCGCTGGGCGCTGGCCGCTGATCCTACAACTCCATCCGTTCCGCCGGATGAGGCTCTCAGTCGGCTGAAGGCCGGCAACGAGCGGTTCGCCAAAAGCAAAGTCAGCACGGGCAAACCTGTGGCTGCGCGTCGCGCCGAGACGGCGAAGGATCAGCATCCGTTTGCCATCATCATCGGTTGCGCCGATTCGCGGACGGCGCCCGAAATCATCTTCGATCAAAGCATCGGGGATCTCTTTGTCATCCGCACGGCCGGCAATCTGGTGGATGACTACGCGCTGGGAAGCATCGAGTACGCAGTGGACCATCTTGGAACACGACTCATCGTCGTTCTCGGACATGAACGCTGCGGCGCGGTGACGGCAGCGCTCGCCGGCGGGTCCGCGCCCGGCCACATCAATTCATTGGTGCGCGATATTCAACCCGCCGTGGTCGCCAGCAAAACGAAGGAGGGCGATGCCCTAACGAATGCTATCCATGAAAACGACGCTCAGGTCGCGGCGAAGATTCGAAAGCAGGCCGAACTCGGCGAGTTCGCTTCTCAGGTGCGGATAATCGAGGGCTATTACAATCTCGATACTGGCAAGGTGGAGTGGACCAAATAAGCTACCAGTCCTTCCGACGGGACGTCAGCAAGCCTTGAAAGGCGTATGAAAACAAAAGAGATCATCAAACGAGCCCGCAAACTCGCCAAGCCATTCCGCGTCAGCAAAGGGAAGGATTTTCGACTTAAGGATGTCGACCCAGGCGATACCCTTGAATTCACCAAGGAAGAAGACAAACCAAGAGCCAAGGAAGCACTGGCCACCGGAATTTTGGCCCTCGCGGAACTGCAGGACAAACTCTACGCCCAGGACAAGTGGGCCGTTCTTCTGATGTTTCAGGCGATGGACGCGGCGGGCAAGGACGGCGCGATCAAACACGTTATGTCGGGGGTGAATCCGCAAGGTTGCCAGGTCTACTCTTTCAAATCGCCCTCCGCGGAAGATCTTGATCACGATTATCTCTGGCGCTGCATGAAATGCCTGCCGAATCGTGGCCAAATCGGAATCTTTAATCGCAGTTACTACGAAGAGGTGCTCGTCGTCCGCGTCCATCCCGAATTTCTAAAGAAGCAAAAACTGCCGCCGAAACTTTTGGGCAAGAGAATTTGGGAGGAGCGTTTTGAAGACATTCGCAATTTCGAGCAATATCTGACGCGAAACGGCGTGATCGTGCGGAAATTTTTCCTCCACGTTTCAAAAAAAGAGCAGAAACGACGATTTCTGGAACGAATCGATGATCCGCTGAAGAACTGGAAATTCTCCTCCAACGACGCGGCCGAGCGTGATTATTGGGATGATTACATGGGCGCTTACGAAGAAATGATTCGGGAAACCGCCACGAAAGATGCGCCGTGGTATGTGGTGCCGGCAGACAACAAATGGTTTACCCGCGTCGTCGTCGCGGCCGCAGTGATCGAGGCGCTGGCCGAACTCGACTTGGCATATCCGGAAGTTGGGGACGACAAACTAAAAGAACTTGCGGCCGCGAAAAAGAAATTGTTGAACAAATAGCTTCATTCAATCCCGACCGAGCGCCTGGCGCTCAATTCCTGGCGTAGGTCTAAGGTCCAATATCCGGGCCAACTTGGGTGGGCGCAAACTTATCGCAACTAATAAGGAACCAGACCGCCATGAAAAAAGAGCTCAATAAGCTGTTCGTTTTAATTTTGATCTGCGGCGCCGCATTGATGCAGTCATCTTTGCTCGCCGCCACGGTGCCAGCCGGCACACCGATCAATGTTCGAACCACCGGTGCAATTTCCTCGCATGCAACACCCGGTAAAACTTTCACTGCAAAACTCGATCAGGATGTTGTGACCAATGGAAATGTGCTGCTTCGCGCCGGAACGCAGTTTTCGGGGATAATTGCATCGTCACGCGGTTCTCGTTCCACCACTTCGTCACAACCGCTTACCCTGAACCTGACTGCCGTCGCTGCGAACGGGCGCATGGTCCCGATCAAAACGACCGGCGGCATGCGGCCCCAAGCTGCGAAGACAACGCGCCAATCCAGAGGTGGGTTCAGTTACGGTGAAAGCATTTTTCCAGCAGGAACACGATTAGAATTTCGTCTCGCCCAACCGCTTCATCTTTAACTGACCGCCATGGACTTTCTCAATGCTGGCCGGAGTGGGCGCCAGTGTATTTAACCGCGTTTGTTTCAACTACCCGACACTTGGCGAACTCTATAAGCTAGCCACTTACGAGGCATTGCTGAAACGCGACGGCGTTGTAGCGAACGATAGCAAGTAGTTGGACGGCTCGCGATGAACAGAGGGTGGCCGCTCGAAGATGCTACCCCAATAGAACGAAGGTAGAGTGGACGGCGAAATAAGGCGCCGGGCATTGTTAACACTAGCGATCACCAATCGCTGCTGATCTCCGCGCGGTTCGGTCGCCGGCCGCTGCTTCAAAAAGGGCCAGAAGCATCGTGGCCGTGAGAATCAAGAGTAAGCTTGCGACGGCAAGCCGGCGAATGTTACGCCGCTTCAGCTCTGCGAAGGACTGCGAAAGGTCCATGTTTGGAAACGGATTCTATAGGGTTCACCTCGCCACCACACAAAGCCTGGCGCGAGACTCTCTATTAAATCCCCTGAAGTCCGTGCTGGGTATTGGACCAAAGTCCAATGGCACCGGTCGGAACGATCGCCCGATATTGCCGACAACAACGAAAGGCAAAAAGCTATGCCACGCGAATCCCGAAGATTTTACAGACCATTATTGACCATCCTGTTCGCTGTTTCATGCACCGCGGCGATATTGTCGTTAGGCCAACCGCTCGCGATCGCACAGCAAGCGCAGTCACCGGCCACCACCACCTCGGCCGCGGAACAGGCACCGAAAATTCCAAACGACCAACTGGATTCACTCGTCGCCCCAATCGCTCTTTATTCCGACGAGCTCCTGGCCCAGACGCTCGCAGCATCGACTTATCCATTGGAGGTAGCGGTTGGCGGGCAATATCCAGTGGGCGACAGATCTCGGGAACGCGTTCCTAGCTCAGCAATCCGACGTGATGGACGCCGTTCAGCGCATGCGTGCTAAGGCGCAGGGAAAGGGCACACTAAAAACCAGTGCGCAGCAGAAAGTGGAAACGCAAACTGTTGAGGGTGGCAAGCAAGTAATCGTAGTTGAGCAAGCCAACCCTCAAGTGGTCTACGTTCCATCCTATGATCCAGTCGTAGTTTATGGCGAGCCCGCGTATCCTTACTATCCTTATGAATATCCGGGCTATTATCCCGGAATGGGTTTGGCGTGGGGCGCTGGTCTCGCGCTCGGCGCCGCCTGGGGCGGAGGCTGGGGCTGGGGATGCGGATGGGGCCACGGCGATGTCAACGTCAATTACGGTAACAAGTACGTAAACCACTACAACCAGATCAATAACATCAATCGAGGCCAGGCAAGCGGCAACTGGCAGCACAATGTGGAACATCGCGGAAACGCTCCTTATGGTGATAGGGCAACTGCAAATCGCTTTGCCGGAACTGCCCGCCAGCAACCGGCAGGCGGAATAGGTAATCGTCCCGTCGGAGGAGTCGGAGCGGCGACGCGTCCGGCTGGTGGAGCCGGAGTTGCGACCCGTCCGGCTAGTGGAGCCGGAGTTGCGGCGCGTCCGGCTAGTGGAGCCGGAGTTGCCACCCGACCGTCAGGCGGTGCGGCAGCTGGCGCTCGTCCCAGTGGAGCAAGGCCTAGTACCATGCCAGCGAGTCGACCGAGTGGTGGCGGTGGCGATCGGATCGGTGGTTACAGTCCATCAAGAGGCGGCGGAGGCGGCGCGTTCGGCGGTGGCAGTGCAAACTCCGCTCGGGCCAGTAGCAGCAGAGGCGGTTCCAGCATGGGCGGCGGTGGATTCAGCCGTGGCGGTGGTGGCGGCGGAGGCCGAGGCGGTGGTGGACGTGGTGGTGGTGGTGGCGGACGCCGGAGATGAACAATTCAGAAATGGAACCAAAACCTATGAAATCGAAATCAAACATCATGAAGTCATTAAAAATTTCTTTACTCGCCTGTGCGATCGTCATGTCAGGTACGGCGGGATTTTCATTGCAGGCTGCGCCGGAAAAAACCAAGCAGGACGCGACGGCTGCTTCTCAGTCCAAACAAAAACAATTCAACACACCGAAAGAGGCGACCGACAGCCTCATCCAGGCAGCGGAATCATTCGATGTCGCGGCCCTAACGGAGATCCTCGGCCCCGACAGCAAGGATATCCTCAGCTCGGAAGATCCGGTTGCAGACAAAAACCGAGCTGTCGCGTTTGCTGCCAAGGCGAAGGAAAAGAACAAACTTGGAATGGATTCGAAAAATCCAAACCGCGCCATCCTAACGGTCGGCAACGATGATTTCCCGGTTCCGATTCCGATCGTAAAGCAGAAGGGTAAGTGGACTTTCGATACCAAGGTTGGCCGCGAAGAAATTTTAAATCGGCGCATCGGCGCTAACGAGTTGGACGCCATCGCCATCTGTCGCGGGTTTGTAGAAGCGGAGCAGGAATATGCTCAGGAGAAACATGACGATTCAAAGGTGAACCAATACGCCCAGCGCATTATCAGCACGCCGGGCAAACATGACGGCCTGGCGTGGCAAAACGCGGACGGCGCATGGGGCGGTCCGGTCGGCGAGACGATCGCCAAAGCTCTTGAACAAGGTTACACCCAAAAAACGCAACCACAGCCGTATCACGGCTACTATTTCAAGGTCCTCAAAGGACAGGGACCAGCAGCGCCAATGGGTCAGATGGATTTTGTCGTCGAAGGAGCGATGATTGGGGGATTCGCTCTGGCGGCAGCGCCTGCGCAATATCGCGTGACCGGGGTCAAAACGTTCATAGTTGGTCCAAACGGCGTTGTTTACGAGAAGGATCTTGGAGCCGATACGCTGAAGACCTTCGAAACCATGGATCGTCTTGACCCAGATAAAGCCTGGAAACCGACCGACGATCAGTGGCCAGAGGAGGAAGAAGTAGCGACACAGCAAGGCGCAGCTAACGAGTGAGCGCCGGGGCGGCTTCCAGTAATCTCGCTGCTAGACTAACAGGACCGAGCCACGCGAATATGATGGCCTTAGTGTAAGTCTGGCGCGTCCACTCCGTCGACGCTACGTCGACGCCAGAGCGGCAGCAGCGTTGAGCCGGGCGTGGATGGTTGGAAGGAATTCTTTCGGCGCTACCGGAGGACGATCCGCGCCGGCCGGCGCTGCAGGCTGCGGCGGATGCGCATCGGCATGCCGGACTCGCAGCGGTGACCGGCGAACATTACGAAGGTGGACACTGGCTCGGCAGTTTCGCCGTTTATCTAACGACGCGGCGCGGGATTCCAACTGTCAAGACATCACCTTCACCCTCACCTTAATCCTCTCCCGAACAAGGGAGAGGAGAGAAGAAGCGCGATGTACCGTCTCCTTCGTTTGCAATCGAAAATCTGAAATCTACAATCTAAAATTCCGATGCCAGGGTGGCGAAATTGGCAGACGCGCCAGACTTAGGAATTGGAAATCAGCGATTTCAAAACATCGCTTTTCATTTCAAAAGACAATCGATTTACGAGAGGAAATCGCGCGTTTCCCGCGAAATTGATTTGAATGCGAACGGCGAGTAGAAAACCGCTCATTCTAGCACAAATTCTAGCACACGGACGCGCCAGACCTTTGACCAACCGAGTCCGAATTGTACCGCGATCCGTCTTGCTTCTGTTACGGCCCACGGTGGCAAACACAATGCACTCGGTTGAGCCAATCCTGTCCGAGTAGTCCGCCTGCCTTTAGAAAATGGAATGCAACACGCCGCCTTCGACGCGGAGCGCTGCACCATTGGTTGCTGATGAGAGCGGGCTGGCAATAAACGTCACGAGCGCGGCGACTTCATCTGTCGTGGCGAAACGCCGTAAGAGCGAGCCGGGCCGCGCCGTGTGAAAGAATTCCTTCTCTATCTCATCGGGCGTGACGTTTTTTGTTCTTGCCATGTCTACGAGGAATTTCTCAACGCCTTCCGAACGAGTTGGGCCGGCAAGCACCGAATTGACCGTAACGGCTGTACCCACTGTCATCTCTGCCAATCCTCGCGCAAGCGCCACCTGCATCGTCTTTGTGACTCCGTAGTGAATCATCTCGACCGGAATGTTCATGGCGGACTCGCTCGAAATGAAAATGATGCGACCCCAATTTGCCGATTTCATCCGCGGCAAATAATGGCGCGACAAGCGGACGCCGCTCATAAAGTTCGTCTGGATAATCGCGCGCCAATCGTCGTCGGTGACTTGTTCGAATGGCTTCGGCTCGTAAACACCGAGATTGTTAACCAAAATATCGATCGACGGAAATCGTCGCGCGGCTTCGATCGTTGCCTCGGCGTCCGCGAGATCGGCCACGAACGGTTCGAGCATGGCGTTCGGTCGCGACCTGAGAATGGCCGCGATGGCTTCCGACACGCGCTCTTCAGTGCGACCGTTCACGATAACGCGTGTGCCTTCAGCAGCGAGCGATCTGGCAATGGCGAAACCAATTCCCGGCGGTGGAGCCGGTAACCAACGCAGTTTTATTTTCGAGCTTCAAGTTCAAGGACGTTTATCCGTTACAAATTCATAGATGGCCGAAAAATCTTCGGTGGCATGTCCATCGCGCATCGCCAGTCGGTACATTTCCTTGGCGACATTAGTTAGCGGTAGAGCCACGCCGGTTTCGTACGCGCTTGCCGTCGCAAGATGCATGTCCTTTTGCATCCAGCGCAACGGGAACTCGGCCTCGTAATTGCGATTGTCGATCTTGTCCCGTTTCGCCGCCAGAAAGGGCGCGACCGCGGGCGTGCCAAGCAATGAATCGAACAACATCTTTGACGAGAGCCCGAGCCCTTCGCCCAGCGCCATCGCTTCGGCGAACGCGGCCATTCCGGTGCCTAACAAAAGATTGATCACCATTTTCATGGAAGTCCCGGCGCCATGTCCGCCGGTATGAACAATTTTGTTGCCCATGCACAACAGTAACGAACGAATTCTTTCCAGGTCGGCCGGATCAGCGCCCACCCAGAAAATAAGCTTCGCTTCGGCTGCCGCGGGAGCGGAGCCTGTCACCGGAGCGTCGACAAAATGAAGCTCGCGGTGCGCTGCTTCAGCCGCCATTTTCTTCGAGAATGACGGATTTACCGAACTACAATCGACCCAAAGTGCATTTGGCCGGAGATGATTCAAAAATCCATCGGCGCCCAGAGCTGCTTGTTCGACCGCGTCCGGATGGGCGAGCATTGTGAATAGCACGTCCACTTGTCCGGCAAGTTTTGCCGGCGAATCAGCAAATTTTCCGCAGGGACCGAGCAACCTTTCTGCTTTGGCGCGAGTGCGATTGAACACGACTAATAAATGGCCGTGCTTCTGCAGATTCGCCGCCATGCGACTTCCCATGATGCCCAAACCAATGAATCCAATTTTCACTCTCACTCCTTTCGTCACGCTGCCGTGACCAATTCCGGTTCGTAGATATTTTTTCCTTCGATCTCTGCGATTTCCTTATTGGTAAGACGAAGAGTGGCCGCATCCACGTTTCCTTCCACTTGCTTCGCATTGCGTGCACCGACGATAGCGCCGGTCACGGGAGGATTTCGCAGCGTCCAAGCAATCGCAACTTGACCGGGCGGACGTTGAACCCGCTCGCCGACTTCGCGCAAACGCTCGACCAACGCGAGATTTCTCGAAAGCCTCGGCTCATGAAACTCCACGTCGCGACTCCGCCAATCGCTGTCAGGGAGACTGGCCGCGCGTTCTTGCGTCATCGCGCCCGTCAACAGGCCGGAGGCCATTGGCGAATAAACGATCACGCCGAGCCCGTTAGATCGACAATAAGGCAGAATCTCTTGCTCAACTTCGCGACGGACTAACGAATACGGAGGCTGGAGCGAAGTGATCGGAGCAATCTTCTGCGCCCGGCGCAATTCCTCGACATTGAAATTCGAGACGCCGATCCATCGGACTTTCCCTTCCTTTTGCAGCTGGGCCATTGCACCCCAGCCTTCCTCCAAGTCGTCGGTCGGCCAGTGGATTTGGTAAAGGTCGATAACATCGACGTCGAGGCGGCGCAGGCTCTCCTCGCACTCGCGGCGAATGGAGTTCGCACTTAACGAGCGATGAACGTATCCTTGTTCATCCCAACGCAGACCGCACTTGGTGAAAACGTACGGCCGTGGGCCCGGCCAGGTGCGCAGCGCTAACGCCACGACTTCCTCAGAATGGCCCATTCCGTAAACGGCCGCGGTGTCGATCCAGTTAACGCCAAGCTCGAGCGCGCGATGAATCGCGGCGACAGAAGCTTTGTCATCCTGCTCGCCCCAACCAAACTCCCAACCCGATCCGCCAATGGCCCACGCGCCAAAGCCGATTGGTGTGATGAACAAGTCGGAGTTACCGAGCTGTTTTGTTTTCATTTTTTGAGTCACGATATCAATTTCGGTTGATTAGTTGCTCGCCAGACCCGGTAATCCGAGCGACTGCAGCGTTTCGTTGGTTAAGCTCCCAGTTACCTGAAGGTGACGATCGATTTGATAACGGGTCAACGCGGTCCTTGTGTCTGCGCCGAAAAGCCCATCGATCGGTCCATTATAATAACCAAGTTGCGCGAGATCGGCCTGAACAGCACTGACGTTCGGGTCCGCTTGTTGAGCGGCGTAGCCTTGATCGACCGGTTCAACGTCGGTGTAGTAGTCGTAGGGATAGTAATCGTAGGCGTAATAAGGATATAAATCCCACGGGTAATATCCGTCATCCAAACCGATCCAGAAACCGCCGTCCCAGCACCACCAGTGGCCGTTAAAGAAATGGGCGTGACGTCGGTCCCAATCCCGATGCTGAGCGCCAGCCTCGCGAGCAAAAATATGATGATCTCTACTCAAGGCCGCTTCATTGGACGGTCTTGCCACCGTCGTAGGTGAAGCTTGTCCGTTACGATTGATTCGGCCGGCATTTGTTAGGCTTCGAGTCGAACGTGCGCCCGAACTCTGCATTACGGGCGAGCGCGACGGCACGAAGGAACGGACACGTGTGGGTGCAGTCGCAACGTGCGGAACAGTCGAAGGACGATACGCGCCGAAGCCGACTCCACCTCCGCGGTAGGCTGCTCCTCTAGAGATTGAGTAGGGCGCATTAAAACCGCCGCCTCCGAAGTGAGGAGCTCCGCTGAGGCCCCCGACACGGCCGCCGCCACCAAAACCACCACCAAAGCCGCCTCCACCTCCTCCGCCGTGGGGACCTGCCCATCCGGCTTGAGCTAGGGCGATCAATGTGATGCCAGCTAAGCTAAATAATCTTAATTTTTTCATACCTAACGGTCGCCACTCTCCGGTTTCTCAGCCATGGTGCGTCCGCGGGATTTTATCGTGCCACCTAAGGGTCGACGCTTGTTCCCTCTTTCGAGTGAGCGGGCTGCGTCCAGGACGCGAATATCTCAAAAGAGCGGCCAGACCATTCCGAACAACGCACTCATGGTCAGAATCGAAACAACGATTAGCTGCCATGAGCTCACACGTTGCGGTACGGAAAGATCGACATATGGATTTGTACGCTCTCCAAAGATCAAACGAAGACTGTCGGGATGGTTATCGAAAATCAGAATGCGCCGTATTTTCTTGCCTGCCGCGTTCGTTGACGGCAGCCGGCTTGTCTTTTTGATGATGAAAATCTTCCTTGTCCGGCTGCGCTGCCTGTCCCCGGACGACGTCTGAGCCAAATTCAGCTGACCTTCGGTGATGCGCCTAACGAACGACGTCGGCAATGCCATTCCTCGATAGTGAGGTCTTTCTCTTTTCATAGCTCACGCTACGGCGGCCGATCGCATCGCCGCGATGGCGCGTAGGTGGGATTTTACGATCTTACGCGAGAGGCGATCACACCCACCTCTTTCGGGAGAGCGCGGTTCGTTAAACGGTTGCTCTGGTGGAAACGCGCGGTGGTCGCACCAGGATCGGCAACAGAATTGAAACGGCGATGACGACTATAGCGGCATGATCACACCGCCATTTTTTGGTATCGCGTCGAAGGTTGCCTTGTCGATGTTCAAATGCGCCATGACGAGTTCTGCCGGAGTGTGCGCCAGCCATTCCGAAAATGAAAACTCTTGATAGAGACTACTCTTGAACATCTCCAGGAACACTAAATCCTTGTCGCCCGTGTTCTCGATGTAGTGCAGCAATGTTTTCTGCACGTACCCGACATCTCCTTCCTGGAAGTCCATCGTCCGAGCTTTGTTGCCTGTCGCCACCACCGTCATTCGTCCTTTACCGGCGATATAGTACTGCCACTCGTCCGCGTTCGGGTGCCAGTGCAGCTCTCTTAGCCCGCCCGGATGAACCGTGACCATGGCCATGGTCGTGGTTGTGAGTTTGAAATTACGTGAATCGACAATCCGCACGTCACCAGACTTCGTTTGCTTCGTCGGCGGCATTTCCATCGTGCGAAAAGCAAAATCCTTCGGTGATTTTCCAAGCGCTCCGGCCGCTGCCTTCTGATCGGCCTCGAGCGAAGGGGGGACATCCGTTTGGAAAATGAACAGCTCTTGCTTCGGCACATTCGCAAAGGCCTTTTCGCCGACGGTGAAATTTTTTCCCAGCACCTCGGGCGGCAAATGAGCCATCGCATCGCTCAACAACACCGTCTCCGACTCGGAGAAATCGCCGTCGTCGAACACGAGCATGAATTCGCAACCGTCGGGATTGAGACCTTGGATTGAATGCGGGACACCGCTGGGGAAAAACCAAAGATCGTTTTTCTTGGTATCAGCGACGAAACTCTTCCCGTCGGCGTCAATCGCCGTAATCCGCGCCGTGCCGTAAAGCATGATCGCCCACTCGGCGGACGTGTGCCAATGCAACTCCCGGACGCCGCCCGCGGTCAGCCTCATGTTTACGCCCGCCATGTCCTTCGAGATGGGCAGCTCCCGAATAGTCACCTCCCGCGACCATCCGCCCTCGTAAGTCCGCTTGTTCGCAAAGGAGAACGGATACTTGAAGTTTTGGACCAGGCTCTTGGAGTCGGTGGCAGATGGCCAGATGGAATCCGGGTTCTGGCCATCGAGCCCCGGATTGGCTGGACCAGGATCGCTCTTACTTCGGTCCGCACCTATGACTTTTTGGACTGCGGCAAAACTGCCTACTGCGGCAGCGGCTGTTCCGATGAAACTTCGACGAGTAAATGCGCTCATAATTATTTCTTTCTAGGCTTCTGAACTTGTGTTGGCGATTTTAAATTCGTTTTAGTCATGCCCGCCAGACTTGGTACAAGATGGCAATCCAGACCAGCGTCAGACCGCCCCAAACAAATAGGATTTCCTCCATCCGATTGTGTCGGACTACAGGTACATCGTTCTCAACATTTGGGTCACGATCAAAGAATCGGTGTCGACTGCGGAAGATCAGAATGCCGCCAATCAAAAAGATAATCACGGCGATCGTGAAAGCGATGCGCAGCGCCGGAACGCCGGCCTGTTCAATCAGCGCAATGAACGGCGTTACTCGGTAAATGACTAGCATGTTCATTTCGATCCGCGATGCGTAGTCCGAACCAAGTCATGCCTATCCTCCCCTATGATGATCGTGGTGATGCGATCGGGCGGGTAAGGTTTGCTCGGGTAGGGCGGCCGAATCACCGCAAACGCGTTCGAAGCGAAGAGCGATAATACGATCATCGCTATCACCAGAGAATTGTTCGTTTTCATGCGAAAAGCGTACCGCTGCGCTCAATGGGCTTCTATGGCGCGTCCGGAGGATTTTCCGGTGCCGCTGAAGGACGGATCGCAACTCCCTCTTCCGAGGCAAATTCAATCGAGATCGGCTGGGGCGTTGAGATTACGGAAAGGTCGTACCTCTTTCATAGAAACGGGAAAGACGCGAAGCTTGCCAGCCTTGACCAGCCTACTTGTTAGCGTCTGAAGGGAAAAATCGTTTCCTGAAAGTGCGTCGACAAGATCGACGTGTGCATCCGCCGGATAAATCGCGGCTAGCGGTTCGGCGCGATCTCCGATCATTGGGAGCGCACCACGGCCGGGTTCGATCTTATGCGAAATCGCGCGCAGATAATTTTCGGTCATAAACGGCAGGTCGATAGCCAGCGCAAGTAAGTGTCCCGTCTGAATTCGTGCGAGCGCTGCAGTTAAACCGCTCAGCGGACCGCGCGACGGTGGATCGTCCGGCACAAATTGCATATCGGACGGTCTCCACGGCGGATCGGTTCGCGCCGAGATCAATATCTCCGACGGCTCGAGTTTTCGCAGAAGTTCGAGCTGAATTTGCCAAAGCGGTTTGCCGCCAAAGAAAAGCGTCGCTTTGTCTTTGCCCATGCGGCGCGATTCGCCGCCGGCGAGCAACACCGCGCTGATCTTCATCCCGCTCGTTTAGGGACCGGTGTGGTCGAACGCAATGCACCGTCGGTCAAAATCCTCGCGCGCAAGCCACCCCGGCCTTTGAGAAATTCCTCCGCGCCGGGCGCGATGGCGCGGTCCATCCAGTAACAGGGCCGGCATTCCTCCGTGCCGTGAAATCGAACTCCCTGAATTTCAAAATCCTGGCCGATCAGTTCGTTAAGATCGACATCGCGCGTGATGACGTTTCGTCGAACCAACGTCGGAGAACGATCCTGGACTTCGAGCGCGCCGCAGAGTTCATCGAAAACTTCCAGCGAGAAAAAAGTGATCTGGCCCTTGTAATCATCCTTAAAATCGAAGTAGCGATCGCCCTGAATGCCGCGCCCGGCTATGCATTTGATCAAAGGAACTTCGATCATCGGATACTCATCCGGTTCGCGGCCATGGTGCCCGACAAAATTGTGGCCCCCCGAAATGTAAAGGTGACAGATTTTCACCAAAGCCATGATACCATCGCCGCCAAGCCGTTTCACATGAAAGAGCCCGGAATCGGATCGGAGAAAATCATTCGCCGAAAACGCGACGGCGAACTCGAGTACCAACCGGACGATCTAACGATCGAAGAGCCGCTTGAGATCCGCATCGGCCGCAAAAGCCTGGCCACGACGATGCGCACGCCGGGTCACGACGATGAACTCGCGGCTGGTTTTCTTGTATCGGAGGCGATCGTTCGCGAGCGCAAAGAGATCTCGGAGATTTCGGGCACTCGCGAGAACATCGTCGTCGTTGAACTTGCGGCCGGGGTGAAATTGAAACTCGGTTCCGCCAAACGTTTCGGAACCATTTCGAGCAGCTGCGGGATTTGCGGGAAGAACAGCATCGCTGCGATCCGGCAAGATTTTCCTCCCATCGAGTCGGCGCGAGATGTTCGCATCGCAACGGAAAGACTGATGTCCCTTCCCGAGCTTCTACGAAAGCATCAGGGCGACTTCGCGCGCACTGGCGGAATCCACGCAGCCGGAATTTTCGATCTGAACGGCGAACCGAAAGTCGTGCGCGAAGATATCGGCCGGCACAACGCGGTCGACAAGGTAATTGGTCGCGCGTTTCTCGATGGACTCCTTCCTTTAGATCGACATGTTCTCCTCGTCAGCGGCCGCGCTTCATTCGAGATCATGCAGAAGGCGTTGTCTGCGGGAATTCCGATCGTGGCGTCAGTTTCGGCGCCTTCAACTCTGGCGATGAATTTTGCGAGAGAAAGCAATCAGACCTTGGTCGGTTTTCTTCGACCGCCCTCGTTCAACGTCTACGCGCACGTCGAGCGCGTCATTCTCGAAGAACGTTAGTAACGCTCGGCGGCGAAAACAGATTCGGGATCGGAACCGGAAACTTTGCCCACCGAAATCCAGCCGACGCGGCTGACCAACGCGCCGATCAAGAATGAAAGTGCCGCGAATGGAACGAAGGAGAAGAACCGCAGAACAAGCGCGAGCGGGCCATTCAAAACTTCGCCGATCCGGATGAGCCAGCCGGTGCCATGTTCGTGGATCGCGCGATCGGCCGCGCCGTGTTTATCGACACTGAGCCAGATCAGGAGCGCCGTTTCAACGCCGGCCGCATAAAACCCGACGAAGTTGAGCGGGGGGATTCGGTGCCCGAGCAATTCCAACAGTGCAGCCGCAGATCCTAATCCCGCGGTTCCAAAATGAATCGGCAGCAGCGTGCGATGCAAAAACCACGCCGGAATCGCGGTGGCACCAATCAGCACGCCCGTATAAGTCGCGAGCAAAGTTCCGAAGATCGCCGAGCCAAAAATGAAGAGGCCGGCGGCGATGCGCAGAAGTTGATCGAGTGTACCGCCGAAAATTTGATGGGCGTGCAGTTCGAGCGCGATCAAACCTGGAACGGCACACGCACCAAACGCACTGAGAATCCAGGCGCCCATCGACATGGCCGATCGATGTTTGAAAACGCGCAGCATGTTGAGGAAGAGGTGAGGGCGACCAAGATCCATGATCAGCAAAATCGGCGAGAGGATCGCCCCAGCAATGGCCGCGAGCCACATCGCCGCGCGCGCAAGATCGACATGGTGAAAAATAACGGCGCCGCTCGCGATCACTGCCGACATCCCGGCCATCCCGCCCATGAAAAAATAGAGTGGAATTTCCCAGGTCCAGACCGGCGGTTTGACTACGGGCTGGCCGTAGTAACCGGGTTTGCGCGGAATCGGTCCGCCCGCAACATCGACACCTTTGCCCGGAACAACGCCGTCCTTCCACGCTTGCTCGCGCAATTCTTCGAGCCGCTTTTCCGATGGCGAATTAGTCGTCATGAAAAAAATGCGAATGCCACGAGCGTCGCGATGATCGATGCGATCGCTGTCGCGAACGCCGAGGTCCATGCCGATTTCAGATAGATCGTTGGAATCTGCGGCTTCGGTGGAAGTCCGTAGGCTTCTGGCTCGCCGAGAATCAAAAAGAATGCGTGAATGCCGCGCACCGAAGTCTCCGTCGGATCGTAAAGTTGCGCGTCGCTGTAACCACTCTGTTGTAACTGCTGCACGCGCTGCGCTCCGCGCGCGCGCAGATCATCCAATCGGCCGAACACGATTGATTCGGTTGGACAAACTTTTGCGCATGCCGGAACAAGCCCGCTCTTTTGTCGATCGTAACAAAACGTGCACTTGAATGCGCCGCCGGCGTCGGGAAGCGGTTCGGGGCGGCGATCGATCACTCCGAACGGACACGAGACAACGCAATAACCGCAGCCGTTGCAAACGTCGTTCTGCACAAGCACCGAGCCAACTTCAGTGCGCACGATCGATCCGGTCGGACACGCCTCAAGACAACCGGCTTCTTCGCAATGCTTACAAACATCGGACAGAAATACCCAGCGAAAGGGATCTTCACCATCGCCATTAGCTGGCGAATGCGAGCCGACAATCTGATTTCCTTTTTGTCGATCTTGCTCGAGGAACATGACGTGACGCCAGGTCGATGCGCCGAGGTGGCCGGTGTTGTCGTAGGAATTTCCCGACCACGTGAACCCATCGTCCGGCACGTGGTTCCATTCTTTGCACGCGACCTCGCAAGCTTTGCAGCCAATGCACACGGTCGGGTCGGTGAAGAAACCGACTTCGACGTGATCGTGCACATAGGAATGTCGGCGCTGATTCGTGCTCTGGAGTCCTTCGCCGATCATTCTGATTTTCCTTCTTGACCGTGACCGCAGGGTATTTGGACACCAGTCGGTGTGCCGGGCGGCGGTTGTTCAGGATGCAGGTTAGGCGGCTCGCCGGATTGGGGCGCGTAACGCTCGATCCACTCGAGATAGGCTGCGCCGCGCGGCAAACGTCCGGGTACGATGTTGCAGGTGAGCGCCTTTGCTTCCATGATGGTGACGTTCGGTTCGCCCGAAATGCTGAGGAGATCATTGGCCGCGCCCCCGCTCACCAGGCCCGCCGAACCAAAGTGGTATGGCAGCCCAATCTGGTGCACGACCTTTCCGTTGAGATGCATCGGCCGAATGCGGCGGCTAACGAGTGCTCGCGCTTCGATCGCGCCGCGCAACGTGACGATGCAAATAAAATCGCCACGCTTGATCTTGAGTTCGGTGGCGAGTTCAGGCGAAATCTCCGCGAACATTTCGGGCTGCAATTCCGCGAGATGACTCAAGAAGCGCGACATGCCGCCGGCGGTGTGGTGTTCGGTTAAGCGATAAGTGGTGACCACGTACGGAAATCGCGCATCGCCCGGCGGCGCAAAACGATTCTCTTGGCGCGTGAACCAGTTGACCGCCGGGTCCGTGTCGTGCGAATAAAGCGGATTGTGCACCGGCGATTCGAGCGGTTCGTAATGCGTCGGAAACGGCCCATCCTGCAAACCCTTTGGCACGTAAAGCCAGCCCAGTCCGTCTTCGTGCAGAATAAACGGCGCATCGCCGGGAATCGCTTCGAGGCCTTCCGCGCTCTCCTCCGGCTCGTACTCGGGAGCCTTTGTCTTTACGAAACCGGGGACATCGATGCCGACCCATTTTTGCGAGTCCCACCACACCAATTTTTTCCGTTCACTCCAGGGACTTCCGTCCGGCCGCGCACTGGCACGATTGTAAATGATGCGGCGATCACTCGGCCAACTGAAGCCCCAGCCATGGCCGAGATAATCTTTGGGTTTCCGTACATTTGCCTTGTTCATGCCATCGCGGCCGAAAACGCCGGAGTAAATCCAACAGCCGCACGTGGTCGAACCATCGTCTTTGAGATCGGGAAAGCCATCGAGCTGCGGGCCGTGATGCGGCCGACCCTCGCGATCGACGCCGCCGAAGAGCACGCCATCGGCACCCGGCTGCGGTTCGGTTTGCCAGCCGTTTATCTCCGCGAGCACGGATTCCATTTTCGGCTCGCGATGTTCGTCCTCCGGATACCACCAATCGAGCGCGCGTAGCGGTTCGTCGATCGGATCGTTCGACTGCTTCGCTTTGGCAATCAATCGCAACGCGAGGTGGTGCATGAACCAGCCTTCGGATCGGCAATCGCCCGGCGGATTAACCGCTTTTTCACGCCATTGCAAAAGCCGCTGTGTATTCGTGAACGCGCCTTCTTTTTCGGCGTGACCGGCGGCCGGGAAAAAGAATACTTCGGTCTTAATTTCTTCCGGCTTCAATTCGCCGCGCTCGATCTCGGGCGAATTGTACCAAAAATTCGCGGACTCAATTTCGACCATATCGCGCGCGACCAGCCATTTCAGTTTCGAGAGCGCTTTCCGTTGGAGCCGCGAATTAGGCGCTCCAACAGCGGGGTTTTGGCCCATCAAAAACATGCCATCCATTTTTTCGTCGAGCATGGCGTAGAGAAATTCGAAGTAGGAATGGTTACCAGTGAGTTTCGGAAGCCAACTGTAGCCGAACCCGTTTTCCGCGGTCGCGCGTTTTCCGTAATATGCCTTCAGCGTACTGATGAAATATTTCGGGTAATTCGACCACAGGCCCGTCTTTTTCGTGTTTTTGTCGAGATATTGCTGGAGCGTCTCGTCGCCCTCGCGCGGCATCGTCAGGTAACCCGGCAAAACATCGTAGAGCGTCGGGATATCGGTTGAGCCTTGAATTGACGCGTGACCGCGCAAGGCGAGAATGCCGCCGCCAGGCCGGCCGATGTTGCCGAGCAACAGTTGCAGGATCGCCGCCGTGCGAATGATTTGAGCTCCCTTGGAATGCTGCGTCCAGCCGACCGCATAACAAATCGCCGCCGTTTTATCCGGACCTGATGCTGCCACGAGCGCGTCCGCGACTTTGTGGAAAAGTTCCGGCGGAACGCCGCAAACTTTCTCGACCATTTCCGGTGTGTAGCGAGAAAAATGTCGTTTCAACTTCTGAAAAACACATTGTCGGTCTTGTAACGTGAGATCTCGCTGCGGGCGGCTCAAATCCCCGCCTTTATAGAGCCAGCTGTCGCCTTCATAGGCGCGTTTCTCCTCATTCCAACCTGAGAAGTAGCCATCCTCGTTATCTTCCGGGTCGCGGTATTCGTCGCTTAAAATGCAGGAGGCATTTGTGTAGTGGACCACGTACTCACGAAAGAAGAGGTCGTTCTCAATCAGGTGCCTGATGAGTCCACCGAGAAAAACGATGTCGCTGCCGGCCCGGATCGGTACCCAGATGTCGGCCAGCGCGCTCGTGCGCGAAAATCGTGGATCGACATGGATAATGGGCGCGCCGCGCTCCTTTGCTTTCATGACCCAGCGGAACCCGACCGGGTGCGCCTCCGCCATCGACGAACCCTCTATTAATATACAATCGGCGTTGGCGAGATCTTGTTGCGCAGTTGTAGCTCCGCCCCGGCCAAAGGAGGTGCCCAGACCGGGCACCGTGCTGCTATGTCATATCCGCGCCTGGTTGGATACACAAACCATCCCCAGGCCTCCGGTGAAAAGTTTTTTGATCAGATAATTTTCCTCGTTATCAAGCGTGGCGCCGCCGAGGTGGCAAATGGCTTCGGTGTGATTTACGACCGACCCATTTTTCTCGCGCATGAACGTGCGCTTGCGCGATTCCCAGACGCGCTCCGCCACCATATCCATCGCTCGATCGAGCGAAATCTCCGTCCACTCCTTCGCGCGCGGCGCGCGATATTTCATTTTCGTTTCGCGCCGATCGTGGGTGAGCAGTTGATATGACGCCGCGCCTTTCGGGCAAAGATTCCCCTGGCTGATCGGACTTTCCGGATCGCCTTCGATCGAAATCAATTTGCCGTTCTTGTGAAAAATCAGCTGCCCGCAACCAACCCCGCAATAGGGACAAATCGAGCGCGCTACTTGGGCTCCATCGATCCGCGCATGCATCGCGCGTGTTTTGTCCGACATCGCCTCTAATCCCGTGCCATCCGCCCGCTCCCGAATTTGCCGAATGAGCGGCCACTTGGAAAGCAAGCCGGTGAGGGACATCATATAATTAATCGCCTAAACACCCATCTTCGTTGTTACCTTTTTGCGGTGCAGTGGTAAAGAGCAAAAGCTTTGGCCGGGTCTCGAGCTTTGAGTGCGAAACTCCTGATCGAGGCCGCGGCCAAAATCATCTTATTGCTCGACCAACGAAGCGCGCTCGGAGTCGTCCCAAACCGCCGTAAAGGTGTAAGTCTTGCCCGGCTCCACGCTCACCGGAATTTGACTCGAAGCTTGCTGTCCATAGGTCCTTGGATTTGTGGTTATCGACACCACATGCCTTCCGGCCGGCAATGCCGGATCGTAATTCTGATTGATCCCGAGAACCGCAACCTGGACGCCGTCGACGGCGAGGTTAATCGACTCGTCTACTCCAAAGTCCGCTGATCTGTTTACGATCAGGCGGGCGTCATCGGCGGGGCGCGCCTGAATCGGTGCGCTTGCCACAAAACTGCACGCGATCGCAACCATGATTAGTTTACTGGAAACGTTATAGAATGTTTTCATGATCGATGTTCGGATCGAGCTCTGCTGGTCGCCAATCCGCACTCGTGGGATCCGGGCTTGCCACTTTGAGGGAGATCGCTCAAAAAATCGAGCGGATCACGCCACCTTCGGCGCGCAACGCCGCGCCATTCGTCGCCGATGAGAGTGGACTGGCGACAAACGCGACCAGAGCGGCGACTTCAGCCGGAGTCGCGAAACGTTGCAGCAGTGAATCGGGTCGACCAGTGGTAAAGAATTCCTTTTCCACTGCCGCAGGAGTCACGCGTTTGGTTTTGGCCAAATCGGCGATGAACTCTTCGACGCCCTCAGAACGCGTCGGGCCGGCCAGAACCGAGTTTACCGTCACACCTGTTCCCGCTGTCGTTTCGGCCAATCCGCGGGCAAGCGCGACTTGCATCGTTTTGGTCACTCCGTAGTGGATCATTTCCACTGGAATGTTTACGGCCGATTCACTCGAGCTGAAAATGATCCGGCCCCAATTGGCGGCTCGCATCCGCGGCAGATAATACCGGGAGAGTCGCACCCCGCTCATAAAGTTTGTTTCGATGATCGAAGCCCAATCAGCATCGGTGATTTCTTCGAACGATTTTGGTGCGTAAACGCCGAGATTGTTCACCAGGATAGCGATGTCGGGAAAGCGCTCTCCCGCTTCCGCCGCTGCCTGCGCTTTGGATAAATCAAGAGCAAGCGCTTCCAGTTTCGCTGACGGAATTTCTGCGCGGATCGACGTAATCGCTTCATTCACACGCGCGTCGGTGCGCCCATTGACGATGACCCGAGCGCCTTCAGCGGCGAGAGCTTTGGCAATCGCAAATCCGATCCCGGCAGTGGATCCAGTGACCAGCGCCTTCTTTCCATCCAATTCCAAATTCACAGGGGTTAGGTCTTTTGTTTATTTAGCCATCGGCCTGAGCAGCCAGGTTTTCTTCGATGCCTTCGATTAACTCAGGCAGGCTAATCGGCTTGGCCAAAAATGGATGCCCCTGGATTCGCAAGCCCGACCGTTCTTCCGCTTTCGTCACCAGAGCCGTCAGAAAGACAATCGGTATTCTGTGCAGTGCCGGATCGGATTGAATCCGAGCGGCGACTTCGCCGCCATCCGTTTCCGGCATCACGATATCGAGCAGGATCAGGTCCGGCTGAAGGCCCTGGGCCGTTTGATGAGCTTTGTTCGCGTCGTTCTCTTCACAGATGAAGTAGCGGCCCGTCCTCTCGAGCGCGACCTTGGCCGAGTGGGTGAAGTCTCGATTGTTATCGATTATCAAGATGGATGCTTTTTCCTTCACCGGTTCCACAACCTTCGGGAGAAAGTCTGCTTCGATTGTTCTGTTCATAATTTCTCTTCGGACATTTTGTGGCGGCGTCCGCCTAACCGCTCAGCCCACTGAAGAGCGAGCCCAGAAATGCGATGATTAGACTGATTAACGGACTGAGCATGGTAAACCAAAGACCGATGTTAGTGACCAAAGGGCCATGTGTGTTCATACGTCATTTATCCTTCGTTAAGCCGCGACTGGCTGCGCCGTGTTGAAAAGATCCTCTCTTTTGCGCAGGGCGCGGCGCAGCTTGGCCAGGGCAATGTTTTGTAATTGGCGGATGCGCTCCCGGGTGACGCCGAAATCCCTGCCAACGTCTTCCAAGGTCTTCGGCTTTCCACCATTGAGACCGAAACGCTGAGAAATAATTTTCTTCTCGCGGTTGTCGAGCACTGCGATCAAGCCGTCCACTTCACCGCGCAAATTTTTATCGCGCAACCATTCAAACGGTGTTTGCGCGTCGTCTCCTACGCTTTCGCCAAACTCAGTAGAATCATCATCCGCAATCGGGGCGTCGAGTGAAGCCGGCCGGATACCGATACTCTTTAGCCGCACAACTTTTCCGGGTGCGATCCCGAGTTCTTCCCCAAGTTCGTCATCCGTCGGTTCGCGCCCGAGCTCATCGCTCATCTGGAGCGAAACGCGGCGCACCTTCGCGAGCTTGTCGACCAGATGCACCGGCAGCCGAATCGTTTTGCTCTGATTGGCCAGGGCGCGCTTGATCGATTGCTTAATCCACCACATCGCATACGTGCTCAGCTTTGCCCCTTTCGTCGGATCGAAGCGCTCGACCGCTTTGGTCAATCCAATGTTTCCCTCGGAGATCAGGTCAAGCAGCGGCAGACCGAGATTGACATAATCGCGCGCGATAGTGACAACGAGCCGTAAGTTCGCGTTGATCATGCGCTCGCGCGCTGCGGCATCGCACTTTTTAATTTTTGCTGCGAGCTCGACCTCTTGTTGCGGCGTCAAAAGAGGAATTCGTCCGATCTCCTGCAGGTATCTATTCAATCCAGAATCGTTTTCATTCATGAACCGAACGTAGCTGCCCGAGCGAGTCCCCCGCTATTGCGCAAGCGTGGGATTTTGCGGTGCCACCTATGAGCTGGTGGCCGCTACCTCTTTGGAGATAAAAGATTGTGGCCTTGCCAATGCTAACCCGCAGGATTGGGAGCGGAACGGTTAGCTCTTCCCAAGACGTTCCAGGTCCTGCATTGTCGAATCATCGAGCTCAATCAGAGCCGCGGACGTGTTTTCCTCCAAGTGCTGGACCTTCGAAGTTCCGGGAATCGGAAGCATTACCGCAGATTTCCGAAGCAGCCACGCGAGCGCGATCTGCGCCGGTTGGGCGTTGAGACGCTTCGCTGCGCGCGTCAGCGGACCCTCATGTTTCGCGAGTTCGCCGGTGGCGAGTGGAAACCAGGGGACGAAGCCGAGGTTTTCCCGGGTGCAATATTCCAGCACGTCCTCGGAATTTCTATCGACCAGGTTGTACCGATTCTGGACCGAAACGATCGGCGTGATACGCCGGACCGCTTCGATCTGCTTTACGCTGACTTCAGACAATCCGATATGGCGAATCTTGCCCTCGCGCTGAAGATCCACCAACGCGCCGATTTGATCTTCCATCGCTACTTTTGGGTCGATCCGATGCAGTTGTAAGAGATCAATTCGCGGAAGATGCAGCCGGTGAAGACTGCCCTCGACCGCCGCCCGCAGATGCTTTGGGCGGCCGTCCTCGACCCATTTGTTAGGTCCGGGCCGTTGAAAGCCGGCTTTGGTCGCGATCAAGAGATCGGCAGGATAGGGATGCAGTGCCTCGGCGATGAGACACTCGCTAACTATGGGGCCGTAGGAGTCGGCGGTGTCGATGAGATTGATTCCCAACTCAATCGCACGCCGCAGGACTGCGATTGCCTCGGAATGATCGGGCGGTTCTCCCCAGACGCCATCGCCGGTGAGTTGCATTGCACCGAACCCGAGTCGGAAAACAGGAATATCACCAATTGAAAATGTTCCGCTTGCTTCAGCCGGGCGAGCGTCCGTAGTCGTTGTTCCACTCATATAGATAGATCGCTTAAGCGCGGCGTTTCGTTTCCGATAAAAACCAAGTGCGGCGCTCGGTTTCGTCGATCCAAACTTCGATCAGACTCGCTGTGGCAACGTCACGATGCTCGTCACAGACGTTGTGCGCTTCGCGCAGACGCGCGGCCAGCGTTTTGTTGTCGTCCGCTAACTCGGCAATCATAGCCGATGGATCGACATAATCGGCATCGTTATCCAGCACGCGCTGAAGACGGGCGATGTGGCCGATCGACTTGATTGTAAGTCCGCCAATCTTTCGAATTCGCTCCGCAATCGGATCAGTCATCGCGAAAAGCTGGTCGCCTTGTTCGTCGAGAAGCAGATGGTAATCGCGGAAGTGCCGACCGCCCATGTGCCAATGGAATTTTTGGTTTTCAGATAAAGTGCAAACACGTCCGCAAGAATCGCGTTCATAGCGCCTGTGATGTCTTTGGTTGCGGAGCGGGTGAGATCGGTCGAGGATGGTCTTCGTGGCCGCTGCACGCCCCAATCCGTTGTAAATCATTGGAACGTAAATGGATTCACTACTCTCTTCCTGCGGATCCGTTTCCGCTTCTCCCGTCAGCTCACGTTTGGCCTGTTGATAATCAGCCTCGGACGGTTCGGAAGAAGGACGACCGTTAATCGCGGCTAACTCGCGCGCACGGGCTTCAACCATCTCAGACGTCACTGTCCCAATCCCGGCAGCGTTCTCCATTATGATACCTTTGTTCAACGGATTTTTTCTCATAATTTTAACCAGCTTCCTGTTCGTATTTACCTCGACGTGTGCGACGAGCATTCAGGTGAGCCTCGTCGCGAACGTCGCTCACGATTCTATCGATCTCGTCCTCATCAAATTCAACACCAGTTTCGTCTAAAGGCACCTCAATTGGACGTTTGCTTGGATGGATTTTTCGGTTGCTCGAATATCATTGCTCCGGCGCCTATACCCCCAGATGACACCCCTAGCTTTTCGGCCGCGAAAGAGCGCACGCATGAAAGCCGTGCGGAACTGTGGTTATCGTGAGCGATGTCCTCGTTTGGCAATTTTGTAGAGCAGGAATCTGATTCCACTTAACTCTCGAAGAGCCGCTGCGGTTGTTGTGCATGGGAGCTCGGCAGCCATCGTGCCCTTTTTCTCAAACGAGGGAGCAACCATTAGTTCCTAAGGGGCATTGGAAAATCCTACGATTGCCAATGGCGGCAGATCGGAGAACGCGGATAGCTTTGAGCATTAAAACAACCCATTTCCTTTCGGTCGATACCTAAGGATGAGAACGATCATTCTACTCACGATCTCGAATCTGTTCATGAACCTGGCGTGGTACGGGCATTTGAAGTTTCGCAACCACGCGCTGTGGATCGCGATCCTGGTGAGCTGGGGGATTGCTTTCTTTGAATATCTCTTCCAGGTGCCGGCAAACCGTATCGGTTCATACGAGTGAACTGTGCCGCAGCTAAAAGTGCTCCAGGAATGCATCACGTTGATCGTCTTCATGGTCGTTGCTTTCGCCCTGTTTCGTTCGCCGGTGCGGTGGAATTACCTCGTCTCCTACGCGCTCATCGTGGGCGCGGTTTATTTCGCGTTCAAATATTAGGCTTATGCGTCCAATCCAACCCGCACCGAGCAAGCGCACACTTCGCGCGCTGGATGCGGTCAATTTTCTCATGGCCGATGTGCACACTGGCGTCGGACCGTTTCTCGCGATTTATCTCGCCGCGTCTTTGCATTGGAATCCGCGAGACATCGGCGTGGCCATCTCGGCGGCGGGCATTGCCGGACTTGTTGCGCAGACGCCGGTCGGCGCGTTTGTCGATCGGCTCCATTACAAACGCGAAGCGCTCGCCGTAGGCACCGCCCTTTTGGGGATTGGCGCGTTGGCCGTGGTTTTTTTCCACAGCTTCGCGGGAGTCGTCCGCTGTCTCGCTCTTTTCCGCTTCGGTCGCGAGTATAATACTCCGCGGCGTTGGCAGGTTCTCCTCGGCCAAGGCAACAGCAGTCCAACTAAAGACGGCAATCAAGCATAACGAGCGAACGAATGATTGGCGGAGGATCATATTTTTCGACGTGTTGAGCTCGAAAGAATGTCAGCCTTCGTGAGGAACGTTGGAAGCTGATAAAGCCCACTTCGCAATCTCGTCTTTGCGCATGAAGACGACGCCTTTGTGTTTTTGCGCGTACTTGATGAACTCCTCCAATAATTTCACGCGCCCGGGAATGCCCGATATCCGATCGTGCGTACTGATCGACATCATCCGACGACGAGTGGCAGCTTCCGCGTAAAGGAGATCAAAATCGTCCTTCAAGTCCTGGAAATACGCGGCGTTGGTCGTGGCTGGGGAATCGAAGCGCACGATGTCATTGTTGCGAATTGTGTAGGGCACGACGGCAAACGGTTTGCCATTGACTGTCACCGTGAACGGCTCGTCCCGGCTGATATCATCAATGTGATAGATGAAACCCAACTCTTGAAGAATGCCCAGGGTGTTCGGTGTACCGCGCAGCCAAAACGCATTGAACCCAATCGGCCGCGTGCCTGTAACTCTTTGAATCGTGTCGATGCTGGCCTGATACCCAGCGCGTTCCTGCTCGGGAGTCATGGAGTATTGCGGCTCCCACGTTTGTCCGTGTCCGGCGGCTTCATGCCCGCGTTGGACGATTTCCTTCGCCAGCTCCGGGTGCCTCTCGACTGCCTGACCGACCATATGGGAGGTTACCTTGACTCCGACCCGGTCCCACAGATCGAGCAGGCGCGGAATGCCTTCCTTGAAACCATAGTCGTACCATTTCTGTGCGGGAAGATCAGGATATTTCGAATCAAGCGGTGGAAATGGACTATTGGCTCCTCGTTCGGGCTGGGCGCCGGTTTCGAATTGCATCGAAAGTGAGATGACGAGCCGGGCCTCGTTAGGCCAAAAACCTTCAGCCGATGTTGGCCGCGGTTGTTTTCCTTGAGCAGGGGTGGTCAAAATCGGGTTGGGGTTGCTTGCTAGGCCAACAGCAGCCGCGCCACTTGTGGTGATGAATGTTCTTCGGTCCATTTTTGGTTTAACTCATCAGTTGTTTGAAATCAGGAAGTCTTTTTATTTCAAGTACCCGAGGCGCTCCTTACGCCGTATTTTCGCCCAGCGGAATCGCAATCGTGGCGAGACCAACCGGCAGCGCCAAGGCCAATAATCCAAAATGAAATTCAAGAAAGCCGCCGGCTGCGCAGCCGGCAACGAATCCCATCACAGACGGAAAAGTTAAGCGAGCACTACGGCGGGCTCGAGCGAGGTCGGTTAGGTCGCCTTTGCCGCGGAAGAGCAGGGCAAGATCGATCGCCAGCTGAGTTATGTTTGTCGTCATTACTGCGGTCGATGGAAATCCAGGCAGCTCGATTCTGACCAGCGCATTCTGTGTCGCCATTGCGGCAACGCCGATCATGCCCACAGATACTGCAATTCCGCTATCAGGGTTTGTGAAAGGGCCCAGCCCGGCGCCGAGCGCGAGGAATCCCATCAGAAGACCCGCGTGGAGAAGCAACAATGTTCGCCGGGCTGTACGGGTCGCTTTGTTTGCGAACAAAGCGGTGACCATGCCAAGCACAAGGACGAACACAGGTACGGACAAGAGCGGTCCAATTTGGCTGAAGCCGCCAGTCACGTAATGAGCGGCGAGCACCACCAGATTACCGGTTATGTGCGCAGTAAAGAGTCCTCCGAGCGCAAGAAATCCGATAACGTCGACTGCACCTGCTGTCGTGCTCAAGACAATTGGCAGCAGCCAATCAGATGCTCTGATTTCCATCAACTAGCTTGTGCCACGTAAGGGTGAACCATCTTCGCCGGATCAACCACGCGGTTAAACTCGTCTTCCGTCACGAAGCCCAGTTTGAGTGCGCCTTCCTTGAGCGTGAGGCCGTTGTCCAAGGCATAATGTGCGATTTTCGAGGCCTTGTCGTAACCAATGACGGGCGAGAGTGCCGTCACCAGCATGAGAGAACGGTCAACGTACTCTTTAATCTTCTTCAGATTCGGTCGCGTGCCTTCGACGAGAAACTTCCGGAAGTTTGTGCATCCGTCTGTCATGATCGTGATGGAGTGAGTGATGTTGAAGATGATCAGCGGCTTGTAGACGTTCATTTCCAGATAACCACCGGCACCGCCAAACCCAACTGCCACATCGTTGGCCATAACTTGCGCGGCGATCATCGTTAGGGCTTCGGCTTGAGTTGGATTCACTTTACCGGGCATGATGGATGAGCCTGGCTCGTTCGCCGGAATCATGAGTTCGGCGAAACCGGCTCGTGGTCCGCACGACATCAGCCGAATATCATTGGCGATCTTATAGAGCGACACGGCCAGGGTCCGAAGCGTGCCGGAAAGCTCGACCAAATCGTCGTGAGCACCCTGCACCGCGAACTTGTTAGGCGCGCTGACGAATAGCAGCTTCGTGAGCTTGGCGATTTCAGCAGCAGCAGCTTTGCCGAATCCAGGAGCGGTATTGATCCCGGTGCCGACGGCCGTTCCACCAAGCGCGAGGCGAAACACGCCTTTCACTGCATTCTCGATTCGATCGAGATTGTCGGTCAGCATGCCAGCGTAGCCCGACCATTCCTCGCCGAGCGTTAGCGGCGTGGCGTCCTGCATATGGGTACGGCCGATCTTGACGATGTCTTTCCAGTCTTCCGCCTTCGCCGCGATCGCGTCGCGCAGCGCTTTGACTGCTGGAATGAGTCGCTGTTTGACACTTACGGCCGCGGCGATGTTCATCGCGGAGGGGAAAGAATCGTTAGATGACTGCGACATGTTTACGTGATCGTTGGGATGGACCGGAGTCTTGCTTCCAAGCGACGTGCCCGCCAGCTGGCAACACCGATTCGAGATGACTTCGTTCACGTTCATGTTGAATTGCGTTCCACTTCCTGTCATCCACACGTGCAATGGAAACATGTCTTGGTGTTTTCCGGACAGAAGTTCGTCGCAAGTCTGGACGATGAGTCGGTATCGCTCGTCGTCGAGCCGCTTCCCGGCATGGTTGGCCTTAGCGGCGCCTTTTTTCAGCGTCGCATATGCTGTGATCATCTCCCGCGGGATCAGATCCTTTCCGATGCTGAAGTGCTCCAGCGACCGCTGCGTTTGGGCGCCCCACAAGCGATCCGCCGCCACTTTGACTTCGCCGAGCGAGTCTGTTTCGACGCGGAATTGGCGATCTTTAGGTTTGCTCGTCTTGGTTTTGGATCTTGAATTTGCGTAGCTTGTCAGCGCCTCCGAGCCTGAGCCAGACTCGCGCTTTCGCGCGGCAGTAATCTTGGGCGTAATCATGCTGCCCTCCGAATCTGTGTTTTCGGCGCCGTGACGTTTGGGTACTCCGGTTTGTAGACATGGTTACGAATGAACGTAACCATGTCGGCGGGGCGCTCGACGCGAGCCAGTCCCGAATCGAAGACCAGATTTGCAACGCGCGCGGCGGTCTGAATCTCGGCCTCAAGAATATTCGACTGCAGCGGGTAGAGGAGACCCTGCTTGAGCAAATCGGACGGCACCTGATCCGCCACTGCTTGCCCGGCCTCGATGAACATATCGTCTGTGACGCGTTTCGCCTGCGTGGCGAAGATAGCCATACCGACCGCCGGGAAGATGTAGAAGTTGTTCGCTTGTCCCGGTAGAAATGTCTGGCCGTTATAGTGAGCCGGCGCGAACTGCACCCCGGCAGCGTAGATCGCCTCGCCCTTTGACCAAGTGTAGGCTTGCTCGGCCGTGCATTCGGCGTGCTCAGTCGGGTTCGATAGCGCAAGGATTACAGGCCGCTCGTTGATACGTGACATGGTCTCGATGACCTTTTGATTGAAAGCGCCACCGATAGTGCTGACGCCGATGATTGTTGTCGGCTTGATGCTCTCGATAGCAGCGACGAAATCCCGCGTGGGCGCGTGCTGATGCGCATACGGCTTCTGGAAGTCGACAAGGTCCTTGCGGGTCGCCTCCAGCAGGCCATTGATATCAAACATGTAGACCCGCGATTGCGCTTCCTTCAGCGTCATCCCTTGTGCAACGAGCGCAGAACAGAGCAGGTTGGCGAGGCCGATACCGGCCGAACCGGCACCGAGGAAAAGATACTTTTCGTCCTTCAGCTTCGTGCCCTTCAGCTTGGCCGCGTTGATCATCCCCGCGAGAGTGATCCCAGCCGTACCTTGCACGTCGTCGTTGTAGACGCAGTACTCGTCTCGATAGCGTTGAAGCAGGTGAACAGCGTCCACACCGGTCCAATCTTCAAAGTGAACGCAGCACTTCGGAAATACCTCCTGCACGGCGTCCATGAATTCGTCGACAAAGGAATAGAGCTCGTCAGTCGACGGGCGCGTCTTGCGCATGCCCAGATAGAGCGGGTCATGCAGGTAGTGCTCGTTGTTAGTGCCGGCGTCGAGATACATCGGCATCAGGTATTGCGGCGGCACTCCGGCGCAGGCGGTGTAAAGCTGCAGCTTGCCAATTGGGATGGCAGCGCCATTTGCCCCGAGATCGCCAAGGCCAAGGATTCGGCCGCCATCCGTGACGCAGATGAATCGAACATCTTTCTGCGGCCAGTTCTTCAAAACCTCTTTCACTTTGCCGCGACGTGTCATCGATAAATACATGCCACGAGGCTGGCGGTAGATATGACCAAACTTCAGACAGGCTTCGCCGATGGTCGGGTCGTATACGATCGGAAGGAAGCGCACAGGATCAGACATGACAGCTCGGTAGAAAAGCGTCTCGTCATGATCGAGAAGATTGGTGAGGTAAATGTAGCGATCAAGGTCTGTGCTCTTATGGCCGAGTTGCATCATCACGCGGCTTAACTGCAAATCCTCGGTCTCGGTTACGTCGGGTACCAGGCCAACGATGCCAAGTGCTTGCTTCTCGGCCTCAGTGAAAGCGGTTGATTTGTTGATTTCTGGTTCACGAAGCACCTCAATGCCGCCCTTCCCGTTGAATGATGTTTGCAGCCCTACACCCGTCCTACGATCTCCGTTGCGATTGCGGGTAGTTCGGCTTTGGCTTCTTGCGGACTCGGTACTCCTCTGGCGCGTTGACCGCTTCGGGAGGGCCACGCTGGTCTTGTAGTCTTTAGGCTTTATGCTCATTTCATCTTCTCTCTGTGTTGAATTTTGTTTTATTTTCTCGGCATCGGGTAAAGCTTTGTGAACCTCGGTTGCGGCGCCGTCGAAATTCCACGATCTCCCGCCTTCCCATTCGCAAACTCGGATTCGACGCAGTACGAGAGGTTCATTTTGGATTCGCGAGCGCAAACGCTAAAAGTCTTGGTAAGTCTTAAGTTACCCTCCTCAGGCTACGCACGCCCTTGAGTTGGCCGCAATAGCGCGTCCGGGGGATTTTGTGGTACCACTTATGAGGTAATGCTCGCTCCCTCTTTCGAGGTAGAACGCCGAGTGCGGCCCCAGAAATTCGAAACAGAGAATTTCGCTAGGCTCGTTTCCTTCTGTTAGTCTGTCGAAAGAGACCTTTAACAGAAGATTACCAAGAAAACGAAGGTTCTGCTAAAGAGTTAAGACGAGGGCCCGATCACGTCGTGACTTCCTCCGGCTCGAGAGCCCTTTATCATGACGACCGCGCGGACACCATCTTGTTAAACTCTCCCTCCGTCCTTCGGCAATAACTTGCGCTTTGTGCCCTCCGCGATCCGTTTAGCAAGTTCCGGGTACAAGCGCAAAGCATTTGCGTACGAGATGCTTCGCAAATCCGTTTCGCTAAATGCTGGGTAGCGTCCAATGTCAGCGATGGCCGGAGCAAAGGTCGATTTCGGCATAAACGGGTTATCAAGCCCCATCACCAGCTGCGACACCGGCACGAGCTTAAGAATGGCGCCGAGTTGGGCCTCTGAGGTCGCTGCCGTCAGGTCGTAGTAGAACGACGCGATTCCCTTCCGTACTTCCTCAGAGGAAAGTTCAAGCCGTCCTGGCCCTACGCCGAAAGTGTGCTCAAGCGTTTGAATGCGATTGACCAAGAACGGGATGGTACCGCCGCCGTGGGCGGAGATGATCTTAATCTGCGAGAAGCGTTTCTTGGCGCCGGTGGCGACCATGTTGGTGATCATGCGAGTCGTATCAAACATGAATTCGAGTACGGAGGCGTTCAGTCCATTGAGCAGGGTTTCCCCTGCCTTTGTGATCGTGGGGTGGACGAAAAAGGTTGCGCTGTGCCGGTTCAACTCTTCGAGCCAGGGATCGAATTGTGGCTCGCCGAGATAGGTATCATTTATACTTGTCGTCGTAGTGACACCATCCAGTTTCAACGTATCGAGTGCGTAACCGATCTCAGCTATGGCGCCGTCTGCATCCAAAGCAGGTAGCGTCGCGACTGCTCCGAAGCGATTCGGGTACTTGGAGACTATTTCGGCGAGGAGCTCGTTAGTGCGCCTGGCGATGTCTCGCGCTTGCTGTCCAGTCGCGTCATTGGCCGCGGCCGGAGCGGAAAGCACGCATGCTGCAATGTCGTGCTCCTCCATATACGAGAGCGCAGTTTCGACAGACCAAATGGGCTGCTTACCCGCTCCTACCGGCGCACGTTCCCCGAAAGCCAGGACGGGGTGCGAATGAACGTCGATGATTTTGCTCAGGCTAGCCATAGAAGAATCTCTATCGAGCGTGCGATGCAGCTTCTTCGATCAGAGCCGCAACTTCCTTCGGCCTGGAGACGTAGACCGAGTGGCTGGCGCCTGACACTTCGACCTTGTGACTCTTGGCTCGTTCGGCATACCACCGTTCGAGGTCCGGATTAATGGTTCTGTCTTTTGTCGCTACCAACATCCAGCTCGGCTTGTTTCTCCAAGCGGGCGTGGTGATGATTGCTTTGAAATTGTCAGCGGCGTTCAGCACCTGCGATCGCGCCATCAGAGCGGCCTGCTCGGCCGGCAAGTCGGCTGCGAAGTATTCATGAAACTGCGTGGGGTCGAGATAAGTGAAACCGTCAGCCGTTTTCTTTATTGCATTGGATTTGCTGAGGTCACTTGGAAATCGTTTTCCGTCGTCAGCCTCATTTTCTCCCGCATCCGGCATGTGGGCCGCGACGTAGACCAATCCAGCAACCGACGGATCCGTCCCGGCTTCGGTAATTACGGCTCCGCCATAGCTGTGAGCGACAAGAATGCACGGTCCATCTTGTTGAGAAAGGACACGCTTCGTCGCGGCCACATCTTCTTTAAAGGATGTCTCCGGTTCCTGGACGATGCTGACGTTGTAACCATCCCTAACCAGAATGTCGTAAACACCTTTCCAGCCAGAACCATCTGCCCAGGCGCCATGAACCAGAACAATATTCCGAATGCGATGCGCTTCGTTCTGCGCTGAGAGCGTGCAACAGGTCAACAGCAATAATGCAACGCAGAAGGACTGCAATATTCCTCGTCCTAATCGCATGGCTACCTCCGATGGCTCAGGATGTTTGAGGGACAGAAGCAATTCTATTCCATGCTTGTCGGTGCTTGCCATATTGATCAGCTTCCATAATCTGCGTCGTTATCGAGCACGCACTAAGAGGCGGGCGATTTCAAAGAGCCCGTACCGGCTTGTCACCGACTCCGGAAACTCCGGGAATACCCTGATCGGCTGCTATGGCGGTATCCGTAACCGCGACCACCGTAGTAACCGTACCGGCCGTATCCATAGTACGGGTATCCGCCGTATCCATAATAATCGTACGGGTAATAGTCGTAACTATAATATCCGTATGGATAGCCCCAGTCCCACCACCCCGGATAACCGTAGCCACCGATGAAAACATCATTAGAGAATCGGTGATGGCGCCAGTCGCCACCCCAGTTGCGCCCACTAAAACGGCCACCACGAAAGCCAGCGCCGTGGAAACCGCCACCGGCGAAATGTCCACCACGGAAACCACCAGCGCTGTGGAAACCGCCACCGGCAAAGCCTCCCGCGTGGAACCCGCCCCCGCCGTGGCCACCTGCCCATCCGGCGTGAGCCAGGGCGATCGATATGATGCCTACTAAACTCAGTAATTTAAACTTTTTCATACCTTAAGATCGTTACTCTTCGGTTTTGGAGACATGGCCCATCCGCGGGATTTTGCGGTCCACCTAAAGAATTGATCCTGACTCCCTCCTTTGAGTTGAAAGCTCGGCGATCGCCCCGGTCTTGGTCTCTTATAAACCGAGTTCGGTTAAGCCAGGATCTAAGCAAGAGACTTCGTTAAGAAAGCATTGCGCTGATCTAGGGGCCTCGGCGCGGGCACGGATTTATCGGAACAGGATCTTCGCCATCATGCCCTTGTCTTCGTGTTTTAGAAGATGGCAGTGGAAGAGCGACATGCCGCGAATGATCGGATCGGTAAAATCCATAACCAGATCGACCGAGCTGCCATAGGGGACATTCACCGTATCGACCCATACGGGATCTTTCACGGGCTTCCCATCGGCGGCATACGCGAGGAAGTGAACTTGATGGATGTGAAACGGATGGACTTCTTTGGTTGAGTTCACAACGCGCCAGCGCTGAAGGGAACCGACGTCCACTGTCAGCATGGGACCAGAATTCATTTCGAATTTTTGGCCATTTATATAGAAGCCCTGTTTGTCTTCAGTGAAATTAACAACGAATTGCGGCTTGCTGGCTTCGACGCGTCTGAGTGTAGTCGGCGAAAGGGTTGCGTAAACTGGTGATCCGCCGAGAGCAGGTCGTGCTTGGAGACTTGATGGCTTTGCCGAAACGATATCGGCCAAAACCATTGCGGGATTGGAATCGCCGTCCGGCCCGGTATCGAAACAGCGCGTGCGGAGCGCGACCTGCGAATCCGCTGACGGTCCGGTGACAATTGCTTCCACTCTTCCAGCCGGTGGAACTAAAACGTGGCTCATCGATCGCGTCCGAATCGACGGGTCGTGGTAGGCCAGGGGCATGCCGTCAAGAGCCACGATCTCGAATGATCCCGAATCCAACTCCAAATCCGCATACAAATCCGGACTCGCGTTTACGATTCGCCAGAATTGGCGCTCGCCGGGTGCAATGTCGATCTTCGGCCGGAGAGTTCCGTTGACGGTAAAGGCCGCCTCTGGCTTTTCAGCGGCAGTGCCGCATTGGCTGGTTTGCATCTCGACCGACTCCATTATGCTTTTACGCTTGGCGGCATCAGTGGGCAGAACCAGATTCCGCAACACCAAAATCCGCTCGCGCATGTCACGCACTTCGGGCACGTAACGCTCGATGCCATCGACGACGATCGCTCCCGACATTCCATCAAGGTCCTGCACATAGCTCTCGCCGTGCGAATGCGTGTGATACCAATACAATCCCGGCGGTTGCTGCGGTGGCACCTGGACCGAGTAATGCAACGTCTCCCCAGGTGAGGCCATCATGTCGAGCACATCGTCCTGCGGAGCATTTGGAGAAACGTGCAGACCGTGGAAATGAAGATTGGTCATCTGCATGCAGGGATGACCGAAACAATCTTCTTTCGATTGGGCGGCGAGCTCATTCTTGTATTCCACGTTCAAAGTACTTCCCGGCTGGACGCGAATGACCGGTGGCGTGTTGTTGCCTTGAAAGCGAAATTCGGATTTACCGGAGACTGGATCCGACGCCGCCACGAGCGTGACCGGAGAGCTTGCTTGTGGCAGTTCCGGGACGATTCGGTCCTGCGTACTGGCCGTGGCGACAAGCAATCCGATGTTTGCTATCCAGCGAAATGTGTATGGCAGGAGCTTTTGCAACATTTGCACCGAAAAATTTATCGGCTGCTTAGTGGTACCGCGACCGCGCGAGCGTAGGATTTTGCGGTGCCACCACCGAGGTGGCGGTCGATGCCTCTTTGGAGATAGCGCCGAGTTATAGCGGCGCTTAAACGACAATTACTTGTAGGGCGTTTCGGCGAAACGCCATGGCGTCTGACACAGACGCCCTACAATTGAATTAGTCCGCGCCGTGTCGCATTCGCTACCGCTTCGGTTCGGCTGATGACATTGAGCTTGGCGAAAATGCTTTTCACGTGCGACTTCACTGTGCCTTCGCTGATAAAAAGCGCCGAGCCGATTTCCTTGTTGCTTTTGCCCAGGGCCATTAGCTTGAGCACGTCGATTTCGCGTTCGCTCAACGTTTCGCCGCTCACGCGTTGCGCGAGCTTGGCCGCGAGATGGACCGGCACGCAGGTTTCGCCCGCGTGGACTCGGCGGATACAATCCATCAAAGCTTCGCGCGGCGCATCCTTGAGCAGGTAACCTTTGGCGCCGGCTTGAATGGCGCGGTAGATATCTTCGTCGCCGTCAAACGTCGTTAGGACAATGATTCGCGCCTTCTCGTCGTTGGAACGAATTTCTTTAAGCGCGCCAACACCGTCCAGCTCCGGCATACGTAGATCGAGCAGGGTCACGTCGGGATGATGTCGCTTCCAAAGATCGACGGCTTCCCGTCCATTCCCCGCCTCACCGATGACGGTCATGTCTGTTTTCCGGGTGATGAGTGAGACCAGGCCTTCGCGGACAACGCTGTGATCGTCGGCGATGAGAACAGTTATCCGAGACCCTTTTGTATCTCCAACCTTCGGCACTTTCTTCGGAGTAGACTTTGGTTTCTTTGCAGACTTCTTAGACCTCGCCGCCATTTTCTTTTTGGATTTCATGAGACCGATTCTCCATTACAGGGCAGAAGCACGGTGATCTTCGTGCCCTTGCCGCGTGAGCTTGTGATTTCCAATTCGCCGCCCATTTGTTCGACCCGCTCGCGCATTCCACTAAGACCCACACCATCATGTCGCTCTTTGACTTTGAATCCGTCGCCATCGTCGCGGAGTTCCAAGCGAAGTTCTTTCGCCTTGTAGGTTACTCGCGTTTTGAAGTTGCGAGCGTGAGCGTACTTGAGTGCATTGGTCAAAGCTTCCTGTCCGATATGCAGAAGGTTCTCCTGCCAGGGCTGAGGAAGCTCCGGCAGTTTACCTTGCGCTTCAAACGTTGTGTGAAGCGCCGTCCCGGCGGTGGTGTTCTTAATAGATCCTTTGAGCGCGTCCCAAAAATTATGTTCTTGTAAGGCTTGCGGACGCAACGCGTGCACGGAGCGGCGCGCTTCGCTCAAACTCCGCCGGGCCAATTCGCCGGCGCGATGGAGATGAGCGTCCGCCTCCTTACGGGAACCGCACGAGATTGCATCCTCGGCTGCTTCTAATTGCACAATCACTCCAGTGAAACCCTGCGCCAGCGTGTCGTGAATGTCCCGCGCCATTCGGTTGCGCTCTTCGAAGACCGCCGCCCGCTGGCCTTGCTCGGCGAACTCGTTGAGCTGAAGCGCGAGCATGACTTGATGGGCGAGTGCCTGGGTTAATTCAATCTCTTCCGGCCGATAAGACGCGCGGTCGGCATGACGGATTCCAACAAACCCCCGCACGTGTCCAGCCACTAAAATCGGAACCGCCAGAAACCTTTTTGTTCCCTTTTGCTTCAAATAATCGCCCCACTCGCCCCTGACGCGCGGATCCGTCTCCAGGTTTTCGCAGACGACCGGACCTGCCGTGAAAAGCAGTTCCTGAACTACCGCGTTCTCTTTCCAGAATAACGGGTCCTTCGTGAATGGATGCTCCGGGTCAGGTGCGACCAATTTTCCGCCGTCCGACATTGAACGGAAAACCAGTGAGTCAGCCGCTTCATCGAATAACCACAAGCTCACGCTCTGCGCGTTCAACAGGCGGCCAATCGTACCCAGCATTTGGCCAATAAATTTTTCCGGCTCTGGCGCAGTCGCCAAAACGTCCAAACTCTGTGCCAGCGCCTCAACTTGACCGCGGGCGACTTGCTCGGAACCGCGCAACGCCTCCTCGGCCCGTTTGCTTTCAGTAACATCGATAACGGTGCCGACGAACTCGACCAAACGACCGGCCTCATCGCTAACCGGATGTCCCACCGCGTGGATGTCCTTGACGTCGCCGTTCGGGTGAACAATTCGATAGTCTGTTTCGAAGTCCGCTCTCTCGGCAATCGCTTTTCCGAACAGTTCCCTGACTCTGTCCTGGTCCTCAGGGTGAAGTCGCCCAAAGAATTTTTCGAATCGCGGCGGCCCGGCGTCCGGATCGAAGCCAAGCACGCGGTAGGTTTCCTCCGACCAGTACCGGATCTCGCCCGTAGCGGGCGCCCACGCCCAACTCCCCGTATGACTGAGTCGCTGCGCTTCCGCCAGATACGCTTCGCTCTCGCGCCGGGCCGTTTCCGCCAGCTTACGTTGAATGGCAACGCCCGCGAGATGAGTAATGTGTTTAATCGTTTCCTGCTCACGCGCGGTCGGGGTGCGTGGCTCGCGATAGTACATGGCAAACGTGCCGATCACTTTGCCTTCGGAGGAAAAAATCGGGGTGGACCAACAGGCGCGAAGCGAATGCGCTGAAACCAGATCGCGAAAGTCAGTCCACAATGGATCGGTTGCGATATCGGAGACGATTACCTGTTCGGCGCGGTAGGCGGCCGTTCCACATGAACCGACCGCAGGCCCAATGAAAGCTCCGTCGATCGCTTCGGTGTAAGTTTTCGGAAGATGTGGGGCTGCGCCATGCCGCAACTGTTTTCCATTCGGATCCATTAACAAGATCGAGGCCAGGACACCGGAAGATTGCTCTTCCACCAGCAGACATAGGTTATCGAGGATATCGGAAAGCGAATCGCCTTTGGCCACCATCTCAAGAACTCGATTCTCCCCGGCCAGGAGCGCTTCGCGCCGCTTACGCTGGCTAATGTCCCTGATAATCGCCTGGTAATGTTGGCCGCGCAGCGCTGACAGAGAAATCTCAACCGGAATCACCTCGCCATTTTTTCGCAGGAATTTTCGCTCGAACCTGAAAGATCCTTCCGCTTTCAATTTGTCGATCCGGTCCCGAAACAGATGGAGCTCTTCCGGAACGTAGGTGTCGGTAATTGAAGAACCGACCAGTTCCTCTTCCGGACGACCTGCCAGTTCGACGCCTGCCGGGTTCACCAACACACATTTGCTATCCGCATCGAGAACGCAGATGGCGTCGGGCGAAGCATCGATCAGATCCCTATATTTTTGCTCGCTTGTCCGCAAATCCGCTTCTGCCCGATCGCGTTCAATCGCAACTCGTGCGAGGTAGGTCGCCTTCTCGATAAGCTCGAGGTCGTGCGGGTTCGGACTTCGCGTTTCGCGCTCATAAATGCAAAAAGTTCCCAGGACTTTTCCTTTAGACGACAATATGGGATTGGACCAGGAAGCTCGCAGTCCGTGGCTTAATGCGGCAGCGCGATGCTCCGGCACGTCCCAAAGCGGATCAGTAGCAATGTCGGAGACTATCACCGCTGATCCGCGATAGGCCGCTGTCCCGCAAGAGCCGGCACACGGTCCGATAGGCAGCTTTTCCATCTCCCGCCTCCATCCTTTGGGAAGACTCGGCCCCGCGATGGACTCCAGATGAAGACCATCGGAACGAAGCAGCAAAATCGAAGCAAGCGTGCGGGGACGGTACTCCTCGATAATCAGACACACGACGTTCAGGATCTCGCTGAGCGGAACGCCAGTGGCGATCATCTCGAGAAGATGCTTTTCACCGGTGAACAACGTCTCTCCTCGCTTGCGCTCTGTGATGTCTACGGTGGTGCCAACATAACCATCGACATCGCCAGACTCCCCGAGGACGGATCGTCCCACCCCTTGGACATGCTTGATAGATCCGTCCGCAAGCGCGATTCGAAATTCGATGTTAAATCCCCTTTTTTCCTTAATTGCTTGATCGAGACTTCGCTCAATAAATGATCGATCTTCCGGATGAAGCGTTTCCAGGAATAACTGGAACGATGGCTCGGTCGTCTCAGGATCGAACCCAAAAATCCGGAAATGCTCCTCGGACCAGGTGACCTTTCCGTTGGAAACATTCCAGCTCCAGCTTCCAGTGTGGCTGATTCTCTGGCCCTCGGTTAAAAACGCTTCGCTGTGCCGAAGCTTCTCCTCCGCGCTTTTGCGTTCAGCGATCTCCTCCTGCAACTCTTCGTTCGAACGCAACAGCTTGGCGGTTCGTTCTTCGACTTTAGCTTCCAGCTGATTTCGCGCTTTCCGAAGCTCTGATTCGCTTTCGCGCAGGCGAGTCTCTGAGCGTTTGCGGGCAGTGCTCCATGAACTAATAACCAGCGCCGAAAAAAGAAATGCGATCGTGGTCGGAATATCCCGTGCGCTAAATTCAAATGCGAAAAACGGTTCGGTGAAGAAGAAGTTGATTGACAAAATCGACAGCAAGACCGCAAGCAGGCCAGGTCCCGTGCCGCCAAACCATGTGCTCAGCAAGATAGCCGGAAAAAAGAGCGAGGTTCTGACGCCAAAGCTTTCGAGCGGCGTCGTAGCGGCCGTGGAAATCGCGACTGATAAAATGGATAGACCGTACCGCCAAACGGGCGGCGCAAGTCGTCGCAAACCAAGATCTGACTTCGACATTTAACTTCAGGCCACTGCCTTACCCTCGGGCGCACGGCGTTCGCGCAATTCCCGCAAAAACTCATCCGGCGGTACAAAGAACGGGTTCTCCTGGACGATGCCTCCGATGAGAATCATCGGGTGAGTTCGCATTACGTCGATGATAAGGTTGCCGCCACACTTCGTCAGATTATAAAGACAGATTACGGCATCCTTATACTTCGGTATGATGTCGTTCAGCCGGCACTCGTATTCGAGGAAATCGTCTACCCCAGGCCAGTCACCTGAAGCCCATTCGGCGTGGCCCATGACGCGGGCGAGGGGGAAGCCGTCGCGCTGGCTCTGCTCCAGTACGTCCTGCATGCAGGCAAGCATTCGGTCCCTGTCGAAATGACCGTCGCGCAAATAAACTTCATGCCAATGGTGCAGCTCGAATTGTCCATTCTTCTCGACGGAAGGGACGTCGACGCCGCCTGAGGAAAGTCGCTGTAAGTGCTCGTCGCGCAGCTTCGGATCGACAATGTGAAACGCCTTCTCGCCGCGCGCGAGCCCTTCCTTAACGAACGGAAGCAGCACACGATACTCCTCCTCCGCGCCGTGAAAGAACGCGCAGACATGGCGATGTTGGCCGAGCGTCGCATTGGCAAGCCGCATCGGTTGATTTTCCTTTTCGCGAGATTCAGTTTTGTCTTGGGTAGGATTCATAGGGGTTTTCTTTTCTTGGTTAAAGATTTAACAAAGGTTCCCAGACTGCTCTAAGGCCGAGAAACCGTTGGCCGATCGCTCTCGAGCTGGATTTCATGACAGGCTGTCGTTGTTTTGCCGCGTCTGACTTAAATCAACCGAATACTCTAACAGGGGCCTGCCCTCTCCGCCAGACTTACGTCCTCCCTCGAAAGAGGCACTGAAAAACCCCGCTAGTGTTTCGTAGCCGGGAATGGAACTGCGTCTAGAATTTTCGGGTAAACAATGAAAGCCAAACCACGTGAAAACAATTTCAGGAGCAGAGTGCGCGACCTTTTTCGCCGACGCGCGCACAGGCACGACCCCATGCTCGTTTTTAACATGTCGATCTTCAATTTCACGAACGGCAGGAGCCGCACGTTTTCAAAAAATGAATACGCGCGCTTTTACGCCTAACGAACCGATGCGAAACAAGGGCGACAACCCGCGGACGATGGATGCCGCGGAGGGATCAATCGTAATCAACGCACCAGTCGCTGCGGTCTATAAACGCTGGCTCGCGTTTGAGGATTATCCAAAATTCATCACCGCGATCAAACGCGTCCGAAGATTGGACGCGAACCATTTTGTTGCCTCGCTCGGATTCAACGGCAAACAATATGACACCACGCTTGAGATGATCCTGCGCGTTCCGGAACGCAGATTGGCGTGGCGAACTCTGGCTGATCACCGCGCTCCTGATCATTTCGCGGCGGGCGTCGTTTCTTTCACGCCGCTTTCCGATCAGGGCACATGCGTGACCTTGAGACTGACTTCGAGTTTCGGCGGCGCAGTTTCAAATCGCGTCGATAAGTATTTGCATAACTTCAAACGACTAATTGAGGGACCGACCCGCCAATCCGAAGATGCCTGACTGCGCGGTCGATTTGTAACCAGAATAAGTCCAGACCGGTCTTAACTACCAATGGGGGACGCGATTTCGACAACGCTATTGATCCGAGGCCTCGTGCTTGAGGATGAACTCTCCCCCAAACGAGGGATCGTGCATCACCTCCGGAGTAGCAATCAAAAATCCCGCGCACGCGCAATCGCGGCAACCCGACTGTCAACGATAGCTTGGCTAGTGAAAGTGAACTGCCTTGTGATTTGAACCTTTACTGAGGAAATTGCCATGCCTACCGAAATTCATTCTTACTCCGAACTTCAACGGCAGATCCACGAAGACTTGCGCGTTCAACATCCGGAATGGGTTCAGCCCAACGGTGACTGCCCCACCTGCGACTCCTACGAGTTACGCCTGGCCGAACTGCTCGGTCTTACCCAGCGGTCGAATGGGGTGAGGGTGCAACCACTATCCTTCCTCGACCACGCAGACGTCTTCTGAAGACCTAAACAAGCGCGATGAGCATGAAACCGACAATTGAAATCAATGAATCGAACTTCGAGAACGAAGTTCTGAAATCCAGTCAGCCCGTGCTGGTCGAGTTTGCCACCGGATGGAGCCTTCCTTCTATGATGATGGACGGAGCGCTCGAGGAAATTGCCGATGAGTTTGTCGATCTTCTGAAGGTCGCCCGCGTCCATCTCGATCGCAGCCCGAATCTCGGATTGTGGTACGGGATTCGATGTCTTCCGACGATTTTGTATTTCAGCGACGGCGAAGTGCGGATCGGGATTTTTGGAACCACGAGCAAGAACGCGATCCTTTCTCAGCTGAAGCCAGTAATCAGCTCTGAGGACACGCAAAGAGTTGATGTCGCTTCAATCGGTAAGGATTGAGGTGCTGCTAGTCGGACCAATCGTGGACACGGATTTGGTTCGTGGGAACCCGATCAAAGTCCGCGAATTCTACGGCTTCGGACCGCTTGACGACATGCGATGAACGGAAGCGCGTTTTCGCAACTCGGAATCTAACAAAGAAGAAGAAGAACTCTATGATCAAAGTAAAGCGATTCAGTTACGCACTGTTATTGAGTGGAATGGCCATTGCGACGGGGCATTCGCAGGACACGGAATACGTAGCGCCGCCGGATGCTGGTCCGAAAGGCAAAGCTCCCAGAATGAAGGTTCAATTGCTGAACGAAGGAGCACCGACGAAACAATATGCGGTTATCTTTTACCAGGGAGACGAGGCATTTTCCGGATTGTTGGAGTTTGCGCAAAAGTATCAGATTACCAGCGCCCATTTCACCGCGATTGGCGCGGTGAATGGAGCAACGCTGGGATGGTTTGATCCTCAGCGCAAAATGTACAAGAAAATTCCGATCACCGGTCAGCACGAAGTGATTGGAATGAGCGGCGACATCGCGCTGTATCAAGGAAAGCCCGTCGTCCACACTCACATGCTGGTGGGGGATTCAGACGGAACAATACGCGGAGGTCATGTTCTCGCTGCATATGTATCCCCGACGCTGGAAGTAATGGTCACTGTCGATCCAGTAACAATGCAGAAGCGCTTTGATCCGGACACGGATTTGACGCTGATTGATCCAGGCTTGGCGAATAAGGAAGAGAAATAAGATGCATTTTACACTGATTACGCGACCCGTGGCCACGTGGAAGGGCAACCGTCCTCGACCGACGAATCGGTTGTTCATTAAGCCTTCGGCGACAAAGAGATCGCGGAAATTAAAAACAAATGACGTCAGCGAACCGGAGTTGATAACTACAGCATGAAAAGGAAACGAAAATGAAAATTGGTTTTATCGGTCTCGGCATAATGGGCAGCCGGATGGCGGCGAACCTGCAGAAGCATGGTCATTCACTAGTCGTGTTCAATCGCACGCGCGCTAAAGCAGAGCTGTTGGTTGGTCCATGCGGAACATTTTCTGATTCCCCGGCAAAAGTTGCCGATCAAGTGGATATCCTATTTACGATGCTGGCTAACCCCGACGCAGTCGAAGAGGTGGCTTTACGTGCGAACGGTTTTCTGAATTATCTTCGGCCAAATGCGCTTTGGGTCGATTGTAGTTCGGTTAACCCATCGTTCTCGAAGAAGATGGCCGCCGCAACAGTGGCGCGGCAGATTCATTTCGTCGATGCGCCCGTGACCGGGTCCGCAGCAGTCGCTGAGGAGGGAAAACTTGTTTTCTGGGTTGGCGGCGAAGATGCGGATTTAGAAACGATTCGCTCGCTGTTGCTCTGTATGGGAAACAAGATTGTTCATGTAGGCGGTCACGGGATGGGGACTTCGCTGAAAATGGTGGTCAATCTATTAATGGGTAACGCGATGGCGGCGTTCGCCGAAGGCCTGGCATTAGGCGAAGGCCTCGGAATCTCGCGTGAAGTTTTGTTCGATTCATTGCTCGGTATGCCTGCGGTCGCGCCATTTCTCGCGGGGAAGCGGGAGAAAATCGAAAGCGCGAACTACGAACCTGAGTTTCCGTTGCGCTGGATGCAAAAGGATCTGCATCTTGCGTCAGTGAGTGCGTACGAATCTGGCGTGGCCATGCCTGTAACGAACGTAACCAAGGAAGTCTATCGCCTGGCGATGCGCGGCGGACGTGGAACCGAGGATTTTTCGGCCATCTACGAGTTTGCGACGGGCGACAATGAAAAGGAACCGAAAGCTCAACCATGATAAAAACAATTTCCTATCTCGGTCTCGGCACCATGGGCAGCGGCATGGTATCGAATCTTCTTAAAGCCGGCTACAAACTTATCGTCTGGAATCGGAGCGTTGAAAAATGTGAACCGTTCGCCAGGAAAGGCGCGCGCGTAGCCGATACTCCAGCGGACGCCGTCCGCAACGCCGAGCTTGTCATGTGCAGCTTGAGCAATGACCAGGCCGTCGAGGAAGTTGTCTTTGGCGCGAAAGGAATTCTAAGTGGAATCAAAGAAGGCCAGATCGCGATGGACATGAGCACGGTTCTTCCCGCGACGAGTTTGCGAGAACAGGAAGCTTACACAAAGCACGGTGTCGATTTTCTCGATGCGCCGGTCTTTGGCAGCAAACAAGAATCCGCGGATGCAAAGCTTTGGATTATGGCCGCTGGCAACAAGGCCATCTTCGAAAAAGTGAAACCAGTCCTGGAGCATTTGGGGCAAACGGTTCACTACCTTGGCAAGAACGGAAATGCCGCGGCCATGAAGCTGGTGGGAAACCTCATCGTCGCATTGGAAATGGAAGCGCTGGCGGAAGGCCTGGTCCTCGCGCAAAAGGCGGGGCTTGATCTGAATACGGTGATGGAAGTCGTGAAAGTCGCCGACTTCCGCTCACCGCTGCTCGTGAGCAATGGTCGGAATATTTTGAAACGCGATTTTTCTCCCAGCTTCGCGCTGAAGCTCATGCTCAAAGACGCGGGCCTCATCGAAAAATTTGGTGATAGTCTGCAGTCACCGATTCCGGCGCTGCGCGTTGTGGAAAAGAATCTCGCCGCGGCTGTTGCCCTCGGCTTTGGAACAGAAAACGCCTCCGCCTTGATCAAGGCGCTTGAAAAAGAAGCAGGTGTCGAAGTGAAGGCCCGTCGCGTCAGGCGATCAACAGAGCCGAAGCAGAGCGATTGAGGAAAAATCTTGTGCACACGTTTCAAAGAATTGCGCTCGGCATCTCTGGCTGGGCGTGCGTCCATTTGCTTGTCGCCACTGTCCACGGGCAGGACCGAGTACTCCCTGAACTGCCGCAAGCAAACTCACCGGTGACGCTGGTGGCGGCATCGGATCCAGTTACCGGCAAATCCGAATTTCGCTACCGAGGCAATAACATCCCGCCAGTTATTCGAGTGCAGCCGGGAAGTATTTTGAACGTCGAATACAAGAACGACCTTGCCGCCCACTCGAAAGAAGAGTGCGTCGGTCATCCGTGCATGCAGATGACAAATCTTCACTTCCACGGATTGCACGTCTCGCCAAATGCGCCGCAGGATGATGCCTTGGATATGATCGCCTCGCCCGGCCAGACATTGCATTACTCCGTCGAAGTGCCGCCTCAGGAACCTCCGGGACTGTACTGGTATCATACCCACCCGCACGGCGAGAGCTACGTCCAGGATCTTGATGGGATGTCAGGAGCTATCGTCGTCGAAGGAATCGAGCGTTACGTCCCCGAAGTGCTAGACATGCGCGAGCGGATCTTGGTGCTGCGCGATCTTGTTCTGCCCACTGATAGCGCTGAACGAAAACGCGTGATGAAGTCCGTTTCCATGCAAACGACGCAATGCGGCACCGCGCCGGAGAAGCCGGAACGAGCGTTCACTGTGAACGGAAGTCTCCGTCCCCAGATCGATCTTGCGCCGGGAGAACGACAATTTTGGCGGATCGTGAACGCAAGTCCGGATCGTTACGCCGATTTGGAATTGGGCGCGGCATCATTCGACGTAGTGGCTCTCGATGGCATGCCTTTGGCCTATCACGATCCTTCGATTCACAAGCGATCAATGATTCACGTCTTAGTTCCACCTGCCGGGAGAGTCGAAGCAATCGTCACCGGGCCATCAGCGAATTCGCACGCTGCGTTGCGCACACGTTGCTTCGATACCGGCCCGGATGGCGATTCCAATCCTGCAATGATTTTGGCCGACATCGTTTCGGCGCAGCCATCAAACCTCAAAGCCCGTAATGCGCCAGGAGGAGCTCCGGTTTACGTAACGTTCCCGGCGGAAACTCTGAAACACGTTGAAGCCATCGAGCCGCAATTTGCTGTGACCTTCACCGAGGACAAACAGGGTTTCTACATAAATGGCCAGAAATTCGAAATGAATGCAGGTCCAATGCTGACGGTGGACGTCGGTTCATTGCAGCATTGGCGCGTGCTGAATCCAACCAGAGAAGTGCATCCGTTTCACATTCATCAAGTTCACTTCCTGGAATATGCCGTCGATAATAAACCGCTGAAAAATCCAGTATGGGTAGATACCGTGAATGTGACGTATGGGGGTTCGGTCGATCTGGTGATGGATTTCACTGATCCCATCATTCGCGGCATGTCGCTCTTCCACTGTCATCTTCTAAGCCACGAAGACAAGGGAATGATGGCGAAGATCCTCTTCCGATAGTCCCGACGCGACCGAGGTCCTTAGGTAAATACGAATAAACAGTGATTGAAACATGAAAAAAAATCCGCTGAACAAAGGTATCATAATGGAGAACGCCGATGGCATCGGGACGGTGACGCCGGCGATGATTGAAGCTCGTGCACGCGAGTTAGGCCTCATTAACGGTCATGGTTCGAAACCGACCAAGGCTGACTATCAACAGGCCAAGCGCGAGCTGACTGGAGAAGAGGAAATCGACCCACAGGAAGAGAACGTCGAATCCCTACCCGAATCGGAAGGTTGGGATCCTGTGCCGGGCTCGACAGGCCGTCAGGCAGCGGAATCTCTCGGTGAAGATGAAGATGCCGAGGGACGGAGCGAGAGCGCGCAGATGTTTGAAGAAGGGATCAACGAAGCCGAGCACGATCAAATGCGTCGGGCAGCCGGGGCAGAGCAGAAAAGCGACGAGCGGGAATCGTGACTCTCATGTGCAAGGCGCTCGAGAAGCGGGCGTCGAAGTGAAAGCATGCTCCGTAAATGAATAATTGGGTCGTTTGGTCGTTGCTCTCTGCCCTTTTCGCGGGTGCCACCGCAGTTCTGTCAAAAATTGGTGTGACCGGTGTGGATTCTAGTTTCGCCACGGCAATTCGCACGACTGTGATTCTCGTTTTTACCTGGATGGTCGCTTCATTTACCCGATCGTACTGGTCCTTCAGCATCATCTCATTCCGGACACGGCTCTTTCTAGGATTGTCCGGTTTGGCGACCGGTCTTTCATGGCTCTGCTATTTTCGCGCGTTGCAACTGGGAGAAGCTTCACGCGTTGCGCCGATGGACAAACTAAGTGTCCTTTTTGCAATTCTCTTTGCAGCCATTGTTCTTGGCGAAACGCTAACGTGGCATCATTGGCTTGGAGGCGGACTTGTGCTGACAGGCGCGGTCATCCTGGCCTTCAAATAATGAACCCTGCTGGATGCAAATCAGATGAGAGCAACCAGTTTTCTCAACTTGAAATTTGGAAACCTCGGCCTGGTTCATCAATTCGTATCGGCGGTTGGACTTGGTTTCGGAACAGAAAACGCCTCGGCCTTAATCACGGCGCTCGAAAAAGAGGCGGGGGTCAAAGTGCAAGGCACTTAACCGATGATTCTAACCCACAAGAAACGAAAGAAAGGTAATCAATATGGCAAGCACCAATAAGCACGGAATCGAATTACTTCGCGATCCCATCTCTCGAGCCAGATCCTGAGTCGTCAGAGGTAACTACGCGAGTTGTACGCCGCGCGGAGTCTCGCTCGCGGCGGCAGACTTGTTCTCATGGGGAGCATGACTGTGCCCGTGCCAATTTCCTATGTCGAAATGATGTTCAACAGCTGGGAGATCGTTGGTCAATTCATGCATCTGAGAGAAGCGTACCAACGCCTACTTGATCTCATACGGAGTGGACAGCTCGATATGAAAAGATCCGTCCGCTCGTTTATCCATTGGCTCGACTTCGCGAGGCGATGGAGACAGCGGCTAAGTCTGGCAACTTCGAATGCGTTGTCATTCAACACAGGGAGTGAGTTCTATGCACATCTTCAACCAATCTTTTCGGCTTTAGGTTGAATCACGCAGTCTCCCCGGATGCCGCCATCACTTTCGATTGCGCGATCTCCACCACCACATGCTTCATCAAAGGTTGATCGCTTTGCGGACTATAGTCCCCGATAGGACAAAGAACGTTCAGCTCCGGCATATAACCCATGGCACACCCGGGCGGAATGTTGTAGGGGAGAGCCCGATAGCCAAACACCTGGCGAGTTGAGCCGTCCTTCGCGAAACTTTTTAGGTCGACAAGATCGTATTTTTTGAGCCCGCGTTCCCGCATGTCGTCCGCGTTCATGAACACCAGCGTGCGAAGGTTCTTCACCCCACGATAGCGGTCATCGTCGGAATAAATTGTCGTGTTCCATTGATCGTGGGATCGCACGGTTCCGAGAAGCAAGCGACCTGGCTTCGGTGCGACATCGGCCAGACCAACGGAGGAGAAATTAGCGCGAGCGGTATCGGTCTGGAAAACCAATTCGCGAGCCGGCTGCTTCAAGCGGAACCCAAGCGGCTGTCTCACGCGACGATTGAAACATTCAAATCCCGCGATCGCGTCAGCCATTTTATCGCGGATCTGGTTGTAGTCCCCCGCATATTCCGCCCAAGGCGTGGAAGTATTCGGTAAAGACGCCCGCGCAATCCCGGCGATGATCGCCGGCTCCGAGCGCAAATTCGGCGAGCAAGGATTTTTCATCCCATACGACAGATGAACCATGCTCATGGAATCCTCGACCGTCATCCCCTGGAGACCTTTGCTGCCGTGATCTTTTTCGGTTCGACCGAGACAGGGAAGAATTAACGCGTCACGCCCGTGGATAAGATGACTGCGGTTGAGCTTCGTGCTGACCTGAATAGTCAAATCGCAATTCTGAACCGCGGGAAACGTGTAAGCGGGGTCAGGGACAGCCCGGACGAAATTTCCTCCCATCCCGACGAAGACCTTAATGTCGCCCCGCATCATGGCTGGAATCACTCGAACCGTATCGAGCCCATGCTCCCGCGGCGACTTGATCCCGCACGCCTTATCCAAACGAGCCAACCACTCTTCTTTCGGGCGATGATCAATTCCGCAGGTGCGGTTGCCTTGGACATTCGAGTGGCCACGAATCGGGCACGGACCGGCGCCTTCGCGGCCCATATTGCCGCGCATCAGCAGCACGTTCATGATCTCCCGAATCGTGTCAACGGCGTGCTCCTGCTGAGTGACTCCGAGGCACCATGAAATGATCGCCGATCCGGATTTGCGATAGACTTCACCCAAGGCGTGTATTTGCGCCAGCTCCACGCCTGATTGCCGCACCAATTCCTCCCATGAAGTTTTCTCGAGCGTTGCTTGATAGGATTCGAATCCGGCCGCGTAACGTTCGATGAATCGCCAGTCAATCGCGTTCGGATCCGTCTCCGCAGTCTCCAGGAGATGCTTTGCCACTCCGCGCATCAGCGCCATATCGCCCGCGATTCTGGGTTGGATGTTAAGTGTTCCAATCCGGGTCGGATGGAAGAACATCATGCTGGGTATCTCATGCGGAACGATGGTGTTTCTAGAGGCCGCCTCGACGAACGGGTTGACGTGCACAATCTGGGCACCGCGACGGTAAGCCTCAGCGAGAGACGTAAGCATCCGCGGGGCGTTCGACGCCGCGTTGACCCCCAGGATGATGAGACAGTCCGTCTTTTCCCAATCCACCAAATCCACGGTGCCCTTTCCGGTGCCAATGGCCGCGGTGAGCGCGCGCCCGCTCGCCTCATGGCACATGTTCGAGCAATCCGGCAGATTGTTCGTTCCCAACTCACGAGCGAAAAGCTGGTAAAGAAATGTCGCTTCGTTGCCGAGACGGCCCGAGGTGTAGAAGGCTGCCTCGTTGGGATTGCCAAGATTGCGGATGTGCCGGCCGGCGAGCGCGAAGGCTTCATCCCATGTGATCGGTACATACTTGTCCGAAGCAGCATCATAACCCATCGGTTCCGTAAGCCGGCCAGCGTCTTCGAGGGCGAAATCGGTCCATCCCATCAATTCGGTTACGGTGTGCGCTGCAAAAAAATCCCGATTAACATGCCTCGGAGACATCTCCCAAGTCGCGTGTTTGATACCGTTTTCACAAATATCAAGACGCAGTCCCTTGCGGTCATCCGGCCAGGCGCATCCCGGACAATCGTATCCACCGTTCTCGTGATTCATCTTGAAGACCACGCGCGTGCCGTCGAGCAGCTCGTGCTGCTTTATCAGGACCTTTGTGACACTAATGGCCGCTCCCCAGCCGGCCGCGGGATGATGGTAGTCCTCCTGTGAGAATGCACCGCCCGCATTGGGGCCAAAACCGGCCGCCGGCTTCGTTTGGTCGGAGCCGTGGGTGAAAGGATGCGCAGGCACGGAACTCTCCGATCAGCGGGCGTGCGCCTTGTCTATGAAAACTTTGCCGTTAAAGAACCTTCTCATGGTTAGGGTAGATTAGGGCCCTTCTATTCCAAACATAGTATTGGGGAGGACGCCACATTACAAGCATGGAAAATGAGCCTGACAAAAGGCGACCGCACGGGCGTGTCCCGCTGCAGCTTCCCTGAAAACATTCACACACTGATCAGCCGCTTCGGCTAGATTTGGGTGGGCAAGGTTTCCGGCTCCGATCCGGAAGCGGTCTTCGCTTCACAGCGGTAGGTCTTAGCTGCCTTTTCCTTTGAAGATGCGGAACAAGAAAAAAAGCGAAGGAAACAGTACGACCGCGCCCGCAGCGAGCGCGTAAGTAAGCAGCCGGAGCGTGATTTCCGGGGCGGCGTCGTTAAAGATAGTGATGTCGGGCGTAACCAGGTTTGGATATTGCGACAGGCTCCAACCGCCAAGGATCAGGATCACTTCTGCCATCGCCGCGATTCGCGCGAGAGCAAATCGGCGCAGCCATAGACTGGTCAGGGCTGCGATTGCGAAGCAGAGGGTCGTACCGATGAGCAGTGGCGCCCACCATTGCGTCAATCCGTGATACATCGCGGGCGCGCCCTCCTTCGAAGTGATGAAAACCGCGAAGGCGATGGGCGCGAGCGCGGAGCCGGACCAGAGCGCGCGTAAACGGAAATCATTTTGCACATCGCGCTCGGTACTGGGATCGGCGGTGAGATAAGTTGCCGCGAGAAAGGCAAAGAGCGCGAGCGCAAAAAGGCCGCAGGCGAGGGCGAATGGCGTGAGCCAGCCGGCGAAGAAGCCGGTCGCGAGCCGGCCATCAACGATGCGGATCTGGCCGGTGCTCAGCGCACCGAGCGCCACACCCTGGATGAAGGGCGTAAAAAAACTGGCCGCGCCGAACAAAGTGCTCCAGCGGTGCTGCACCTTCTGCGACTTGACGTCGTACTTCCGGAAGGTAAACGCCGAACCACGAAGCACGATTCCGATCACCATCAGTGTGAATGGAATATTGAGCGCGGTCATCATGGCCGCGAATGCGCGCGGAAAGCCGGTGAACAAAATGACTATTACGAGAATGAGCCAGACGTGGTTCGCCTCCCAGATCGGCGCGATGGCCTTGTCGATAGCGTTCCTCTGCGCGCCAGCGCGCGGTCCGGTCGCGAGCAAATCCCACATGCCTCCACCGAAGTCCGCCCCGCCGGTGACCGCGTAGAAGACCAACGCCACGAACATGAAACCGGCGACGATGAGCTCAAGCATCGGTCTTAAGGAGTTCCGAGACTGGTTTTTCGCTTTGCATAAACTGACGACGCAACAGGTAGATCACGACCACTGAGAGCAAGACATAGAGGAGCGTGAATACGAGGAAGGGAATGGCGATCTTGCCCATGGGAGTGATGGCTTCTTTCGTTCGCATCACCCCGTAAATGATCCAGGGCTGACGGCCAAGCTCGGTCACGACCCAGCCCGCTTCGATCGCGAGAAATCCGAGGGGTCCCGCTGCGACCAGCGCGCGAAGGAGCCATTTGCCGTCAGGAACGCCCCGCTGTTTCCAGGCTGACCACCCGACCGCAATTGCTAACATGAACAACGCTGTTCCCGAGCCGACCATGAGATCAAACGCCCAATGCACCAAGCGCACGTTTGGCCAGTCGTTGCGCGGAAATTGTTCCAACCCGATGACCTTGCCGTTCGGATCATGAGTACTGAGAAGGCTCAGGCCGCGCGGAATAGTCAAGGCGTAACGAGTGGTTCGGGATTCGTCGTCAGGTATTCCACCGATCTGCAAGGGCGCGCCGGTTTGGGTGTAATAAACGGCTTCCATAGCCGCGAGTTTGGCCGGCTGAAGCCTGGCGACGGAGCGGGCGCTGAAATCGCCGCTGATCATTAGTAACGGAGCACTGATGCAGCCGAGAGTGAGCGCGATACCGAGCGCGTTGCGATGAAAAACATTTGCGCGATCGCGTAAAAGGAAAAAGGCATGAATTGCGGCCACGGCAAAGCCGGTCGCGACAAATGCAGCCAACGTCATGTGCACGACTTCATGAGGGGCAGCGGGGTTTAACATTGCTGCGATCGGATCGATATCGGTGATCTTGCCGTCGACGATCTTAAAACCGGCGGGTGCATTCATCCAGGCATTCGCGGTAACCACGAACATGCCGGAAAGGGCCCCGCTCACCGCCACGAGCACGCCGCAGAGCCAGTGAAGCAAGGGCGGCAGCCGATTCCATCCCGCCAGATACAATCCGAGAAAAATCGCTTCGGTAAAAAAGGCGAAGCCTTCCAAAGAAAACGGCATCCCGATGATCGCGCCGGCTTTTTCCATGAAACTTGGCCAGAGCAGACCGAGCTCGAACGCAAGCACCGTTCCCGACACCGCACCCACCGCGAAAAGAATGGCAGCGCCGCGCGACCATCTTTTGCTCAATTCCAGAAACACGGGCCGACGCCTGCGAAGATAAAGCCCTTCGGAAATGGCCATCAGCACCGGCAAGCCGATGCCCAGCGCGGCAAACACGATATGGAAGGCGAGAGACATGCCCATCTGGGAGCGGGCATAAAGAAAATCACTCACGGGAAGTTGGAGTTCGAGCGAGAGTAATCCCCACGTGCGGTGTCAATCAATGCCATTCCGTAGACCCGCCACCGGTAAAACGGCAACCCATGGATTTGCACGTAGCCCGAAAGAGGGAGTCGCAACGAGGCCTTGAGAGTGAGGAAAAAATCCCACCCACGCGCCATGGCGGCGGCGTGATCGCAAGCGATCTTTTTGGAGATGAAAACGAACAGCTTTCCGACCACCGTATTCGTTTTGGAGAAAACGTGGAGACGCGCTCGGCGCGTCAACGCTTTCCTCAAGGCGGGCGGACGCGAAAGTAAGGCTGAAGTCGTTTCGGTGACCGATCTTGTTACGGAGAGTGCTTTTTTCCAAGGATAACGCGCCATGTGGATCGTTCGTTTAGCTCTTAGTCGACCTTACACGTTTGTGGTAGCAGCCTTGCTGCTGCTTCTCATGACTCCCTTTGTCCTGACCAAGACGCCAACCGATATTTTTCCCGCGATTAACATCCCGGTGGTCAGTGTGATTTGGAGTTACACCGGATTGCCGGCCGACCAAATCGCCCAACGGCTTGTTTTCAGCGAGGAACGAGCGCTCACCACCACGGTCGATAACATCGAACATATTGAATCGACCTCCTATGACAGCTTCGGCGTGATCAAGGTTTTCTTTCAACAGGGGGTGAATCCTTCGACCGCGGTAGCCCAATTGACGGCTGTTTCACAAACGATTTTGAAACAGCTGCCGCCGGGAACCACCCCGCCGCTAATCCTGCAATACAGCGCGTCCACCGTTTCCATTCTCCAATTCGGAATTAGCAGCACCAAGCTTTCGGAGCAGCAAGTCTTCGACATCGCCTTAAACCAGATTCGCGTCGGACTAATCAGTGTTCCTGGCGTGAGTATTC
>WNFG01001069.1_pt1 | contig 54374 bp, 41 predicted proteins | sample 5400431 | NCBI WGS metagenome assembly WNFG01 (sample SAMN13153346, study PRJNA577476) | soil metagenome | isolation source: 120 cm saprolite under Douglas fir tree site 2 hole 3 replicate 2 | place: USA:California | collected 2015-04-18
CCGACAGCAAGCGCGTGGCCCGCGAAACAAAGGCCAAAATCGAATTGATGACCGATCCGCGCGAAGCGGTGAGCGGCGCCCAAGCCGTTTACACCGATGCGTGGACGAGCATGGGATTTGAAGCCGAGGGGCAAGTGCGAAACACCGTGTTCCAGCCGTATCAGGTCAACGCCGAGCTGATGTCGCTCGCCGCGCCCGACGCCGTGTTCATGCACTGTCTTCCGGCGCACCGCGGCCTGGAAGTTACGCCGGAAATCCTTGATGGCCCGCAATCGGTTGTCCTCGATCAATCCGAAAACCGCATGTACGTGCAGAAGGCCATCCTGCATACTTTGTTCTGACTTGTCGATGCTCACTTTCGCATCGCGTGAAAGTTTTATTGTAGTGGCCGCCTTCCGAGGCGGGCCGCCTTGCCTTTGCAGGGGTGCAGTATGCCGCGCCACTGCCCGGCAATGCCAAAACGCAAGAGAGGAATCGTGAAAGCACAATTGCCCAAACCCAAAAAAGTCGTCCTCGCCTACTCCGGCGGCCTGGACACCTCCATCATCATTCCGTGGCTCAAGGAAAATTACGGCTGCGAAGTTATCGCCGTGATCGGCGACGTCGGCCAGCAGGAAGACCTGGAAGCCGCACGTAAGAAAGCGCTAGCCACTGGCGCTTCCTCCGCGCACGTCGAAGATTTGCGCGAAGAATTCGTCCGCGATTACATCTGGCCTACGCTCCGTGCCGGCGCCGTTTACGAACACACGTACCTCCTCGGCACTTCTATGGCACGCCCGGTGATCGCCAAGCGCCAGGCGGAAATTGCGCTAAAGCTCGGCGCAGACGGCCTCTCTCACGGCTGCACCGGCAAGGGCAACGACCAGGTGCGGTTCGAATTGGCGTACAAAGCCATCGCGCCGAACGTGCAAATCATCGCTCCCTGGCGCGAATGGGACATCGACTCCCGCGAAGACGCCATTGCCTATGCGCAGAAGCACAATGTTCCCGTCGAGCAGAGCAAAAAAAATATCTACAGCCGCGATCGCAACATCTGGCACCTCAGCCACGAAGGCGGCGAACTCGAAGATCCTGCCAACGCCCCGAACGAAGCGATGTGGCAGTGGGTCGTCTCACCGGAGAAAGCTTCGGACAAAGCGGAGGAAGTCGAAATTGGATTTGAATCAGGCACGCCCATCTCCGTGAACGGTGCGAAACTCGGCCCCGTCGATCTGCTCAACACGCTGAATGAAATCGCCGCCAAGCACGGCATCGGCCGCACCGACCTCGTCGAAAATCGCCTCGTCGGAATGAAGTCGCGTGGCGCCTACGAAACTCCCGGCGGAACGCTGCTCGTCAAAGCGCATCAGGAACTCGAGCGCCTCACGGTGGACCGCGAAACCGCGCATTTCCAGCAAGCGCTTTCGCTACGCTACGCCGAGTTGGTCTATTACGGTTTGTGGTTCGCGCCGCTGCGCGAAGCGCTCGACGGATTCTTCAACGTCGCGCAACAGCGCGTCACCGGGGCAGTCGGCCTGAAATTATGGAAGGGCACCCTCAACGTTACGAAGCGCGTCTCGCCTTTCTCGCTGTACCGCGCTGATCTCGCCAGCTTTACCATGGGCCGCTACAACCCCAAGGACGCCGAGGGTTTCATCAATCTTTTCGCGCTGCCCGTGACCGTGCGCCCGAAGGCGAAAGCCGAGGGAAATAAGTAGGACAGACATTCTTGTCTGCCCGTTGTTTGCAGACAGAGGCAACCCGAGACAGGCAAGAATGCCTGTCCCACGAGTACCGAATGACCGAACGCAAAGACGACCGGCTGTGGGGGGGGCGCTTCGAGCGTGAGCCAAATGCTCAGTTCGACGCGTTCCAACGGTCGTTTGCGTTCGATCGCCGGCTCCTGCCTTACGAAATTGCAGTTGACTCCGTTTGGGCCATTGCCCTCGAAAAGATCGGCATTTTCACGGATGCCGAACTGAAACAAACGCTGGCGGCGCTGGTCAAAATTTCCAAGCGCGCCCAGACGGATGCCGCGTGGCTCGAATCGTTTGGTGCGACCGTTGAAGACGTGCATCACTTCGTCGAAAAAGCATTAGTGGAAGAACTCGGACCGCTCGGCTGGAAACTGCACACCGGCCGCAGCCGCAACGAGCTTGTCGCCACTGATTTTCGTCTTTTTGTTATCGATGCGGCCTCACAAATCCAGCATGCCCTGGAAGCCATATTGAATGCGTTCCTGCAGCAGGCGAAAACCAACCGCAATGTGCCGATGGCAGGCATGACGCACATGCAGCATGCCCAGCCAATTTTGCTCTCACACTTTCTGCTGGCTCATGCGGAAGCCTTTGCGCGCGACATGACCCGCCTGCAACACGCTTCGGCGAGCGCAGACGTGTGTCCCATGGGTTCCGGCGCGCTTGCAGGGAATTCGTTCGCCGTCGATCGCAACGCGATTGCGCGCGAACTCGGCTTTTCCCGCATCACCGGGAACAGCGTGGACGCCGTCAGCGACCGGGATTTCGCGCTCGACTATCTTTTCGCGCTCACCGCCATCGCCACGCATCTTTCGCGCCTGGCCGAAGACTTCGTGCTTTTCTCGTCGCAGGAATTCTCCTATGTAATTCTTCCTGACGAATACTCAACCGGCAGCAGTTTGATGCCGCAGAAGAAAAATCCCGATGCCTGGGAACTGATCCGTGGAAAAACCGGTCGCATTACCGGCGCGCTGCTCGGCTTGCTCACTACGCTGAAGGGCTTGCCCACGAGCTATCAGCGCGATTTGCAAGAGGACAAAGAAGCGTTGTTTGCGGCGCACGATCAGGTCGCGAACATGCTCGCGGTTGCCGCGGGCGCCGTCGCTTCCACAAAGTTCAACGCCGGCCGGCTGGCCGCGGCGGCGGCGAACCCCGCGCTGCTCGCCACGGAGGCCGCCGACTATCTCGTGCACAAAGGAGTTCCTTTCCGGCAGGCGCACGACATCGTCGGCAAGGTGTTGCGCGAAGCCGAGAAACAAAACGTAGCATGGACCGCGCTGCCTCTCAAAACTCTCAAGAAAATATCGCCCGCGTTTGAATCTGATTTTGCCGGCAGCCTGAGTCTTGACGCGGCGCTCGCGTCGAAAAGAGTTCGCGGCGGCACCGCGCCAGAAAGCGTGCGCGACGCCATTGACGATTTGGAAGGACGTCTCAACAAGAAAGCCACCAAAACAGGAGCCAAGCCATGAACGTAAGCCAAGCAACGAAGCAGCAAACCTCCCTCGCCGCTATTGCGGAGGATCGGAGGTCCCTTCCGGGGCCGGCGCGCTAGTCATGCGGACGTTCCGTTGATGAAGCACGCACTTTCGGAAGCGTCCTTACCGCGCGGATTTCGCTTCGCCGCGACCGCCTGCGGCTTGAAGAAAACCGGCGCGCTCGACCTCGCCATCATTTCCAGCGACGTGCCGGCCTCGGCCGCCGCGGTCTTTACACAAAATCTCGTCGTTGCTGCACCTGTCCTTATCTCTAAAGAACATCTCCGCGCGTCGAAAGGCCGCATGCGTGCCGTCGTCGTGAACGCGGGCAATGCCAACTGCGCCACCGGCGAAGCGGGCCATGCAGCCGCGGTGCGCACGGTCGCCGAAGCCGCGAAACGCCTCGGCTGCGCGCCGCAGGAATTGTTTGTCTGCTCGACAGGAGTGATCGGCGTGCCGCTGCCGCTCGAAAAAATCCTTCGCGCGCTGCCGGTCGTCGCTCGCTTTCGCCGCCCGTCTGCGCGTTCTTTTGCGGAGACTTCTCTTGCTATCTGCACCACGGACACTCGGCCAAAAACGGCCGCCGCTTCGTTCAAAATGGCGGGGAAGCGAATTCATTTCGTGGGCTGCGCCAAGGGCGCAGGGATGATTCATCCAAACATGGCGACGATGCTGGCGTTTGTCGCCACGGATGCCGCGATTGCTCCATCGCTCTTGCAAAAAACGCTGCGCGACGTCACGGGGCGCACGTTCAACGCGATCAGCGTGGATGGCGACACTTCGACGAACGACACGCTGCTCGTTCTTGCAAACGGCGAAGCCGGCGCGCCTTCGATCAAAGCGGGCACTGCGGCGCATCGCGCGTTCACCGCCGCACTCGAAGAAGTGTGCCGCTCGCTCGCGCTGCAAATCGTGGCCGACGGCGAAGGCGCCCAGCGCGTCATCGAAATCGAAGTGCGCAACGCCAAGACGGAAGCCGCGGCGAAGCGCATCGCGGAGACTATCGCCACCTCGCCGCTGGTGAAGACAGCGTTCGCGGGTGGTGACCCGAACTGGGGCCGCATCTTTGCGGCTGCCGGGCGCTCCGGGGTGAAGTTTGATACCGCCCAGGTCGACATTAAAATGGCGGGCATCCCGGTGCTGCGCCGCGGCCAGCCGCTCGATTTCAACGAACGCGCCGCTAGCAACAAACTTCTTTCCGAGCACGTTCCACTGGTCGTGGATCTGCACGCAGGCAAGGCCAGGGCCCGCTACTGGACCTGCGATTTCACGGCGGAGTACGTCCGCATCAATGCCTCGTACCGGACCTGACCCAGTGCCCGGAGTCTAGCGTCCGTGGCGGAGGTAGTCGTCCGTTTTATTGAGCCAATCTTCGCGGGGAGGATCGAAGACGTCAAGGTCGACGGTATCTTCGAGCGCCCAAGCCTCGTGCGGTAAGTGCGGCGGGATGCAAAGGACTTCGCCGGCGCGGACGACGACTTCCCTGCCATCGATGGCAAATTTCAATGCGCCTTCGAGGATGTAGGTGACCTGCTCGTTGTGGTGGTGATGCAGCGGGACGTGCGCCCCTTTTTTCATCAGCACACGCGCCAGCATGATTTTGTCCCCGACCACCATCTCGCGGTTGATGAGCGGATTCAATTGCTCGCGCTCAACATTTTTCCACGCGACGTGCTTCGATTTCGCCGGAGGGCTCATTTCTTTTCTCCATACAGCTTGGCGGCATTGTCGTGCAGGTACAAACGCGCCAACTCGAGCGCCTTTTCTTCGGTGAAGGCTCCCTCTGCGACGAGTTCGGCCAGCGCCGCGGCGACAGCCGTGCGCGCAGAGCGTGCCGCCAGCCAGAACGTTTCTTCCGCGCCAACGGCGTCGTTGAACGGAAAAGCATCCGATCCGAACATGATTTTCTCGGGATAAAGTGAAACCCACTGCTTGAGGATGTTCTTCAGCTCCGAAGGGTAAACGTAATAGCCCATGAGCGAGGAATCGGTGAACACGTTCTTCGCGGCGGTCAGCCAGATCATGTCCAGAGTGTAGGGATAACCGCCGTGAATCAGCACGAAATTCACGTTGCTGTACCGCGGGTCGCGCAGCACGTTTTCCAGATTGAGGGGATTGCCGTTGCGCAGGCTGAAGTAGTCGCCGATGCCCACGGCGCTGTGAAAATGGACGGAGAGCTTCAATTTTCCCGCCTGGTCGATCAGCACGCGAAAAATGTAATCCTGGAACGTGCGATAGTCGTCTTCGGAGGGCACGCCGCCAGCGTGGAACTGCGTATAAATGGCTTCGGCTTTTTCGCGAGGCGGATCGCGAAAGAAGAGGGTGCGGAAGTAAGCGGCTTCAAATTTCATGGCCACGCCGCCCTTTTTCTGGTTGTCCGCGACCGCCTGGCGAACGAAGGATTCGTAGCCTGCGAGATCGGCGGGCAGGCCATTCACGCTTTCCTGCTTCATGTAACGTTGAAGCACTTTTTCCTGGAGCGGAATGTATACGCCCATGTCGCCGTTCTTGGCGATCAGATTGTGGTTGTCGAAAGGAAAAAGGAAGGAATCGACAAAAAACACCCAGTGAAACCGTTTGGGATCGAGGTACGAGGCCAGCGCGACGCGATTGGCGAGACACGTCTCGATATTCATTTTGTCCAGGATGCTGTCCCAGTAGGCCGTGCCGCCCGCGGCTTCCGCGGCCTTTTTCTTGTCGATGAGCCACTTCGCGTGCTCGGGCTTGAAATCGTCGTAGGGGTAGCCGGAGAGCGCCTTGGCGGCGGCCACAAATTCCGGATTGGTGTCGCGCAGGCGCAGGACGGTGCTTTCGTCCGGCGGCGAAGCCATGGCATCCATGTCGGAGTCGTCCGGAAAGGTGGCATGCGAGTGATTGTCGTAAATAGGAATCTGATCGATCTGCTTCAGCAGGCGGTCGTAGATTTTCCGCACGTCCGCGCCGGGCAGCGGCCTTGCCTGCGCGCCCGCCACAGCGGTTACCGCGAGGGTTATCAGCAGACCGACGCCAAAGTCAATCCAACGTTGCATTTTTCGCGATCCCACATTAGCTCCTGGTTATTTCGCAAGCTGCGAAAATTAGAAATCAGCCCAAAACCGCGGCACGCCAGTGCACCGAAACACGCTGGATGCGCTCCAGAGCTTCCTCGAGAAGGTTGCGGGCGCTCACCAGCGAAAAGCGCAGATAGTTCTTGCCGTGCAAACCAAACGCCGCCCCCCCAATGCCCGCCACGCCGGCCTCCTCCAACAAAAGTCTCTGCACCTCTTCCGCGGAGAGTCCCGTATCTTCGACGTTCACCCAGGCGTAAAAAGCGCCGCCCGGCGGCTGGCAGCGAAATCCGGGGATTTGATTGAGCCCGCCGACGAACTGATCGCGCCGTTTGCGATACTCCGCCACCATGGCCTCGACAGCGTTAGTGGAATCACGCAGGGCTTCGATAGCCGCCACTTGCGTGAACTCCGCCGCGCAAGTAAACGTGTTCAAGACCAGCAGGTCCATGGCGTCAATCACTTCCACTGGTGCTACCGCGTAGCCCAGCCGCCAACCGGTCATGGCGAAGCTTTTGGAGAAGCCGTCAATGATGACGGTGCGCTCCGCCATTCCGGGAAGCGACCGGATGGACTTGTACTCCCCGCTGAAAAGAATGCGCGCGTAAATCTCGTCGGCTATCACCCAGAGATCGTGTTTTACGGCGAGCGCGGCGAGTTTCCCCAGAACCGCATCGCCGAAAACCGTTCCCGTTGGATTATTCGGCGAATTGAAGATCAGCATCGTCGTGCGTGGCGAGATTTTTCGCGCTATCTCATCGATATCGGGCTGGAATTTGTTTTTTTCCTCCAAACCATAGGGAACCGCGGTTGCGCCCAATCCGCGAGTGAACGACGGATAAATCGGAAAACCTGGATCGGGAAAAAGCACTTCGTCGCCAGGCTCGATCAGCGCCATCATCGCCAGCGAGAGCGCCATTTTGCAGCCCGGCGCGACGAGGACCTGCTCCGCCGTGGCATGCACGCCGCGCGTGCGCTTCAAATACTCCGCAATCGCTTCACGGAGAGCCGGCAAACCGCGCGTGGAGCAGTAACGGTCGCGGCCCGCGGCCACCGCGTTGCGCAATGCATCCACAACGGGCGCCGCAGGATGAAAATCCGGCTCGCCAAGCTCCAGATGAATGATCGACCGCCCCCGGCGCTCGAGTTCCTTGGCACGCGAATACACCGCCAGCGCGCCTTCCCCATTCAGTTGTGAAACGCGTGATGCGATTCTTGTCATGGTCCTGCCCAGACGCAAATCTTATCATCACTTCGCGGCGAATCGCGGCGGCGGTCGAATGCGCGCCCGCGTGCTAGCCCGCCCTCACGTAATGAAAGCAGGTGCACCGCCACGACGGGCGCCCCGCCGTCGGCAGGTCTCAGCCTTCCAAACTAGAAAGCGTACCGCAGCGAGAACTGAATCAGCCGCGGCACACCGCGCGTGCTCACAATTTTGCCGAAGGGGCTGTTCGGAATAAGCCCGTTACTCGGGCAGCCGTTTACATTTGGAGTGCAAAGCGCTGTCTCCACATCTGTGACGGCGGGATTCGCGAAATTGGCGTGGTTCCAGAGATTAAACATGTCGGCCGTAAAGCGTACGGATTGGCGCTCCGTCACACGGATGTTCTTGATCAACGAAAAATCCCAATTCTGTTGGTGGGGACCGCGGTAGGTGTTTCTGCCCAGATTGCCGAATCCGATGACGCAGTAATTCGGGTCTCCGGCGCATAGCGCCTGATTCTGGGCTAACACTGGAACCTTCGCAAAGTTTAACGGATTCAGATAACCGTTCAGGCGAGTGTGGATGTCTCCGCTGGAATAGCCGCCCTTGAGTGACGCGCCAGAAGCAAGGTCGGCAGTCAATGTGGACGTACTCCCGTTCAAAATGAAGGCCGTGCCCGAGGCGGTGTCGAAGACAGAGAAAGGCAGTCCGGACTGGAACGTCGTCACGCCGCTGATTTGCCATCCGGCCAGAACGGCATGAGTCATCCCGGCAGAGCGCCGCAGGAACGGCAACTCGTATACATAGCTCACAACCAGCCTCTGCGGCCGGTCAAAATCCGAAAGTCCACGGGAATCGTTCAGCGTGCTTTCGTTATTAAAGGCCGTATTAAACGCCGGGTTTCCGGTCGATGTGGCGTCCGTCGATTTGGACCAGGTGTAGGCAGCTTGCAAATAGCCCTGCGACCAGCGCCGCGACAGCGTCGCCTGCAGCGAGTGATAGTGCGAGTAGGCATCGTTGGCAAATATCTGATAGCCGCCATAGCCGTTGAGGCCAGGCGTAGGGGTCCTCGCAACTGCATTCGAGAGCGTATCAGTGGTGATCGTATACTGTTTGCCATTAACGTCCGTTACGTGCACGGGAGTAACCGTCGCATCCAGGGACTCGATCGCGTCGCGCGTGTCGCGCAGATGCACCGCGTGGGTTCCCACGTACCCCGCTTCCAACACCCATTGCTTTCCTAGCGAGCGCTGGATAGTCAGGTTCCATTGCTGGGTGCTGGGAACCTTGAAGTGGCGCGGCACCTCCAAAACGAAGATACTTGCCGCGCCCACTCCATTGCACCCTGCCTGGTTGGCGTAAACCGGCGTCTGCGTCGTGTTCGCGGTCGGAGTCACGAGATCACTGTTAAGAACAAAGCCTTGAAGGATAGATGCACAACCAACAAAACTCGGACTCAGCTGCCCAGCAGCCGGAAGTGCGTTGGGGTTCACCATGCCGAACTGCGCAGAACTGCACCACGGATTCTGCGGCGCCGGATTGTTGCTAGCGCAAGGCTCGAAAAAATTCGTCAAGCTGCCCGGCAGGCCCCCCGCACCCGCAATGGGAATAAACGGCGCCTGAAAGCTGAGTTGATCGACTGCTCCAATGTCTTCACGCACATAATAAATGCCATAACCAGCGCGAATGGTGGTCGTGTGTTTCCCAAAGACGTCGTAGGCCAGGCCGACGCGCGGTCCAAGCCCTCTTGCATATTGATTGTTGAACGTTGTTCCATTCCCAGAGCCCGACAAACCCGCCACTCCAAGGGTATTCACGCAGCCCGGATACACAAACGGATTCTCGCCTTTCAGCGTCAAATCCGATTCGAGATTGCCGATATGGCAATCCCCATCTTGCCAAGCCCCCAAGAATTCCGTGCGCAGCCCTAGACTCAACGTTATATCTCTAGTCGCTTTCCAATCGTCCTGCGCAAAAACCGCAAAATTGTTCTGCGTATATTGGTGGTTAAAAACTCCTCCGCCGCCAAAGCTTGCGGTGGGTGCGCCTTCCAGGAAATTCTGGAAGTCGCTCAGCGCCCCGTTGGAAAAAAAGAGCTGTCCGTTGAAAACCTGCGGGAATAGCTTGTACAGGTTTACGAAGATCGTCTCGCCACCCACGCGCACTACATGCGCTCCGTGAACCCATGAAACTGTGTCCAGGAAACTGTAATTGTTCTGCCGCTGGGTCTGGTCAGCCTGGGGGGTCGGACCGAATTGGAATCCAGAGCTATTAAATGTGAACTTATATATATTGTCTGTAAGATTGTTCGTCGGCCGGTTGATTCCCAACGACGTGGCTGTGGCCCCGGCAGGTGCCGTATTGATTGAGGCATTGTTGATGTGGACCAGACCAAACCTGAACTCGTTCACGAGCGTGGGAGAAAACAGGTGTGTCTCGGTGATTCCCAGGAAGCGGTCTCTCACTGGCAAGGTGTAAGGAAAGTTCAGGTCCGAGGCTGCAATCCCGCCGCCAAGTGACGCCTGCAGGCCGCCGGCGCCAAAGGGCTCAGACGTTTCCGAGTTTGAATAGAAAAAACGCTCGGATACTTTGTCCGCACCGCCGTGGAATTCGCGGTCCCAGTTCGCCGTGAATTGATCGTCGGTATATTGGCCTGGCTTGCTGACTGCAAACGAAACCGGCGAAGCCGGATTGCATAGTGTGGTCCCACTCGGTGCCGCTGGCGCTGGGTACAAATATCCTCCCGCACCCCCGCCGAACTGCGTGCTTTTCGCGTTGAGCAGAGCGAAGACTACCGGATCGATGCTGCTGACGCCGCAATCGGTTTCCAAGGTGGCTATCGAACTGCGATCCGCCGCCGGTATGTAAGGAATCTGCGTGCTGATAAACGTTCCCGCCGAAAGTCCGCTGCGCTGCCGCGTGCCCTGATAATTCACGAAAAAGAACCCCCCTTTTTCCGTAATCGCTGGGCCCCCAAAGCTGCCGCCAAACAGATTTTGCCGGACCACCGGCCGATTCTGGTGGCTGGCGTTCAAGAAATAATCGTTGGCATCGAGCTTGTCGTTGCGGAAGAACTCGTAGGCATCTCCGTGCAACTGTTTCGTGCCGCTCTTCAGCACCGCGTTGATGTTTCCGCCGCCATTGCGTCCCTGACTGGCATCATAAAGCGAAGTCTGCACCTTGAATTCTTGAATGACGTCCGCGTTTGGTAGCGGGGTGTTGGTCAGCTCCGCCACGTTGTAATCAGTCGCCGATATGCCCTCGATCAGGTAATTGTTATTGTCCTCGCGCTGCCCGTTGACGATCATGCGCACGTCGCCCCGGCCTAACTGCGTGGAATTATTCAGCTCGCTCTGCGCGCCCGAGGATAATGTCAGCAATTGCTGAAAGTTCTGCGTCGCCAAGGGGAGGTCGCGGACCGTCTCGGTACCGAGGGATTGCCCCGTCGTCGCATTGGTTGTCTCGACGCTGGTTACCAGCGCGGAAATCTCAACCCTTTCCGCCACCGACCCCGGCTTCAGCGAGATCGTGACTTTGGTGGTCTCCGTCACGCGCACTTCGATGGCGGAGGCCTTGGCTTCGGAGAATCCCGACTTATTCACCACCACAATGTAGGTTCCGGGCGAGAGCAGCGCCGCCACGAACGACCCGTCCGCGTTTGTCGGAATTTTGCGGACCAATGACTCCGTGCGCGTATCGATAATCTGGACTTCCGCCTCGGCAACCGACCCGCCGCTGGTATCCACCACCGTGCCGCTGATGGCTCCCGTCGCGCCGCCTTGTCCGTAAGCGCGCGTGCTCGCCAGTGTTCCGGCCAGCACTAGCATGGCGGACAAAAGCCTGAGAATGCCTAACATAAATCCCCTCCTGGGTATAGGACTGCACTGCTCCGCGGTCGCGAGCAAACTCCATTTTCGTTCGCAAACGCCCTTCTCTTGGAAAGGACGACGTACCGCAGGACGCAAAGCGGATAACCCTGACACCACCCCACCTGAAACTAACGTTTCACCTTCGATGTGTCAAGGAACTGAGATATAAAATTTCTCATTTGGCTCATTCATTCCTGAACTTCCCTGAACTTCGCTCCGAATTATTTCCCTGGTTCGTTGCAACGCAGGGCAGTCTGCCCTTGACGCCGCCATCTCCGGGCGAGACGATACGTTCAGGGCACATTGCACGCAACCTGCCCGCTCTTCAAACCGTCTAACGATATAGGTCGCGCCCCGTGAGGGGGTGAATATGACTTTCCGAAAACTGATTATTTCCATTTTGACCGCTCTGCTGTGCGCGCTTTTCGCCGCTCCGCGTCCCGCCGCGGCCGATTCCAGCCATGCCCGCATCATTCGCCTGAGCCTGGTTCAAGGCGATGTCCGATTCGCGCGGGAGACTCATGGCGATCCTCTCTCGGATTCCTCAGCAACGTGGGAGACCGCTGGCCTGAACCTGCCGATCCGCCAAGGCTACGTGCTGGCCACCGACAATGGCCGCGCGGAAGTCGAATTCGAGAACGGCGCCATGGCTTTCCTCAATGAAAATACGGTCTTGGAGTTCTACGACCTTTCTCTCAACGATTCCGCCCGGACCACGCGCCTCGTCCTTCGGCAAGGCAGCGCTTCTTTCTATGTCAATCCTGCCGGCGGCGACTACTTCAGCGTCACCGGCGGCGACTTCACCGTGGAAGCCGAAGGCCGAAGCGCCTTCCGGCTGGATAATTTTGACGACGGCAGCACCGTCCAAACTTACAAGGGCCGCGTCTCCGTCTTGCACAATAAAAACACCACGCGCGTTGAAAAAGGCCAGTCCCTTTCCATGAAAGCCGGTGACGATTCTTCACTCGCCATCGCCCGTCTGTCCGATGAAGACGACTTCGATCGTTGGGTTTCTGGCCGCATCGACAGCGTCTCCAACGCCACGGCTTCGGCCCTGCAATACACGGGCTCTCCTTATTACGCTCCTGGATTCGCCGATCTCTATACCTATGGCGCTTTTTCCAATTGCGGTGCTTATGGATACGGCTGGAGGCCGTTCGGCGTCGGCTTCGGTTGGTCCCCCTTCACGAACGGGCAATGGATCATGGATCCCTCTTTTGGCTGGACCTGGGTCAGCTATCAGCCTTGGGGCTGGGCTCCCTACCATTACGGAGGATGGCTCTTCGATGCCTCCTGCGGCGGCTGGTTTTATTCTCCGCCGGTTCTATATGGATACCCGGGATACTTTGTCGGTCCAGGAAGGAGATTCCCCCGGGGTGTTCATCCCCCGCATCCCATCTATCGTCCGGTGACGGCGGTTTTCGTTCGCAACGGCGGCAAAACCGGTATCGTCCCCATGCACCCTCTCGATCAAAAAGGAAAGACTCCCCTGAATTTGGAGCATGGCGTTTTCTCGACTGTGGGGACCAAAAGCGTCACTGCCGAGGTCGTGCCCGTCGAGCGTGGACAAAAATGGGCAACGTTGAAGTCGCCGCCGCGCGAAGCGCTGAGCGGCAGCCTGGCAGCCGCCGGCCCGCCGGCCCGCGTCTCTAGATCCGTGGCCGAGGGCAACACTGGAGTTCGTGCCATTTCGCTCGGCAAGGATTCCTCCATCGCCTACGATCCCCTTGAACACCGCTTCGTGAATGCAAATTCTTCCGCGGCTGCGTCTTCCGTGAACGAAAAGAAAACCGGCGTCGAAATTGAACGGGCCGCTGGCGCGTCCGCACTAACCGCTGTCGGCTCTTCACGCGCTCCCGTGGGTCCTCCGGCGACGCGCAGCGCGGCTTCTGCTCCGCCTTCGCGCAACAACGTCCCGCCTCCGGCACCGCGTTACTCGGGCGGCGCTAGTGGAGGCTCTACTAGCAGAGGCGGCGGTTGGGGCGGGTCTGCCTCTTCGAGTGGAAGCTCAACGGGACGATCCTCTTCGTCCTCGTCTTCCCACGCGTCTTCCGGCCACGCGCACTAGTCACATCGGAAATGATCGAAGGAATGGCTTCCCTTGGGAGCCGTTCCTCGTTGCCCGGCAGCGAATTGTTATTCGGCCGTTCTAAGAAAAAATCATGCCCGCGTAGCCCACGACCGCGTCGCGATCGCCGGAAACGTCCGCGGACGTAGCATACTTCACCAATTCCGGTTTTTTCATCCCCAACTTCTTCAGCGCCGTAAGCATCGCCACCGCCGGGCCCAGCCCGCACATGGAAATCTCTTCCTTGCGGCAGGTATCGTAGAGTCCGCGCGCTTCCAACGCGAGCAATTGTTCGATGGCTTTGCGGTCCTTAACGCGCGTCGTCGCGTCATCCTGGTAATGATTCAAGTCCGAGGTCGTCAATAGCAGCACCCTTTCTTGCGAAGCGGCGAGCACCCGCGCGAACGCTTCTCCCACGCTCACCAGGGATTCAAATTGCACCGTCCCCAGGGCCACGGGAACAAAGGTGAAGTCCGGCGCCAGCTCTTGAAGGAACGGCAATTGCACTTCTAGCGAATGCTCGGCGCTGTGCGCCACGCTGTCCTCGCGCAGCAACGGACATGCTTTCTTCAGCGCCTCGGCGAGTTCCTCATCAATCCGCGCGTCTCCCAGCGGCGTCCGCCATCCGCCGCTCGATAAAATTGCCGCCGGCTCTCCTCGCGGATAATGGCGGACGCCGAGAATTATTATTTTCTTCGGAAGCGCGATCCGCGCAAGCACCGCGCCGGCCACGTGCCCCGAATAGACATAACCCGCGTGCGGCACAAGGCACGCCCTCGCCGCAATGCGCGCACGGCTCGGATCGATGCCGGCGTACTTATGAATGAGCGCTGCGAGTTCCGCAGGATCGGAGGGATAGAAACGTCCGGCAACCGCAGGCAGGCGAAGCATGGCGCCGCTCCGCGAATCAGATGGGCTTCGAGGGTTTCCCTTTGAACTTGATGGCTTGCGACGTAGCGGGCACGTAATAAACCGTCACTTTGTCACCGTACTGGTAGCCGCCCCTGTCGATGATTTTCTGCATTTTATCGGATGCGGCTTGCGAGAGCGGGAACGTCCTGATCGCCATGTCGTTCCCCTTCGCGCGCACGGTAATCTGCGCGCTATTCGCGTGCATCACGAAGCCTTCAAATTTATCCAGTCCGGTATTTTTGGGCTTTGGCTTCACCGCGCCGACGATGATCGGCGCCGCAGTTTCCGCAACTATGACCGGCACCGTCGCCGGACCCTGCGCCGCAGCAGGCGAAGAAAAAAAGCCCGCCACTGCAAGCATCAATGGCAGTCCGAACCCGGCAACTTTGATGACTCTTTTCATTCCCCGTCGTCCGTGGCAATCCGTAATGACTTTAGAAATCGTACGTCCTGCGGCGTCATGGCCAGCCGCGGGGCTGGCTTTTTGTCATTCTCTTCCAAAAAGGATCCCTGATCCACCTGAATGCGCAAAGACTCCAGGAAGCGGCGGTCCTGGGTCGTCAGCTTGGCCGCCTCGGCTGCGGCCGCGTCGCGTTTTGCCAGCCCGATGGTCGCGTCCAGCTTCAGCACGATGTCGTAGCCGTGCGCGCGCACGCCGGCAATCGCACCCGTAATGCGGTCGGAGTCGGACACCGTGTCGTTGATGGCGTGTCCCAGTTCGCGCAGCAGGTTTTTCAGGTGATCGTCGAGTTGCAAGGCGGCCTCTCCTTACTTCTTTGGCCATTCTAGGCCCACGTTTTGTCGGACACAAGAGACCTTCCCTCCGTTGTCTCTAATCCGTCCACAGTCCCTTTGTTCAGGTCCCGTGGGCCGGACCGCGCCGCATCCCGCTGGGTTTCCTGATGTCCGCCGCGATTTACGTTAAGATGTTCGTATGTCCACGCTCGCAAGCAGCCCGGCTGCCGCGCCCCGCCCGCAAGGCAGTTTCCAGCGGCTTTGGCGCGCGCTTCACCAGCTTTTTCACGAGGCCACCGGCGCGGTCTTTGCTGTACTCGCTCTCGGCTGGTTCAACTCCGCCCTGCGCGCCTGGACACGCGACGTTGCTCCGTGGCTCATCGGCATCGCTGTAGCCGTCGCTCTCTTATTCGTGTTTTTCGCCGTAACGTCGTTTCGCAAAGCCCGGAAGTTGTAGGGGCCGGGCTTCAGCACGGCCTTTTTGTAGAGCAAGAGACCATATATTTGCAGCGAATTTCGAACATCCATGTCCGATACCAAGACCAAAACCACCAAGCCCCCCGAACGCAAGGAAAAATTCGCCACCCTCTCCGGCCTCCCCATCGACCGTCTCTACACGGAAGAAAATCTTGCGGGCTGGAACCCCGATGACGCGCTCGGTTACCCCGGCGAATTTCCTTTTACTCGCGGCATCTACCCCACCATGTACCGCGGCCGCTTCTGGACCATGCGCCAGTACGCCGGCTTCGGCTCGGCCGTCGAATCCAACCAGCGCTACCGCTACCTCCTGAGCAAAGGCCAGGCCGGCCTCTCCGTCGCCTTCGATCTTCCCACGCAGATCGGCATGGACTCCGACCATCCTCTCGCCCTCGGCGAAGTCGGCAAAGTCGGCGTCGCCATCGACTCCCTCGAAGACATGGAAACTCTTTTCGACGGCATCCCCCTCGAAAAAGTCTCCACCTCCATGACCATCAACGCCACCGCCGCCATCCTGCTCTGTCTCTATGTAGCCGTCGCGAAACGCCAAGGCGCCAGCCTGCAAAAACTTTCCGGCACGGTGCAAAACGATGTCCTGAAGGAATACATCGCCCGCGGCACCTACATCTACCCCGTGCGCCCTGCCATGCGCATCGTCACCGACATTTTCGCCTGGTGCCGCGATAATCTCCCCAAGTGGAACACCATCTCCATCTCCGGCTACCACATTCGCGAAGCCGGCTCCACCGCCGTGCAGGAAGTCGCCTTCACCCTCGCCGATGGCATCGCCTACGTCCAGGCCGCGCTAGACGCCGGGCTCCGCGTCGATGAATTCGCCCCGCAACTTTCCTTCTTCTTCAACGCCCACAGCGATCTTCTGGAAGAAATCGCCAAGTACCGCGCCGCCCGCCGCCTTTGGGCGCACATCATGATGGATCGCTTCGGCGCAAAAGATCCGCGCTCTTTGATGCTCCGTTTCCACGCGCAAACCGCCGGCTCTTCGCTCACCGCGCAGCAGCCGGAAAACAACATCGTCCGAGTCGCCATTCAAGCCCTCGCCGCTGTTCTCGGCGGCTGCCAATCCCTCCACACCAATTCCATGGACGAGGCGCTCGCCTTGCCCACCGAAGACGCCGCGCTCATTGCTCTCCGCACCCAGCAAATCCTCGCCAACGAAACCGGCGTCGCCAACACCGTCGACCCCATCGCCGGCTCTTACGCCATCGAGCACCTCACCAACGAAATCGAATCGCTCGCCTCAAACTATCTCTCCAAAATCGACAATATGGGCGGTATGCTCCGCGCCATCGAAGCCGGTTTCGTCCAGGGTGAAATCCAGAAAGCCGCTTACGAATTTCAGCAAGCCGTCGAGAAAAAACGCCAAATCGTAGTCGGCGTAAACGACTTCATCGCCCCAACCGAAGGAAATGACGCCCGCACCATTCCTATTCTTCGCATCGACCCCGAAATCGAGCGCGCCCAAATCGCCCGCCTGAACGCTCTCCGCGCCAAGCGAGATTCCCCCCGCGCCAAATCCGCCCTCGCCGAACTCCAGCGCCGCGCCGCCACCACCGAAAATCTCCTCCCCGCCATCCTGGCCGCCGTCGAAGCCTACGCCACCATCGGCGAAATCTCCGACGCTCTCCGCCGCGTCTTCGGCGAATACCAGGAATCCGTCGTCATCTGACTTGCAGTGCGGGAGCTTGCTCCCGCTTTTCCGCCCGCCGCTCAGTCTGCGTCAAAGCAGAAGCTGTCCCCTCCCCGTCGCTGTAGTATTCTTCACATCCAAGTTTCCTTATGAGATTGATCCTTGCTTCCGCTTCCATCCGCCGCGCCGAAATCCTCCACGACGCCGGCTTCTCCTTCACCGTTCTCTCCTCCGCCATCGATGAAACTCCCTACCCCGGCGAATCCGCCCACGACCTCGTCCAGCGCCTCGCCATCGCCAAAGCCGAACTCGTCGCTGCTCGCGCCGTCGGCCCATCCATCGTCATCGGCGCCGACACCGAAGTCACCCTCGACGGCCACATCTTCGGCAAGCCGCGCTCCTCCGACGACGCCCGCCACATGCTCGAGAAGCTTTCCGCCCGCACCCACTCCGTCGTCACCGGCGTCGCTCTTATCCGCCTTCCCGACGCCGAGCGCCGCACCTTTGTCGAAACGACTCACGTCCATTTCGCCAAGCTCGATCCCGAAGAAATCACCCGCTACCTCTCCACCGGCGAACCCCACGACAAAGCCGGCGCCTATGCCATTCAGGGCCGCGCCGGCCGTTTCATTCCCCGCATCGAAGGTTGTTACTTCAATGTCGTCGGCCTCCCCCTCGCCCGCCTCCAGCAAGCCCTCACCGACCTCGGCTGGTCCGAAGACTGACCTGCCGATTTTGTGGGCGCAGCATGCTGCGCCCCTGCTTGGCAACATCCAACCCGCTAGAGTGAGTTTAGCCGCTCCCGGCTTATAATCCCGTCCATGGTCAATTCTCATCGCGAGTGGACCGACGGCTCCGCGGTTCGCCTGGATCGCCAGGACCCCTACCTGCGCCTCCAGTCGGTTACGATTTTCGTCCGCGATCTCGAGAAAAGCCTGAGCTTTTACCTGGATCAACTCGGTTTCCAGTTGGTCTTTGACGCCCGCATTCAACCCGACCGTCGTTTCGTGACCGTCGCCCCTCCGGACGGCACTGCGAACCTAACCCTTGTCGCGCCAGAACCCGGCTCGGAACAGTACAAGCTCATTGGCCAGCCCACGCACATCACTTTCGTCACCGAGGATGTAATTGCGAAGTACCGCGAATGGAACAAGCGCGGTGTTCGCTTCCAGTTCACGCCGCGCCTGAAACGCCTGAAGTATGAGGTCCACGTGCGCGCCGCGCATCCCGCAGACCCGGCCGCGCCCAGCACGGAGCACGCTCCCATTTGGGGCGGCGTCTTTACCCGCTTCAGGGATCTCGACGGCAACTCCTTTTCCCTGGTCAGCTTCGACGAAGTGACCCACGCCGTCGAAGCCCAGCGCCGCGCGCTCGCCGAGAGGCAGGAATCCGAACGCCGCGCCGCCCAGGAAATCGAAATCGCCAAACAAGTGCAGGCCCGCCTCTTCCCCCAATCACAGCCGCCGCTCAATACCCTCGAATATGCCGGCCTGTGCATCCAAGCCCGCAAAGTAGGCGGCGACTACTACGACTTCCTGAGCCTCGGCGGTGGCCGTCTCGGCTTCGTCATCGGCGACATCTCCGGAAAAGGCATCGCCGCCGCCCTCCTGATGGCCAATCTTCAAGCCAACCTGCGCAGCCTGTGCGCCATCGCTCTCGATCAGCCGCAGCGACTGATGTGCTCCGTGAATCGGCTCTTTTGCGAGAATACGCCCGACGGGTCTTTCGCCACCCTTTTCTTCGCCGAGTACGACGACACCGCAAGCCGCTTGCGTTACGCAAACTGCGGCCATCTCCCCCCTCTTCTGCTCCGCAGCGATGGCACCGTGGAGCGCCTCGATGCCACCGCCACCGTGCTGGGTATTTTCAAGGATTGGGATTGCGAAATTGGAGAGTGCCAGCTCCGCTCAGGCGACACCCTCGCCCTCTACACCGATGGCATCACCGAGTCCTACAATTCCGCCGACGAGCAATTCGGCGAACAGCGCCTCATCGAAGCCCTGCAGCGGCATCGTGAATCGTCCTCACAGTCTGCCCTCGCTTCGATCGTCGATGAAGTCCAGCGCTTCAGCCCCCACGAGCAGCACGACGACATCACCCTCATCATCGCCAAACATCGCGCGAGTTAGTACCGGTCCCGGTGCGCCACTATCCCTTGGCCGGAAGTCATTGCCGGACCATATCTGGCCGGGACTGTGTCATCGGAAGCTACACGCAGATGCCCTCGTCCGCCGGCTGAGGGAACTGCTGCGAAAACCAAAAGGAATAAGGCGTCGCGCCGTGCGTCTGGTAATGCTCCAGCCGCTCGCGCCCCTCGGCCACCGTAGGAATGTGGCCGGCCGGAATCCACCACAGGCAATAGCTGGGCTTCTCCATCTTTTCAAACCACTTCTCGCGGCCGCGAAGTACCTTGACGTGGTTCGACTTGTAAGCGAAATCGCGCAGCGCCTCGATCGATTCCCAAACCGACATATTGACGATCACAAAGGGGTCGTCATTGTAAGCAATGTCCGTCGCGTTGCCCGATTCCGACTTCAGCCGCCAGACAAACCCGGGAGCCTTATCCGCAAGGGCATTGATGGGCTCGAGCTGCGCGACGAATTCCGCGATCTGCGGATCATCCAGCGGAGCTAGGAGACGTGAAATATTAATCTGCGCAAGATGGTAGACCATGCGGGGTTCCTTGTAACTCCTCTCAAAAGACGCTTCAAAAATTGAAACGGTAGCCGAGAATCATCTTGGCGATCAAGTGGTCCGTCGAGTGCGTGACTCCGACGCCCAGGCCGAAATTGACCTCCCAGTTCGGAGAAAGGTTCAAGTCGATCGTCGGAAAGATCTGGTGTTGTTGCTGTCCTGTGGGGAGAAAATCCGCGGCCGGGCCGATGGCGCCGTAATACTCAATGCCCCCGCTAATTCTTTTTGTGAAGTCGTAACTGAATTTGAAGTCCGGTGAGAAGGTGACGCCCTGATGCACCGAGTCGCCGTGGAACGACCTGTCGAATGCCGGATTGAACGATAGATACCAGCGGCCGATCTGCTTGTCGATGATGGGACGGATCTCCCAGGTCCACGTATCGGTGGAAAACTTGCGGCGCTGGTACCCGATTTCATTTGAAAGGCTCAGGCCCACCGGCCAGTTCCATTTCTTGGGCACCCGGAAGCGCGGGCGGATGTGGTCTCCGACCCATTGCAATCCATTGCCGTTGCGCTGGTAAGTGAAGATGTAGAAGCCGGTTTCAAACCAATCCGTGAAGCCGTGAGTAATCTCGATGGTTTCGTGCTCCGCGTGATTCGTGGGCAGCATTCCGTTTTGCCCGGTTTTGCTGCCGTCGATGGTGAAATTGCTGTGGAGTTCCACCATGGTGTGATGCGGCTCGACCTGATCGTAACCGTAGACTTGAATTTCGTAATTGTCCTGGGCGCAAGAAGGCAGCGCCAACGCGGCGTTCGTTGCCAAATAAAATACGATCGAAAGCGCAAAGCGCGGTCTCATGGCCGGTTCCGGAAAGCTCCCAAGAGTACCCCAGGCATGCAACGCAGCAAACTGGAGTAGATGCACGAATCAGGCGTGCGGATGCGTCTTGTCGTAAATATCCATCAACTGGCGAATGGAAGCGTGCGTGTATTTTTGGGTGGTCGAGAGCGACTGATGCCCGAGAAGTTCCTGAATGGCGCGAAGATCCGCCCCGTCGGCGAGCAGGTGCGTCGCGAAGGCGTGACGCAACGAGTGCGGATGCAGGTCCCAGTTGACGTTGGCGATGCGCACGTATTTCTTGACGATGCGCCCCACCGAGCGCTGTGTCAGCCGCCGCCCCGAATAATTGAGGAACACTGCTTCGGCGTGCTGCCCCGGCCCGTTGCTCGCCCGGTCTGTTTGCTCCAGGAGTTGTTCGCGCAGCGGCCAGTATTTTTCCAGCGCTTCCTGGGCTTTCGCCCCGTAAGGAACGATGCGTTCCTTGTTGCCCTTGCCGCGGACGCGCAGCATCCGTTCTCTTTGCTCCATGTCGGCAAGATTAAGCCCGGTGAGTTCGCTGACGCGCAGGCCCGCCGCGTAAAGAAGTTCCAGGAGCGCCCGGTCGCGCCGCAGGAGCAGGCCCTCTTCGACCGGCGCCGAACGGCTCTGCTTGCCTTTCCGCGTTTGCGAAGATGCCGGAGGAGGTAGCAGGCCCTTTCTGGAAGGCGCCCCGCCGCCGGACGCGGCGGCACCTACCCCGCCAAGCTGATTCAGAAAGCCGTTCATCTCCTCCGCGGAAAGCACGGACGGGATGCGCTTTGGCAGCTTCGGCGTGGGAACGAGACGCGCGGGGCTCTCTTTCAGCCGGCCCTCGCCCACGCAGTACTTGAAGAACGAGCGCAGCGCGGCCAGCTTCCGCGCGATGGAGCTTTTCGCCAGGCCCTGTTCGTGAAGATGCGCGACGAATTCACGAATCAAGGTGTGCGTAACGTCCGTGAGCGCCGGCGGCCGGGCCCCGGGCGGCGAGAGATACGCGAGAAATTGTTCGAGGTCCTTGCGGTAGTTCAGAACCGTATGCGGCGAGGAATTCCTCACCGACTGAAGGTATTCAAGATACTTCGCAATCGCTTCATTCATTCGCCGCCACAGCTCCTCGGGAAACGCCCAAGTACAGTATAAGCGCCGAAAAATTTATGGAAAGCGGATTCACTGCGCTGTTGCTCTAGATGCAGGCGAGTCCGGGCGAGGCTGCTATGGGCCCAGGACCTTCTTCAGGTCGGTTATGGCCGCGGCGCAAACTAAGACTTTGCGCCAACGGGCGCCACGGTCTCTTCCGGCTGGGCTTGCGGCTGAACTTCGGGGACAAGCCTCTCCCAGTCGCAGCCTTCTTTCAGGCAGGCGTGTACTGTGCCGATCTTGCTGCGTTTCTCGACGATGAACGGTGCTCCGCACTTCGGGCACGGCTCGGCGATGGGCATGTGCGGCGAAGTGAAATCGCAATCCGGATAACGAGAGCAGCCGTAGAACACGCGCGGCCTGCCACGGCCGCCTTTGCCCGCGCTCCCGCGGCGCACGAATTCTCCTTCGTTGCATTTCGGGCATTTGATGCCCATGGTGATCGGGCGCGTGTACTTGCACTTCGGATATCCCGAGCAGCCGATGAATTCGCCGAAGCGGCCGTGTTTTTTCACCAGCCCGTTACCGCAGAGCGTGCATTTCTCATCAAGCGGCTCATCCGGCTCATGCGCGATGCGCGTACCCTGAACCAGGCGCCGCGTGGTCTTGCAGTCCGGGTATCCGGTACAGGCCAGGAAGGTGCCGAAGCGCCCCCGCTTGATGGCCATCTCCTTGCCGCAATTGTCGCAATACTCGGTCTTGGGTTCGCCACTGGCCTCCTCGGGAGTCTCAGGCGAAAGGTCCTGAATAAAATCGCATTCGGGATAGCGCGAGCAACCGAGGAAAAATCCATGTCGGCTGATGCGCTCCAGCAATTCGCCCTGGCCGCACTTTTCGCATTTCTTCCCGGTCGGTATGCCGGCTTTGTAAGAAAGCATCTCGTCGCCGGCCTTGTCCAGGTCGATGACGAATTTTTCCCAGAACTCCTTGACAGCTTCGCGCCACGGGAGCTTGCCTTCTTCAATCTCATCAAGTTCTTCCTCGAGCCGCGCCGTAAACGTGACGTCGAAAATGTCTTCGAAACTCTTGACCAGCAGCGTGCTCACGCGCTCGCCAAGCATCGTGGGCGAAAATCGTCCCTGGTTCTTGGTGACGTATTCGCGCTCCACGATAGTGGAAATGATCGCCGCGTACGTCGACGGCCGCCCGATGCCGTCTTCTTCCAGCTCTTTAACGAGCGTCGCATCGTTGAACCGCGGCGGCGGCTCGGTGAAGTGCTGGTCGGGCCGAATCTTGTCCAGCCGCCGGCATTTGGTAGACGCGCAGGTAGCCGTCGAATTTCTGCACCGTGCCGGTGGCCCGGAAAGTGTAGTCGCCGGCGGAAATATCAATCGTGGTCTGATCGAAAATCGCCGGGAGCATCTGCGACGCCACAAAGCGCTGCCAGATGAGCTGGTACAGCTTGAACAGGTCTTCGTCGAGATACTTGCGCACGTCTTCCGGCGCGCGCATGGCGTCCGTGGGCCGCACCGCTTCGTGGGCTTCCTGCGCATCCTTCTTCGATTTGTAATAGTTGGGCTTTTCCGGCAGATAATTCGCGCCAAAGCGTTCGGGGATCAACTCGCGCACCTGGATCAGCGCGTCATTCGAGACGTGCACCGAGTCCGTTCGCATGTACGTGATCAGCGCAACCGAGCCTTCCTCGCCCAGCTCCACGCCTTCATAGAGCTTCTGCGCCAGTGACATGGTGCGCTTGGCGGTGTAGCGCAGCCGGTTGTACGCCGCCTGCTGCAATTTCGACGTCGTGAAAGGCGGCGGCGGATTGCGCTTCTTTTCTTTTTGCGCGACGCTGGCCACCTGCCATTTGGCCTTGCTCACCGCCGCGACAATCTTGTCCGCGGCTTCCTGGTTCGAGACGGCGATGTCTTCGCCCTTGTGCTTGAAAAGCTTGGCTTCGAAGAGCGGCGGTTGCCCGGCATCGAGCATCGCGTGAATCGTCCAATACTCCTGCGGGATGAACGCGCGAATTTGCTGCTCGCGCTCCACGATCAGCCGCAGCGCCACCGTCTGCACGCGCCCAGCGGAAAGCCCGCGGCGCACTTTGTCCCACAGAATGGGGGAAACTTTGTAGCCCACGATGCGATCGAGCACGCGCCGCGCCTGCTGCGCGTCCACCAGATTGCTATCTACCTCCCGGGGTTTGTCGAAGGCCGCGCGAATGGCCTTGGGCGTAATCTCATTGAACGTAACTCGGAAAATCTTTTTCGGATCGATGGCCACAACTTCTTTCTTGGCCTCGTTCTCCTCTTCCTTCTTCACCGGCTCTTCGGGCTTTGCGTCCTTCTTCTTGAATCTCGAGATGCTCGGTTCCTGCTCGATGAACTTGGCGGGTTTCGAGAGTACCATCGCGAGGTGCGCTGAAATCGCTTCTCCCTCGCGATCCGGGTCGCCCGCCAGGTACACCGCATCCGCGGACTGCGCCGCCTTCCTCAGATCATTGATGACTTTCCCTTTGCCCGCGATGATTTGCAGCGTGGGCTCAAAAATCTTGTCGTCATCGATGCTGATTATTTTTCCGGCTGGTGCCTTTGCTTTCTTGCTGCCCTTTTTCGTTTTGCTCTTTTTTTTCTTCCTGCCGCCCTCTTCTTCACCGGGCAGACGGATCCCGATCGTTTTCTTGGGCAGGTCCATCACGTGGCCGATGGAGGCTTTGACGGTGTAGTTCCGCCCCAGATATTTGTTAATCGTTTTCGCCTTTGCGGGCGATTCGACAATGACAAGCGAACGGGCCATTTTCCCTTTGTAACTCCGTAATGTATTGCAGAGAGGGCAGAACGCGCGGCGTGTGTCCTTCTCGCTAACTTAAGCGCTCGCCCGGATCCCATCGGGGGTCGCCAATTGGATGCGGGTATGGCCCTGGTGGATGCGTTTGACGATTGTAGACCAGCCTCGGGCCGGCCATACAAACCCCTATCTGCTTCTACAGCAACACTTTACTGAACTGTTTGCCCGGCGTCTGCCGGACGATGCCTTTCATCTCCAGATTGAAAAGCGTAGCTAGAACTTCGGACGAGTTCAAGCCGGAGCGTTCCACAATATCATCAATGTGCACCGGCTCCTCGGCGCTCAGCAGTTCGTAAAGTTTTTTCTCCGATTCGTTTAGCGCCGCCGCAGCCAATAGATTCCGCTGCTCGGCCTCCGGTTGCTCGGCCTGCACCAGGGCCGCGCGGATGGGCGTTGGCAGCTCTTCGATCACGTCTTCGGCGCATGTGACCAGCTTGGCGCCCTGCTTGATGAGTTGGTTCGGCGCAAAACTCACAGGTTGCGTGACGTTTCCCGGCACGCCGAAGACCTCTCTGCCGAATTCCATGGCCAGCCGCGCGGTGATCAGCGATCCGCTGTATTGCGCACCTTCCACTACCACCACCCCGAGCGGCATGCCGGCAACGATGCGGTTGCGCACCGGAAAATTCTCCGGCGCGGGGTGCGTGCGCAGCGGAAACTCACTGATGATCGCGCCGCGCTCCAGCACTTTTTCGTACAGTTTCTTGTTTTCCTTCGGATAGCACACGTCGATGCCCGTCCCGAGCACTCCGATGGCGCGGCCGTGGGCGTCCATAGCTCCTTGATGCCCAATCGCGTCGATCCCGCGGGCCATGCCGCTGACGATGACCAGGCCGCGCACGGCAAGGTCCCGGCCCAGCCGCTGCGCCATCTGCGTGCCGTAAAGTGTTGGCCGGCGCGTTCCCACAATGCTGAGGCTGGGAAGATTCAAGACTTGCGGATCGCCCCGCACGTAGAGCAGGACCGGCGGGTCGTAAATTTGCAACAGCGTCTGCGGATACTCCGGCTCGGTCCAGTTCAAGAGCGAGCACCCCGCGATCTTCTGTATGCCCGCCAATTCCTTTTCGGCGCGCTTGAAAGCCTCCTTCTTCACTATGGCTTGGGAGACTTGCGCTGGGAGATGGCATGCTTCGAGGTCGGGGAGAGCGGCGCGGAAGACTCCATCCGGCGAGTCAAACCGCCGCAGCACGCGGGCGGACAGTCGGGAAGCCAGACCGGGCGTGAGACCCAGCGCAAGCCAGGAGAGGGAAGCATCCAGTTGCATTGCACGCGAGCCTACGCGCTTAGTAACCGACTTGTCAAGTTATGCCTGTGGCTAGGGAGTGCTGCTATCAAGCGGGGGCGATGGCGGCTTGGGCGGCGATGCCGGCGCGGGATGCGGGTTGCCGAACCCGATCTCCAGCGGCGTGTCCTTGGGCAGGACCACGTCATGTCCGCGCGAAAGAAAATTCGTATAGATGGACGCCGAAGCGCCATACGCGCCAAAGGCCATCGATACCGGCGTGGACTTCACCGCCAGGCTCAACAGCGCCCCCGTCAAACGAAAGCCCGAGCCGCCTGCGGCCGTCCGCACTCCCGGGTCGCCGGCAGCGTCCGTCGTGCCGTGCTCGCCATCGGGATGCGCCGCAGCCGCGGCCAGCAGCACCGCCAGTCCGGTCGACAGATACCGCGTCTTGCTGTCCGTCGTGCGCGCCCCGCCTTCCTCGTCGAGCTTCATATGCGCGTTGCGATCCACTTCCAGGCCTTCCAGGTTTCCGATCATGCCCTGCGAACTGGCTTCAAAATGTTCCGCTTGCGCTTGCACCTGAGCCAACGCCTGCATCGCCTCCTCGGAAGTTTCAATGCGGTCAAAAATTACCCGCAACTCGCCGTTGCGGTGCAGCTTCTGCGCGGGTTTCGCTTGCAGAACTCTGCCGACCAGCCGGCTGTTCGCAGGAAGAATCAACACCCGCGCCGGCGAAAACAGCGGCTCCGTCAGAATGGCGGTAACCACCGTGCCCCGCGTGGCTGTTGCGGAGCTGACTTCGGCGACCAGCCGCGCTTTGAGCGTGCTGTCCGGCACCGGCGCGCTTCCCACTGCGGCAAGTTGTCCCCCGGTGCGCATGGCCTCGCCAAACTCGATTGGCGCGTTCAGGTCCGCCACAAAGTGCGTGCCCGGTTCCAGGTACTGCCGCCGGTACGGCGATTGCGAAAGCAAAAACTGCTTGATCCGGTGCAAGCGTCCCGGCGCCGTCACCTTTTGCCAGGTTTCATGCGCCTGCTGTTTGGCCTCTTGAACTTTGCCTTTGGCTTCCTGCTTTGCATTGTCTGCGGCGCGCCCCGCGGCATTCTTCTGCTTCGCCTTATCAGGGTTGCTCACCAGGTGTACAACGTCGGCAGTTCCCGGTGAAACCGTCGTGTTGACCTGCAATTGCCGGCCGTCAGGCAGCATGAGCGTTTCAAAGGTGACTGCGTATTTGTGGAAGGGAGAAAAGTTGCCGTTAGCGTAAGCCAGTGTCCGCTTTACCCCGGAGACGGGGTCAATGCTGACGATCCGGCCGCTTACGACACTGCCCGCCGGAATCACCGGCTGGTCGAACGCGTAAACCGTTTCCTCGACCCGGCCATGCACCATCTCGCCGGGATGATCCACGCGCACGCGTTGGTCCAGCGCAATGCGCAGCGGCGTGTCTTTGGGCAAGCTAAGAGAAATCTTTGCAAGGATCTCGCGGGTAGGGAAACCGGCATCCTCGAAGGACGAAGACGGCACGCAGACCGAAACAAGCGCGTCCTCGCTCGGGGCCTCATCGCAAGCTGGCCGTGCTTGATTTGCAGCGGGCCGCTCAGGATTCTCGGCTGGATCGGACTGCGCCAACGACCCCGGAACGTTGCAAAGGATCACTAAGACAGAAAAAGAGATACGCCCGACAAAAATCATGGCCCTTACACCTCGGCGCGCCTTCGGGGCCGAGAGAGGGAGGCAGCACCGACCGTCCATGCGAAAGATAGCCTTTTGCCGTCCGCCTGTCTATAGCCTACAGGGCGCGAATGCCACATGAGACGCCTGCAACCGCGAATAGGTTGGCACTCAAGAAACGCGAGTTGGTGGTACTTCCTCTTGCCCAGCCCGTATTCATTGATTCGTGAATTCTGGAAAGACACCTTGGTGATCGAAAGGCGAAGGCAAACAAACTAGCGGCGAGACTGCGCCGCGTCTTCCTGAAGGATGGCCTCGAGCGTTTCCACAAAGAGCCTCGCCTCCGCTTCGCTAAACACCAGCGGAGGACGCAGTTTGATGACGTTGTGGTGCGGGCCGTCCGTACCGGCGAGAATCCCGCGATCGCGAAGGCGATTGACCACGTAAGACGCCTGCAGCGGCGCAGCCTCGCGCGTTTCACGGTCGAGCACAAGATCAATCCCCAAAAACAGCCCCGACCCGCGCACGTCGCCGATCAGCGTGTGCCGCGTCTGTAAAGCTTGCAAACTTTCAATAAGCTGCGCGCCCACGCGCAGCGCGTTTTGCTGCAAATGTTCCTCTTCGAGAACGTCCAGAACCGCTAGACCCGCCGCGCAGGCCACGGGGTTGCCGCCAAACGTGCTGAAAAACTCCATCCCATTATTAAATGAATCAGCGATTTCCGCGGTGGTGATCACCACCGCCAGTGGAAACCCGTTGCCGATCGGCTTGCCCAGCACCACGATGTCCGGCGCCACGCCCTGAGTTTCAAATCCCCAGAAATGCGTTCCCAGTCGCCCGAATCCCACCTGCACTTCGTCCGCAATGCAAACCGCGCCTGCCCTGCGGACATGGCCGTAAACCTCCGCCAGATAATCCGGCGGAAAAACAATCTGGCCACCGACGCTGGGCAGCGTTTCCGCGATGCATGCGGCGACGCCGCGGCCTTCCGCCTTCACGCGCTCCAGAATTTCCGCCACATGGCGCGCGTATTTTGCTCCCGCTTGCGCATCACCGCGACGGTACCTGCCGCGGTAATCATCCGCGAGCGGAGCGACGTGTACCCACGGCTTCTTGCCGCGGCCGCCCGGGCCGTCGAATTTGTACGGGCTGATGTCGATCAGCGCGCTGGTGTGGCCGTGGTACGCGTGCTCCAGAACGATGATGTCTTCTCGGCCTGTATGCGCGCGCGCTAGCCGCAGCGCCAGTTCATTAGCCTCGCTGCCCGAGTTCACGAAAAAACAAACACGCAACGGTTCGGGAAGCAAGCGCGTCAACCGTTCGGCGTAACGGTTGACGTTGTCATGAAGATAGCGCGTGTTGGTGTTGAGCAGCGCCAGTTGCGCCTGCGCCGCCTGCACCACGCGCGGATGGCTGTGTCCCACCAGCGGCACGTTGTTGTAAACGTCCAGGTACGCCCGCCCGGTGTCGTCATACAAATACTGCATCCACCCGCGAACGATTTTCAGCGGGCGCTGATACGAGAGGCTGAGATTTTTTCCAAGCAAGGAGCGCCGCGCGGCAAGTGTCTCGTTGGGCGAAGGCTCTTTCGCCGGAAAACGGTCGGCCGGAATTCCCAGCAGCAGATTCGGGTCCGGCGAGAGGCTCGTCCAAACCGCGCGCTGCGAAGCGTAAGCCACACCCGGAAAATCAGCGCCCAGCTCCAGCAGATCGAGAATGACCTGAAAATGAACGTGCGGCGTCCACCCGCCGTTCTCCTCCGTCGCGCCGACTCGCGCAAATTCTTCCCCGCGCCCAACGCGCTGTCCAACTTTCAGGCCGGCAAGCGTCTCCTTGGTCAAATGGCCGTACAACGTGAAAAATTTCTCGCCGTCGCCTGTCTCGTGCTGCAGAATGACGAGCGGTCCGTAGTCCAGCGGCGCAACATTATTCGCCGTAACGCAAACCACGCTATCCAGGGGCGCGCGCAGCCGCGTCCCCGGCTCGACGAATAAATCCATGCCCAGGTGCACGGTGCGCCGTTCATCCGTGGGGTTGTTGCTTGCGCCGAACAACGAGGACGTGTAAACCAGCCGCGGTTCGTCGTACCGGCCCACTCCAAAGGCCGCGCCCGCCTTCTTCATTTCGGCGGAAAATCTTTCTCTCACCTCCGGATTGTTGACGACGTCAGGCTTAGCGCCGAGAAATGTGCTACCTACGCTCAAATCCAAAACAAGACTTGGCGCCGTCTTCACGTCCGCATCCAAAATCGACGCCGCCGAGTCGGCATTCGCTTCCATCCACTTCTTGATCTTTTCACTTTGCGGGACGGCCGAAAACCCGCAAGCCGCGCGAAACGTGTAGTGCGCAAATCGCGGGTGGATTTTTCCCAATCTTTCCAGCGCTTCCCACGCCGCCGCCTCGCTGACCGTGACGTACAGGTCATCCGGCATGGTGATTTTGCGGTGCGCCGAATTGGTGACGCTCACGGCCAACCGCGCCCCAATCAAGGCATACAGCACGGACAACTCCGCCTCATCCAGCGGAAAGGCGCGGTGAAATCCCGCGACGATCGTCGCCGCCGCCGTTACTGGATCTTGTTTTCCCAGAATGCTATACGCGGCTGCGATAGCCACCTCGGACACCGTCAGCCCGTGGTGTACGTCGCCAAAATCAATCACCCCCGCGACCTTCCGCGGCTGCGGCCAGGGATCGCTGACCAGCACGTTGTAATCGTTCGCATCTCCGTAAATTACGCTGCGCCGCAGCCGTGGCAGGAGCGGAACAACTTCCGCTTCATAAAGCGCGAGAAATTTTTCCACCAGCGCCCGCCGGTTTACGTCGCCGATGTCCCGCACGTGCTCCTTGATCCAGCCCGCGCGCGAAGAATCCCATTTCAGCTCGCGATGTGCCGCGGGATGCGCAAACGATTGCAGCGCCGCGTCCATCTCCCCAAGAAACCGGCCGAGATCTTCCAGCAGCTCGGGCGAATGCGGGCGCACTTCGGCGAGAACGCTTCCCCTCAAGAAGCTGAGCATCCACACCAGCCGCGTGGCGCCGTCCGCGGCGGCAATCGATGTAAACAGTTCGCCGCTGCGATTCGTAATAACGCGCGGCAAAGGAAGTTGCGGTGCGTGTTGCGCCAAATGCGTCAGCGCCCGGCATTGCAGGTCGATAAAAGAAAGCTCCCGCGCCGGATGCATCACTTTGAGGACAAATTCGCGTCCGTCTGTGCTCGTCAGGTGGAAATTGTCGTCGTATTCGCCGGGCAGCGTCCGCGCCGTGGCCTCAAGCCTATAAAGTTCCCGGGCCAGGCGAACCGCTTCCGCTTCTGTCGTTGGTTGGGCTACGCGGGCTTCCAGCAGCATGCACCAAATCTTATCTGCAAGAGCCGGAGTGCGTCCATCCCGGATGGATCAGGAATCTCTCCCCCACCGCATTCCACGAAGCACCAGTCACGAGTCACCAGTCACTTTGCTGTTGAGTCCTTCAACTTTGCAATTCACCGGCTCAAAGTTTCTCTCTCGACTCCTCCACGGAAACCGGCCCATTCACCGTGGACAGCCGGATCATCGCCGGGGCGTTCCCATATTCGATGCGGCGGTGCTCGTCGTCCCAGGTCTTGCGCGCATTGTCGCAAACGCTCGCCTGGCAGCTCACCGGCGCATGGTTCGTTGATTCCACCACGAAGCTGGACTGATACCCGCTCGGCACCGTCAGCGTCAGCGGCCCGTTCTGCGCATCCGCTGTGAGCCCCGTGCCGCTCCACGTTTTCCCCTCGAGCGCCACCGTGATCGGCCCGTTCTCCGTATGAATCCGCACGTTCCCGTTGCTGCCTTCCAGTGAGATCGGCCCATTCACCGCGGTAATTTCCGCGTCGCCTGAAAAATTCTTCAAGCTGATCGGCCCGTTCTTGGCCCGGGCCGTGAGCTTGCCGTTCACGTCGTACAGCGAAATCGGACCGTTCATCGTGTCCAGCTCGATCGACGCCGATTTCGGCGCGCGAATTAGCAGTTCCACCGTCCACGCCTCCTCATCTCCGGGACCGCTAGTCGATACCCTGCCGTTTTCGATGGACATCTTGATCTGGGAAAGGATGCGCTCTGCCGCATCGCCCGAGCCCGCCGCGGCTTTGCAAGCCGTCACCGAATAGGTCTCTTTGTCCCAGCCCACCACCTGCACCCCGCCGTTGCTGTGCGGATGCACCTGCAGCACCGCGGCTTCCGCCTTGGTCACGGTGCGCTCTTCGGAACGCACCACCGCATCCCGGTCGTCAAACCGGATGCGCACATCGGAACAATCTGTAGCTGGCTGTCTATGGTCGCCGGAAATGCTCACGGAGTGGTGATGCCGGTTCGCTCGCGCGCTCGTAAATCCCAGCGCGAGCAAAGCGGAAAACGAAATCAAGAAGAACAAGCTGCGTCGAGGCATGGGGTCCCTCCCTGCAGCTATAGACGACAGGAAAGCGGATTGGTCACGTCCGCGTGTTAAGAATTCACACCCGCTTGGCCCCAGCATCGTCAGGGCCGGTACAAGTGCCTGTCGGCGCACTAAGTCCCGTTTTTTCAAGTTCTTGCCGGATTTTCTATTTAATCCTTGACTAACGTAACTGAATATATCATAATGGTGGTATGTTGGATGGGACGCTCCCCCTGCCGGTTCCCCCGGTTAGAGCACCCTCGTCTAACTTCCGGCCTCGAACACCTAACCCCTGTACTTGCCACACTTCCGGGGAATCGCCCGAATCCCCGACGTCATCGGTCGGGGCTGCAACTCATCTAGAGATCGCCACCGCTTGTGCTAACTCCTTTGCTCTCAATTCTTTTGCCGACCCCCACCCCCTAAACCTTTTCCTGTCAATTCTTTACAAAAACATAGGGGGGAGGGGGGTGCGTCATTTCAGATTTCAGCTCCTTCCAACTATCCGAATTTGCCGGAGGATTCCTCCTACCAGAAGGTTGTCTCCTGGAAAAACCGTGTTTGTTATACTGGAACTTGAACGTGAGCCACGGAACCGTGACCAAACTTCGCATCTCCATCGTTCAATACCTGAACACCGCGCCCCTCGTCTGGGGCTTCACCAACGGCCCCCTGCGCGGCAAATATGATTTGTCGTTCACCGTGCCCTCGCAATGTGCCGAACAGTTGCGCACCGGCAGCGTGGATGTCGCGATTATCCCCGCAATCGAATACCAGCGCATCGATAATTTGGTGATCCTGCCGGACATGGCCATCGCCTCGAAAAAGCACGTACGCAGCCTGCTCATCATCGCCAAGAAACCCATCGAACAGGTGAAGCGTTTTGCGCTGGATGGCAGCTCGCGCAGCACCCAGGCCCTCACGCGCATCCTGTGCGCCGAAAAGTGGAAGATCGCCCCAGAGTTCTTTGAAGCGCCACCAGACTTGAGCGCTATGTTGGAGCGAGCAGACGCCGCGCTGCTGATTGGTGATCCGGCTCTGCGAATTTCCGTGGGAATCGAAAAGGACAGTTGGCCCGGCGTGGATGGCCAAACGCTTTGCCAGGCGGCCATGCTAGGGATCACTACCTCCGAATTGCTCTACGTGTATGACGTTGTGGGCGAATGGCGCAGCTTGACGGGATTGCCCGCCGTCCTGGCTTTCTGGGCGGCCCGGCGAGACATTGCCACTCCCGAACTGACTGCAGATTTCCTCGCCTCGTGGGATTTCGGATTGTCGCGCATCCCGGAAATCTGCTTCGACGCCGAGCGCGAACTGGAATTGCCGCAGCGGACGCTGGAATCCTATCTGCGTCACAACATTGATTTTTCGCTGGATGAAGAAAATCGCCGTGGCCTGGAATTGTATTTCGCCCATGCCGCAAGACTCGGCCTTATCCCGCGAGCCAAGCCGCTCGAATGGGCCCCAGCGAAAGCCGAAGCCGTGAAGTTGTAGGGCCCGCCTTCTGAGGCGGGCCGAAGTAGAAACTGTGAGTTTGTAGTGGCGGGGCTTGCCACGCCCGTTCCGTCTCGGTTTTTTGATGCTGAATTCGTTAGAATTAAGCAGGTTTTTTCACAAAGGATTATCTTGGGACTGACCAAACAACAAGCGCTTGACATGCTCGAATCCGATGACCTCGTGGGCCTCGGCATGGCCGCGCACCAGTTGCGCCTGAAGAAAAACGACCCCCGCGTCGTCACCTACCAGATCGACCGCAACATCAACTACACCAATTTCTGCACCGAGTATTGCTCCTTCTGCGCGTTCTACCGCCCGCTCGGCGCCAAGGACGGCTACATCCTCTCGTTCGAGGAAATTTACAAGAAAATCGACGAAATGCTGGAACTCGGCGGGACCGGAATTTTGCTCCAGGGCGGCCTGCATCCCGACTTGCAAATCGGCTACTACGAAAATCTGTTGCGCTCCTTGAAGGCGCGCTATCCGCAAGTCCATCTGCATTGCTTTTCCGCCCCCGAAATTTTGTGCATCGCGGAAGTCAGCGAAATCAGCATTCGCGAAACCATCCAGCGCCTGATGAACGCCGGGCTGCAATCCATTCCGGGCGGCGGCGCGGAAATTCTCGACGATGAAGTGCGCGCGAGGATCGCGCGCTTGAAATGTACGAGCGACGACTGGGAAGAAATGCACCGTGTGGCCCATTCCCTGGGACTGCGCACCACCGCCACCATGATGTTCGGCTGCGGCGAAGAGCTGCGCCATCGCGTCAATCATCTCGAAAGGCTCCGGCGAATTCAGGAAGATACCGGCGGGTTCACGGCGTTCATCCCGTGGATGTTTGCTACTGAAAATACCGCGCTCGGGAAAAAAGTGCAGGAAGCCACAGCCGTCGATTACCTGAAAACACTGGCCGTCAGCCGCTTGTATCTCGAAAACATCGACCACATCCAATCGAGCTGGCTCACGCCAGGAATCAAGGTCTGCCAGATTGGTTTGCAATTCGGCGCCGACGACGTCGGCAGCATCCTCATCGAAGAAAACGTCGTCTTCGCCGCCGGCGTAAAAAACCGCACCAACGAAAGCGAACTCCGCCGCGTCATCTCCGACGCCGGCTTCCTCCCCGCACAGCGCGACACGCTCTACCGCAGTTATGTTTTGAAATGAGCTCAAAAGTTGCAGGACCGCGCTGAGCACCAGGACTAAGCTGGAGGTTTGGGGCGCAAATGGATCGAGACATCGACGACCACGCCGTCGGGCAACTCCACGTCTTCCAGCAAATAAAGAACTCCGCCGCGGAAACGCGCTTGTATCTTTCGCGGCTCGGATTTGGAACTCGCCGGCTCCGTTTTTGCCGCGGGCGGCGCGGATTTTGTACTGGCCGCTTCGGCCTTCTTTGCTGGCGGGGCTCCGGAAGTTTTTCCTTCTGTTTCATCCAGCGCTTCGTTGGCGAGTGCATCGGCTTCGCGGTTCTGCTCGCGGTAGACGTGCTCGATGCGGAAGGAATCGAAGGCCTTGGACATTTTTTGCGCGCGCTCGAAAAGCGGGCGCAGATCCTCGCTTTTCACTTTGTACTGCCCGCGCATCTGTTTCACGAGGAGTTCGGAATCGCTCTCGATGCGAATCGCGCGCACGCCATGCGATTCGGCATAATCCAGGGCGGCAATCAGTCCGTAATACTCGGCGACGTTGTTGGTCATCCGGCCGATGTATTTTTTCAGCCTGGCGACGATTTCGCCGCGTCCGTCGCGAACGACCACGCCGTACGAAGCCGGTCCGGGATTGCCGCGCGAGCCGCCGTCAATGTTCGCGCGATACGCGGCGGCAGCGGGCTTGGGGTCCGCGGGAGCATCGCCGAAGAGGCCTTTTGCACGTGGAGCTGGCGGACGTTTCGGCATCAGGAATTTGTCGAAGCCGCCGAAGTTGAGTTTGCGGAACCGGCGGCAGGATTCGCGATGGGAATCGGTTCGAGCGTGTACAGGATGAGGCCGCAGCTTTCGCAGCGAAACACTTCTTCGTTGGTCTCCGTGCGCAGCTCCTGGAGAATATGCGGCAGGACGCGCATGCCGCAACCGCGGCATTGCCCGTCGCGCGCTTCGGCCATGGCCGTGCCGCTGTGGCGCTTGGCGACGCGCGCGTAAAGTTCGCGCAAATCTTCCGGCACCGGGGCGATGATTTTTTCGCGCTCGGCGCTGGCGGCTTCGAGCTGTTTCTTTTTTTCCGTCCCTTGCGCCTGAATTTCCTTCCGTTCGGTGGCGACGGCCTGTTCGGCTTCCTTCAGGCGGGATTCGGCGATTTTCACGCGGCGTTCGACTTCTTCCGCGGCCATCATCACTTCGAGCTGGCGGTCATCGGCTTTGGCCACTTCGGCTTCGGCGTTGGCGATTTCGTGCTGCAAAGCTTTGTAGGCTTCATTGGTTTTCACGGCGCCGCTTTGATCGCGGTATTTGCGCGCGCGGTCTTTCCATTGCTGCGCGTCGAATTCGAACTTTTTTCTTTCCGCGATGACCTGGGCGTGGACCTCTTTCGCGGAGGCGACATCGGCTCGGGAGCCGGCAAGCTTGGCTTCCGCTTCGCGGAGCCGTTTTGGATATCCTTCCAGTTCCGCGCGCAGGACGGCAATGTGGTGATCGACGCGTTGCAGCTCAATCAGGTGAGGAATCGCCGGATGCATGGGTAGGTAATTCTATCACAGGGACGCGGCGAGCTTTGCGGGAACCGTGGGGGGCAGATAGAATGCCATCGTTTTGCATGCAAGAATACGGGAGCCGCTCGTTCTAAGGAGGAGGGAGAATGCCACACGTCCAAATCACCTGGGTGGAGGGCCGGACACCGGAGCAAAAACGGAAAATCGCGGAACGCGTCACGGCGGTGCTAATCGAGGATGGCAAAGCCAAACGCGAAAATATTCACGTCGCGTTTCACGACGTTCCCTCGACGAATTACGCCGAAGCCGGCATTCTGGTGGTGGATCAAAAGCGCACGCCGTAAGTCTTCACGCTGCGGCGAGGTGGGCTTTTCTTTGCTGAATACGGGGCACCGGGCCTGCTGCACGACAAGAAGTAGAATCCGTGAAGAGGAGGACTGCAAGTGGCCAATCCCATTGATAAACGGCTCGAGCGCTGGATTTCCGCGGGCGTTGTCGATTCAGACACGGCGGCGCGTATTCGAACGTTCGAAGAATCACAAGGATCGACCGAGCGTTTGCAGTGGCCGGTGCTGCTGGCGGTGGCGCTGGGCGGAGTGCTGCTTTGCGCCGGAGTCTTGCTCTTTGTGGCCGCGCATTGGGACGAACTCTCGCCCGCGTGGCGTTTCACGCTGGTGATGGTCCTCGTAGCGTTGTTCCCTATCGCCGGGGCTCTGACGGAGGGGCGATTCTCCGCGCTGTCAACGACTTTCTACGCCATCGGAACGATTTGTGTTGGCGCGGGGATTTTTCTGACAGCACAAATATTCAATCTGCAGGAGCATTGGCCAACCGGGATTCTGATGTGGGCCGTTGGCGCGCTTGTCGGCTGGCTTCTGCTTCGGCATTGGACACAAGCGGCGCTGCTGGCGCTGCTTATCCCGGCGTGGCTGGCGGGAGAGTGGGAGGTGCGTACCGAGGGTTTTGCCGTCAGCAACCGGCCACTCACCGAAGGACTGCTGCTACTGGCGATTACCTACCTGTGCGCAAGAACGAGCGGAGAAGATTCTGCGGCGCGGCGGGCGCTGGCGTGGATTGGCGGTATCGCCCTGTTGCCCCTTGGCGTATTGGCTTTTGTCGAAGGGCGCGAAAACTGGGGATGGTGGGGCTGGCAGAATCGGCCGGGCATCTCGCCTCTGCTGCACATCACCGGCTGGGCGCTCGCCATCTGTGCGCCGCTGGCGCTGGCCTTCGTGCTGCGCAAGAGCGCGGCATGGACCAACGCGATCGCCGCGGTCTGGGTACTGGTGATTGGAACATTCAGCAGCCCGCATGAGGACGCGAGTGGAAAACTGCCGATATTTGCGTGGAATTCGCTCGGCCCGTATTTTTGGGCCGGTGTTGGAGCGCTCGCGATGGTGGGCTGGGGATTGCTGGAACGGCGGCGCGAGCGGATCAACCTGGGAGTCGCGGGTTTTGCGCTCACGGTGATCATTTTCTATTTCTCGGACGTCATGGATAAGCTGGGCCGTTCGGCGAGCCTGATTGGGCTGGGAGTATTGTTTTTGTTCGGCGGATGGGCGCTGGAGCGGACGCGGCGGCAACTCGTCGCGCGAGTCGCGGGAGGAACACAATGAGCGCATCTCGAAAGGGAATCATCCTGGCGGTCCTGCAGTTGGCGATCGTCGCCAGCCTGGCGGCGAAATATACAATCGATCGCGCGCGGTTTCCGCGCGTTTGGGCGCGGACGGCGGTGTACGATCCCAATCTGCCGATTCGGGGCCGGTATTTGAGCGTACAATTGCGCGTCGATGCGGATCGCGTTTACGGAAATTCCGAACCGCCAAAAGCCAATCAAATCAATTTTTGGGGCGAGCAAAAGGACGTATATTTACGCGCCGAGAACGGCCACCTCGTAGCGAGTCCCGCTCCCATGCCAACGGGACTGCGCGTGACGCGGTGGAAGACGCGCACCGGAGAAATAGTGACGGCCCTCAGCGAACCCGTTGATTTCTTTTTGCCCGAGCACGCCGCCGATCCTTCGTGGCGTAAGGCTGGCGAAGAATTATGGATCGAGGTAACGGTTCCGAAAAAAGGGCCGCCGCGGCCCATCCGCCTGGCGGTGAAGAAGGGGGACACGTTTACACCGCTCGAAATCAGATGAAATACGGATCGGCCCTTCGTAAGAAACGCAAGGACCGATCTGCCTTTTTTCTTAGGAACGCCTGCTGATTATCTTTATGCTCATGCGCGAGCGTCGCGGCGGATGAAAGACCAATCCAGAAAATAGCCGATGCCGAGGGCGAGAGGAATGATGCCGAACGCTGCAACCGTCCAGATGTCACGATCCGCCTGGAGACTGGCGATCAATCCGAAAGTGGCGATGTAGCCCAGCGCGCCGCTGACGAGCAGGATACCGGCGCGGCGGGAATGCGCCGCCTGGTTCAATTCCGGCTGCATCGGGATGTCGACTCCGCGGGCAATCGCCGCGAGGCGCTCTTCGCTGCGCAGCTTGCGAACCCGGTAATAGGTATACAGCGCGCCGAGAGGGACTCCCATCCCCAGAATCACGGCCACTAATCCAATCAATTCTCCGCCCATGGTGTGTGCTCCTTCTTTCTCTGAGGCGCCTGTCAGGCGCATTTTGTTGGGGGAACCGCTTTCAATAGAAGGTACGCGGAGCGGACTGGAAAAGTTCCCGGAATTCAGGAAGTAAGGAGAGTGGGTCTTTTCTGCAAGGGCGCTCATCAAGAACTGGCGGACTTAACCATTCCGGTCTTGGAACGCAACACAGCCACAGCTGTTCTGAAGTGACGAGCTGGAACCAAGCCCTGGGAAGAATTCAATATTCGAATGCAATCGATTTGAAAAGCGGCATTGACAGAAACTGCGAACATTTGTAGCTTAGGTGTTCGATGCAATTATGAGGCAAAAGCCAAACTCTTCGGCCGTTTCTCTCTTCAGCAGACCCTCTCTACGCTGTTGTTGTTGAGCCACCCGTAGTTTGTTTTCTACCCACTCCATCCAGTCTTAGTGCGCGCAGGCGGAAACCCAGCCGCGCATAGCCTCGAACTATCCGAGCAAAACTAATTTTCAGGAGATGGCAATGAACACGTGGAAGAGTTTACGGCGGCACGGAAGCCGCAGCATCTGGAGACAATTCCTTATCTTGCTGACGGGGCTGGCGCTTGGCAACCCATTGTTCGCACAGAGCGGAGCCTCGATTTCCGGAACCATCACGGACTTGACGGGTGGAGCCTTGCCGGGCGCAAGCGTGACGGTGAAAAACCTCGAGACTGGCGCGGTACGGATCATCGCCGCGGATGAAGCAGGACGCTATACCGCGCCGTCCCTGGAGGTTGGACACTATGAGGTTCGAGCCGACAAAGAAGGGTTCAGCGCGGAGGTCAGGACCGGGATCACGCTGGCGGTTGGACAGCAGGCGGTAGTGGACCTGACGCTACGGGTGGGGCAGGTGCAAGACGCCGTGGTGGTCACGGAAGACAGTCCCATGGTGAGCGTCACGACACAGGACATTTCCGGGCTGGTAGGCGAGCGGCAAGTCAAAGAACTGCCGCTGAACGGCCGGAGCTACGACCAATTGCTCACCTTAAATCCCGGCATCGTGAACTACACCTCGCAGCGCGCCGGCGGCACGGGAACTTCCAACTCCGTGGTCGGAAGCATGTTTTCGACTTCGGGCCGCCGCCCGCAGGAAAATCTCTATCTTCTGAACGGCGTGGAATTCACAAGCGCTTCGGAGATCAACAACACGCCGGGTGGAGTGAGCGGGCAACTGCTGGGGGTGGACGCGGTGCGCGAATTTGCCGTCGTCAAGGACACCTACGGCGCCGAATATGGAAAGCGTCCGGGAGCGCAGGTCAACATCGTGACCGCCTCCGGCACAAACCAGCTTCACGGCAACGTCTACGAATTTTTGCGGAACAGTGCCCTGGATGCCCGGAACTTTTTTGATCACGGCAACATTCCCGAGTTTCAGCGCAATGAATTTGGAGGTTCGCTGGGGGGGCCGCTGCGGAAAGACAAGGCTTTCCTGTTCGGAAATTACGAGGGCTTCCGGCAGAATCTGGGACTGAGCGACCTCACGCTCGTACCGGATGCTGCTTCACGAGCCGCCGCCGTCGCAAGCGTCCAGCCTTTGCTGGCTTTATGGCCGGTGGCCAACGGCCCCGAACTGCTGACCTCCACGGGAGCGCCGAGCGGGATTGCCGAAGCGTTCACGAATCCGGTGCAGCACATTCGCGAGGACTTTGGAACCGTACGCTTCGACCAGATTTTCAATGACAGGGATTCGTTCGCGGGAGTCTACACCGCGGACGACAGTGAAGCGCACTCACCCACCAACAATCCCTTCACTCTGACCAGCATTTTCCTGCGAGAGCAAGTCGCCAGCCTGAGTGAAACTCACGCCTTTTCTCCCCGCTTGCTCAACAAAGCGACGTTTGGTTTCTCGCGCGGGGGATTCCATTTCAACAGCGGAACGACAGTGAATCTGCCGGGATGGATCCACGCGGGGCAGCCCGTGGGCGCCGTGGTGGTGGGCGGAGGCACAACGCTCAACGGGGCTTCACAAATCACAAACGGCGGGACGAACGCGGGAAGTAATCTGACGGCGGTGCGCAATTTGTTTACGGCTTCCGACCAGGTGACGTTCACGCACGGCCGTCACTCGTTCGACTCTGGTCTGTGGTTCCAACGGCTGCAGGCCAACGACAATCTGATACAAGATCAGTATGGCCAGGTTTCCTTCACCAACTTGCAGTCTTTTCTGCAAGGCAAGGTGAGCACGTACACCTACGTGCCGTCATTTACGCCGCTGTCCTGGCGTTCCAGCGAAGGCGCTTTCTATCTCGAGGATGCCATTAAGCTGAAACCGTCTTTCGAATTGCGCATCGGTTTTCGCGGCGAATTTACGAATGGCTGGAACGAGGCGCAGGGACGCGCTTCGAATTACGCGTTTGATTCGAACGGCGTAATCGTTACGCAGCCGGTTGTGGGAAATTCTGCTTTCGCCGTCAACAAGGCGAAGTTCTTGCCCGCGCCGCGCGTGGCCCTTGCCTGGTCTCCCTTCGGATCGAAGAAGACGGTGCTTCGCGCGGGCGCCGGCTTGTATTACGCGCTGCTCGACAACCTGAGTTATCGCCTGGACCAGAACGGCCCCTACAACACGGTGTTTGCGGTAAAGAATATCGCGTTTTCAAACATCGCTCCCAACGCCGTGTATACGGGTGCGAAAGCAATTCCAAGCGGCGTGCAGCCGGACCTGCGTACGCCGACGGTGGAATCCTGGTCGCTGAAAATCGAGCAACAGCTTTCGCCAAACACGGCGCTCGGCGTCAGCTACGTCGGGTCGCACGGTTACCACGAATTGCTTTCCGTGGACGCCAATCTGCCAAATGTAACGATCTGCCCGGCATCGCCGTGCCCGGCAGGGTATCCGGCGGGAGCATTTTACTATCCCACTGGCGCGCCTCTGGCCAACAATGCGGTGTGGAATACCACGCACTGGTTCTCCGAAGGCGTCAGTTCCTATCATGGTCTGGAGTTGGACGTGAACCGGCGCTTAGGCCGGGGCTTGCAGTTTCGCGGGGTGTACACGTTTTCGAAAACGCTGGATGATGGCGACAACATGAACACCAGCGTGGCCACAAACGCTCCCGCGTTTGTCGCGAATCCGCTGCAACCCAAGAGCGATTACGGCCGCGCCTCTTTCGACATCCGTCATGCCGCGGTTTTCAACGCGACTTATGACCTGCCGTTTGGACGCGGCAAGCCAACCGATGGAAATCCGTGGGTGAGGAAACTCATCGGAAACTGGCAAGTCAGCGGAATCGAGACGCTGCAGTCGGGCCTGCCCTTTACGCCGCAGTTGTCCTACAACCCATCCAATGACGGCGACACGCGCAATCCCGTGCGGCCATCGTGGAATCCCGACTTTACAGGCCAAGTGATACTGGGCGGGCCCAACCGGTATTTTAATCCCGCCGCGTTCATCCAGCCGCTCCCCGGCACATATGGGAACGCGGGGCGCAACATCCTGCAAGGCCCCGGACTGGCGGAAACGGACGTGTCCGTGGCAAAGAAGTTTTCCCTTTCCGAACGGGTAAACCTGCAATTCCGTTCGGAGTTCTTCAACGTGTTCAATCACACGAACTTCAACACGCCGAATCCAGTGGTCTACGCGTCCGCGACTGGAGGACCGTCCCCCACGGCTGGAGTGATTACGAGCACTTCGACGACGTCGCGGCAAATTCAAGTGGGCCTGAAACTATTGTGGTGAAATGCCGAAACGGCAATCACCCCGCGCCAATGGCCAGGTGAATAGCCCGTGATCGGAATGGGCCGAAGGGCAGGAACATTAGTCGATTTGGTGGAGATCCAGGGATTCGTCAATGGAGAAATTGGGATAGCGGATGAGGGAGCCGGCAGGAGCGGGCCGGTGGCGCGCCGTAGCCGTGAAACCAGTGCCGGAACATTGAACGGCGTAGGAATAGCCGTCGCGCTCGGTGTGGGTCATGGAAACGGAATTGGTGGAGATGAGTTCGTCGAGCGAAGCGCAATGGCCGTTGGTGGCGATAAAGCCGTGCTCCGCGTCGGCAATCTGCAGCAGGTCCATTCGAACGCCAGTCAAGCTGATGGCCTGCGTGGCGGCCGTGCCGTCATCGGTGGACGGCATCCTCTTCAAATAAAAGTGATACGCGACAAAGAAAATGGCGGCACCGACGAGAACCCCAAAAAGGAAGCGCATCAAAAAATTGTGGCGCGGTGCGCGGCGCGCCGCAAGTGCATCGCGCCCTGAGTTGCACTTGGAAACAACACCCCCATTTTCGTCCCGCATGGCGGCCTCTCTGTTAGAATTTTGAGAGCCGTCGCATTTTCCTCTCCGGTGTAACGCTCCCTGTTTGGACCGACGAAATGAACACGACCGCGCCGCCATACGAACTGCAGGCCATCGAAAAACTGAGGGAAGAAGAGCTCGAAGAAGCTCGCGCGATCCAGAGCATGATGATGCCGTCAGAAGCGCTGCGCGCTGGCGCGGTGACGATCTCGCACGAATTCCAGCCCATCGCCGCCGTGGGCGGCGATTACCTGGATTATTTCGGACTGACGGACGGCAGCATTGGACTGTACCTGGGTGATGTTTCCGGCAAAGGGCTGCCGGCGGCGCTGTACGCGGCGCTGGCGGTGGGAACGTTGCGCGGCGTGCACAAAACGGGCACTTCGCCGCGCGATGTGCTTGCGACCTTGAACCGGCGGCTGATGATTCGCGGCATGCCCCGGCGACACACCGCTATCCAGTATGCGGTCTTCGACCCAGGCAGCCACGAGTTGCAGATTGCCAGCGCCGGCATGCCCGGACCCTTTTGCCTCCGCGCCAAAGGCTGCCGCGTGCTGGAGCTCACCGGCATGCCCCCGGGCCTCTTCGCGACCTCAGGCTACGAAACGCTAACCCTGCAACTGCATCCGGGCGATTCCGTGCTCTTTTGCACGGACGGCATCACGGACGCTTTTAATGACAAAGGAGAGCAGTTCGGAATCGACCGGCTGCAGGAGCTTTGCGATGCCTACCGGCGAACCGCGCCCAGAGAGTTCCTTGGCAAGATCTTCGCGGCGGTCCAAGATTTTGTTTGCGGACGGGAGCAGCATGACGACATGGCAGCGGCGCTGTTTCATTTTTGCAATTGAGTGGCGCCGCGGGCGTGTGCCCACAAAAGCATATAGAGAGTAAGCAAAGGTTTCCCGTTTGACGTTGACAGGCCAGGTGCCCTGGTCCCTACGATAGATACAGACTGTAAAACCAGGAGAGTCCTCGATGAAGACGAAGTCCCCGTATGCCTTTGGGCTGGCGTTATTGCTTTCGTTCCTGATTGCGATCCCGGGCGACGTGTGGGCGGCGCCGCAGGCCGCGGGACAGCGCGCCGGTGAAGTCTCGCGCTTGATTCCGGCGGTAAGCATCGCGCGCGGCGGGAAAACCATCGGCGCGGCGGCCAAGACCGCCGTCGATTGGCAGGATATGGTCAATACGCAGGTGAATGCGCGCGCGCGCATCGCCTTGGACGACGGCTCGGTGCTAAATGTGGGCTCGGAATCGTCCATGAAAGTGGTCAAGCACGACGCGGGAGCGCAGCAGACCGAGCTGGAGCTGACCTACGGGAAGCTGCGGACGCAAGCGCAAAAAATCGCCAAGCCCGACGGAAAATTCGAAGTGCGCACGCCGGCGGGAGTCGCCGGGGTCGTGGGAACGGATTTTTTTGTGGCCTACGACAACAGCACGAACACGATGAACGTGATTGCCTTCGAAGGGTTGGTCAATGTCTGCAACCTGGCCGGAGCTTGCGTGCTGGTGAAGGCCGGGCAAATGACCAGCGTGCGTAGCGGCAATAACTCTGGGCCGCTGCCGCCTCAGCAGGCGACCCTCGATCTGCTGGTGGCTTCCAGCAAGGATACGGATCCAGGACCGCCGAGCGCTGTGGCTGGAGCGGGTGGGCACCTGGGCGTGTGGGGGACGATCGGAATCGTCACTGGAGCTGTCGGAGTTGGTTTGGGAGTGGGATTGACTCGCAGCCACACTCCGGCTCCCGTAACGGGATGCAATCCAAATAACCCCAAGGCTTGCGGGTAACCGTACAAGTCCCGGCGAGACGGAAGGAAAAGCAGGGATCAGCCCTGACTGCGATAAGCAGCCAGGGTTTTTGTTTTGCCGTGGCGCGCTCTTTGGCGAGGGCGTGCAACGGATGGAGGAAAACGAACGTCGAACAAGTGTTGCCTGAAGAGCAATGGCGGCCCGACGGCTGCTTTGTGCGGTCCCGCGCCGTGGCGTACACTGAATGTTTCGCGGTTCCGCTGGCGCTGCTATGCAGCACGGCGCAATCGGCGCTGGCGGATTCGCAGGCCGCCAAGCGTTCACCGGTGCTCGCGGCGCTCCAAGCCGAGCTGGAACGCTCGATGAAATCCTTGAGCGCCATGGATCCTCCGGCCTACTACATGGGCTATACGGTCACGGAGACGCAGCGCGTGGAGGTGTCCGGTTCGAACGGGGCGCTACTCAACAGCAACGAAGCGCGCAACCGCTGGCTGGAGGTTGCGGTGCGAACGGGCGGCTACAGCCTGGACAATACTCACAAGGTCGGCGAGCGGCAGATGGCCAGCGGCGGACCTGGTGCGCCCGTGCCGATCGACGATGACGCCGAAGTTCTGCGCCGGACGATTTGGCTGGAGACCGACAAGCAGTACCGCGCCGCATCCGAAGCGCTGATCAAGATCAAAACGGGCAGGGAAGTAAAAGTGGAAACCGCCGAAGGACGAGCGCCGGATTTTTCGCGTGAAGAGCCGCGCGTTTCGATCGGGCCACAAGTTTCCATCGCCGTGGACCGCAAGCCCTGGGAAGAAAAAGTGCGCGCCTATACCAAGTCTTTCCGCGAATCCGCGGCGATCATCAATTCCATCGTGACCTTCTCGGCCCAAGCTCAAAACGCTTTTCAGGTGACCAGCGAAGGCACGCAATTGCAATTCGGGCAGATTCGCTACCGGCTGGAATTGTTCATCCAGGGCAAAGCGCCGGACGGCATGGACATCGACCGTTATTACAATTTCGATTGGGTCGACGCCAAGGACGCGCCGGATGACAAAGCGGTCTACGCCGCGGAAGCGGCGATGAACAAGGAACTGGAAGGGCTGGTGGCCGCGCCTATCAACGATCCGACCGTCGGGCCGGCCTTGCTGACGGGACGCGCCGCCGCTGTGTTCTTCCACGAAGTCTTCGGACACCGCGCCGAAGGCCATCGCCAAAAAGACGTGACCGAGGGGCAAACGTTTTCGAAAAAAGTCGGCGAGCAGATCCTGCCGGAATTCCTGAGCATCGCCGACGACACCACGATGAAGAAGCTGGGCAAGCAGGACCTGCTGGGCTACTACCAATTCGACGATGAGGGCGTGCCGGCGCAGCGCGTGGCGCTGGTGGATCACGGCGTGCTGAAAAACTTTGAGATGTCGCGTTCGCCGCTCGTGGGATTTCCTCGTTCGAACGGCCACGGCAGACGGCAGCTCGGCGCGACGCCGGTATCGCGGCAGGGCAACCTGATCGTGCAGAGCAGCAAATCGGTGACCGACGCGCAGCTCCGCGCCAAGCTGATCGAGCTGATCAAGGCGCAGGGCAAGCCTTTTGGCTTGTTGATCGATGACATCGCTGGTGGATTCACGTTCACCGGACGCGGGCAGCCGCAGGCCTTCCAGGTGCTGCCGCTGGTGGTCTACAAGGTATATGCAGACGGGCGGCCTGACGAACTGGTCCGTGGAGTGGACATCGTCGGCACGCCGCTCGCGGCTTTGACGAAGATTGTCGCGACCGGCGACACCACCGAAGTTTTCAACGGCTACTGCGGCGCGGAATCGGGATCCGTTCCCGTTTCCGCGGCCTCGCCCGCGATTTTGACTTCCGAATTGGAAGTGCAGAAGAAAGAGAGTTCCACGGACCGGCCGCCGATCCTGCCGCCGCCCGCGCATGACGTGATCAAAACGGGAGGCCAGCAGTGAGGCGCGCAGAAAGAATTGCAGGACTGATTTTGCTTTTGTTATTGATGTGGTCCGGGGCCGCTGCCGGGGCGCAGGCTCCGCAAGATAACGATCACACTTTGCAGGCCATGCGCGACGAGATGGAGCGCGCGAAGACCCGCCTGGAATTGAAAATCCCGAACATCGACCAGCCGGTGCGGCCGTACTACGTCGAATACCGTTTGCTGGACCTCGAGGTGCGCGAAGTCGTCGCGGAATTCGGCACCATCCTTTCGAGCACGCAAACCCGGAACCGCTTTATGAATGTGGTAGCGCGCGTCGGCAGCTACAAACTGGATAGCTCCAACTTTGTGAGCGACGACGGCTTCCGCGGCTTCATCGGCCCGAGCGGCGCCGTGGGAATCGACCGCGATTACGATTCGCTGCGGCAGGATTTGTGGATTGCCACCGACCAAGCCTTCAAGGAAGCAGTGGAGACCTATTCGCGGAAGCAGGCCTATCTCAGCAGCCTGGCGCGGCAATCGGACATCGACGATTTTTCGAAAGCCGAACCGGTACAGCTTGTCGAACCGCTGGAGACGCCGGATTGGAGCGCCCGCAACTGGGACCAGGAAGCGCGCGAAACCTCCGCGACGCTGCGCGCGTTCTCCGAGATTCACGAATCACGCGTGACCTATTACCTCGCCTACGCGACGGAATATCTGCTCACCAGCGAAGGAACGGAAATCCGCCAGAATCGCCGTTTTGCCGGCATCGAAGCCGGTCTGGGCACATTTGCCGACGACGGCGTTCCGCTGAACCATTTTTATGCCGCGTACGCCGCGCGCCCTGCCAGCTTGCCCAGCGTGGAGACGGTGCGTAAAGCATTAAACGTCGCCGGAACCGAACTCATGGCTATGCGTGCCGCGCCGCCCGCGCAGGATTATACCGGTCCCGTGCTTTTCGAAGCGCGCGCCGCGGCGCCACTGCTTGCGCAGGTGCTCGGGCCCGCGGTGAACGGCGCGCGGCCTCCGATTTCCTTCAGCCCCGTGATGGAACAGATGCTTGGCAACCTGGGCGGCAAGAGCGATTGGGTGGGAAGGCTGGGCGCGCGGGTTCTGCCGGCAGCCGTGACCGTGGTGGATGATCCGGGCGCAAAGGAATTCCATGGCACGCCGCTGATCGGCGGCTACGGCGTGGACGATGAGGGCGTGCGCGCGCAAAAAGTCACGCTGGTGGAGGGCGGTACTCTGAAGAACGAACTGATGTCCCGCCGGCCCGGGCCGGATTCCAATCAGTCCAACGGGCACGGGCGCACCGCGTTCTTCGACGCCAAGCCCACGATGAGCGATCTGATCTTTACCTCGGCGGAAACGCTTTCCGCGGCGGATCTGAAAAAGAAATTTCTGGACACCTGCCGCGCGGAAAAACTCTCCTTTTGCCTCGTCGTGCGTGAAATGGACAATCCCGCGCTGAGCCTACTGCACCAGGAGGATTTCTCCGAACTGCTGGCCAGCTACGGCGGCGGCGCCGGGACCGGCGATCGTCTGCCGCTGGTCGTTTACCGCATCTATCCGGAAACCGGCCGCGAAGAAATGATTCGCGGCGCGCGCATCATCGGACTGAATTCGCGCGCGCTGCGCAACCTCTCCGGAATTGGCAGCGATAGTTTCGTTTTCAACTACATGCAGAGCCAGAACAACGGGTTTGCCGGCACCGCCCTGGGGGCGTTTGGCTCGGCGCAAAGCGGCTTGCCCGCCTCGGTGGTGGCGCCGTCGCTGCTCTTCGAGGAGCTTGAAGTTCGCGGGGCGCGCGGAGAAGCCAAGCGCCTGCCGCTCTTGCCGCCGCCACCGATGAACCCGGCGAAGTAAGTCCTGGCTCAGGAATTGCGGCTATGAATGAGATTACGCGACGCGGATTGATCTTTGGCGCGGCCACCGCTGCGGCGTGTGGCTTGCTGGCGGGCGTGGAACGCATTTCCATTTGGGCTTTCGCCGATGACGCTGAGCCGGAAGATCATCCGGGCCCGGTCAAAATCGTGAAATTCGCGGAGGACGGCGCGCGGCTCGGGATTTTGACGCTGGCAAAGGTGCGCAAGAGTAAATCCGAATGGAACAAGCAGCTCACCCCGCTGCAATACGATGTAACGCGGCGCGCCAGCACCGAATTCCCCTTTTCCGGCGCGCTCTACAATCAAGAGGCGGCGGGGCTCTATCGCTGCATCGACTGCGACAACGCGCTGTTTGATTCGAAAGCGAAGTTCGATTCCGGCACCGGCTGGCCGAGTTTCTGGGAACCCATCGCCGCGGAAAATGTGCGCGAGAAAAAGGACTTTAGCCTTGGCGTGCTGCGCACGGAAGTGCAATGCACGCTGTGCGATGCGCATCTCGGCCACGTCTTCACCGACGGTCCCGCGCCTACCGGCCTGCGCTACTGCATGAACTCGGCCGCGCTGCTCTTTGTCCCCCGAAAAAGCTAGCCTGTGCAAAATGTCTTAGGAACGGATACCGATTCGCTCTCCGATGCATGCGCGTCAGAAGTGCGCTCCCTCGTGTGCCATCGAACAAACTTGAATCTGAGGTAGTCTAAGCGGGCGATGATCGCGGTCTATCCAATCGAAGAAGCACGAGAAAAAAAGCGCGCGGCACTTCTGAGCGTAGGCTCGGCGCTGCTGTTGGTTTCTCTCAAGACGTTTTTGGTCGTGCGGACAGGCAGCTTAGGCGTTCTTTCGGAGGCGTTGCACTCTGGTCTCGATCTGCTTGCCGCCATCATCACGTTTCTTTCCGTGCGCATGTCCGACCAGCCGGCGGATGAGAAGCATCCTTACGGGCACGGCAAGTTTGAAAACTTCTCCGCGTTCGTCGAAACCGGCCTGCTCGCGCTGACGGCTCTGTACATCGTTTACGAAGCATTTCAGCGGCTGTTCTTCCGCAGCGCGCACATCCAGCCGAGCCTGACAGCGATCCTGGTGCTGCTGCTGGCCTTGTCGGTCGATCTGACGCGGGCGCGCGCCCTCCGGCGTGTCGCGCGAAAATATTCCAGCGACGCTCTGGAAGCCGACGCGCTGCATTTTTCCACCGATGTGTGGAGCACCATCGTGGTGATCGCCGGCATCGGGCTGGTGTGGGCCGGAGAAACATGGAACTTGCCCTGGCTGAATTACGCCGACGCTTTGGCAGGCCTCACGGTGGCCGCCGTCATTTTATGGGTCGGCGCGCAGCTCGGCAGGCGCACCCTGGACGCCTTGTTGGATGCAGCCCCGCAAGGTTTGCAGCAGGAAATCGCCAAGGCCGTCGCGCGCATGGATGGCGTTCTGGATGTCGACCGCGTGCGCGTGCGGCGCGCCGGCAATCGCCACTTTGTCGATGCCACCGTGAGCGTCGCGAGGACCGCGAGCCTCGAGCAAGTGCATGCCTTGAGCGACGCCATCGAAAAACGCATTGGTGAAATCGTCCCCTCGGATGTGATGGTGCACGCGGAACCTCGCGCGCCTCAGGGCGAACATCTCTTTGAAGCCATTCGCGCCGCGGCGCAAAGCCTGGGCCTCGCCGTTCATGACTTGACCGCCGTGCAGCAAGCCGGCCAGCTTTTCATCGAGCTGCATCTGGAAGTGGATGAGAATTTGAGCTTGCGCGAAGCGCACCGCCAAGCCACGGAACTCGAGGAAAAAATTCGCGACCTGCGCTACGGGCAAGTGGAGGTCAACATTCACATCGAGCCGCTGGGCCGGCACATCGCCACGCCGGACGCGGGCGCCGGAGAGATGAAGCAGCTTTCACATGCAATCGAGGAATTTCTCAACAAACTGCCGCTGGAGTTCGACGAACTGGTGAACTGCCACGACGTCCGCGCCCGCCAGGTCGAACACCACATTCTGGTGTCCTGCCACTGCACGATGAAAGGCAACCTGCCGATCACGCAAATCCACGATGTGACCGCGGTGCTGGAAGACCGCGTGAAGGAAAAATTTCCGCAGATCTATCGCGTCACCATTCACCCCGAACCCTTTGAAGAGCGTTAGCCCCCAACCCGGGCCTCGGATTCCTCCTCTTCATATCTTCGCCCCGCCAACCCCACAGCTCCCAAGGCGATCACCGCCGGAAAACATTCCAGCACGTAACGCGGCTCCGGCGTCTCCAGCGTGGTGAGAAACGCCGTTCGCATGGCAATGAACAAGACGATTACCAGCACCGCTCCCCGCGAAAATGTGCTCCAGCGCCACAGCTTTATCGCGCCGTAAACGCCGATCCCCAGGTAAAATATGTTTATCAGGAAAAGCCCGACGGTCACGGACTGATCCACTTTGTCGTCTTCCCAAGACTGCCTCAAGGGGAATACCGTTCCCGACACCGGCAGTAGTTCGATTCTCGGCGCAAACCACAGCGTCACGGCGCGCAATAGTGGCAGCCACACGTACGTCCGCAAGGGATGCCGAGCCGTTCTCTCTCTCGCCAATTCCGCGAACGCCGCATCCTCCTCCTTCGTCAGCGTAAGCTCTTCGTTGTACGCCTCCAGAATCATTGCCACTCGCTCTTTCTCTTCCAGCGAGTCAAAAGCCCGCGCGGGCAACTGTTCCACCTCAATCGCCTCTCCGTTCAACTTCCACGGCGCCAGGTAGCAGTCTCGCATTCGGAACAGCCAGGTCTTTTCCCAAGCCATGAATCCGCTGGGCACAAGTTCTCCAGGCAAATTCGAATTCCTCGGCGCTAGAAATTGAATTTCGTGCAGGGTCACCGCGTTGCGCGCCGCCCACGGCAGCAGCGGAAGAATACAAGCGAGCCCGCTGAACGCCACGATCCGGATCCAAACCAAGCTCTTTCCGCGGCGGAGCAATTGGAACGCCGTCGCCATCCACGCCGCCAGCAACAAGAGTGGTGTCTCTGGTCGGAAGAGCGTTCCGATTCCTACGACAAATCCGAGCGGGGGAGCCCAATACCGGAAATCATTCCGCCATTCCCACCGCCGCTTCTTTGCCGGAAACAACAACTCATGGATGCTTGCGAAAAGTCCCAGCAGCAGTGCCAAGCCAGCCGCCGTCAACGCCACAGCGAACGGCTCCGTCAGCGGAACGGCGGTGTAATTCGCACTAAAGGGACACAGCACCGCCAGCCAAAGCGCGGCGACGAAAAAACGCTTCATTGGCATACTCGCAAGCCTGCTCGTATCCGTCCGGAGTATTAGCAATCCCGCGGCAAGAACGGCGATTACCAGGCAGCCCAGCAGGTCTATCGCAATTTGTGCCAGCATCACCCAAAAGCGCGCGGCTTCCCCCGTGCGTCCGGTGAGCGCGTAGATGATTGCCAGAAACGCCGGATAACCCGGCATGCGCAAATCCACCGGCGTGATCGCTCCGCCCACATTCATGCCATAGACGTGGTGCTTCAGCCAGTTCGCCGCGATCTGCTCGTACAGCACCGTGTCGCCCGATGTGGCCGGGAATTGCAGCACGAAATAAAGCCGCAGGCCGAAGCCCGCGATTAATGCGGCAAGGGGGTGCGAGAAAATTCGCTTCATCAATGCCACGCATCTTACAATAGAGCAGACGGAATCGCGCAGACGGACTCAGCCCAGCCAGACGCAGTTTTGCCTGCCGTGCCGCCAGGTTGAAAGGTGTCATGAAGGAACGCGGACCAATCTTTTACGACGCGGAGCGTGTGCGCTGGCGCCGCACGCGCCGCGTGATGGAAATCTCCGGCGTGCTCCTGACGCTTTTGCTGGCCTATTTTTTCGTCACCATCGCCGTCAGCGTGGACCTGCCAGCCGGGTTGCTGCCGGACACCAAGCCCAAGTACCAAGCGCTTAAGTTGAAAAAGAAGCCCGTACCCTCCCGCGAAGGCCGGAAGCGCCGCGTTGCGAACATCGGAACCGTGCCGACCAGTTACGATCCCTTGCGGGCGGCGTTTTTTGTGAGCTGGGATCCCAATAGCCTCGCTTCCCTTAAAAAACATTACAAAGACATCGACCTTCTAATCCCCGAACAACTCCACGCAGTCTCCGCGGACGGCGCTCTCACCGTGGTGGACTATGAACGCGCGCAGAATACCGCCAAAGCCTCCCCGGCCGAGGCCATTGCGGTGCTGAAAAACGACAAGCTGCACCAGTGGATGAAATCATTCAATCCGCCCATCGAATTGCCCATGATGGGCTTGCTGAACAATTATGACGGCGTGGAGTGGCGCATCAAGGAAATGGCGCAGATGCTGGCTAGTTCCGATGCGCGGCAGAAGCTGGTGCGGGACGTTGTCGAGTACGCCGTCGAGTCGCGCGAGTCCGGCATCGTCGTCGATTTTGAAGAAGTGCCGGACGCCAGCCAGGCGCACTTCCGCGCCTTGATCAGCGCGCTGGCGCCCGCCATGCACTCCAAGGGCTTGAAATTGATGATCGCGCTGCCCGCCCGCGACGACGCCTACGATTACGAATTCTTCGGCAAACAGTGCGACGCCATCGTGCTGATGAATTACGACCAGCACTGGCCGTATTCCCCGCCGGGTCCTATCGCCGCGCAGGACTGGTTCATGGAGAACCTGCGGCAAATTCGCGAGGTCGTTCCGGCGCAGAAAATTGTCGTAGGGATTGCTAACTATGCTTATGACTGGGCCGCTGCGCCCAAGAAAGGGTACGAGCCCGCTGAGGAATTCAGCATCCAGGAAGCGCTGCTGCACGTTGAAGAATCGGAATCGGACGTCGACTTCGACAGCGATTCGCTGAATCCCCACTATTCCTATTACGACGAACGCAACCGCGTGCATCAGGTGTGGATGCTCGACGCCGTCACCGCCTACAACGAGTTGCGCGCCAGCGAACGCCTCGGTGTTCAGGGCACGGCGCTATGGCGGCTCGGGTCGGCCGATACTTCGCTCTGGCCGGTTTGGGACGCCGCGCACGCCGACGATGCGGCCCGCCAGAAACTTGCTGACCTGCCCCCAGGCCCCGATCTCATTCTCGAAGGCGCCGGCGACATCTGGCACATCACGGATACGCCGAAGCACGGCAAGCGCTCGTTCAAATATGACGCGGCAAGCGATCTCTTCACCGACGAGTCGTATGACGAAATTCCACTTTCTTTCAATATCGATCAAATCGGCGACGCCAACAAGAAAATCGTCCTTTCCTTCGACGACGGACCCGATCCCCGCTGGACCCCGAAAATCCTCGACATCCTCAAGGAGAAAAATGCCCCGGCGGTTTTCTTCATCATAGGCGATCCCGCGAACCGCCGCCCGGATATCTTGAAGCGCGAGTATGCCGAAGGCCACGAAATCGGCAATCACACTTTTACGCATCCGAAGTTCGACGAGATTTCCCACACCCAGATTCGCTGGGAATTGAATCTGACCCAGCGCCTGATTGAAAGCACTCTCGGAGTGAAATCCATTCTCTTCCGCCCGCCCTATGGCATCGATCATCAGCCGGAATACGCGGAAGAAGTGGCGCAGCTTCCGCTTGCCCAGGATATGGGTTACTTGATCGTGGGCCAGCGCATCGACCCCGACGATTGGAGCATGCCTGACGGGAAGAATCCGCTGCCTGCCAAGGACATCGTGGCCAGCGTCTTGCGCCAGGCGGACAAGGGCAACATCATCCTTCTTCATGATGGGGGCGGTGAACGTGCGCAAACGGTCGCCGCCCTCCCCCAGATCATCGACACTTTGCGCTCCAAGGGCTATCAATTCGTCTCGGTCTCCGACCTGATCGGGAAGACCCGCGCGCAGGTGATGCTGCCTCTTTCCGCGGAAGAACAGTTCGAAGCTCGCGCCGACGGATTTATCTTCTCGATATATCAATACTTCCGATTCTTCATCGGCATCATCTTCATCCTCGGCATCTTTTTGGTTAGCGGGCGCGCGGTAGTCATCGGCCTGC